>Ga0154501_1019_pt1 | contig 14666 bp, 16 predicted proteins | sample RifGroD2_FD_115980 | JGI IMG/M metagenome (GOLD analysis project Ga0154501, IMG submission 115980) | Nitrospirae bacterium GWD2_57_9 | reverse complement strand
ACAGTGAAATTGAGCTTTACAGCCATGGGTAAAACCGGTAATATGCCCGGGATGAAGTACGGAACCAAAGCAATAAAAGACGCAAAACTGGAGCTGTGGCCCAATCCAAACCCGGACCGGGACTATGTCATCGACATTTCCTATCCCGAGTTCACCTGCCTCTGTCCGCGCTCGGGCTATCCCGATTTTGCCACCATCGGGATCACCTATACTCCGGACAAAAAGGTGGTGGAGCTGAAGGCCCTGAAACTGTGGCTCAACAGTTTCCGCGACCAGAGCATATCCCACGAAGCGGTAACCAACCTTGTCTTCGATATCCTCAAAAAACAGCTCAAGCCCCGGAAGCTGGAGGTCGTTGGCGATTTCAACGTGCGCGGCAATGTAAAGACGGTCATCAAAGTAGCAATGTAACCGCGCACGGGGAGCATGTTCGCATTTCGGCCCGCAACCCCATCACACTCTATCACTAAGGACATTTCTATTTTGGCTTGACCGGTTGCTCACAAAGACTTGACTAATGCAGAATGAAATGCTATCTATGAATGTGCTGTTCATGCTTGCCCCCTGAGGAGGTTTTCTATGAAGTTCGCGGCACGGTTGGCTCTCTTCCTTCTTCCGTTATCCTTCCTGGCTCCCCTTTCGTCCCTTGCCGCCGCACCGCCGGAAACGTTCGCACCGCTCGTGAAAAAAGAGATGCCGGCGGTGGTGAACATCTCCACGAGGCAGGTGGTCAAGGTGCAGCAGCAGTCGCCCTTCGGCGACCCTCAGATGGACGACTTCTTCTACCGGTTCTTCGGGGGAAGACCTTCCCAGCGGGAGAAAGTGCGGCAGAGCCTGGGCTCGGGGTTCGTCATCAGCCCCGACGGGTATATCCTGACCAACAATCATGTTGTTGATAAGGCGCGGGACATCAAGGTGGCCTTTTCCGACGGCCGGGTCATGGAGGCGAAACTGATCGGCACATCGAAGGAGATCGACATCGCCCTCATCAAAGTGGAGGCAACGGGACTCCCCTTCGTGGAACTCGGCGATTCGGATACCCTTGAAGTAGGGGACTGGGTAATGGCGATCGGGAATCCCTTCGGCCTGAACCATACGGTCACGGCCGGCATTGTTTCGGCAAAAGGGAGGGTCATCGGCGTGGGACCCTACGATGACCTGATCCAGACGGATGCCGCGATCAACCCGGGGAACAGCGGCGGCCCGCTGTTCAATATGACGGGTGAAGTGGTCGGGATCAACACGGTCATCATCGCGGCGGGACAGAACCTCGGGTTCGCCGTGCCGATCACGATGGTCAAGGGGGTCCTTCCCTCGATCAGGGAAAAAGGCCGGCCCGACATGGGCTGGCTCGGCGTTTCCGCACAGGTGATCACCCCCGATCTGGCAGCCGCAGTCGGTCTCGCCGAACCGGTCGGCGCGCTCGTGAACGGCATCACCAAGAACAGCCCCGCGGAAAAGGCGGGGCTCAAACGCGGCGACGTGATCGTGGAGCTGGACGGCAAGAAAATCCTCGACCCCTCGGAGCTGCCGCGGATGGTGGCCTTCGGCCATATCGGCAAGACCGTCGTGATGAAGGTGATCCGCCAGGGAAAACCGATCGAGATCCAGGCCGTGGTCGAGCTTCGGCCGGAGAACTAAGTTCTGAGTGCGGGGCGCATGCAGGCCGGTCCCGTCTTTTTCCGGTCCGCCAGACCCGTACGACATCACTAGGAGAAAACAATGTTCGGTCTTGGAATACCTGAACTGATCGTTATATTCGTCATAGCCCTTCTCGTGTTCGGGCCCAAGAAGCTTCCCGACCTGGGAAAGTCCATCGGCCGCGCCATGGCCGAGTTCAAGAAAGCATCCGATGATTTTCAGGAATCCGTCAAGACGGAAATGAGGGACGTTGAAAAGCAGGTGGACCTGGACCAGGTGAAAAAACTCGGGAAGATCGATCTTTCGGCAGAGTCTGTCTACCAGGAGCCGAAGGCAACGACTGAAGAGGGGGAGTCCGCCGGTCAGAAGGCGAAGTTGCAGGAAGGCCAGGCGGAGCAGGAGAGCGGGGAGACAAAGAATGGCTGAAGAAGAACTGCGGATGCCCTTCTGGAGCCACCTTGCGGAACTGCGGAAACGGATCGTTGTCTCCCTTATCGCTGTTTCGCTCGGCTTCGGCATGAGTTTCTCGTTTTCCGAGGACCTGCTGGCCCTTCTCATGATCCCCATGAACATGAAGATCGGGCTGCAGCCTGTTTTTCCGTACCTGAACTTCACGCCCAACACCGCAGTGCAGCAGCTCTACTTCACGACCCTGACGGAACCGTTCATGTCGCATCTGAAGATCGCTTTTGTCGCCGGTCTTATCCTTGCTGTTCCGGTGATCCTGCATCAATTCTGGAAATTCATCTCTCCCGGACTGCTGCCGCGCGAGCGGAAATATACAGGATATTTCGTTCTGTTCTCGACGCTCTTCTTTGTCGCCGGGGTCCTGTTCTGCTTCTTCCTGCTCCTTCCCTTTGCAGTGCCCTTCCTGATCGGCTACAAGACCGAGCACTTGAAGGCGATCGTCACGATCGGACAGTATATCGACTTTACGCTGAAGTTCCTGCTCGGCGCAGGGGCCGTGTTCGAGCTGCCGCTCCTGATCATTCTGCTCAGCCGCATGGGGATCGTCAGCGCCGAGGCCCTTGCCCGGTTCCGGAAATATGCGTTCCTGATCTCCTTTATTCTCGGCGCAATGCTGACCCCGACGCCGGATGTCTTCAACATGACGCTCATGTCCCTCCCGATCTACTTCCTGTACGAGCTCGGCATTCTTGGGGCCCGCCTTTTCGGAAAGAAGAAGGACCCTGAGTCCACGGAACTGACCAGGACGTAACGAGTGCGGAATGCGGAATAAAAAACCAACTCCCGTCGTGTCCTTCGTTGCCGCCGGCTCGAACAGCGGCAAGACCACACTTATCGAAAAGGTCGTAAAAGCGCTCAAGGGCCGCGGACTCCGCGTGGCGGTGTTCAAGCACGCTTCGAAAGGTTTCGATCTCGACCAGCCGGGCAAGGATTCGTGGCGGTTCCGTCAGGCGGGCGCCGATGCCGTCGTGCTGGTGGGCCCGGGCGAGACCGCCATCATCGAGACGACCGACCGCGAGCCGTCGCCGGAAGAGCTCGAAGGCCGGGTAAATGCCGATATCGTTATCCATGAAGGTTTCAAAAAGAGCGCGCGGAACAAGATCGAGGTGTTCCGGGCCGGCATATCAGCCGACAGGCCGCTCTGCCTGGACGATCGCACTTTCAGCGCGCTCGTGAGCGACAAACAATTCGATGTCCCGGTTCCATTCTTCGATCTCAACGATGCAACGGGAGTAGCGGAGTTCATCGTGAAAAAATTTGTCCAAAAGAGCTGATGCAAATTGTGGTTGTAATAAGATATTTACCTGTAATTACTGCGGATAATCATGTTTTTCGTTGACTTTCAGGCTGGTTTTCCCTATTTTATGTCTGGCACTTTGTCCGGGCAGTATATCCCATCTTGAGAAGGAGCGGTCATGTCAGGAGCGCGATCAAAGAAGCTGTTCGAAGAGGCAAAGAAGCATATTCCAGGCGGCGTGAACAGCCCGGTCCGGGCCTTCCGGTCCGTGGGCGGAGAGCCGCTCTTCATAAAGAAGGCCAAGGGCTCGAAGATCATTGACGCCGACGGGAAGACCTATATCGACTATGTCCTTTCCTGGGGACCGATGATCCTGGGACATGCCCATCCCGGCGTTACCGCCGCGCTCAAGAAGGCGATCGCCAATGGTACGAGCTACGGCGCGCCCACCGAACTCGAGGTCACTCTTGCCAGGATGGTAAAGAAGGCCTTCCCCTCGATCGAGATGGTGCGTATGGTCAGCTCCGGCACGGAAGCAACGATGAGCGCCATCCGGGTGGCTCGCGGTTTTACCGCACGGGACAAGATCCTCAAATTCGAGGGAGGCTATCACGGCCATGGCAACAGCCTGCTGGTGAAAGCCGGAAGCGGCGTGGCGACCTTCGGACTGCCTGACAGCCCGGGCGTGCCCGCGGAGCTCGCCAAGCTCACCCTGACCGTTGCCTACAACGATCTTGCCGCGGTCAAGGAAATCGCATCGCGGGAAGGCGAGCAGATCGCCTGCATTATCGTGGAACCGGTCGCGGGGAACATGGGCTGCGTGCCGCCCGAGGCGGGGTTCCTTGAAGGACTCCGCCAGGTGTGCGACCAGTACGGCATCGTGCTCATTCTCGATGAAGTAATGACCGGTTTCCGTGTCGCTTTCGGCGGGGCTCAGCAACTTTATAAGATCAAGCCCGACCTTACCTGTCTGGGCAAGGTGATCGGCGGCGGTCTGCCGGTGGGCGCCTTCGGCGGCAGGCGCGAGATCATGGAAAAGGTGGCGCCTATCGGCCCCATTTACCAGGCGGGTACGCTTTCGGGAAATCCGCTTGCAATGACGGCCGGGATCGAGACGCTCAAGCTCCTGGCAAAACCGGGTGTCTATAAAACCCTGGAGAAAGCGTCTTCAGACCTGGAGCAGGGGCTTCGGGCCGCGGCAGCGGAAGCAGGGGTTCCGGTAACGCTTAACCGCGTCGGCTCCATGTTCACCGGTTTCTTTACTGACCGGAAGGTGAAGGACTTTGCGAGCGCGAAGACGTCCGATACGGCCCGGTTCGGCAAGTTCTTCCTCTCCATGCTCAAGAACGGCGTCAATCTCGCGCCTTCCCAGTTCGAGGCGGCGTTCCTGTCGCTGGCTCATACAAAGGCGGACATCAACCGGACGATCGAAGCGGCGCGGAAGAGCCTCAGGGGAATTTAGATAAGAGGGGTCGGAATCCGGAGCGGATCGAAGGACGTCGTTTCATCTATGAAAGAAGAAGACAGAAAATTGATCCGCATGATCGGCGTATTGAGCACGGTAGGCCTTACTATGGTGTTCGCTACCGTGATCGGCCTGTTTATCGGTCTCAAGCTTGACGGCTGGCTGGGTACGTCTCCGTGGCTTACAGGCTTGTTCCTGCTCCTCGGCATCTTTGCCGGTTTCCGGAACCTCTTCATGCACGTCAAAAAGAGCCAGAAAGACCTTGAGAACCAGAGCAGGGATAACAAATGACAGACGAGTTGGAAGTACGTAAGCAGGCGGTAGCAGCCATTCTCAAGGGAGTGGCAAAGAAGACAGGAATCATCGTGTCCGCCGCGGCGGCAGCAGCACTCGTATTTTCACTCATTCGGGACGCCGGGGAATGGTGGTTTCTTCCCGCCAGTATTCTTTTCGGCGGAATACTCGGGTGGCTGAATTTCCGCTGGCTCGCTATCGCCGTCCAGAGGGTTTACCTTCGGCAGGGCGCGACCCCGGGCATGTCCAATCTGGCTGCGGCCATCATCAATATCCTGAAGCTTTCCATTATCTTCATCATCCTGTTTATCGTGATCAAATGGCAACTCGTGCATGTCTTTGGACTGGTGGCCGGGCTTTCGTTCTGCTTCCTCGCGATCGTATGGGAGGGAGCCACGGTCATGAAAGACAGTTTGAAGAACCAGCCTCGGTAAGAACAATAACGCTATCGGCATCAATGGTGATCAGAATTAGGGGGGGAGGAGAGTAGTATGAAGAATCACGTTCTCAGGCCGCTATTCGTTGTCATCGGGATCGTCGTCCTGATCCTGCTTGCAAGAATAGTGATCGTGCCGAAGGACTTCGGCATCGGCGAGCGGGGCTATATGTACGCTTGGTACCGGAAGTCGAATGAAGAGGACTGGAAAAAGTTCAAGGTAAAGTACATGGGCCGGGAATATTGCAAGGACTGCCATTCCGACAAGTACGACGCGATCAAGCAGACGCCCCACGCGGCCATCCAGTGCGAGAATTGCCATGGACCGGCGAACGACGCCGTGAGCGAACACCCGTCCGATCAGCGGCCCAAGCTCGTTATCGACAAGAGCAGGGCGCACTGTTTGAGGTGTCATTTTCCGCTGCCTTATCCCACGAGTGCGCGATTGAAGATCAGGGGGATCGATCCGGACAAGCATAACCCGGATATGGAATGTTCCACCTGTCACAATCCGCACCAGCCGATGGAGGGCCTGAAATGATATCGCGAAGAAAATTTTTGAAAAATACCGCGCTGGGTATCGCGGGAATGGGCATATCCCTGTCTGCGCTGGAGATCATCGATCCCCGGAAACTGTTCGCCGAGGTGGCTGCCGACAAGGCTGCCGTGCGGTGGGCCTTCCTCGTAGACACCTATAAATGCGTAGGCTGCGGCCTGTGCGTCAAGGCATGCAAGGAGGAGAACGAGGTCCCCTATGATGCGAACGTGACGAGGACCTGGGTGGAACGCTACGTGCTGACCAAGACCGGCAAATTGTACGCCGATACCCCGAAAGGCGCCCGCGACGGGTTCACGACGGACAAGATCGACCTGAATGCGGACGGAATCAAAGATATCAGCAAGGAAGGCATTGAAAAGGCGTTTTTCGTACCCAAGCTCTGCAACCAGTGCGACAATCCTCCCTGCGTGCAGGTCTGTCCCGTCGGAGCCACGTACCAGGCGGCCGACGGCGTCGTGCTGGTGGACCGGAAATGGTGCATCGGCTGCGGCTACTGCATCATGGGGTGCCCCTACGGCGTGCGGTTCTTCCACCCGGTCCATCATACCGCCGAGAAGTGCAATTTCTGCTATCACCGCATCACGAAAGGGCTGAAGAGCGCCTGCGTCCAGGCCTGTCCCTTCGGAGCGCGCCAGATCGGGAACATCAAGGACCCCAACGATCCGGTCACGGTGGCCATACGGACACAGCGGGTGGGCGTGCTCAAGAGCGAATATGGTACGAAACCGCAGGTCTACTACATCGGCCTGGATGAGGAGGTCAGATAGCCATGGTGCACGGAGAACTTTGGACCGTTAAGGAACTGTTCGTTACACCGAACGAGTATATCTATTGGAGCATTCAGATCGTGATGTATCCTTTCATGACGGGGCTGGTGGCAGGTGCATTCGTGCTGTCCTCGCTCTACCATGTGTTCGGCATCCAGCAGCTCAAGGACATGGCGCGGTTCGCGCTGGTGTTCTCCTTTGCGCTGCTCTTCGCGGCGCCCATGCCGATCGTGCTGCATCTGCAGTTCCCGTTCCGGGGCGTGGAGATCTTCATGACGCCCCATTTCACCTCGGCCATCGCGGCCTTCGGCATCGTCTTTTTCACCTATGGCGCGATCGTGGCCTCCGAGCTCTGGTTCCTCTATCGCAAGCACTTTGTGGAGGTCTCGCTGGCTCTTCGTGAAAAGCAGGACAGGACCCTGGGCGAGCAGATCAGGTACCTTATCTTCTGCACCCTGACCCTGGGTGTGTACGACATCAGCGAGGAGTCATTGCACCGCGACGAGAAGGCGATCAAGTTCCTGGCAGCGCTCGGCATCCCGGTGGCCTGCTTCCTCCACGGGTACGCGGGCTTCATATTCGGATCCGTCAAGGCGAATGCCCTCTGGATGACGCCGCTCATGCCGGTCATCTTCATCATGTCCGCGATCGTTTCCGGCATTGCCCTCTGCATGCTCACCTATATCGTAGCGATGGAGATCCGGAAATACCTGGCGAAGCGCAAACGCGCCGCCTATGCCGGACTCCAGTCACAGGACCAGCTCAAGAGCGTGGAGATCAGCGTCATCCAGATGACGGCCAAGTACCTTCTGGCCTTCCTGGTGGCCGCCATCAGCCTTGAAATCCTCGATCTTATCTTCCGGGGGTATACGGCGCTCAAGTCCTGGGACGTGCTCCGAAGCGTTATCTACGACCGTGATTTCAAGACAATCTTCCTGATGCAGTACGGCATCGGCAACCTCGTTCCCCTCATCCTGTTCCTGATCCCCGGCATCACGATCCGAAGGGCGGTGCTGGGCGTGCTGCTCGTGCTGTTCGGCGTCTTCATGATGCGCTGGAACGTGGTGATCGGCGGGCAGGCCTTTTCGCTCACCTTTGCCGGCTACATGCATTATCACCTGCCGATCGTGCCGCATGACTGGGAAACCGTGAAAGAAGGCCTCGTCGGAGCTATTGCTATCTTCATCATGCCGTTCGCGCTGTTCACGGTCATAAGCAAGATATTCCCCGTTTTCGAAACCCAGAAAGCACGTTGATCCTTTTCCCCATGATCGTTCTCCCGGAGCAATGACTCCGGGAGAACGAAGCCTTTCCTGCTCAGAAACTCCTCCAATTCCAATCAGAAGCCTTCATCAAATTAGAATTAGGGTTTGCAATTTCATGCAAAAAGAGATTATATAGAATCATAAGTCAGTAGTCCTTTCAGCTGTTGGTCGCTCCACTCCTTTTAAAAGGACGGACCCTATGACCAGCCAAAAAAAAGCTGTTGTCCCTGCAATGCTGCTGATCCTCCTTACGGCATTAGCGGCCCTCGCTGCCGAACCGGAAACCCCTCACAAGAAATTTTTTGTTCCGCCTCCGCCGTTCTCTCCCGGGATATTTCCCTGCTCGCAATGCCATGCCGGCATGCCTGTCAACAAACAGGTTCGCCATCTGGATATGCACCAGGAAATCGCACTGAACCACATGCCCGGAGGCTGGTGTTTCGACTGCCACAATCCGTCCAATCGCGACATGCTGCGCCTGGCCAACGGCAAGCTTGTTCCGTTCAGCGAATCCTACAACCTGTGCGGTCAGTGTCACGGCACGATACTGAGGGAATGGAAGGCCGGCCTGCACGGGAAACGGACGGGCAGTTGGAACGGCGAGAAACAGTACCGCCTTTGCGTCCATTGCCACTGGCCCCATGATCCGCGGTTCAAGCCGCTCAAGCCGCTGCCGCCGCCGGAAAGACCATCGGACATCAAGTAGGGTAAAAAGTAAGGTTCATCCTGAAAGAATTTGACACTGATGGCAGCGGATTTAATTTGATTTGCAAGGATGAGAAATTGACCTATCAGTGATACTCCTATTTTATCGGCTTTTTTCTGTGTCAAAGCCCCTGGTTTATTTGTTCATGTATTCTGAATCGAACGCAGATGCTGAAGAGGCATGGAATGAAAAATATCAGGAAGAACAGAGAAGGTGTCCATCTCGACCGGAGAACGTTCCTGAAAGGGTCCGCCCTCGGCCTGGCGGGCACGGCGCTCCCGCTGAACAAGGCTGATGCGTCGTTTTGGGATTCGTTCTTTCAAAAGCATTTTCACGAGATGAACGATGGGGAGATCAAACAGGTCCTCACGCGGCTCGAGCAGGAATACGAGCAGCAGTACAAGAAGAAAGTCACGGTGGCCAACGAGAAAGCGCTTCCCGGGGTGCTCTTCGGCTACGGCCTGGATCTGTCCCGCTGCATCGGTTGCAGAAGATGCGTGTATGCCTGCGTCGAAGAGAACAACCAGTCGCAGGACCCGCAGATACACTGGATCAGCGTGCTGCGCTTCAAGAAAGGCGAGAAGTGGGTCGACCTCGAGGAGTCGGAAAAATACTACAATCCCGAGCACGTCCCGGAAAAGGACTACTTCTACATGCCGGTTCAGTGCCAGCAATGCGAGAACCCTCCCTGCGTGAGGGCCTGTCCCACCCAGGCCACCTGGAAGGAGCCGGATGGGATAGTTGTCATCGACTATAACTGGTGCATCGGCTGCCGGTACTGCATGGCAGCGTGTCCTTACGGCGCCCGCCGGTTCAACTGGACGGAGCCCGGCCGGAAGGCCGACGAGATAAATCCGAAGACTCATTATCTCGGCAACCGGCCGCGCTACAAAGGGGTCGTGGAAAAGTGCACCTTCTGCATTCAGCGGACGCGCAACGGCAAGTATCCAGCCTGTGTGGAGGCCTGCCCGGTCGGCGCGAGGAAGTTCGGCAACCTGCTCGACCCGGACAGCGAGATCCGGTATGCCATCGAGCACAAGCGGGTCTTTCGATTAAAGGAAGACCTCAATACCTTGCCCAAATTCTACTATTTCTTCGCGTACGGCGGGTAGGAGGACGGCCCATGGGCACCCTGATCAAAAATTTTTTTATCGCCTTGCGGCAGGTCTTCATCGGGGACCGGATGTACTATCTCTGGGTGGCATTTCTGTCCTTTTTCATCATCCTCGGGTTGAGCGCGTATGTGGATCAGCTGAACCGCGGCCTGATCACTACGGCCATGCGGGACCAGGTGTCCTGGGGCCTGTACATATCGAATTTCACCTTCCTGGTCGGGGTGGCTGCCGCAGCCGTCCTGCTCGTGGTACCCGCCTACCTGTACAATTTCAAGCCGATCAAGGAGATCGTGCTGTTCGGAGAACTGCTGGCGATAACGGCGATCACGATGTGCATCCTTTTCATCCTCGTCGACATGGGGCAGCCGCTTCGGGTCTGGCACATCCTGCCCGTCATCGGAGCCATGCATTTCCCCGCTTCGTTGCTTGCTTGGGATGTAGTCGTGCTGAACGGGTACCTGGCGATCAACGCAATCATCGCCTCCTATGTTCTGTACCGGCTTTCCATCGGCAAGGAATACAGCATGTCCGTCATCGGCCCCTTGATCATTCTTTCTATCCCCTGGGCGGTCAGCATCCATACCGTGACCGCCTTCCTGTATAACGGGCTCTCCGCCCGTCCCTTCTGGAACGCCTCGATCCTTGCTCCGCGGTTCCTCGCCTCGGCCTTCTGTTCGGGACCGGCGATCATGCTGCTGCTGTTTCAGATCATCAGGAAGCGCTCCGCGGTGGAGATCGACAACCGGGCGATCTTCAAGATCGCTGAATTGATCGCCTATGCGATGGGCATCAATCTTTTTCTGCTGGGCGCCGAGATTTTCAAGGAATTCTACTCGGGAAGCATTCACTCCTATCCCATGACCTACCTCTATTTCGGCCTCCACGGGAAGACAAGCCTCGTTCCCTGGATGTGGGCAGCGACCATCTTCAACATTACGGCCTTTTTTCTCTTTTTGTTCCCGAGGACGCGCGAGAACTTCACGACCCTGAACATCGGGTGTCTGCTGATCATTATGGGCGTGTACATCGAGAAGGGCATGGGGCTGATCGTTCCCGGTTTCGTTCCCGACAGCCTTGGCGAGATCTACGAATATTCGCCGACCATGTCCGAAATCGTGGTCACGATGGGAATCTGGGCGGCAGGCACTCTCCTGTATACGCTGCTGCTCAAGTTCGCGGTTCCCATATACACCGGCAAGCTGAGGTTCGAGACGAAGCAGCAGACAGGATAGGGCCCGCCTTCCTGTTTTGAGAATCCGGATTCTCTGTCCCGCTTCAGCGGGACTGCAGGGAGCTTCAATACTACTGTAGGGGGTTGCCATGAAGAGGCGCAGATTTTTAAAGATCGCCATAGCCTTTCTCGGATCCGTTACCCTGTTGTCCTTTATCTATGCGCTCGTGAAATTCCTTTCAGCGCTGCCGTCGCGAATAGCGGAAGCAAACAGGCTGACGATCCGGAAAAGCGATATCCCGTCCGGCGAAGCGAAGAATTTCGTATACCAGAACGCTCCGGCAGTCATCATCAACCGCCCGGATAAAGGGTTCATCGCGCTGACCCGGACCTGCACCCACCTGGGATGCCTGGTCGAGTATCATCACGTAAAACAAAGGATGATGTGCCCCTGTCATGCCGGCAGCTTCGATCTTGAAGGCAACGTCATGTCCGGGCCGCCGCCGAAGTCGTTAACGTCCATCCCCTTCAGGATAGAAGGGGAGAATATCGTGATTGGGTGAGGTCATTCTATGTGGAACAAGATCATAAACTGGCTTGAAGTGCGGGTCGGTCTGGGTAACTTCATCCAGACGCAGGTCATCGAGTACCGGATCCCGAAGAACATCAATTTGTTCTATACCCTGGGGTTCCTCGCCGTGATCGCCTACGGCGTCCAGGCAGTTACGGGCATCGTTCTGCTCATTTACTATATACCGCACCCGGATCATGCGTTCCGCAGCGTGCAGGACATCATGACGAAGGTCCCCTATGGCTGGCTGTTCCGGCAGATGCATACGGTGGGCAGCAATCTGATGATCACCGTGGTCATTCTGCATATGATCACCGTTTTTATGATGGGGAATTACAAAAGGCCAAGGGAGCTGACCTGGCTGGGGGGCGGCCTTTCCCTGCTTATTACCGTCATGTTCGGCCTGAGCGGGTATCTGCTGCCCTGGACACAATTGAGCTACTGGGCAACGACCGTAGTGACTTCCATGCCGACGGCACTGCCCCTCATAGGCGAACCCATTGCCCGCATCCTCCGCGGAGGGGACAGCGTCACCCAGATCACCCTCAGCAGGTTCTTTGCGTTCCATGTGGCGGTCCTGCCGCCCCTGTTCCTCGCACTCATGGGCGTTCATCTGTTCCTGATCAACAGAATCGGCATTTCGGCAACGCCCTTCGGCATGCAAGATGAGGAAAGGAGGCCGCTGACCGAATACAAACGGAAGACCCATCCTGACGGGTATTCGTACTACCCCCTATTCTTCCAGAAGCAGATGTTCATGGTCATGGCATATTTCTCTGTCATGTTCGTCATTATCACCTTTGTCCCGACGCTGTTCTTTCCGGACGAGGCGAACATGCCTGCCGACCCTAATCACACGCCGGCGGACATACAGCCCGCCTGGTATCTGCTTCCGCCCTATCAGCTGCTGAGGCTCGTTCCAAACAAGTTCCTGGGGATAACACTCCAGCTTGTTCTCGTGCTGGTCTTCCTCAGTTGGCCGTTCCTGGATAGCCATCCGGAAAAAAATGTTCTGAAACGGCCGATCCTGCGGGGTGTCTTCATATTCCTGCTTGTCATGTGGCTGGTCCTGTTGTCCTGGGGGAGGATCTAATGATGAGATATCTATTTTGCATGGCGGCGGCGGCCCTTTTTCTGGTCCCCTCCGCCGGCGTTGCGGGGTACCGCGAGGAATTCGAAAAGGGCTTTCTGACCAAGCCCTGGGCCGGCGAACAGGTCGAAGAGAACCTCTGCATCTCCTGTCATGCATCGGATACCATGAAACCCGATTTCCAGAGCATCGTGGAGGCCTGGCAGGCAAGCTGGCATGCTCAGAACCGGATCTCCTGTGAGCACTGCCATGGGGGCGATCCGAAGGACGCGGCTCTTTCCATGTCGCGCCAGCGCGGGTTCGTGGGGGTCCCGTCATCAGAGACCGTTCCCGAATTCTGCGGAAAGTGTCATATCGGCATCCTGTCGAACTTCCTTGAGAGCGGCCATGGGAAGGCTCTCAAGATGTCCCGGAAAGCGCCCAACTGCATCACTTGTCACGGATCGCACAATATCCAGAAGGCGAGCATAAATATCATCAACGAACAGCTGTGCTCGAAATGCCATTCTTATGAACGGGCGAAAACCATGAAGCAGGCGCTTTTCCTGACGGAGAAGCGCATCACTGAGCTGGAACAGGCGCTGCTGAACCTGAAACGACAGGGATTTTATGCCGAGGCCGACGAGAAGGCGCTTTTCAGCACTCAGGCTGAGTTCCGGACACTCTTTCATACGGTGGATGTCGATCTGGTCAAGGAAAAGACGGGTGTGGTAAGCGCCAACCTCGACAAGATAGAGCAGAATGTGCGGGCTGCAGTCTGGGAACTGGGTTTCAGGAGGAATTTCTCGGCGTTCCTGCTGTTGATGTTCGCCGGCATGGGTGCCGGGATATTTCTGCTTTCCTGGAAGAAAGGGGATTAGCGGAGCAACACAGCTTTGATTTAAGCCGCCAGCCATAACAACATAAAACGGGCAGCAAAAGAGCGGAACGCTTGTTCCGCCCTTTTTTTTGCATTTCTGCGAAAAGTGTGTTTTTTTGTTATTTTCCAAAAAAAATGTTCAATGTTTTTCTCTATTTCTCTCAATTATTAAACCTATTGACATGTTTCGCCGCTTCATGATATAAACAAGGGCTTCTAATATAACAGTGTCTGATTTTGGGGGAGGGGCAGTGCATGAAGTGGTTTAAAGAGCAATTGAACAAACTGGTGAGCAGGCTGAAGGAGCCGATGTCGTTGAAGGCCAAAATGCTCATCATTTCACTCATCCTGGTGATTGTTTCCGGCGGCGGTTTTGTAGCGTATAAATTCTATGATTTCACCCAGAACAATCCCAAGTTCTGCGTGGGTTGTCACCTGATGCAGCCTGCCTATGACACGTGGGCTGAGAGCGAACATAAGAACCTGAATTGCCACGATTGCCATCACCTCACGATCCCGGAGCAGAACCAGCTCCTGATCAGCTTTGTTCTGCACCGTCCCAGCAAAGTGCCGGAGCGTCACAAGGGACAGGTCATTGTCAGCCAGAAATACTGCAACCAGTGCCATACCGAGGGCAACGGGACGCGCATCAATAAGTCGCTTTTCCATGCAAAGCATGTGTATATGGAGCAGATCGAATGCACCGAGTGCCACGGCGAGGTGAAGTCGGATAAATCAGGCCTGCACCGGTTCCTGCCGTCTGAAAAGTTCTGCGCCAAGTGTCACGAGGACAAGCAGGTGCACGGCGAAGGCATGGGAGGCCTGGCCTGTATCAATTGCCATACGGACCGGACCAAGGACCTGAAGCCGGGCCGGAAAAAATGTCTCTACTGCCACAGCACCGACGAGACCATCCGGAAAGAGCTGATCGCGGACGGCACCATGGATGTGCGCTTCTTCCCGCCCAACTCCTCGGTCATCAAGAAGGCGACCAAGATCCAGTTCAGCGAGAAGGCGCCCAT
>Ga0154501_1282_pt7 | contig 14707 bp, 8 predicted proteins | sample RifGroD2_FD_115980 | JGI IMG/M metagenome (GOLD analysis project Ga0154501, IMG submission 115980) | Nitrospirae bacterium GWD2_57_9 | reverse complement strand
GGGACTCGCCGCGTTTGCAGAGGTCATCGACAACGGAAACGACGGGATCGGCACGCTTCTTGAGGCATGTTCGCCCCCGTTCCTTGAAAAATATCGAGGAGCGGACCTTATCATCAGCAAGGGACAGGCCAACTACGAGACGCTCGTGCAATCCGGCGACGACCGGATCTTCTTTCTCTTCAAGGTCAAATGCCCGGTTGTCGCGAACGCCCTCGGCGGAAAGAACGGCGATATTGTGCTTATACAGAACCAGGGAAGCAGCAGAGCGAGCTAATGATGCTTGAATTCCTGGCCACAACCGTCGAACGCCGCGGGGGCCGGTGATGGCCGAGCTGATCAAAGTGGATAACGTCGATCCGCAGCCGGCCTTTGCCCGCTGCAGACAGATCGTCTCCCGAGGCGGCGTGGTGGTCTATCCCACGGACACTTTTTACGGACTCGGCGTCGATCCCGGTAATGCAGCCGCGGTTCAGCGGCTCTTTGAGATCAAGGGACGGGCCCTGGACCAACCCATACTGATCCTGTTGCCGGACGTCCTCGAGGTGAAGCGTTGGGCCGAGGAGGTAAGTCCCGAGGCAGAGGAATTGATGCGGAAATTCTGGCCCGGCCCGCTTACGCTCGTGTTCAAGGCAAAGAAGCACGTCTTCCCGCTCCTGACCGCGGGCAAGGGAACGATCGGTCTCCGGGTGCCGGGGAACGCTCTGACCAGGCAGTTGCTGGCGTTTCTCGGCACAGGCTTGACGGGAACCAGCGCCAATCGTACGGGAGGGGAGAGCGCGCGAAACGTTCGCGAAGCGTCGGAAGCGCTTGGCTCCCTCGTCGATCTGATCCTGGACGGAGGATGTGCCGCAGGAGGAAAACCATCAACGGTCGCTGATGTGAGCGGCGGTCGCACCCGGATCCTCCGCGAGGGCGCGATAGTTTTGTAAGTGCAGGCGCCGGCCGAACAAGACCGGTAATTTTTCGTGCAAAGGATGGCTAATGAAAAAAGTATTTGTGCTGGATACCAATGTTCTTCTCCATGACCCCCGGGCGATCTTTGCCTTCGAGGACAACGACGTGGTGATCCCGATCGTGGTGATCGAGGAGTTGGACAAGTTCAAGAAGGGGATCGACGAGATCGGCAGGAACGCCCGGCAGGTTTCCCGGATACTGGACGAGTACCGGCAAAAAGGAAAGCTGTCGCAGGGCGTAGCGCTGGAGGGCGGCGGCAACCTGAGGGTCGAACTGAACCATCAATCGCCGGAACGGCTGCCCCAAGAATTGATCGCGGTCAAGGCCGACAACCGGATCCTTGCCACGGCGCTGAATTTAAAGCACGATGATCTTCCCGTCATCCTCGTAACCAAGGACACGAACCTCCGGATCAAGGCCGATGCGGTGGGGCTGCGCGCCGAGGATTTCGAATCGGAGACCATTACCATCGATGAACTCTACTCGGGTGAGGTCGAACTGTCCGTGCAGCCCGGTGTGATCGAGGAGTTCTATGCCAAAGGCGAATTGGCAGCAAGTGATCCCAAGCCGTTCCCGAACCAGTTCGTGCTCATCAAGAACAGCGCCAATCCGTCCCAGACGGCGCTCGCCCGGTACAGCCAGCAGAAAATGGCCCTCGTGCCGGTCGTGAATACGAAACACGGCATCTGGGGCGTGGCCGCACGGAACAAACAGCAGCAGTTCGCCCTCGATCTGCTGCTGAACGACGAAATCCGCCTCGTCACCCTCGTCGGCAAGGCGGGCACCGGCAAGACCCTCCTGGCACTTGCGGCAGGCCTGGAAAAGACCATAGAGTCGAGGACCTTTCTGCGGCTCGTCGTCTCCCGTCCGGTGTTCCCCATGGGCAAGGACATCGGTTTCTTGCCCGGAGACATCGATGAGAAGCTCAAGCCCTGGATGCAGCCGATCCGCGACAACCTGGACTTCCTGGTCGGGTCTTCAGGAGGGCCGGGTCGCGTCAAAGGAAAAAAGGACCTGCAGAGCCTCTTTGACCTCGGCATGATCGAGGTGGAGCCGCTCACCTATATCCGCGGGAGGAGCATGCCGAACCAGTACCTCATCGTGGACGAAGCACAGAACCTGACCCCCCATGAGATCAAAACGATCATCACGCGCGCCGGTGAAGGGACCAAGATCGTGCTGACGGGCGACCCCTACCAGATCGACAATCCCTACATTGATTCGTCCAGCAACGGCCTTTCCTATGTGGTGGAGCGCTTCAAGGAAGAGTCCATCGCGGGACACATCACGCTCGTCAAGGGAGAGCGTTCCGATCTGGCGGAGCTCGCGGCAACACTTCTGTAGATCCGTATTAGTAAGACGGCACTTTCTACGTCCCATTGCGATCTATTATTTTGAACCGTGAGGAGCGCGAGAGCCTACGGGATCTTCCTGCTGCGCCCTCACGGTAGTCCCTTTACCTGTTCTCATCTTTCATCGTTCCTCTCATTTTTGAAGCTCCGATGCCGGCATTTTTTTTCATTCTTCTTCTGCATGCTACCGATGCCGTCGTTTGCAGCCACATCCTTCATTCTCCCTTTCGCAGCTCCGGTCTTCGTCCATTTTTTTTGCATTGAACGAACAGCCCGATGTCAACCGGCTTTCGGTGAAGGGAAAGATTGCAGATAATTGCATTTTGAACAGATGCAATATGCTGGCATTTTTTCTTGCAAAGCAAAATATTAATATGCTAAATTCATTCAACGCTTGATATTCCTTTCACACAAACTCTGAACTTTGGCTCAGGGGCTACGGTACAAAGCATCGCATTATCATCCAGCGACTTGTTAGACGAAACTGAAATCCGCACGCAAGAGGTACGCATTCATCGTGCAGAGGGCTGCCTTGCGGTGAAAGCAGGAAAACAAAGCCTCAAATGTCAAAATTGTCTGAAGCCATAGCTGCAGGCGCAATTTTTATCAAGGATTATGGCTAAAAGAACAGAGACGACCAGATCAAAATCCCCCCAAACTGCAAGTGCCGCGTCCGGAAAGCAGGCGGATGAGTCTTTGCATCCCCGCAAAAAAGCCAAAAAAGGAAATTTGTCGAAGATCAATCGTGATGCCGAATCCCAGCTGGAGGAACTGATAACTCCTGTTGCCGAAGCGGAAGAGTCGCTCTGTGCGATCAGGCATGGCAATGTTGACGCGCGGCCGGCCCAAAAGCCTGACGGAGATCAGATCTCGACCCTTAAGGGCGCGGAACAGGTATACCGGGTCCTGGTCGAGGAAATGAACGAAGGCGCCGTCATGACCAACGCGGACGGGACGGTTCTGTATTGTAATCGCGCGCTGACCCTGATACTGCAAATTGCGCCGGAAAAGGTCATGGGTTCGTCGTTACGGGAATATCTGGCAAAGGAATCTATTCCCCATTTTGACAGGTTCATAAGTCAAAGCATGCGTGACCGGGCAAAGACGGAGGTAACGCTGCGAAAAGCGTCAGGATTGACCGTACCCGTGCTGTTGTCCGGCCGAATATTGTCCCCCGATATCGGTGTCTGCCGGGTCAGTATCATCGTGACCGACCTGACCGTTCAAAAACGGGCACAGGAAGTTGTTCGCCTGGGGCGCGACGAACTGGAAGCGAAGTTTGCGCGCCGCACCGAGGACCTCAGGGCGCATCAACAGGAATTGGAAGCGCAGAACGAAGAACTGCGGGCTGCTCAGGAAGAGCTCGAAGCATCGCGCTTGAAATATACCGAACTGTATGAGAGCGCCCCGGTGGGATACTTTACCCTCGGCGGCAATGGCCTGATAGGGGAAGTGAATTTTGCCGGAGCGAACCTTCTCGGGGTGAAAAAGGATTCCTTGATCAACAAGCCGTTCTCTCTGTTCATTGAATCGAATGCCGATTGCGCCGTCTTTTTGAATCATTGCAAAGAGGCTGTCGTCAAACAACTTCCGAGGTCCTGCGATATCAGATTGAAGAGAGGCAACGGCTCCTTATTTCATGCAAATCTCCAAAGCGTAGCAGTGCACGATGCCGGAGGAAAACTCGTACATATTCAGACGGCCGTGACCGATATCAGCGTGCGTAAATGGGCCGAGGATGCACTGCGGGAGAGCGAAGCGCGGTACCGGTCGCTGGTCGAGCTGTCTCCTGATGCCGTTGTCGTTCATGCGGAAGAGAAATTTGCCTATCTGAACCCGGCAGCACTCGAGCTTTATGGCGCAAGCGATGCGGGAAAGATCATCGGCAGACATGTCCTGGAACTGGTCCCTCCCGATGACCGCCTGTCGTTGCAAAGCCGGATCCGTGAAATCTCAGACCGGGGACTGAAGGCGCCGTTGAGACAGATGAAAATACTCCGTCTGGACGGACGGGCAGTCGATGTGGAATCGACAGCTGTGCCGATCACCTATCAGGGAAAACAGGCTCTGCAATTCGTTATCCGGGACATTACCGAGCGAAAAAGGACGGAATCTGCCCTCAAAGAAAGCGACGAACGGTTTCGCCTGTCCTTGAACAGTGTACCCATAACCGTGGCCACGCTCGACCGCGACTTGCGCTATACCTGGGTCTACAATACCCGACATGGTTTCAGTGTCGAACAGGCGATGGGCAAACGCGCCGACGAACTACTTCCGCCCAGGGACGCAGCCGAAGTGATCCGGCTCCAGGAACAGGTCCTGAAAAGCGGTATCGGGGCACGTTGTGAAGTAGAGGGCTTCACCAGGGGCGCGAAATGGGTCTATGATGCCGCCGCGGAACCTCTTCGGAATGAGGCAGGTGAGATCACGGGATTGACCTGGGTAGTTCTGGATATCACCGAGCGCAGACAGGCAGAGGATGCGTTGCGCCAGCATGAGGAGCTTCTGCGGGAATATGTGAGATTGCTGGAATATGCCCCGGTCCTGGTCCGTAATATCGAAGGCCGGATCATTCTCTGGAACAGCGGCATGCAGAAGATGTACGGATATTCTCCGGCAGAAGCGATCAACAGGGAATATACGAATTTGCTCAAAACCCGGTTCCCGCAGCCTCTGCCCGATATCCTGGCAACCGTGCTTGGCAAAGGCAGGTGGGAAGGGGAACTGGTCCATACGACCAAAAAAGGACGGGACATCGTCGTCAATAGCCTTTGGATACTGCATAAGAACTCTGAAGCCAAGGCTACAGCCGTCATCGAGATAAACAGCGATATAACGGGACGCAGGCTTGCTGAAGAAGAACTGCGCAGGCTGAACGAGGAACTGGAATCACGGGTGCGCGAGCGTACCCATGACCTGGCCAGGACGATCTCCACGCTCCAAAGCGAGATCGACGACCGGATCAACGCCGAGGAGGCGCTCCGGGAGAGCCAGGCCAGTCTCGCGAAAGCCCAGTCAGTCGCTCATATCGGAAGCTGGAACCTGGATCTGCAAACCGGGAAGCTCACCTGCTCGGACGAACTGTTCCGAATCTTCGGCCTCGACCCCGCGACCCGCCCGGCGCCGGAACCCGTGGTCGAGCAGGTGTTCCACCCGGAGGACTGGAAAAAGATCCGCTCCGGGGCCCAGCAGCACATGAAAAAGCTGTCGCAAGCCCAGCCCCAGGAACTGCTGGTCAGCATTGCCGACGCCAAGCGGGTCGTATGGACCGAGGCTAAGATGGTCTGCGACGAGAAAGGCAAACCCCTGTCCGTGGTCGGAACCGTCCAGGATATTACCGATCGCAAGCACGAAGAAGAGAAACTGATCCGCCTTGTTACCGCGGTGGAAGCTGCAGCGGATGCCCTGGTGGTGACCGATCCGGTAAAAGGCATCATCCAGTACGTGAACCCGGCCTTCGAAAAGATGACAGGCTACGCCAGGGACGAGGTCGTAGGGCGCGACCTTCATTTTCTGGACAGCGGCAGGCACGATCAGGCTTTTTACCGGGAACTCCGGGAAAATCTGAGAACCAACGGGTTCTGGACGGGCCGCCTGGTACAGAAGCGAAAGGACGGCAGCCTGTACGAGGAGGAATGCACCTACTCGTGCGTGAAGAATTCGGCCGGCCAGATCATCAATTATATCTCGATAAAACGGGATGTTACCGAAAAAGCGCGGCTCGAGAGCATTGCCCAGGCGGTGGATACGATGAACAATATCGGGTACATCTTCTCGGGAGTGAGCCACGAGATCGGGAACCCGATCAGCACGATCCGAATGATCCTCGACGGCATGAATAAAAACGGTCACGCCCTTTCCGGGAAGCAGCTCAAGGAGTGTATCGACCGTTTGATTGCGCAGGTGTCGAGAGTCCAATATCTTCTGACCACACTGAAAAACTATAATATGTACGAAAGCCTGCATCCGCAGAGCCTTCACGTCCCGTCGTTCCTGGAGAGCTTCCTGGGCATGGTAAGGCAGGACTTCGACGCGAAGCGGATCGTGATCGAGAGCTTCCTGGACCATGCGGCGAGGACCGTGTGCGCCGACCCGCGGGCGCTGCAGCAGGTGTTGCTGAACGTTCTCACCAACGCCTCGGACGCACTCGAGGGGAGGGAAGCGCCGAGGATCAGGATCACGGTACTGGCGGCGGGGTCTATGGTCAGCATCCAGGTCCAGGACAACGGAATCGGCATCGATGAGCACAGGCAGAAGGAGCTGTTCAGGCCTTTTTACACCACCAAAGAGCACGGCACCGGGCTGGGGTTGGCGATCATCAGGAAGATGCTTTCAAAAATGCATGGGACCGTCAGCTTGTCCAGCCGTATGAACGAGGGTACAACCGTCGAGATCATGCTTCCCGCCGGACCGGATAACCTGCAAACCCGCGTATCCCGCGCGGTTAACTGATCTGTCTGCACCAACAATCTGCACGGTAGGGATGTTCCCCCTGAATTTGGGAATCGTCCCGTTTGCAGTTCGCCAGTTGCTCAGGACAGGAATGGGGCCCTTTACCCCGGTTTCAGGCCCCTTGCAGCGCCGAAACACCTTGACAGAGAATATGGCTTATGTTAGGTTATTTAACCTTTTGTATGAGTGGAGGACCCGCGTTGGAAAATCAAAAAGGTCTGGTGGAAGTTGCTTCTGAAAAGATCTGGAAATTTCTCTCCTCGGTAAAGCTCGCCGTGATCCTGCTGATCATCCTGGCCATTGTATCCGTCATCGGTACCGTGATCCAGCAGAATGAGTCTCCGGATACGTACCTTCGCGAGTATAGTCAGACGACCGTGGACATTCTCGAAATGCTCGGCTTTTTCGACATGTACCATACCTGGTGGTTCGTGCTTCTGCTGTTCCTGCTGACGGCGAACCTGACGGTCTGTACGCTCGACCGTTTCCCTTCAACATGGAGAGTCATCAATGCACCGCTCAAGCCCATTGAAGACGATGGACTGAAGGCCTTGCCCTTCAAAAGGGAGGTCACCGTTAAAGGCGCCATGAACGCGGCTGAGGAGCGGGCAGCTGCCGTCCTTTCCGCGCACCGGTATCGTTTCCAGAAGACGCAGGGAACTGGCACGGTCCAACTGGTCATGCAGAAAGGCGCCTATAGCCGTTTGGGCTATATCATCACGCATATCAGCATCCTGCTGGTCTTCATCGGCGCGCTCATCGGCGCATTTTTCGGCTTCAAAGCCTTCCTGAACCTGCCTGAAGGCGGCGCTTCCAAGTTCGTGTATCTCAGGAACGAGCCGATGTGGGACAAGATCATGGCCTCCCTCGGTGTAGCCGATAGCCCTGTGGTCTATAGCCCCGAAGGCGGACTTCCTGCCATGCCGCTTGGCTACTTTGTCCGCTGCGATACCTTCGATGTGGACTATTACATCAATGCATCGGGCATCCCCACCGGTATGCCTTCCGAGTACCACAGCACGCTCAGCGTGTTCGACCTGAACGGCCAGAAGATCCTCGACAAGCGGATACGGGTGAACGATCCGCTCACTTTTCACGGCATAACCTTTTACCAGTCCAGCTACGGCATGGTTCCGGATGGTCGGGGGAAGATCCTCCTGAATATCCGCCGCAAGAACAACCCTCAGGCGGAAGGGGAGACGATCTCCCTCGATCCCGGTCAGGCATTGTATGTCCCCTCGATTGACCGGACCATCAGGGCGCTCGGTTTTGCTCCCTACGGCATCAGGAACCCGGCCACCGGACAGGTCCAGTTCTACCATACCGAGAACCAGGAGCTTATCAACCCGACTGTCGAGATCGAGGTCTTGAAAGGAACGAAACCTCTTTTCAGGGCCTATGTGATGAAGACCGATCCTTCAGAACCGCAGATGCCCGAAGATTACCGGATCAGTTATGGAGGATATTGGGGAGCGCGGTATACCGGACTTCAGGTCACGAAGGACCCGGGCGTTTGGATTGTCTATACCGGTTTCATCCTGCTCTGTATCGGTCCGCTCATTGCCTTTTTCGGGTCTCACAAGAAGCTCTGGGTGAAGATCCAGGACCGGAAAGGCCAGGCTGTTATCACGGTGGCGGCCACCTCCAACAGGAACCGCGTCGGGTTCGAGCGGGAGTTCAACAGGATCGTCGATGAGATTGCGAAGTAATTTCAGGGAGGAATAGATTGATGGAAAGCTCCTTACTTTTTAATTTTGCTACACTGGCGTACCTCGCAGCTATGGTCCTCTACATCAGTTTCCTGGCCTTCAAAAAGGACTCGATCGGGAAGTCCGCTTCGGTGGTCACCTACCTGGGTTTCGGTGTCCAGACCGTGGCCCTGTTCCTGAGATGGTGGGAGTCCTATCAGATGGATATCGGCAGGGTACCGCTCTCGAACCTGTATGAATCCCTGGTATTTTTCACCTGGAGCACGGTTCTCATTTATATCATCGTCGAGTTGAAGTATCGGACGCGGGTGTTCGGTGCTTTCGTCATGCCCGTCGCTTTCCTGGCGCTCGCCTTCATCAACGTCTCCGGCATCAGCACGGATATAACCCCGCTGGTCCCTGCGCTCAAGAGCAACTGGTTGTTCTATCATGTGCTGGTGAGCTTCCTTGGCTATGCCGCATTCGGCATAGCATTCGCTATCAGCATGATCTTTCTGTTAATGGATACCGAGGATCGTGGTCCTTCAACGAATGCCTTTTTCGGCATGGCTGCCCTTGCCATCCTTGCCGCGCTGGGATATTTCATGGCAGGTCAGGGCATGAAAACGGCCTTCTGGCTGGGGCTGGGGGTGCTGATCCTTGCCTGGTTCATCTTCCTGATCGTGGCCGGCGCCAAGCACAAGCCCCAGGTTTTTCTCTTCTGGTCCTTCTGCGTTACCCTCGCAGTCACGCTATTGGTCGCCATGGGCATCGATTTCGTTTATCTCATCCCCATGCAGCACCTGGCGGAAGGGGAGTCCTTTAAAAAACACATGTTCGAGGCGACTTTCTTGAGTTCCTCATTGCCGGTCGTGATCCTCAGCTGGGCTGCCGTCCTCGGCCTGGTCTTCTTTATCTGGTCGCAAGGCATGCGGCTTAAGACCTTCCTGAAACAGTATATGCCTTCCATGGACCAGCTCGACGACGTCACTTACAAGATGATCGCCGTCGGCTGGCCCCTGCTGACGGCCGGGATCATCACCGGCGCGGTCTGGGCAAACAGCGCCTGGGGTACCTACTGGAGCTGGGACCCGAAAGAGACCTGGTCGCTCATCACGTGGTTCGTCTATGCGATCTATCTCCATGCCCGCTATGTACGGGGTTGGAAAGGCAGCCAGATGGCGGTGATCTCCGCGGTTGGTTTTTTGGCCGTAATATTCACGTACCTGGGCGTAAACCTGGTCCTTTCCGGCCTCCATTCCTATGGCGGTATGTGAACTGACAACAACAGTCCTTTTTTCGAACGCCGTTCAACGAAAGTTGACCGGCGTTTTTTTTTGAGGGGTTCATCGAAATAACGTTGAAAAGCAGCTTCGGACTTCTGTCTCGCGCAAAGCCGCAAAGTCGCCAAGAAAGAATAAATCTCAAAAGGATCGGGTAGCCGTCAAGTCCAAAAATAAATAAAAAATTGATTTACGGGTTCCAGCTAACTTCTGTCGTTGTTTTTCTTTGCGCCTTGGCGGCTTTGCGCGAAATCGGTTTTTCTTCGAGAATGTCGGGTATCTGTCAGATGGACGTCAATGGAGTGAGCGCATTCTCCGCAGCTTGCTGCAGAGAGCTTCAATTACGAAAGACCTTTTTTTTGAAGTGGTTGTTCCTTCTGCCGCAGGAAACGGCGAGAAAAAAGGAATGCGGTGGAAGGCTAGGCGTGCTTACGCCGAGCGGTCGTTACCGGGTCAGCGTCACGTCCACTCGTTTGTCGATCGAGTAAATGGGAAAGATCTTGAAATCCTTCACCCAAGGCTGAATCACGAAGTAATCAGCCCGATGCCACATGAACACCCAGGGCGCATTCCCGACAATGCGGTCCTCCGCCTGCCGGTAGAGCCGGTATCGCTGCCCGTCGTTCATGGTTCGCTGGGCCGTCTCTATGATCCGGTCCAGCTCCGGATCGATGTAGCGAGTGCGGTTCCCGGACGAGCCCACGCTGGCGGAATGGAACAGAGGAAACAGGAAGTTCTCCGGATCGGGGTAGTCGGCCCACCACGAAAGCCAGAACGCGTCGGGCTCGCCCTCATTTACCGCATGTTTGAAAGCACTCCAATCCAATTGGGTGATCTTTGCCTTCAAACCTGCCTTGGCCAGGTAATCCTGGATTACTTCGACAATACCGAGTACCTCCGGTTCGTACGTGATGTAGATGTTGACGGTTGCTCCTTCGGCACCGGCCGCGCGGATCAGGGCCTTTGCCTTTGCCGGGGAGAACGGATACCCTCCCGTTGTCTGCGGCAGCAACTTGTTTTTCCAAAGACCGGGAGGAATCGGGCCCGAGGCAAGGATTCCCCGTTTTTCGAACACGGTGTTCAGGATGTGCCGGCGGTCAATGGCCATATTCATCGCCTTCCTCACCCGTACATCATTGAAAGGCGGACGCGTGCAGTTGAGTCCCAGGTAATAACTGTTCAGGCCGGGCTTGCCGTGTACCAGATCGCGCCATGCCGGGTCGGAGGTGTATCGTTTGTATTCCGACGAGGGGATGAGAAGCACATCCAGATGTCCGGTCTCGAACTCCATTACCGCCGTAAGGTCCTCGGGAATGATGCGGTAGAAGATACCGTTCAGCTTCGGCTTCCCCTCGAAGTAGTCTTCTCTGGCCGCAAGCGTCAGGTACTGGCCATGTTTCCATTCGGTCAAGGCATAGGGGCCGCTCCCGGCCGGATGGGTTCCGAAATCCTGCCCAAGCCTCTCGACGTCCTCCCGGGGCACGATGTAGGCGGTGGTCATGGCGAGCAGGGACAGGAAGGGACCGAAAGGCTTTTGGAGCCTGAGCACGACCGTGTGGTCGTTCACGACCCGGATGCCGGAAATGCCGGTTGCCTTCCCTTTCAAAAAGTCGTCAGCGCCTTCGATCTTGTCCAGGACCCAGGTAAGAGGCGCTTTGGTGGCGGGGGTCAGGACGCGTTCGAAAGAATAGCGGACGTCCTGCGCAGTCACCTTCCTGCCGTTGCTGAACCGGACGTCTCGTCGCAAGCGGAAGGTATAGGTGCGCTGGTCGGAGGAAATGGTCCAGGTCCGGGCGATATCCGGAACAATATCGAGATTTTCATTGAAGCGGACCAGTCCGTTGAAGAGCTTGGCGGCTATGCCGCCCCCCATGACATCGGTGATAAGGGCCGGATCGAGGGATGTGGGATTGCTGTTGAGCCGGAGATAGAGGAAACCCGGGAGCCGGCCGTCATCGGCCTTGCGGCAGCCGCCGACCAGGAGCAGTGCCGGGATGATGATCGGGGACAGCAACAGGAACAGTCCCCGGAGCAAGAGGTTATTTTTTTGATGCGTTGACGAACGCAGAGAAGAGTTTTCTGGTATTCCTGTCATTGAGCGTCTTTTCCGGATGCCATTGCACGGCGATGAGAAAGCTTTTTTTCGAACGGCCTTCCAAGGCCTCAAAAACGCCGTCCGAAGATACCGCCGAAAGCCTTAACCCCTTGCCGGGGTTTTTGATGCTCTGATGATGCGAGCTTCGGACCTTGATGGAACAGTCGCCGTTCAGGCACCCGCCAAATATTTCGCAGATCTGCGTCCCCTCGAATACATTCACGCCATGATACACTTTTTCGCCGGATTTTGCAGGTCCGTGTTTGAGCGCCTTCGGGATCTGTCCCGGGATGTCCTGGTACAGGCTTCCGCCCAAAGCGACGTTCACCAATTGGGCGCCATGGCAGATCGCAAGAACGGGTTTTTTCTCCCTGAGCACTGCCTTGAAAAGGTTTATCTCGAACCTGGTCCTTTCATCGGGAGAAAGCCGGATAGGGGCGTCCTTGCGGGGTTTCTCCTTATAGAACCGGGGATTGACATCATCGCCGCCGGTGAACAGAAAACCGTCCATTTTTTTTACGAGATCAGGGACGCAGCTTTCGATGCCGACGATCGGTACGGGGATCCCGCCCGCCTGAGCAACTGCCCGGCCGTAATCCTGGTCCAGGATATTCAGGTTCCGTGAAGGTTGAACCTCCAGGTTCATGGTTATGCCGATCAAGGGTTTCATGGACACCTCCGCGGGACTGGTTACGCGCACCACGTTCATTTATAACACAATCGCGAAGGCTTGTCAGTGTGAGATTGTAATTTGAGATTTATTGCAGTTCTCTTTTTTGACGGGGTGCGGCCATTTCGATTATCCCGACCTTCTGCTATCCCAGAAGGATCTCGAGCAGCGCCTTCTGTGCATGAAGACGGTTCTCTGCCTGGTCAAATATAACCGATTGGGGCCCGTCAATCACCTCTGCGGCTATCTCCTCGCCCCGGTGCGCGGGAAGACAATGCATCACCAGTGCGTCGTGAGCGGCCGCCTGCATCAGTTGCGGATCTACCTGGAATCCCCGGAAGGCACTGATCCGCTTGGCGTGTTCGCTCTCCTGGCCCATGCTCGCCCATACATCGGTATAGACAACATCAGCGCTCCCGGCCGCCTTGATCGGATCATTGGAAAGCTTCAGCTCCGACCCGCTTATGAGCGCAGCCTGCCGGGCTTCGCGCATGATCCCCGCGTCCGGCTCGTAGCCCGGAGGGCAGGCGAGGGCGACATGGATCCCGGTCTTGACGCAGGCCTCGATAAGGGAATGGGCCATGTTGTTCCCGTCGCCGATATAGGCAAAACGCAGCCCTTTCAGCTTTCCGCGCTTCTCTTTGATCGTAAAGAGGTCGGCCAGGGCCTGGCAGGGGTGATGAAGGTCCGTGAGCCCGTTGATGACGGGGATCGTCGCGTTCCGCGCGAGCTCTTCCACCGTTGTCTGGGCGAAGGTGCGGATCATGATGCCGTCCAGGTATCGCGAAAGCGTCCTGGCCGTATCCGCCAGGGGTTCTCCACGCCCTATCTGAAGGTCGTTGGGCGAGAGGAAGAGGGCCTGGCCCCCGAGTTGGTACATGCCCACCTCGAAGGATACGCGCGTCCTGGTTGACGATTTTTCGAAGATCATACCCAGGGACTTGCCTTTGAGGGGCTGATGCGTCTTGCCCTGTTTCTGCATCTTCTTGAGGGATGCGGAAAGCTTCAGGATATGCTCGATGTCCTTCAAGGTCAGGTCTGATATTGCAAGCAGATCTTTTTTCATGGGTTCTCCGGAATCTGCCGCCGAGGAGACATTTCCCCGGACGGGGTCAAAAAATATAGGTCATTCGTAAAAAAGTTGAAAAACTACTGCGAACTGCTGTCTCGCGCAAAGCCGCCAAGACGCAAAGAAAGTCCAACAACGGAGTCTTTAAAAAAGCCGCAGTATCTTGATGCGAAGACATTGCACCAAGCTCTTATTTTTCATTCTATTATTACGGTTTGCTGTTTCTCGTGCAGCTTCGCTTACTTTGCGACTTTGCGTCTTTGCGCGAAAATGAATTTTTATTGAGGAATCGCTGCTCTTTGTCCATGCATGGCAATAGAATCATTTCAACTTAAATACGAAAGAGCCAAAATATAAGAGGCGGCTGACAGCAGCCGCCTCTTGAACACAACCAAACAACCATCATCAGCGCTTCGCGAAGATCCTGTCCAGGGTCGCGATCAAGCTGTCGATCTCCTCTTCCGTAATGATCAACGGAGGCATGAACCGCAGGACGCGCTCGACCGTGCAATTGATCAGGAAGCCTTCCTTCAGGCAGCTGGTCACGATCTCCTTGCCGTCGAAATCAAGTTCACATGCGACGAGAAGGCCCATTCCCCGGACATCCTTGACAAAGGCATACTTGTTTTCCAAATCCTGCAGCCTTTCCTGGAAATGTTTGCCCAGGTGCGCTACCGCCTCTATTATGATATTGTCCTCAAGGAGCGCATCCATCGAGGCAAGGGCCGCTGCGCAGGCGAGCGGATTGCCGCCGAAGGTAGATCCGTGCGAACCCGGAGTGAATGCCTGCGCGACCTTGTCCGTGGCGATCAGGGCCCCGATGGCCATGCCGGCGCCCAGTCCTTTGGCCAGTGCCGCTGCGTCCGGCACGATCCCGGCATGTTCATAGCCGAAGAGCTTGCCGGTCCGGCCCATGCCCGTCTGCACCTCATCAAGGAGGAGCAGGATATTATTTCGGTCGCACAGCTCCCGGAGCGCTTTCAAATAGCCGGGGGCGGGGATGTTCACTCCGCCTTCGCCCTGGACCGGTTCGACCAGCACGGCGCAGGTATGCTGATTCAACGCCTGTTCCACGGCATTGATGTTGTCGAAGGGTACATAGCGGAAACCGTTGAGCAGGGGTTCGAAGGACTTGTGGATCTTC
>Ga0154501_1226_pt3 | contig 14928 bp, 14 predicted proteins | sample RifGroD2_FD_115980 | JGI IMG/M metagenome (GOLD analysis project Ga0154501, IMG submission 115980) | Nitrospirae bacterium GWD2_57_9 | reverse complement strand
GCATGGGACAGGAACGGCGACAATCGTTCGGCCGGGCCGGCGATAGCACTCCGCAGCGATGCGCGAAATGATCCAGGCACCTTCCGCTTGGCCATATTCCATAAAAGAATAAGGAAGCCGGCGGTCAGCGCCATGCGAAGAGCGGCCCCGAGGCCCGTAAAAGGCAGAAAAAGGATAAATACCCAGAGCGGTATAACGGCGCTGCCTATATTTCGTTTAACGAATTGAAGAATGCCCCCCATATCGAGTCGGCATTATCGCATAGAAAGGTCGGAACTTCAAGAAGTTATTGAGAATTGGCTCTGCAGGATGATAATCAGATGAGGTTATTCTGCTGTCTCTCCCCGGCTTCCGCCGGACTTCTCCCATGTTGCTGCCTGGACCTTCCATTCATCAGACTCCCGGGTCAGGACGACATGGAACCGGTAGCTGCCGACTGCTTCGGGCAGAAGGTTTACGCTTTCGCCGGCCCTGCTCGACAGGAGGGCTTGAAAATCAGCAGTTGCCGCAGCCCCCTGGACCTGTATCTCTACCTCATGTAACAACACGGATATAGCCGCATGCCTGAAAAAATAAAACAGAATGAGTCCTTTGATCCCCTCAAAATCGTTTCCCTGACCATCGCGATAGGTCTTCGATATCCGGGACAGGGCGGTCCTGATGTCTTTCTCTTCAACGCTCTTTTCAACAACGGCCAGCGTATCGCGAACTTTGTCCTCGTCCGTATCGGTTTCGCATCCTGGCAATAAAGCGATCGAAAGCAGGATCACCACGATGAGGGGCAGGCCGAAGCTGGTCTTTCTCCGGGAAATGCTCATGGGTGAACTTATACCATAAGAATCGCCGGAGCGCTGATAAAATCAACAGGATTTCATTTATACGGTTATCAAAAAATTTCTTGCCTCACTGCTTCTTTTGCTATAATATTCATCGCATACACAAGTTTCTCTTTTCATAGGGGGGTATTTCCATGCCGGAAGTCGTTAAGGTCTCGACCGTAGAATCCAGTCAAAAACTGACTGCAGCCATCGAGGAGTACTTCAAAAAGGGCCGCTATGCGGAAATAACCCAGGCCATCGGAATGCATTCTGTGCTGATTGACCCGCAGCATACCATGGAAGACCAATCCAGGCTGTACCGGTCGGTGCTTGCCTTGCTTAAAAAGAGGATAGCGGAAAAGCTGGGGAAGGATTATGCCGGCTGGTACACTGATTTTCCGAAGATCATGGACGGCATGGTTGCCGGTGGCCAGGTCGTGACGGACAAAGGTTCTCTCGACATTCTCTCGTCCCACCGGGCTGCGCAGGGTCCGTTCAAATCAGTAGATGATTTTTTCCTGTGGGCTCTGGACGACCGCAGGCTCACCCTGGAGCAGATCGTAAAATACATAGAAACAAGCGCTGCTATCCCGCGCAAATAAACAATCCGCACGCGCCGGTATGAGGGTCCTCCTCGTACGGGCTTTTCTATTTCAGTTCGATCGCGTTCAGCACATCGGAAACGCCGATCCCTCGCATGCATTGAACGTTCTTCTCGCATCTCCGCCTAAAGCAGGGTGAACAATCGATTCCCGTTCTGATCACCTTTTGGGAGGATCCGTACGGACCGGTCCTCCAGGGAGCCGTGGGCCCGAACAGGGCAAGCACCTTTGCTCCCGCGGCTGCTGCAAGATGCATGGGCCCTGTATCGGTCGTGATGAACAGGTCCGAGAGCTTAGCGAGAGCGGCCAGCTGCTTCAACGAAGTCTCTCCCGCCCAGTCAAACGCATGTTCCTGCATCAATCGCGAAATCCTGCCGGCAACTTGCCGGTCCTCCCTGCTGCCGCTCAGCACGACAGTGGCGTTCTTTTCCCTGATCAACCGGTCGGCCAGGACGGCAAAGTTCTCTTCGGGCCAGAGCTTTGTTTTCCAGCGGGCCACCGGATTAATGACGATAACACGACTGCCTTCCCTCCTGATGGTCCTCAGCTTCCCTTCCATGAGCGCCATCTCATCGCCAAGAGGCAGCGCGCATCCCGTGTCGGGCGATTTTGCGCCGAGATAGCGGGCAACATCGAGATACCGTTCCAGGGCATGCTTCTCGATGTCATAGGCAGGCAGGCGTTCGTTCAGGAAAAGGTAGGAAAGCTCGCGAGTGCGGTCAAAACCGATCTTGCGATCGGCCCGGGAGAGACCGATGACGATGCCGCTCTTTAACAGGCCCTGGAAATCAACTGCAATGTCGTATCGTTCCCTGCGAAGCTCCCGGAAGAACCCGATGATCCGTCCCGCTCCTTCCAGCATGGCGCCGGGCCTGGTCAACATTCTCATCCAGGACTTGCGGCGGGATACCAGCAGTTTGTCAATGAGCGGATGGTCTTCCAGTATGCCGGCTGCGGCATCCTCGACGACCCAGGTAATCCTGCTCTCCGGATAGAGGCCTTTGATCGCTTCAAGAGCGGGCAGCGTTTGCACAACATCTCCGATGGCTGAAAGTTTAATAAGCAGAATATTCATAAGGAAGAAGGTAAGGCCCGACAATGATAATGCATAATGAGGTTCAGGTCAATGGGAAAGGTTTTCATCGCTGAACTGCGGGAGCATGCACTGCATCCCTGCCCGGCCTCTCAGCGGACAGGGCTTTGGGCGGCCACTGTTTTCATGATCGCATCATAACGATGTGTCAGCAGGTCCAGCATGTTCTTATCGTCATTCTTCGATCCCGTTCTCATCCTGCTATCGATCTCCCGGGTAAGGCTTACAGGCCGGTAAAGAGCCCGGCCGGCGATGCTGTCCCGAAGCGTCCAGACAGGCAGAAATTCGGCCTGCCTGATCTTCGCCCTTCCTTTGTTCTTGACGGCCGTAATATAAAGAATAATGCCGTCCCCTCTCAAGGCTTTTTCATGGGTTTTATTGAAATGGAATATGCCCGCATGCTGGGTCGATATGAAATTGCCGAGGCTGAAAGCGACAAGAGCTGCCCTGCCGTCTGCAGCTGCAACGGTTTGCAGGGGCTGGAGCACATGGGGGTGATGCCCCAGGATAAGGTCGGCGCCTGCCTCGACGAGGTCCGCTGCGACCCTCCGCTGCCAGGCGGTCGGATCCCGGGAATATTCCTCGCCCCAATGAATGGAAACAACGACCAGGTCGGCACCGGATCGGGCGTGCCTGATGCTTGCCGCAGCTGCGGCAAGGTCATGATCCGATCCGGTCCTGATGAAGTTCACGCCCGGTTTTTCCGCTTTACGCCGGTCCCTTCCGGGCAGGCCCCGGTTGGTATCGTAGGTGAATGCAAGGAAAGCGACGGTTACGTCACGCACCTTCACTATCGTTGTTTTTGCCGCTTCGGTCTTGGTCCTCCCAGCTCCGGCAAAGATAAGCCCCGATGACTCGACGGCATCGATGCTTCGTTTCAGACCTTCCGAATCCTGGTCCATGGCATGATTGTTGGCAAGAGACACTGCGGATATCCCGGCCCTTCGCATGGCAGAAAGCAGTTCGGGACGCGCGTTGAACCGGGGATATCCTGATGCCGGGTTTCGCGGATCAACGGGCGTTTCCAGGTTCGCAAAGGTGATGTCTGCAGCGGAAAGTTCGCTTTTGACCTTCTCGAACAAAAGATCGTATCCGTTTTTGTGACCCATGACCGACGTCTGGATCGAGGCAGGCATCATAATATCGCCTACGGCAGCGATCACGATCTCATTTTGCAACGGCTTCGTCACCACCCGATGCCGGCCGGCCCGGATAACCGGCAGGTCCTGCCGGGTGCAGCCTGGTGACAATAAAAACAGGCAGGAGACGGTCATAAACAGGCAGATGGGCCACTCAAAAAAACGAGGGGAGCATGTTCTGGTTCCCCTCGTGGTGCTTTGTCGTAGAGCGGCCTGCATGGACAGTTAGAAGCGGTAGGTAAGCTCCAGGTCGCCAGCCGTCTCTTCAAGACTGATCTTGGTGCCGGTGCCGTTGCTGCTGGTCAATTCTTCCTTGAAGGCCTTCATATAAGCCATGGTCAGTTCCCAACTGCTTCCCAGCCGGTAGCTGAACCCGCCGGACGCCCTGCGTTTCGCAATGGCCGGAAATGCCATGTTGTTGTCCACATCCTCGGCCTTGATCGGAGAAGTGCTGTAATTAAATCCCGCGCGAAGCGACAGCTTGTTGGTAACGTCAAGTTGCAGCGCCGAAGCATAGACAACCACGTCGTCCCACCCGAATTCGAGCGGTACTGTGTCGGAAGGGCCGAAGGGCCCGTTGAAATTTCCTTTTAAATAGACTGTGTTATAGCATTCCCGGTAGTTGATCCACTTTGCGTCTGCGGTCCAGAGCAGTCTTCGGAAGGGACGGACTGCGATACCCACTGCTGCCTGCTGGGGAAAATCGAGATTCATGGTGTAGATACCGTCCGTGCTGCTGACGGGATTGCCATTGATATCCTCCACAAAGTTGACATCGCCGTCCGTCAGTCTCCATTTGAAATCTGTAAAATATTGTCTCGATGAATAGGAAATACCGACCGCGAAAACCTGTACCGGCTGATAAATGATGCCTATAGTCGCTCCCGCGCCCACGGCACCCTGCATTTCGCTCAAGTCTATCCCGTACCTTTCTTCAGTAAAGCTCATAGCGTCGATGCCGCTGAACATGTTCTTGAAGCCGAACGCCTGGTAGTCCAGGTTCAGGGCAAAGCCGATGGCCACGGTCTTCGATCTCCAGGCCAGGGTCGGCGCCATTTTCCAGAATTGATATTGGGAATAGATATGGGCTTTGGCGGTCCCGGGAACAAAAGGGCCGTTGGGAGCCTCGAACATCGGAGCTGAGATACTGTCGAAGTCCACGCCCATGCCCGAGACGCCGTACATGCCACCGCCGAAGAACAGGTCGTCCCGCCCGTCAACGGGAGCTGTCCATCCGATTGCGGGCACCAGGTAGAATCGGGATCCGCCTTCTGATGTGCCTCCACCTCCAAAGGAAAGCTCTCTTTTGGGAAAGAAGCCCTGGAAACTGAAATCAGTGCGGTTGCCGATCAGAGCCATTCCGGCCGGATTCGAGATCGCGGTGCTGGAATCATAGGGCGCTGCGGTCACGGCACCCGCCATGCCCTGCTGATAGGCGCCAATGGCTGACAACTGATGACCATTGGTCGCGTAACTCGAGGATGCAAGAAGCGCGAAAACTGCTGTTAGCACTGCTGAATAGAGTTTTTTCATGGTTCCCCCCGGTATAGGTTCAGGATAAACAAATGTAACACAAATCAGCAAAATTGTGAATCTTTAGTTTACATAATTTAGTTCTTTTCAAATCGTGAATATTCAAAAAAAAAGAAGCAATCCCGAAGGATTGCTTCTCGAATCAATCATTTGATCATGGGTAAGTATACGATAGCTGTACATGACCTGCGCGTTAGTCTGCTCAGCACAACTGTTTCTTTCATCTGGTCCTTCCCTCTCACAACTCCCTATGAGAGTAAAATTTTTTCTAGAAGATATTTTAATGAAATTATTCCATACTAAATTATTATTGTCAAGGATTTGCATTGTTTAAGATTTTTGTTCCCCTCTGGCAGTCGGTCCATTTTTCACATTGCTTTCTCCGACTTTTTTGATACAATTCATGCGAACAGACCGGACGGCTGAATCCCTGCAGCTAATGAAGCTTCGTACTGGCATCCAGCGGCAATCCCGCGCCTTGGCATCCCCCCGGCTCCCGCAGGGGGTGGAAAGCGCTTCCTCGCGACCGTGAAGAATGAGGCGTTGCGAGTAAGCAGTTCCGGGAAATCGCGATTTTGAGGGAGCCTCCGGCTCCTGCCGGAGGGGGCTCCACTACGTTCTCTCCGAATTCGAAGAACCAACGCTCTTCCAACATCGGTGTTTCAAACGGTCTTGTCAAAGGATGACAGCTACCGCAGTGTTAGAATTAAACCAAGAGATTCCCCTTAATGACCGAGGAGGTAGGCATGGCGCAAAAGGCGAAAGGCAAGAAAAAGGTCAAAAAATCGAATGCTCCTGAACCTGCCCGCAAGAAAGCGACAAAGAAGAAAGCAGTAAAAAAGAAAACGACAAAAAAAAGGACCGCAAAAAAGACCATTCAAAAGAAAGCAGTCCGGAAAAAAGCTGCGAAAAAACTCAGCCCCCGTGCAAAGCCCGGTACGCCGCCCCACAAGGAATCCGTTCTCATAGAACCCGGCCCCCCTTCCATCAGCCTGATCCCTGTTGAAGAACCGGCAGCCAATGAAGAAGCAATCGGTACGGTTACTCATTATTACAGCGATCTGGGCGTTGCCGTTGTGCAGATCAATAAAGGTGCCTTGAAAGCGGGAAATACCATCCACGTCAAGGGCCATACGAGCGATTTTTCGCAGCAGGTTGAATCCATGGAGTATGAACATCAGCATGTTGATCAGGCTTTCCCGGGCCAGGCCGTAGGCATCAAGGTCATTGATCATGCCCGGGAGCACGATATCGTGTTTCTCGTGAAATAAGGGCAGACCCGAAGGAACGAAGTCTCGGCGCAGGCTTTTTTTGCGCTTTTTTTTGAACGAAACGGGCATACGGGTATATCGGGTTTTGACGGCGGTCCTCGCTGTGCTATAATGAAATTGTCATCAATAAAGTAAGGAGTTTTCCCATCCCCACCGTTCACGGCAATACAACAGGGTTGAAACCTGCCGAGCTCAGGATGCTCGAGCGGCTCTATCGAAGAAGAACGCCCCCCCATATGGTAATCACGCCTGAGGCTGCCCGCGCCTTGACTGAGGCTTCGGCAGAGATCGGCAGGCAGGTAGGGCTGATCATCGACCGGTCAGGCAGCATCCGGAACGTGCTGGTCGGGACCAACAAGGATATTTTTATCCCCGACCTGTCCGAGCACCGGCTCGGTTCCCGCCGTCTTCGCGGAGTCAGGCTCATCCATACCCATCTGAAGGGCCAGCCTTTGAACCAGGAAGACCTTACCGATCTGGCGCTGCTCCGGCTTGACCTGATGGCAGCGGTTGCGGTCCAGCCCGACGGCCTGCCGGGAGCCATCTCCATTGCTTACCTGGTCCCGCCAAACCCGGACCAAAAGCTCCATGAGGTGCTGCCCCCCCGGACGGTCCATGCGCTCGATATCGATGCCGCGGACCTCATCGCGGACATCGAGCGGCAGATGGAGCGGGCAGAGGCGGTCCGAGAAGTTGCCAAAAAGGACCGGGCGATACTCGTCAGCGTTTCGAAAAAGAGCAGGCACGAACAGGAGGAGTCCATAGAGGAGCTGAAGGAACTCGCGCGGACGGACGGGATCACCATTCTGGATGCAGTGATCCAGCGTCTTCATGAGATCAACCCGCGATATCTTCTCGGAGAAGGAAAACTGAAGGACCTGATCATCCGATCGCAGCAACTCGGCGCAGACCTGATAGTTTTCGACCAGAACCTCTCCCCTGCCCAGGTAAAAGCCATCGGCGATATTACCGAAATGCGCGTTATCGATCGTACCCAGCTTATCCTCGATATCTTTGCCCGCAGGGCGCACAGCGGCGACGGCAAGGTGCAGGTCGAACTTGCTCAGCTCAAATACCGTTTGCCGAGATTATCAGAGCGCTCCACTGCCTTGTCCCGGCTTACCGGCGGCATCGGCGGAAGAGGTCCGGGCGAGACACGGCTCGAGATCGACATGAGGCGGGCGCGGGACAAGATAAGAAGGCTCGAGAAGCAGTTGGAAGGCCTGGGAAAGGCCAGGAACCAGCGCCGGGAGCGGCGTATTCAGAGCGAGGTCCCCATTGTTTCCATTGCAGGCTACACGAACGCGGGGAAATCCACGCTGTTCAACATGCTGACCCGGTCCGAGGTGAAGGCCGAAGATCTCCTGTTCGCAACGCTTGATACCGCCACGCGCAGGCTTCGTTTTCCTCGTGACCGTGAAGTGGTGATAACCGATACGGTGGGGTTCATCAAGGATCTGCCCAAGGACCTCCTGGGCGCTTTCCGTGCGACGCTGGACGAGATGCAGGATGCCGATCTGATTCTTCATGTCGTGGACATCAGCAATCCTCGTTTCGAGCAGCAGATGGAGTCCGTCGATACCATCCTGAACGAGATCGGGCTCGACCATATCCCCAAACTGGTCGTCTTCAACAAGGCCGACCTGGTAAACCCGTTCTGGGCCAAGGCGATCGCTTCACGTTTTAACGGCGTTGTCTGCTCAGCGATAAAGCCGGATACTTTCGGCGACCTTTTGCAGGAGATAGAAAAACGGGTGTGGAGTGAAGAGGGTTCGCAGCCGAGCGTGCGGAGTGCCAGGTGAAGGACCGGGGTGTACACTGAAAGAGAGGTCCGTTTGGATCTTGCCTGATCGCGGCCGTCCGGTCACTTCCCGCTGATGGAAAGCTGCTTGATCAGAAGGGACGGGCTCCCGATCCTGCCCGAGAACCGGAGATCGCTCCCCACGGTATCCACGTTCTTCATGAGATCCAGGATGTTGCCCGCAATAGTGATCTCGCGAACAGGGTAGGCCGTTGCGCCGTTTTCGATCCAGAAACCTGTGGCGCCGACCGAGAAGTCTCCTGAGATCGGATTTGCGGTGTGCATGCCCATGACTTCCGTAACGTAAAGGCCCCTGCCTGCCTGGCTGATGAGACTTTCCAGGGAACAGCGACCGGGTTCGATATAGAGGTTCGTGATACCCACCCCCGGGACCCCTTTGAACCCTCCCCGCATACCGTTGCCCGTTGATATCGAGCTGTCCTTCCGTGCCGTGTACGTGTTGTGCAGGAATACCAGCAGCCTTCCCTCATTGATCACCGTCTTCTTCTGCATAGGCACTGCCTCGTCGTCCGAGGGGGCGGTACCGAGCCCGCCCGGAAGAAGCCCGTCGTCATAGATTGTCAGAATGGGCGCCATTACCTGCCGGTCCAGTTTGCCGAGGAAAAGCGATCTTTTTTTCTGTACGCTCTCTGCGGAAAAGCCGCTTGCCATCATCGACAGGAATTCCTGTGCGACGGTTGCCTCCAGTACGACCGGCGCGCTCACCGAATCAATAGAGCGGGCGCCAAGCAGATCAAGAGCCTTGCGGGATGCCCTGCGTCCGACCTCTTCGATCTGCAATTTATCATAAAAACGGGTGACGTCGAAATCGGACCCGGCCTGGGATTCCCCCTGTTCCTCCGCCACGACTTCGATGCTCGAGGAACAGGCCGTGCTCTGGAAGGATATGGTTGCCCCGTAACTGTTCTGGATGAGGGTCTCCGATTCGGAGAAGCTGCCCGAAGCCTTTCTGATGCGCTTTATTCTTTTGTCGACGCCAAAGGCCTCCCGCTCCATTGCCATGATCCGCGCTATCTTCTCTGTTTCCTGCAGGCTCGTGATTGCGGGATCATAAATTGATACTGCCTGGTAAGGACCGGAGGGTCTTTCGGGGATGGCTGATAAAGGATCTGGGTCAGTGGAGCGGGCGTTCGTTATTGCAGCCTGGGCCAGGGTCCTGAGACCATGGTCCGAGAGGTCAGTGGTAAAAGCAAACCCAAGGCGCCCTTCCAGGAGGATACGGAGACCTGCTCCCCTGTCCCGGGCGCGGTCAAAGGCGTCCACTTTTTGGTCTTTTACTTCAATGTGTGTAGCGGTATAAGCGCGCAGAAAGACCTCGGCAGCATCGCTCCCGAGTTCTTTCGTCAATCCAATGATTTTTTCGGCGATCTGCTTGTCCATGAGGTCGGGTCGAGTGGTACGCGAAAGGCACGGGGGGTCAGTCGAAATAGCTGGCCGAGGCCGTATCCGATTCCCATACGGTCACGCTGCTGACTTCCAGGTTATCGTCGTTGATCTTTTTTGCCATTGTATCGTAAATCCACTTGGCGAGGTTCTCGGACGAAGGATTGATCTGCGTGAAGGGGAAAATGTCGTTCAAAAAAGTATGCTCCAGCTGGTCCAGCACTTCCCGGAGCGCCTGTTTCAGTTCATGAAAATCAATTGCCAATCCCTGCTCGTTCAACCGCTCGGCGGTTACCGCGATGGTCACTCGCCAGTTGTGTCCGTGCAGACGTTCGCACTTGCCTTCATAACCCCGAAGCTGATGTGCGGCCGCAAATTTAGATTCGATCATAAGTTCGTACATGGTCAAAAATAATATGGTATACGCCGGCAAAAGTCAATAAATAAAAATCTCCTTGCAAAAGCAGAAAATTTCATATATCATTTTAAAAATGGATGTAATTAAAGAAGAATCGGTGCAACCGATCGAACCGCAGTTCCTCTCCCTGGCCCAGGCAAGCGGGATCAAACTTCGTATCGGCGAGATGAACAAGACCGAACATGAAGGCATCATTCGCGCTATCGGGCGATATGAGATCAACATCGAAGAAAATGGCAGAACGGTCACCATCCTGAAGCAGGAGATATCCTACCTCACAGCACCTCAACCGGTCCTTCAATTCCCAGCACCTTTCGCTTCGCGTGGAACAGCACCCCAGCCGGCGCCTGAGGAGGGGTCGCGTTCCAGGCCTAATATCCAGCAGGAATTCCTCGACAAGGCCATCAAGGAGAGCCAGCTCTTGACCCTGTTCCTGATCAATGGTCAGCGGATCAAAGCCAATATAGAAGCGTACGACAATTTTACGGTCCTGCTCAAGGAAGGCAGCAGGCAGCATTTATTCTATAAACACTCGATCACCACGATAAACCGGTAGAGGTAGCTATGGAAACCAATCTTCTGGACAGGATGCTGAACGCCTATCAGGAGTCAAAGACCGCCATCAACATTCAACTTCAGAACAAGGTCCGCGTATCAGGCAGAATCATGGCCTTTGACAGCTATATCATCGTCATGGAAGGACAGAAACGGGAGATCGTTTATCGACATGCCGTGGCAAGCATTACGGCAATTCAGCAGGAAGAACCGAAACGGACAGCGGTACCCTCCAGACCGGTTGCTGCCCGTTCGGTAAGAACGCCGAATCCCAAATCGCGCCCGTCTCAGCCGCAGCCCTCTTTTCCCGCATCTTCCTCGGAATCGAGCCTCAACAACAGCATGAAGGAAGGACTGCTCAAGTGGATGCAGGAGCAAAAGGCGGCAAAATAGCATGAACTGGCGCTCCTCCGCGCTTGCAGCAGTTTCCGGTCTTCTGCTCGCTGCAGGTTTTCCGAACATTGATCTGCACCTTCTCGCCTGGATCGGACTCGTCCCCCTGCTGTATGCCCTCAAGGACCAGAAGAACGTCATGAACGGTTTCTGGCTGGGAGGCATATCCGGCCTTGCCTTTTTTTCCGCAACGGTGCATTGGGTCACGAACTCGGTCCATTTCTACGGGAACGTCCCGCTTATTCCCGCCTCGCTGATAACGCTCCTGCTGTGCGCTTACCTTGCCCTTTATCCTGCGCTCTTCGGACTCATCGTCGTCGACATCATGAGCCGCCGCCCGTCGCTGTTGTTCATAGCCGCTCCTGCAGCCTGGACTGCTCTCGAGCTTGCCCGCACCTACGTGTTCAGCGGTTTCCCCTGGGCTCTGCTTGGCTATTCTCAATATACGGCCCTTCCGGTGATCCAGATCGCGGATACCACCGGCGTATATGGCATATCCTTCCTGATTGTGATGGTAAATGCCTCTGTGGCTGCCTTTGCCTTCGACAGAAAAAAAATCGCCGGCCTGATCGCCGGATGCGTGGTTATTTCGCTGGTCCTGGCATACGGATATCTTCGCCTCGGAATGCCCGAGAATGCCGGAGGCATTCGGGTCTCGGTCATTCAGGGGAACATCGAACAGGACAAGAAATGGGACCCTGCCTATCAACGGGAGACGATCAACATATACAAGTCGTTGACCGTCGAGGCTCTCAAACAGCAGCCCGACCTCGTCATCTGGCCCGAAACCTCGACCCCCTTCTATTTTAACGGAAACAGTCCGGAAGAACGGCGCTTGACCGTCGAACTCAGGGAATTCGTGAAGAAGAACAAGGTCCCCCTCCTCTTCGGAAGCCCGACCTATGAGATAAAACAGTATCGGAACGTCATTCTCCGGAATTCGGCATTCCTGATATCGACTGACGGCGAGGTGGCCGCGAAATACGACAAGTTTCACCTGGTCCCTTTCGGAGAGTACGTACCGCTCAAGAACGTGCTTTTCTTCGTGGAAAAGATGGTGCAAGCGATAGGCGATTTCTGGTCCGGGTACGATTACACCGTCATGAGCATCCCCAATAAGGGCGCCGGCATGAAGGAAACGCGCATCAGCACCGTGATCTGTTATGAGATCATCTTCCCCGATCTCGTCAGGAAGTTCGTGGACCGGGGAGCCGGCATCGTAACGACCATCACCAATGACGCCTGGTTCGGCAGAACGTCCGCTCCATACCAGCATTTTTCAATGGCGGTGTTCCGTGCCGTCGAGAACCGTGTGCCGGTGGCGCGTGCCGCTAATACGGGGGTTTCGGGATTTATAGACGCCAAGGGACGGATCCTGGCAGCTTCTTATATATTCACTCCTGCCCATCTGACCGGGACGCTGACCCCGGGCATTAAAAGGACCTTCTACTCACGGCATGGCGACGTATTCTCCTATGCATGCACGTTGCTCTCAGTGCTTACGCTGATATTTGCGCGCAAATATCCCTCGAAACGGCTCTCTTCGTAATCACCGGCAGACCACTTCTTTGACTTTGTTTTTTTCAAGTTGCTGTGCTATAATCCACCACATTTCACAAAATCACCAGTGCCAACGAATGGCCGCCAGGAGAATAGTATGCTGTTGGAAGACCTCAAACAGGAGATTGAAACCATCAAGAACAGGCTGGAGACCCTGCGGAGGCATCTTTGACACCCCGGCGAAGGAATCTAAATTAGCAGAGCTGACCCGCCTTACGGAAACCAGCGGTTTCTGGGACAAAACCGACAAAGCAAATTCCATTCTGAAGGAAAAAGCCGCCATCGAGCGTTCGCTCAGAGACTGGTCCTCCCTGGCATCAAGGGCAAACGACCTTGAAGCTATGGCCGAGCTTGCCGGCGAGGAAGGCGGCGAGACAATGCACCAGGAAATGGAGCAGGAGATCGCTGCCATCCGGAAGGATATCGCCACGGCCGAAGTTGCCGCCCTTCTCTCAGGCGAGCGGGACGCTTCGAATGCGATCGTCTCGATTCATCCGGGTGCGGGCGGTACCGAGGCCCAGGATTGGGCAGAGATGCTGATGCGCATGTATCTGCGGTGGGCCGAGAAACACGGATACAAGACCGAGATCCTGGATTACCAGGCAGGCGAGGAAGCCGGCGTAAAATCGGTCACGTTCACGGTCTCCGGGGATTATACCTACGGCAGGCTGAGGTCAGAGGCGGGCGTGCACCGGCTTGTCAGGATATCGCCTTTTGATGCAAACAAGCGGCGGCACACCTCGTTCGCCTCGCTTTATGTCTACCCCGAAGTTGAGGATGACATCGACATCTCGATCGACGATAAGGAGCTGCGCATCGACACCTACCGGGCATCAAGTGCTGGCGGGCAGCATGTGAACAAGACGGATTCCGCGGTCCGGATCACCCATCTTCCTACCAACATCGTTGTGCAGTGCCAGAACGAGCGGTCCCAGCTCAAGAACAAGAACGTGGCCATGAAGGTCCTGAAATCGCGATTGTATGAATTGCGAAAGAAGGAGCAGGAAGAAAAGCTCGGGAAACTGGTGAGCGAGAAAAAGGACATCGCCTGGGGCAGCCAGATCAGGTCTTACGTGTTCCAGCCATATCAGCTCGTCAAGGACCACCGGACGTCGGTGGAGACCGGAAATGTGAACGCGGTGATGGACGGCGACCTTGATCAGTTCATCGAGGCCTGTTTGATAGCAAGCAGCGGCAAATCACAGGACGCAGGGAATCGAAAACCGTAGTTCTCTCGCTTTCCGGTCTTTTATATTCCGCATTTAGCGTCATATTCCCATCATCTGGGGTGAACGCGCTTCCACGTACTTCTTTACTCCTTGAAAGAGCGCCTCGGCAATGCTTTGCCGGTACGATTCCTTCCGAAGCAGTTTTTCCTCGTCAGGATTACTGATGAACCCCACCTCCGCCAGGATGCTCGGCATTTCGGTGTTGATAAGCACATAAAAAAAGGCCCGCTTTACCTTAGCCTTCAGATCATCGGCATGCCTGTTCACCGGTTTCAGGCTGCTTATCAGCGATCCCTGGACGGCATCGGCCAGATAGAGGGATTCCTCGATCTTGTCGTCCCTGGTCAGGTCGGCGAAAATCCTGTCCAGTTCCGATTTCAACTCACTCAGCTTCTTGGTGGACATGGCATTCTCTCGCGCCGCCGTCGCCATTGCTTCCCGGTCGGATGCGGTCAGACTTTGAACATAGGTCTCGATCCCTCTTGTTTTCCGTTTGGGACTGGCATTGATGTGGATAGAAACGAACAGGTCAGCACCCTTCATCCGCGCGATAGCCGGCCTTTCTTCGAGCGGGATGAACACGTCCCTGTCGCGGGTCATCACGATATTGCAGCCGAGCCGGTCCTTGACCAGGACAGCAAGCCGCCTGGCAATATCAAGGGTAATGTTCTTTTCCCGAAGACCGTTCTTGCCTATCGCGCCGGGATCACGCCCTCCGTGGCCTGCATCAATAGCGATAGTTTTGATCTTGAGGCCAAGTTGCCGGGAAAGGGAAAGATTTTGACTATCATTCTTCCCGTCTGCCATTTTAACAGGAGGAATGACCAGGGAGTCAACTGTTCTCGATTCTGCCGGTTGCTCACCGCCGGCTCCTGCTCCCGGCTTCGCCCCGGCCGCTACTACTGCATTGCCATCCGTTTCTCCGGTCACATCGATGACAAGACGCTCCGGATCGTGGAGCGGAAAGGCGATGTAACTTTTGATACTCGCAAGATCGAGCACAACCCGGACAGTATCAGGAGAATACTGGCTGGCACGCACCTGTTTCAGGATGCCGTCATTCACCGCAAGCGGTTCTTTACTGATCGAATTTCCCGCCTGCGCATTCAACA
>Ga0154501_1267_pt4 | contig 14972 bp, 11 predicted proteins | sample RifGroD2_FD_115980 | JGI IMG/M metagenome (GOLD analysis project Ga0154501, IMG submission 115980) | Nitrospirae bacterium GWD2_57_9 | reverse complement strand
GAGCTGACCCACGGGGATGACCGGGACGCCAGCCGGGCACTCATGAGCGATCTGCGCGACGCCCGCAAAGATCACGGCTTGATGGAGAAGAGGTATCTCCATAAAGAGGTGCACACGATATGGGCATTAGTGAGTATATCCGCCTTGCGTGACGCTCAGGGAAATTTCTTATATTGCGTGGCCGAAATCGAGGATATTACGGAACGCAAGATCGCGGAGAAAAATATCCTGAAAGAACGCGATTTTTCAAAAGCGGCCCTGGACAGTCTGCCCGGCATTGTCTATCTCTTCGATTTGGAAGGGCGGTTCCTGAGATGGAACAGGAATTTCGAGCAGGTGTCGGAGTACTCTCGGGAGGAAATAGGTCGTATGCACCCGCTTGATTTTTTTATCGAGCCGGGCAGGACGCTGATCCGTCAGAAGATCAGCGAGGCGTTTGAAAAGGGAGCGGCAGATGCGGAGGCCGAGTTCATAACCAAGAGCGGCAAGCACAAGCCCTATTACTATACGGGCCGGATAATACAGCTCGAAGGGAAGCCTTGCCTTATCGGAATGGGAATCGACATTGCCGATCGTAAAAGGACCGACGAGGCGCTGCGAAAAAGCGAGGAGCACTTCCGGCGGCTGACCGAGCAATCTCCCGTGCCGATCGCGATCAGCAATGAGCGCGGAGAAATAGAGTATGTGAATGAACAGTTCGTGCGGACATTCGGGTACACGCGCGACGACATCCCGAACATTGACGCCTGGTTTGTTCTTGCCTATCCGGATCCCGAGTATCGCAGGGAAGTACAAGAGAGATGGGAACGGTCAGTGGAAACGGCGATCCGAAGCCACAGCGTCATTTCGCCGCATGAATACCGTGTGTCCTGCAAGGACGGAACGATCCGGACGGTCGAAATTTTCGGATCCATCATAGGGGCCTGGGAGCAGGTCATTTTCAATGATGTGACCGACAGAAAGCGGGCGGAAGAGACGATAAAAGAAAGTCGGGAGCGGTTCAAAAACCTGGTAGAAGCTTCAAGTGACTGGGTCTGGGAAGTGGATGAACACGGCGCCTATACCTATGCGAGTTCGAAGGTTCGGGACATTCTGGGATACGAGCCCGAGGAAGTGTTGGGAAAACCTCCATTCGATTTTATGCCGCCCGAGGAAGCGGAACGTTGTTTTTCCATTTTCAAGGAGATCATAGAGTCTCAAAAGCCTTTCTCTCTCCTTGAAAATATAAATGTTCATAAGAATGGACGCCGGGTGGTACTGGAAACGAGCGGTGTCCCTTTTTTTGACAATACCGGAACGTTGAAAGGATACCGGGGAATCGACCGCGACATCACCGATCGAAAGAGCGCCGAAGAGACCATCAGGTACCAGGCTTATCATGACCTGTTGACCGGACTGCCGAATCGGGCGCTGTTCGCAGATCTGCTCCATCATGAGATACTCGAGATGCACCGTCTCGGGAAAGGACTCGCCGTACTCTTCCTGGACGTTGACCAGTTCAAAAACATCAACGATTCGTTCGGTCATTCCGCCGGTGATAGGCTGATACGTCAGATAGCCTCGGAGTTGAAAAACAGCATTCGGGAATTCGATACCGTCGCCCGGATCGGAGGCGACGAGTTCACCCTGCTGCTGCCGCTAATGAACCGTCCCGAGGACGCTTCCCGGATCGCGGACAAGGTCATGCAGACGTTTAATAAACCGTTCATCATCGATCATCACGAAATTCGGCTTACCGCGAGCATCGGCATCAGCCTCTATCCAGAAGACGGACCGGATGCAGAATCGCTTCTCAAGAACGCCGACATCGCCTTGCATTTCGCAAAAGACCAGGGGAGGGACAATTATCAATTCTATAATTCCTCGATAAGTCACAGGACCCTCGAGCGGATCATCTTTGAAAACCGGCTCCGCCAGGCCGTGGAACGAGGAGAGATGGTTGTCCACTATCAGCCGCAGCGAAACATCAAAACCGGAAAAATCACCGGAGCAGAGGCGCTCGTGCGCTGGAACCATCCCGACCTGGGCACGCTCGAACCTGCGCAGTTCATCCCCCTTGCGGAGGAGACCGGACTCATCATCGAGATTGACCAGTGGGTCCTCAGCACGGTCTGCAATCAGGTAAAAACCTGGGAGTCGGCCGGGCACGCGCTTCCGTTCGTGACAGCCAACCTTTCCGCTCGCCAGTTCCAACAGTCGGCTCTTGCGGGGATGATTGGAAATATATTGGAAAAAACCGGTCTCATGCCTGGAAATCTCGGTATCGAGATCACCGAAACACTGGCCATGCGGGATACCGAACTCACCAGCCGCAACCTGGACCTGTTGAACGCCATGGGCGTCAGACTGCTGATCGACGACTTCGGCACGGGGTATTCCTCTTTGAGCTATATCAAGAAACTGCCGATTCACAAGCTCAAGATCGACAAATCGTTTATCACCGATCTCGCGGGGGACAAGGACGATCAGGCGATCACGAATGCGATTGTCGCCATGGCGCACATCCTGAAACTGAAGGTCGTGGCGGAGGGAGTCGAAACGAAAGAGCAGGAGTCGCTCCTGGAATCACAGAACTGTGATGAAATGCAGGGGTTCCTGTTCAGCAAGCCGGTCCGGGCTGAGGAATTCGAAAAGCTGCTTGTGTCCTTTGCCGGGCGTTCTGAGACGTGAGGGAATGCAGGTTACCGGGAGGGGTCAAAAATACGGTTAGACCCATTAAAACCGCCAGGGGAACAAATCCCGGCGGCATGGTTTTTTTGACGCTTGTTCAAGCCAATCACTGAAGAATAAGACAAAGGCGTTGCTCGGACCCGCATCTTATTTCTCCCGTTGAACCTTGGAACATGCAGTGCTCTTTACGATCGCACTTCTGTTTCTGCCTTCGCAGATTCAGAAGCCTCTCGTTTTCTTCACCGCACATTCTTCGAGTCGCGGGGCGTTCGGCTTTCCAACCTGCTCGCAATCTTTGGACCGGAGGTTTAACAGCCCTTTCAGGCCGTTGCTTTCCGATCTTTTGATCGCTTCAGGCTGGCTCCTGACACCCTCAACAGAGGATAAAATGCGTTTACACTTTTCAGTGCCGGTCTGGCAGCGCCTGACTTAAATATACCACCCTTTGTTTTTTTCGCAAACAAAATCAAAAAATATTAAAAAATGAGATGCGATAATCTTTTCCTGTCACTATGGTTGCTTTTTCTGAGCGCGGCTGTCGTGCCACATTTGAAGACAGAGGAATACCCGGACGGTAAGAAGATCGGCTAACTAGTGGAGTCCCCTCCGGCAGGAGCCGGAGGCTCCCCTCAACATCGCGACCTCCCGGCTTGCACCCGACGTTTACGGAGTGCGAAGCGCTAAGTGTCGGGCGAACTGCTTACTCGCGACGCCTCATTCTTCACGGTCGCGAGGAAGCGCTTTCCACCCCCGGCGGGAGCCGGGGGATGCCAAGGCGCGGGATTGCGATCACGGCCTTTTCCACCTGCCCTCTCCCGCTCTCATCCTTTCGATAGATTGACTGTTCCTTTCCGCTTCCCGATAATTGAATAAACCCGGAAGCGTACATAAAAACCGATAAAATATGATTTTCAGTGGTACGCTTACCTGTGTAAATCATTACTTTCCGCTGCTCAGCACCAAATTTTTCAGACTCGCTTTCTGAATATGAACCTAAGAAGGAGGATTGCCATGGCTCAGCTCAATAAAATCCGTGCGGCTGTCTTCGCAGTAGACGGCGTTGAGGAATCGGAACTCACAGAACCCGTCAAAGCTCTGTGCGACGCCGGTGTTCAGGTCGAGGTCATTTCCCTGAAGCCGGGAAAGATACAGGCTTTTAAACATCATGACAAAACGTTCAAGATCAATGTGGACCGCACCTTGAATGAGGCCGCTCCTGACGACTACCAGGTCCTGTTGCTTCCCGGCGGCGCTCTGAATGCGGACGCTGCCCGGATCGAACCCCGGGTCCGGGAATTCGTCCGTTCCTTTGAGCTGGCGGGGAAGCCGATGGCGGTGATCTGTCATGCTCCCTGGCTGCTCGTTTCAGCCGGCCTCGTCAAGGACCGCACCTTGACCGGTTACAAAACGATCGAGGACGACATCAGGAATGCAGGAGGCAATTGGGTGGACCGGGAAGTGGTCGTGGACGGCAATTGGGTGACCAGCCGCAAACCCTCGGACCTTCCCGCGTTCATTCGGGAGATGCTCAAAGCGATCTCGGATTACCAGTCCCGCGGCCGACTCGAAAAAGCTGCATAAGATCGGAAAGAGATATTGATCTTCCGGGTCAAAGGACAGCATATCATGAGCACCATCACGACCACAGACGGCACACGGATCTATTACAAGGACTGGGGCAGCGGGCAGCCCGTGGTTTTCAGCCATGGCTGGCCGCTCTCGTCGGATGCCTTTGAAGACCAGATGTTCTTTCTGGCTTCGCGCGGATATCGCTGCATCGCCCACGACCGCCGGGGGCATGGGCGCTCGAGCCAGCCCTGGAGCGGCAATGACCTGGATACCTACTCCGATGACCTCGCAACGCTCATTGAAGCGCTGGACCTAAACGACGCCGTCCTGGTCGGCCATTCCACAGGCGGCGGCGAGGTAGCGCGCTATATCGGTCGCCACGGCACGGAGCGCGTGGCCAAGACCGTGCTGATCGGCGCCATCACGCCGTTGATGCTCAAGACCCCGGCCAATCCCGGCGGCACGCCCATGGAAGCCTTCGACCGGATACGCGCCGGCGTTCAGGCCGACCGCTCGCTTTTCTGGAGGGATCTCAGCCTGCCGTTCTACGGCTACAACAGGCCGGGCGCCAGGATCTCGGAAGGCGTGCGCGAGTCGTTCTGGCTCCAGGGCATGATGGCCGGCTTTCCCGCGTCGTACTTCTGCGTCAAGGCGTTTTCCGAGACGGATCTCACCGAGGACCTCAGAAAGTTCGACGTGCCGACTCTCATTATGCACGGCGACGACGACCAGATCGTCCCGATCGCGGATTCCGCCCTGCTGTCTGCGAAGATCATCAAGAACGCAACGCTCAAAGTCTACAAGGGCGCTCCGCACGGCATGTGTACGACCCACAAGGATCTCATCAACGAGGACCTGCTCGCGTTCGTCAGGGCCGAAAAAGTTTCAAAGGCAGCGTGAGTGAGGCATGGCGACCGGCACGTGAGGACCGCCAACGTTCTCAGTGCCGGCGCACCATGCACGCCCAATGATTTTCGCGCCGAGCTCGTCCCTCACCTTATCTCCCCCTTTGCAGAAGGGTAGTTCATTGAAGCGCCTGCAGCATACGAAGGTTCCCGCAGAGAATCACGATTCTCAAGGTAAAAACGAAATCATAATCTTTCGCTGACAACTAGCAAGCTGCGGGAATGCGCTCACTCCGGAATTCATTAGTTTACGATGGTTCAGAAAACCGGCTCCTTTTGTCGTGGTTGCTTCTTGCCAATATGCGCGAAATTTGCGTTCTGCTGCTACAGATGGTATCTTTTCTGTATAGTGATGGGTCAGAAAGGAAACTATCATGAGAGCCAGGGATCGATCATTGGCAAAGCTCGTTTCAGTCGAAGAAAAAGTCATTCCCGTCGTGGAGGAGCAGTTAAAGGTCGGGAAGCGACTGAGGGAGACGGGCATCACGAAGATCAGGAAGATCGTCCATCGCGCCGAAGAGGTCGTCGATGAACCCCTGCAGGCGGACGAAGTGCAGGTCGAACGCGTGCCGGTGAATCGTTTCGTGGAGGGGCCGGTTGCCGTCAGGGAGGAGAACGGGACAACAATCGTTCCCGTGCTGGAGGAAGTGCTTGTCGTGGAAAAGCGTCTGCTCTTGAAAGAGGAATTACATATTACGAAGCGAAGCAAAACTTTCCACAAACCGCAAAAGGCCATACTGCGGAAGGAAGAAGTTGTTGTGGAGCACATTGACAGCAAAGAACGATAAATCCCGGAAAACAGCCACAGCAACGGACATGACCTAAAAGGAGGGAACTATGAAAACAGTTGTGGGATTTTTGGACACATACAACGAAGCCGAGGACCTCGTTGACGATCTCGTCGATGCAGGATTCGATCGGTCTTCGATCGACATGGTGGACAACGAGTCGGATGTAAAAGGAACAAAAGCGAAGGGCAAGAAAAGCGGTGGCTTTTTCCAGTCCCTGAAAAAACTGTTCGGCGTGCACTCGGACATTCCCGAAGAACACAAGGGCTACTATGCTGAAGGGGTCCGCCGGGGAGGCGTGGTGGTTTCCATCATGGTCGCAGACGACGAAGTGGAGCGGGCATCGGACATCATGGATGATCACGGAGCAGTGGACATCGAGGAGCGGGCCGCCGCGTGGAAAAAGACCGGATGGACCGCTTTCGATGAAAAAGCTGCAGCCTACACGCCCGAGCAGATAGCCCAGGAGCGGAAGGAAACGGTGCTTCCCATAACCGAGGAAGCGGTCAAGGTCGGCAAGAGAGAGGTATCGAAGGGCGGTGTGCGGGTATACAGCCGGGTGATCGAAACGCCGGTCGAGGAGAAGGTCTCTCTCCGCGAGCAGCACGCAAAGGTCTCTCGCCGGTCAGTAGACCGGCCGGTAGCTGCGGGCGAGGAAGCGTTCAAAGAATCGAGCGTCGAGATCCGTGAAACCGCGGAAGAGCCGGTTGTCTCGAAAGAAGCCCGGGTAAAGGAAGAGGTCGTCGTAGGAAAGGAAGCAAGTGAACGGACAGAAACCATCAGGGAGACCGCCCGCCGGACCGAAGTGAGCGTGGAAGGAGAAAAGGACTTCCGGACCCATTTCCAGTCCAAGTACGGTTCGCTGGGTGACAAGTACGAAACATACGAGCCGGCATACCGCTTTGCCGGAACGTTGTCGAGCGACAAGCGGTATATGAACAAGGACTGGTCAGTGATCGAAAATGACGTCCGGAGCGACTGGGAGAAGAAGAACCCGGGCACCTGGGACAAATTCAAGGGTGCGATCCGCTACGGATGGGAGAGAGTAAAACATCCGACCAGGAAGGCTGCGTAACAGACTATTTGGTTCACACTATTTCTGCCGGAGGCGCACACCCGCCTCCGGTCTTTTTTTATCGACTTCCTGTTTCCCGTCTGATGATCCGGAGCTATAAATTCTTGTGGACCTTGCCGGCCTTCCGGTCCTCCATGCAGAGCGTGTTTCTCGTTTCCTCGTACATGTCAGCCAGGTTCCACGCGTTTTTGTAGAGGCCCTTCGGCTGTTTGATAACGACCCGGAAGGTGTCTCCTTCCATATATACTGGCATGAAAAGACCAGCCTCGCGCGCGAGGATGTCCGCCTGTACAAGCGCCCACTCGCTTCCCGTCCTGAAGCCGACCGATTTACCGGTCTGGAACGCCGCGCCGATGAAGGCGAGCAGCAGCACGAGCACGATCATGATGTTCGGTATTTTTTTCATTTAACCCTCCTGAAGTCGGACAAGACCCGCAAGCGGGACAAGGTCCGGAACCAAAGATGCTTATTAACCGCGGGCGGCGCGCTGCCGCACAGGGATGCACACAGCTGAAAGCCTTTAACCCTGCCCTCACTCTTCCAGTTTTTCCTTAAGATCCCGTACCGGCGTAAAAACGAATTTCTTGCCGTCTTTTTTCATCTTGAGGAGACCCATGCTTTCCAGCCCGAGCAGGTCGGTCCGCGCCGTCTGATAGGTAACCGCGTGGACATTCGCGTGCGTCTCGATGGCGTAGAGCTCATTCGGCTTTTCAAATGCGCTTGCCAGCAGCATTCTCTGCCGGGGATTGACGGAACTGTATTTCGCGGAAAGACGATAGGTCTGCTTTTTCTCCTTCTGCTTTTCCCGGATGTACTCATCCAGCGTCTCTATTGCCCTGCGGATCTCCTTCAGGTTGTACACTATGAAATAGGTTGCGTCGTTTCCGTCCCTTTCGGTATGGAGAAAGGAGCGATAATACTGCATGCGGTCGCTCAGGATCGCCGTCGAGACGGACAGATACTCGAACCCCCAGTAGCGGTGCTTCAGCAGGTACCAGTAAAAGAGCGCCCTGGCGATCGGCCCGTTGCCGTCCATAAAGGGATGCACATAGGCAAGCCAGAAGTGGAGCAGGATGCCCTTTATGACCGGATTCACGAACTCGTCCCTGTTGTCGCTGTTCGCGAATTCGCAAAGGCCCCGCATGGAACCGGCAATGCCCAGGGCGTCAGGCGGTTCGTACAGAACGGTCTGATCGTCGCTGTCGAGAACATGCATCGCGCGGTCCACGGTCGTTCTGAAGCGCCCCTCCCAGGCTGTATCCTCCAGCGTATCCCTGGTCATGCGGGCATGGAGAGCGAGGATCAGGTCCGTGGTGAGCGGTTCCTGCAAATGCCCCTTAATCATCTGCAGCGCTTCGTAATTGTTAAAGATCATCCGTTCCGACCGGTCCCGCGGCCTTCTCCCGGTCCTGAGCATTTCCTTCGCAGCCGCCCGGCTCGTTGCGGCCCCTTCGATCTGGCTCGACGAGATCGCTTCATCGACCAGTGACCTGACCATGCACCGGCGCCTCTCTTCGGAAGGGACCGACGGGTCGTGTACAAGGATGGAGCCACCCACGTGCCTGTCGATGAAATTGATGTCCTTGAGCACGCAATCAGGAAGCCAGTAGGTAAAAGCGTTCCCTTTCGGATCGATCAGCGGAAGCGATCTGACCTGAAGGGACCGGTACATTTTAAGCACTGCCCACGCCTGTTCAGGGGCAATTCCGGCCGGCATGGCAATAGACTTATAGTCATCCCAGCAGAGGTACTCAGTGTTCGCTTTTCTCAATACCGGGCCGAGGTTTCCAATAAGTTCCTGTGTTAACTGGACTCGTATGGTATCTAAATTCGGTGTTTTTTCAGGTATTTTCAAGTTATAGCAGTATGGAAAAAAGAGCAACTATAAATACTAATATAAATTATATTAGTATTTATAGTTTGTCAACTAAAAACTGGTTCTGCTAGGGGATTCCGGAGTGAGCTTGGGAGGGAATCGTTACGCGTATTGAAAAGAGAAAGCTTCACGACAAATCGAGAAACAAGGCGTCTTGCGCAAAGCCGCCAAGACGCAAAGGAAAGCTTCAAATACTTGCCCTTTTCTCTTAAATCGAAGCTGAGGTCTTATTCATGGATTACTGTGGGTTGTGATGAGTTTCCTTCTTGGTGGCTTAATGTGAAGCAGACTTTCTTGGTATTGGTTGAGATGTTTCCGGTTATCCCTGTTCAGCCGTGGTTATAGAAAGCATGAGGCCTTCTTCGAGGCTCAGCGATCATGAGCGCACGATCGCGGATGCAGGGTGTGGCTTTGTATGATGGCAAAGATTGGAGGTTGCCTTTCTCAGCTTCTTTGCGGCTATGCGCGAAAATAAAATTCTATTCCTACCTCATTATCGCCGCGACCCCGATCAGCGCCGCAGCGACCGCAGCTTCGAGAAGGATCCACGGCCAGGTCTTCTTGAAGATCAGGCGAGGCCGCAGGATGCCGGCGTCGGTCTGGATCGTGATCTCCGGCCGGTATTCTCTCCCGAACCTGAGCTTCCTTGTCTCCACCCGGAAGAGCAGGCGTGCTGCTTCAGGCCCGAAGGTGCCTGCTTTCGGCCTGATCCAGCGGTCGTCGGAACTGAGGGTGCCGGTCGTACCGCTGCAGCCCAGGGCCATGACGGGCACGCTCACCCAGGAGGTCTTCCTCCACCAGGGGAGCCTGATCACTTTTCCCGCACGCGCGAAGATCATCTTCCTGCCCCCTTTGGCCTGCATGCCGGCCTCGAGCATCACTTTCTGGACCGCCTGCTTCATCTCGAGCGCGCCCTGATAACGCTTGTTCATCTCCGGAGCAAGCGCTTTTTTGAGGATCATTGCGGTTTCTTTACTGAGCTTCGGGTTCAGGGTCCGGGGATCGGGAAACTCGAGAGGATTCTCGGAAGGATTCCTGCCCGTGAGGCAGTGATGGAGCGTTGCTCCTAACGAAAAGATATCGGACCGGACGTCGGTCTGGCCTGAGCCGTACTGCTCCGGCGCAGCATATCCCGGCGTGCCGTAGACGTAGGTGTCCTCCCGCTTCTCCTCCTTGAAGAACCGGGCAATGCCGAAGTCTATCAGCTTCACCTTTCCGTCATGGCTGATCATGATGTTGGACGGCTTCAGGTCCCGGAACACGATCGGCCGGGGCTTCTGCACGCTCAGAAAGTGCATGGCTCTGCAGATCTGGAGCGCCCAGGAAAGGGCCAGCTGCTCGTCAACGGGCTTTCCCTGCCGTGCATCGAGCAGGTCTTCCAGCGTCCTGCCGCGGATGTATTCCATGATGATGTAATGCCGGTCGCCCATGCTGAAGTAGTCGTACACCTTGGGAAGGTTCTGGTGCGTGAGACGCAACAGGATTCTGGCCTCGGTCCGAAACTGCGCAAGCGCTTCCTGCAGCTTCTCCTCAGCCAGATTGCCTGCCTGGAGCTCCTTGGCCGCAAGCCGTTTTCCGCCCTGCCGCCGGTCCGCGACCTTGTACACGCATCCCATGCCGCCTTTGCCCAGGATGCCCAGGACCTCGTATCTATGTTTGAGAATGCGCGTCATAAGAACTTTCTTTGCCACAGTGCCCTCAGAGAAACAGAGAAGAGCATCTTTTTAACCGCAGAGGAGCACAGATGAACGGAGATAACCGGAAAATCGTTTAAAGCTTGTCTCGCGCAAAGTCGCAAAGGCGCAAAGAAAGAACTTTGATTCTCTGATATATGGATCAAGACTTAAAGCTTTCCTTTGCGTCTTGGCGGCTTTGCGCGAGATGCCTTTGCTCCTGATTGTCGGCTAGGTCTGCATTTGTACCACTCCGCACTCGGCACTCCGAACTCCGCACTAGGATCACGCCGCCTTCACTCCGCAGGCGGGGCAGAACTTCGCATTTGCCCTGACCGTGCTGCCGCAGGAGGCACAGGCCTGTTTCGTGCCTTCGCTGAACACGATCCGCGTCTCGCCGATTTCGATCACGTCCCCGTCCCGGAGCTCGCGCCTGCCCGCCACGCGCTGCCGGTTCACGAACGTGCCCGCTGCCGACGTATTGTCCTCGACGATGTAGCGCCCGTCCTCCTTCCTTACCTCGGCGTGGTGCTGCTCGATGGCGCCGTCCTTGAACAGGCCGAGCGTGTTCCGCTCGTCCCTGCCTATGGTCACCACATCGGTGATATCGATCTCTTTCTTTGTTCCCCTGCCTCGTACCAGGCTCAAGTGGCCTGCTTCGTAGGTGCGTTCAATGTTCCTGAACGAGATGGCCGCAAGACCAGCGAGACTCAGGAACGGGACGAGCCAGGCCCAGCCGGGCATTCCGGCGCCCGTGCCGAAGAGCGAGGACTGCGGCTGGAAATAAGCCCGCTCCGTCGCAAGGCCGCCCTTCAGTTCAACGGACACTTTGCGCAGATACTCTCCCCGCTTTTCCGTGTCATAGGTGATCACGTACTCGTTCCTGATCCTTTTGCTGATGGATTCGTAGATCCCGGCCAGTCTCTCTTCCGACGGCGTAAAGAAGTAGCTGCCCCCGGTCTCCTGCGCGATCCGCTCGAGCCGTCCCGCACGCACGTCCTCGCCCAGCCCGATCACGGTAACGGAAACATAGGCCTTTACCGCGGCCCCGATGGCCTGATTGATGTCGAAGCTGCCTCTGTTCGCCTTGCCGTCGGTCAGGACGATCACCGCCCTTCTGCCGGCAACGCCCTTGAGCGTTTCCACGCCTTGCGCGATCGCGTCATACAGTGCGGTATGGCCGCCGGGCACGAGCGCGAGCACGGAAGTCTTAAGGCTATCCTTGCCCTCAGTGAGCGGCAGCACGTTCGCCACCTGGTCGCTGAACGCCAGCAGGGATGCGCGGTCTCCCGGCTCCATGAGCGAGATGAACCGGAGGAGCGATTCCCTGGCCTGCTTCATCTTGTTCCCCTGCATGGACCCGCTCTTGTCCAGAACGAGTGCCAGCGAGAGCGCTTCCCGTTTGCCCCGCGCTCCGCCCATTCTCATCTCCTTGATCGCGGCCGGCTGCCCGTTCTCCCGAAGCGACAGTATGCGCTTATCAAGACCCGGCACCGGCCTGTTGTTCTTGTCCATGATAGAGACATAGGTCTTGACCTCCGGGAACGCTGAAAGGTCGAACTGAGTGATCTGCATCTGAAGTTCGTCCGCATGCACGGCACGGTGTCCGGACAGGAGGAGCAGGACGAACAGGGCCGCAGCTGCGGTCTTGCGCACCGCATTGAACATCAGAAGGATGCTCCCCACGCGTATGACATCGCCGTCGTTCAGCCTGGTGTTGCTTATCACGGTCTGGTTCACGTAGACCACCTTGCCCTTCTCGTCCGGTTCTATCGAGTACCGGCCGCTCTTGCGCCTGATCTTGGCGTGCGCCATTGCCACGCCCTCGGCGCCGGAGAGGCAGACATCGGAGCGGTCATCGCGGCCGATCACGTTCTCATCCTTGAGCAGAGGAAATTCCCTGCCCATATGCCTTCCCTTGATCACCTTGACCTTTGCAGACAGGAACGCTTCCTCCACGAGGCTGATGAAGACGCCGATGCAGGCGCCCAGGAGCGTCAAACCGGCCAGGACGGACCAGATACTGGCCGATGAGAGGCTGTTGAAAAGAATACCGCCCACGAACCCGCCCAGGCCGCCGCCGGCCAGCCCATACTGCACCCGTTCACGGGACCTGATCATCATGCCGCCGCTCATGCCGATCGTTGCCCCGAGCACTGCCCAGCCCAGGCCGACCGAAAGCGCCATGCCGAGAGCTGCTTTCATGCCGCCCATGTCTGCCGCGTAATTTCCGAGCAGGGAAAAGACGATGTTGCCCAGGCCTGCTCCCGCGGCGCCGCCTGCAAGACCTGCTGCAGCGCCGAAAGCCGCCCGCTTGAGCGCAGCCTTGAACTGCCTGCCGGTCATCGCCTCATGGCTCCAGAGGAAACCTCCGATGCACATGCCCGTTATGGCCCCCAGCAGGACTTCCCTGAGCAAGCCAACGCCGGACAGTTGCAGCACCAGAGCCCAGGCTGCTGAACCACCCAGCCCGCCGGCCGCGCCGTAGAGCATCGTTTTATGAGAGAGTCTGGACATGATTCCTCCATTTTTAGACTCGAAACGTGAGTGCGGAATAAGAGTGTGGGAATCAGGCTTTTGTCCTTTCCCCTTACACTCCGAACTCCGCACTCCGAACTCGGCACTTTCATTAGGCCGCCTGCAGCGAAAAGGCCACCTTTCCGAACCGCACCTCGTCGCCTGGCTTGATCTCCTGGGGCGCATGGGGCTGGATTCGTTTCTTGTTGACATAGGTGCCGTTCGTGGAACCCATGTCCTCGATGGTGCAGCCCGTATCGGTCCGGTGGATCACCGCGTGCTTTCTGGATACGCCGCCGTCGGCACCCCCGAAGTCTGTCAGGTCCAGGTCAGGAAACACTTCGCTGAAGGGGTCTTCCCTTCCGACCACGACTTCGCTCTTTGCCGGGATCTCGAGTTTGCTGCCGCTCGGTGATGCCAGTACGAGCCCCGCTCCTTCATTGTCTGAAGCCATGCTCTTGTCCGACGCAGCCGCGGCTTCCAGCTTTGCTCCGCATTCCTCGCAAAAGATCGCTCCTTCGATGTTCTCCATATTGCATTCTGTGCATTTCATTGTAGTATCCTCCCTTCCATCAGATCAGTTTTGGTTTTTACTCGTCACTCCGAACTCCGCACTCCGAACTCCCTTACTTGAGTGCCATCGTCAGTTTCCGCGTGCCGTATTCAAGCTTCTTGGTCCCTGCTGCGGTCAACGTCCCCGTCTTCTTGAGCGACAGGATCTCCTGCTCCGCAGCCGCTGCCAGATCGTCTTCACCCATGGTCAGCAGCACCGTGGCCGCCGACTGAAGCTTGCGTGTCGCAGCCGCTATATTTCCCGCCTCGACTTCGGTCAAGGCCCTGGTCTGGAGCTTGAAGGCGCTCACTTTTTCCACGAGGTTCATCACCTCGGCGTTGACCTTCGCTGCTGCAGCGGCGTCGTCCGTGAAGGTCACATACACGTCGGTCTTGATGCTTTTGGCCTTGATCCCCTCGGAGGGCAGATCGTACGTAACTTCGATCTGGCCCAGACGGCATCTGCCGGCTTTCTGAGCAGGCACATGCGCCTCGATCAGGATCGCCTGGCCCCGCTTGCCGTCCAGGGACCCGAGGTCGGCTGTGATGTTGGCTCCCCCCACCGCCTTGCCGCTTATATCCGATATCATGGGAACCGTCGCGAAGACCCTCTTCGGCTTTACGCCCGGGCTCATCCGCGCCGTTACCCGGAGATTCACGGCCGCCACCGCCTGCATGCCTTCCACTTCCTGGCGGAAGGCGTCCAGGATCGAGACCGGGTTCTGGATCCAGTGCGAGTTGCCGTGAGACCGCTCGGCAAGCTGAAGCAGCAGCTTCTCGTTCCAATCGTCGCCGATGCCGATGCTCGTGATCGCGATGCCCTGCTTTCCCGCTTCGTCAGCCAGCTTGAGACAGGCATCCTCGTCGTCCCAGGTCTGTCCGTCCGTCAGGAGCAGGATCCGGTTCACCCGGTCCTTTGCATATCCCTTCCTGACCTCGGCCATTCCCGCCTTGAGCCCGTCGGAAATCTGTGTGCCGCCGCGGGCGATGACCTTTGTGAGCCGGTCCTTGATCTCGCCGCGGTTCCTGGCCTGCTGGTTCGGGATAAGGGTCTCCACCTGGTCGTCGAAGATCGTGACCGAAACCAGGTCGTTGTCGCTCAGGTGGTCAGCCACATAACCGACCGCTTCCTTCAAATTGTCCATCTTTTCGCCGTCCATGGACCCCGAACGGTCGAGCACCAGGCTGAAGTTCGTCGGCAGGGAACCGAGTGAAGTCCCGGTCCCGGCCTTGATCTCCACGAGCGCATACACCGCCTGCTCGGCCCCGGTGACCGGCAAAGCATTCTTGCTGGTTACGCACCGCATGTTCAATTCGTTCTTCATGATATTTCTCCTTTCCTAGCGT
>Ga0154501_1197_pt5 | contig 15241 bp, 15 predicted proteins | sample RifGroD2_FD_115980 | JGI IMG/M metagenome (GOLD analysis project Ga0154501, IMG submission 115980) | Nitrospirae bacterium GWD2_57_9 | reverse complement strand
GCAGCGGTAAGGACATCGTCGTCAGTCGTGTCCGCGGTCACCACCGCCTTGGCGAACAGCAGCGTACCGCGGGCCGCTGCCAGGAACTTTCCATGCTCACTCCAGAAGGCCTGCAACCCGGTGGCAGACGGCAATTTGAGGTCCATGCTGACGACATCGACCTTTTGCCGGAGCTTTTCCATCGCAGAATAACCGATACCGTTCGTTTCCAGGTAGATCCGATATTCCTTTCTCATGGACGGAAGCCATTCTGTAAGAAAAGAGTGATGCAACAGCGGTTCACCTCCCGTCAGGCTGAGCGTGGGTCGGGCAGGCCCCGGAATACGCAGACGGGCGCAGAGATGCGAAAGGGACGGCGGACTGAAGGAACCCTGGACCTCTTCGAATTGCGAAGTGGCTGCATCCCTCTGAGCGCGGCAAAGCAGCTTTTCCGGGTCACTTGCGCCATATGCTGATGAAGGCGTGTCGCAGTACCTGCAAGCGATATCGCAGCCCCGGAACCTGACAAATATCTGGCGCTGGCCGACCCATGGACCTTCACCCTGGATGGATGCGAATATCTCCGTTACAGCAGCTTTAACCATAGGAGCAATAATACAGAACTGAAGCTTTAATTACAAGAAATACGATGGGCACGACGCAGTCGAACGCTGAAATGCAACCAAAAAAAATTGCGATAACAAATTTGGTTTTCATCCTTATGCTTGACAAAAAGGGCCGAATCAGGTAATTTAATTCCATAGTAGGAGATTGCAGTGCGAAAAAAATTTCTTTTTTTTCTTATAGTTACCATATTTTTTGACCTTCCCGCCCGGCAGGCCGGTGCCGATCCCACGCTCCCAACACCGTCCCTGACCACTCCAGGAGTACCCTCCCAGTTGAAGCCTCCTTCAGAAGACCTGGCCCAACTGGAAGAGGTCTATGAAGACACCGGCGATGTAAAACCCTATAACATTCCCATGGTCCTGAATGACAGCGTCGAGAACCATCTTGAATACTTCAAGACGCGGGGTCGCGAGGCATTCCAGCGCTGGCTCGACCGTTCGGAGCGCTACATACCGGTCATGAAGGATATCTTTCGTGAAAAGAACCTGCCTGAAGATCTTGTTTATGTGGCCATGATCGAAAGCGGCTTCAATCCCTACGCAGTATCCTGGGCAAAGGCGGTCGGTCCCTGGCAGTTCATGCCAGCGACAGGAAAGATGTACGGTCTGAAGATAGACTGGTGGATCGATGAACGTAAGGATCCCATCAAATCCACCAAGGCAGCTGCGGAACACTTGAAGGACCTCCATAATCTTTTCGGCTCCTGGCCGCTCGCCCTTGCCTCTTATAATGCGGGGGCCGGCAAGGTCCAGCGCGCCGTGCTCAGGACCCGTTCCGACGATTTCTGGGACCTGAAGGCATCACGCTATATCCGGAAAGAGACCAAGAACTATGTACCGAAATATATGGCGGCCACGATCATCGCGAAGAACCCCGAGGCCTACGGTTTTACCATAAACAGGCACGACCCGTTCCTGTTCGATGAAATAGTCATCGAGGAAAGCACTGATCTGCGGCTTATCGCCCGATGCGCAAACTGCACTTACGAGGAGATCAAGGAACTGAACCCCGAGATCAGGCGCTGGATCACCCCTCCCCACTTTGAGCGGTATATACTCCGGTTGCCAGCGGGCAAAAAGGAAACTTTCCGCCAAAATTATGCCGCGATCCCTATCGAGCAGAAGATTACGTGGGAGCGACATGAGGTAAATCGCGGAGAGACGCTTGCGGGGCTTGCAAAGCAGTATAATACAACGGTCGAGGCGATCCGGGACATTAACAGACTCAAAAGAAACAGCGTCACCCCGGGCAAGCATCTTCTTATCCCGAAGGATATAAATGCAAAATCGCCCGATTGGGACTATTTAACGCCCGGGCAAGGGCTGAGACAGCAACAGATCCTCTACCGGGTACGGCGGGGAGAAACACTGACAAGAATCGCGCAGAAACATGACGTGACGGTAGCGGATATCAAGGGCTGGAATAAAGGTATCGGCAGCCGTGTACGGGCCGGACAGAAAATAAAGCTTGTTGTGGATATAGACCAGATATAATAAGAGCGGAGCAAAAGACAAAAAGAGGGCGGAATGACTTTCCGGCCTCTTTTTATTGCTTTGCATTTCCGTGGATGATCTTGCGCACCTCTTCGCTCAAGTCCTTCAGCCGGTACGGTTTCGTCACGACGCCGGAAAAACCGTAGGTCTTGTAGTTGGCCATGATCGGATCGTTGGAATAGCCGCTCGAGACAATCGCCTTGACCCCCGGATCCACCTCCCGTAGCTTCTGCATGGCCTCTTTTCCCCCCATCCCCCCCGGCACCGTAAGGTCCATGATCACGAGATCATAGCATCTTCCCGTTTCTTTTGCTTTTCGATACTTGTCGATGGCTTCCATCCCGTCAGCTGCATAATCAACGTTATATCCTATCCGCATCAGCACCTTGCCGGTCGTTTCCCTGACCTCGTCCTCATCATCCATGATCAGGATCATGCCTTCACCATTGCGCATATCGGGTTCCTCATGCTTGGGCAGAATGATTTTTCCATTGGAAGCGGGCAGATAGACGTTGAAAATAGTCCCTGAACCGAGGGTCGACTCAACGGCTATATGGCCCCCGTGCTTTTTGATGATAGAATATGTTGTGGCCAGGCCCAGTCCGCTGCCCTTCTGTTTGGTCGTAAAATACGGGTCGAATATCTTTGCAAGATGTTCCTTCGGGATTCCTACCCCCCGGTCCTCCACCCCGATCAGGATATAATCCCCTTCTTTTAAAGGGATGACGCTCCGCTTTCCGATATGGACGTTACTGCAGCGGATATCGATCGTGCCGCCCTCCGGCATTGCATGGTCCGCGTTGATCACCAGGTTGTGAACGACCTGGCTGATCTGTCCTTCGTCCACATCGGCCAGATGAAGCCCTTCGGAGACGGCTATTTCGCACCTGACCCGGGAGCCCCGCAAGGCAAAACCCGATGCCTCTCTGATCAGTTCTCCGAGATCGGTCGTTTTTTTGACCGGGGCGCCGCCTTTCGAGAAAGTAAGCAACTGCCTGGTCAGGTCCTGGGCCCGGAGGCACGCTTTTTCAGCACCGGCGAGCTGCTGGTAGGCCGGGTGGTCCCGCTCGAGGTCAAGCATAGCCAGCGAAACGTTGCCCAGGAGGGACGACAGCAGGTTGTTGAAATCGTGCGCTATCCCGCCTGCCAGGATGCCCAGAGATTCCAGTTTCTGGGCCTTGAGCAGTTCTGCTTCCATTATTTCCCGTTCTGCCATCTCTTTTCTCAGCATCTCATTGGCCCGGGAAAGTTCACCTGTCTGCTCTTCCACCAGCTTGACCAACTGCTGGCGATGATTGTTCAGGATGTTTTCCGCCTGCTTCCGTTCGGTCATGTCCCGGATGATCCCTATCATGGCGATAGGGCTCCCTGAATTGTCCGCAACAAGCGCCGTGGAAAGCCATATCGGGAAGGTATGTCCTTTTTTATGGTGCACCGTCACTTCACCGCTCCATCTGCCGGCCAGTTTGATCTCCGGGATGATATTGCGTACGGCGAACTCCTTGTCGACGTTCATTTGATTGACATCGCTGCCCTGGAGCTCTTCGGGAGTAAAGCCGTAGATCTTCTCCACCGCCTTATTGGAATACATCACCCTGCCGCTCATATCGATTATCTGTATGCCGTCCATGGCCTCTTCTATGGCCTTCGAAAAGAGCGTCAGCTTTTCCAGTACCTGTTTGCGATCGGTTATATCCCGGACCGCTTCTATGACAGCAATTATCCTTCCGGTCGCATCGCGTAACGGAGAGGATTTGATCTCTATCATGCGGTTCTCCGCGCTTTTCACCAGCTGTTTTTCCAGGGTGTGGATCCCTCCGTCTTGCAGCGTAAGAGCGACCGGGCAACCAGGGCATGCGGAGTCTCTCTCCGAATAAGCCATGTAGCAGTATTGTCCTGTTTTCTCCCCGCCCACCAGGTTTTTATGAACCTGGTTCTGGTAGGTGACCTTCAGGTTGAGGCCCTGAATGCTGATGCCGTCACCGATTGCCGAGACGATGGCCTGTGAACGGGCCTTCTCCTCCTCGACCTTGGCCAGGGCCTGCTCAAGAGCGTGCTGAGCGTTCTTTCGCCTGGCCAATGCCCTGGATATGACAAAACCGAATATGATGAAACTGACGAGGAAGAGCGTGCGGAAATACAATTCGTGGCTGCCGACGTTCAAAACAAGTGAATCGGCTATCGTTTGGTGAGAAAAGAACAGTGAATCGACAATACCGTCAATGACCCAAAGAGAGATGCCGCCCACCAGGGTATACAGTATGACTTTGCGGTTATCCGTAAACATATCATCCTTGCTGATGCAAGATTAGGAGACCGCTTATAGTAATACCTTTCGGCCGATCTTGTCAATCTCGAAGCGAGAAGAGAGAAAGGTTGAGGGTGTTAAAGCCCTACTGTCCAAGGATCGATCCTTGCTGCATCCTGATCACCCGGTGAGACCGCTTTGCGAGATCCGAGTTGTGGGTGACCATGATGAAGGTGATCCCGGCATCCCGGTTCATGAGCAGGAAGAAATTCATCATATCCCGCTCAGTATCTTCGTCAAGATCCCCGGTCGGCTCATCGGCAAGAATCACGTCGGGTCGGTTCATGAATGCACGGGCGATGGCGACGCGCCGCTGCTGGCCGCCGGACAACTGGGAAGGATATGCTTCGATCTTATCTGCAAGGCCCACCATGCGGATGAGGTCAATCGCCTTGCTCGAAGGTTCTTCGCGGGATGGTTCCCCTTTCGAAAAAAGCGTGGGCAACAGCAGATTTTCCCTGACCGTCAGCAGGGGGAGGAGGCTCGCGAACTGGAACATGAATCCGATCTTCTCGTTTCGGTATTCCGATAACTGGTCGCTGGTCAGGGAAGAAATGTCCCTGTCTTCGAAAGAGATCGACCCTGAAGAGGGATTGGTAATGCCGCCGATGAGGGACAGAAGGGTGGTTTTGCCCGATCCGGAATGGCCGACGATGGAAATAAAATCTCCCCGCTCCACCGAGAGCGAAACACTGCTCACCGCATTGATGGTCTGCGCCCCCACCTGGTAGGCCTTGGTAACGTTCTGAACGATGATCTGAGCCACGATTACTCCTGCTTTATCACGAAAAGCGGTTCCAGCTTTTTCAGGCGCTGGACAGGAAAAAGCGCTCCCAGAGCGCAGACCCCGGTCCCGAATGCCAGCCCGGCAGCGCCGATCCCTACGCGGGTAAGCACGGTCAGGTCCACGGGCAGGTTTTTCAGGATCGAGAAGGTTTTTGCCATGACCAGAGACAGAGCGGTGCCTGCCATGATCCCGATGATGCTGCCGATGACGCCGAGGACCAGTACCTCGACCAGAAATACGTTAATCACATCTTTTTCCTTTGCGCCGAGGGCCCGCATGATTCCCACCTCCCTCGTCCGTTCGTTCGCAATGGCCGTAAAGATGGCCCAGACGAGGAAAAGCGAGAGCGCCGTGGAAAGGATCAGCGTGAGATAGAATATCTTGCTGATGTCGCCGAGGGTCGAAATGAGTCCTTTGTTGACATCTCTCCGCATCACGACATCCACCTCAATGATGGAATTTTCGATATCCGACATGACCTTGTAGAGGTCCTCCCCTTTTTTTATCCTGGCGAAGATCACCGATACCTGGCCGGCTTTGATGGTCATCTTGCCGTTCTTCAGGATATCGTCGATGTTCTCGTCGCTGATAAAAACGGCCGTATCAAGGCCGGTCCCGGTCTTGTCCAGCACGCCAACCATGCGAAAGACGGAGCCGAAGAGCATCGCATCCACCTCGACGAGGCCCAGGTTAATGTTGAAGGCTGATTCGCTGCCGACGATGGCCTCTCCCTTCTTCAGCCTGCGGCCCAGCTTTTCCTTGAGCCAGGGCGTGACCACGAAGTCCGAATCCTGATCAAAGGCAACAACCATCGAGGACGGCACCGAACAGCAGAGACCGGTCAGGGTAACCAGGTAGGTCTGATAGGATACCTTGTCAACGCCTTCGATCTTTCTCACCCGGTCAACCAGGGAACGGTCCATGTAGAAGGACGTGGCACGGTTCTCCACGAGAATATCTTCGGCAGAGCCGCGGGAACCGGTCGGTACGATCAGGAGGTCGGCGCCGAGACGTTCCGACGTCAAACGGATGCTTGCATTCACCCGCATCACGAAGGAAAGGGCAAAGACGAGGGCCGAGACCATCAGGGTCAGTGCAGCGATAAGGATGGCTGTCCTGAGCGGGCGTCTCCGGAGATTGCGCAGCGCCATTGAGTTGAGCGTAAATTGATCTGACATGGAAGAACCTAAAAAAAACCTTCTCTACGGAGGTCCGCAGAGAAGGTTTTACGATTGATTGGCTGTGGCTCCTGTATTACTTATTCCAGTTCGTGTCAAGCCCGCAGAGGACCGCGTTCTTGTCGCCGAGCCCGATCCCCTTGTGGCAGGCCAGGCAGGCGGAAGTGGCTTTCTCAGACAACTTCTTGGCCCCTGCATCATAGAGCATGAATGTTCCGTCGGTGATGTCTACACTCTTGCCATCCTTCATGATAGCCTTGCCGTCTGCATCGCAGCCCTCGGTCACGGTGCGGACCGTCAAGAGTGCGAACTGGTCGTCCGCCGTGGTCTGGGCATCATGGATCTGGGACCCTTCGGGCATGATTTTTTCATCCACCAAAGCCAGGGTCTTTGCGTCCAGGACCCAGAGACGGTCACCGGCGGACTGATAGATCTGCTTTCCATTATTGGAGAAGTATTGACGGAAAGTTATGGTCTTGTCAGGGGCGCCTTTCAGAGTCGCCTTCGCGGTCTTCTTGAGCTTTCCTTTTTCGAGTGACTTCATATCGACGAGAACGAAATCAATGTCCCCGGTGCCCTTGCCTTCCTTGGCCTGGTTCACGACCAGCAGGAACGACTTCATATCAGGAGAGTTGATGCCGTGGGTGAATTTGTAGGTGCCCTTGGCGTATCCGAGATCGCTCATCCAGACACGGTGCTTCAGGGACATATCCTTTTTGTCGATCACGTCCACATAGCCTTCCTGACCCATGAACACCGGCATATAGAAGTTCTTGCTCTGGCCGGACGCGCAGTAAGCCGGAGCCTTCTCCGCCGGAGCCTTCGGGTCGGGCGTCAGGGCCACGTCCTTGATCACATTGCCGGTCTTGAGATCGGTCTTGCCCACATGGATCTTCTTGTTCTTGTCAGGCACATAGGTTGACCAGAACATCACGTTCCGGTCGTTCACATCGATACGAGCATCGTGGGTAGCATAATCCTTGTCGCCGATGACGACACGATCGAGATTGTTGATCTTGACCGGCTCGGCAGCATTCGACGGATCGATCGTTACATCGGCCTTTGCAAAATGACCGCCCATGCCTGCGACATAAACCGTGCCGCTGTAGGTCTTGCCTGCAGCGACCGCCACCGGCGTCTTCGAATCAACCGTGGTAAAGCTGAGGTAAGCGACAAATACGAGTGCCACAACAACTGCTACCGCCATCAGTTTTTTCATAAACTCCCCCTCTTTTGTATTGTTCTTCACTTGACCTGTGTCCTTGACTATAATGAATCCAGCCTGACATTCAAATGCAAAAATGTGTGTTTTCCCTACCACCTCCTTTTTAAAACGAGGTTTTAGAGGCTAGTACGCTTGAAGTTAACACAACAGAAGAATGCGGTCAATACCTAATTGAAATTTGAGATTATTTGTGAAGCAGAGAAGAACGGCCAGGTGCGAAGTTTGTTAACTCCATCGGTACGCTTCGTTCTCCGGACTTCTTGAAAATTAATATCAAGTTGAACCGGAAGCCTTCTTTCACGTCCTTTGGCAGTTTGAGCAGCATAATATGATGCCTTGCCGGGCGGAGGGATACGGTGCTATCGGCGGGGATGGTGATTGCGTCCACTTTTACCATTTTCCCGTCAACGATATCGTGCAACTCGGCGACCGCACCGGGAATGTCGGTACGGGCGCCGGTAAGAATATCCTTCCTCCCGCCGGCGTTGTCGATCTTCATGAATACGGAGGCGACGCCGATCAACACCGGGGAAAGGTTCGCTTCAGCCGATTCGATCGTGATCACGGAAACCTTTTCAGAGCAGGCTGTCGCGAGCGCAATCAAAAGGAACAGGCGCAAAACCGCTGCTACCGGCCATGCTTTCATGAGGGAATCCACTTTCTGCGCCGACACCCGGCCGCTCCTACTTGTTCTTGCCGGAAGCGCTCTCTTTTGGTTCGCCCGTGCCTGCAGCAGGCCCCGGAAGGGGCTCTATCTTCCGTACCTTGCCCTGGGCTTCGACAGCCCACGCTGTCCCTTGCAGTTTGTCGGCGATGACCCTATACTTCTTCTCCGCCTCTCCGGAGTTGCCCGAGGATTCGTAAAGCCTGGCAAGTTCCATCGTCGCCATGCCGGGACCGATCAGGGCATCGGCCCGTTCGAAGGACTTGATCGCCTCGGCTTGTTTCCCGAAAGCGCTGTAAAGATAGCCCATCCGTTGATACACGAGCCCAAGCAGAAAAGGGTCCTTGTAATGGGTGGTAAAGTACTCATATTCGCTGAGCGCTTCCTCGGTCCTTCCCAGATTCATCAAGGAGTTTGCGGCATAATACCGGGCTATGGCGCCGCTCAGGGATGACGGATATTTTTTCGTCACGTTGCGGAACAGTTCGACCGCCCTTGTATGATCGGGCGTGGATGCAGCAGTAGGACTGTACGCTTCATAAGCGGCGGCCAGGAGCACACCGGCTTTCTGCTCGTCCAGGGACCGTTTCAGTGAGTATCCGCCTACCAGTACGAGTACTGCCGCCAGAACGGATACCGCGATCGTGAATATTTTGTTGTTCTCGGAAACCCAGTCCGAGACGGTTCGCGCAAGCGACACGATCTCCTGTTCCGGGTGCTTCTGGCTCGCATAGCCCTTCTTTTTTATCGTCGCCATCAGGTGGTCCTCCCCCGTATTTATAGTAATTTGTCGGGAACAGGAAAACACTTGTTGTCTTGTTCCCTGCTGCCCTGTGGTATTTACTTGATCCCGGCCCTGGCTTTCCCGGTCAGTTCGCGTGAGTTTTTCAGCACTTCCCCGATCTGCGTTTCGTTCAGACCGCAGCCCAGGAGGACCTGGCGGGCGAATTCATCGGTGATCAGATCTCCCGGTTCATGGCTGTCGGTATCGATGACCAGCTTTGCTCCCGCCTGTCCGGCAATCCTGGCTACGTGCCCGTTCGAAAGGCTGTGTCCTTTCCTTGAAGTGATCTCCAGGCAGACGCCGTTCCGCGCCGCCAGTTCTGCTTCTTCCTTGGTAATAAGGCCGGGGTGGGCCAGGATATCCACCCGTGCTTCGATTGCCGCGCGGTTGGTGCCCGGGTGAACCGGCTCGACCAGGGTCTCTCCGTGGGCGACGACGACCGCCGCACCGAGGGCCCTCGCCTGCTTCGTCAGTTCCGTGAAGGTCTCCGGCGGGATGTGGGTGAGCTCGATCCCCGGCAGGGCCGTTATCTTCCAGCGGCTCGACAGCTCCTTGCAGGCAGCGGCAACCCGGGGAATCGCGAAGTCAAGGTTCGAGGCATCTGCGTGGTCCGTGATCGCGATGACCTCATAGCCTTTCATGAACGCCCGGCGCACCAGTTCGGACGGCACGAGCACGCCATCGCTGAAAAGAGAATGGGTGTGGAGATCGATCATAATGCTCCTTAGGCTGCTGTTTTCTTCCCCTGATGCGTTCCGCGCTGTTCCATATAAGCATCCAGGTCCCGCAGCACTTCGCTCCTGGTCTTGTTCCAGACAGGTGCGACCAGGATGTCGTCGGGTGCTGCCGCGAACAGGCGCTGCAGAATAATATCCGGCGAGAGCAGCTCGAGAAAATCGGCAAGCATGGCTATGTATTCTTCATAGGTGAACGTCGGGAAAGGGGCTTTTTCATAGTGATCGGCCAGGGCCGTTCCCTTTACCACCTGCAACTGGTGTATCTTTAGGAATTCGATGGGCTGACGCGAAATCTCACCGGCCATGGCGAGCATCTGGTCCCGCGTTTCCGTAGGAAAGCCCAGGATGAGATGAGCTCCTACATGGACGCCTGTTCCCGCGGTCAGGCGTACTGCTTCCTGGAAACAGGCATAGTCGTGGCCGCGGTTGATGAATTGCAGGGTCGCGTCGTAGACGGACTGCAGACCGTATTCTACCAGGATGAAGGCTTCTCTTGCCAGCCGTTCCAGCAGCGCGATCTTGGCTCGATCGATACAATCAGGCCTGGTGCCGATGGCAAGGCCGACGACACCAGGGTTATTCAGGGCTTCGCGATACAGCCGCTCGAGGATACCCACGGAGGCATAGGTGTTGGTAAAGGGCTGGAAATAAACGATGAATTTCTCGGCGCCGTACCGGGAGCGGAGATAGGGTATTCCCTTCTCGATCTGCTGATGCAGACTGAGGGAACTGGTGCACGCGGCCGGCCTGAAGCTGTCGTTGTTGCAATATATGCATCCGCCCGTAGCGATGCTGCCGTCCCGGTTCGGGCAGGTGAAGCCGGCATCGACATTGACCTTATAGACCGGCGCATGGTACAGGTCCTTCATGTATTGCCCGAAGGCGCGGTAGCGCCGCGTTGCCGGCTTAACTGGTATTTCGGAAGTTTTCATGGAAGGTGAGATCCCGGATCGATCAGTTGCGACAAACAGAATGGTGTAATATACCAAAAGAAATGGCAAAAATCCAGAAAGGAATTTACCCGGCACTGAAACCACGGGTCCTGTCGAGCCGGCTGATGTACGGTCTTTTCCGTTACACTCTGACAGGAGGGGAAAGCCTAGAGATCGGCATATTTCCGGACAGCTTCGATCGTTACCAGGATCGCGCCGAGCAGCAGTATGATCATAAAGACCTGAGGCGTTCCGAAGCTCTTGGACATGATCAACAATGTAATGGTGGCTATCGAAAGGGCTGACGCTATTATGATCTCGGCAACAATCAGTTTTCGGGGTTCAATACCCTTAAAATCGAATGTCTGGAAAGCCAGCAAGATCAAACCCAGGTAAAAACTGACGCCCAGCTCTTTCGCTGCTATTGCAGATACGAGGATCAACAGGATACCGAGATTGATCATTACACTCTTGATCAGCTCCGCCTTTTTTTCCGCCATGGATGGGGCCCCTTTCACGTGCCTGGATAGAAGTCTTTAGTCGCAGCCAAGTATACTCATCGCGGCGTGAAGGGTCAACTAAATTTTTCTGTCCCCCGGCGGTTATGCTGCCGTCTGTCTCAACTTATCGAGGAATTCCGAGGCCAGCGGAAACAGGCGTTCTGCGTCCTCGCGGGTCACCTTCTTTGGAGATTCGCATGCGCAGGAAGGTTTCAGGTCGAAGGCCTCCCGGATCGCGTCCATGTACCGCTGATCGAAATGCCCCTTTTGCACGAACTCCCGTTCGAACAGTGCGATGGCCGTGCTCTGCATCGTGGCGGTGATATTGCGGGCGGCAAGCAGGCCCAGGACAGGATAGAGGAAAGCGTAGTAAATGCTGTTGATTATATAGCCCGGTTCGGCACCGTCCCTCAAGAGGCCGGCGGCATCGGCGAGGGCTTCCTGCGCCTGATCGAGCTTCAATCTCAAGATCTCTTTCATAAGTCCGTCAGCCTGCTCCTCAGGTTCACCTGGTCCATTTCGAGGTCCTGCCGAGGAGGGAAATGCCGATAAAACCCCTCAGGTCCAGCTGCGTTGGCGAAATGAGGGTCATCTTGCCGCTGTAGGTCTTGCCCTTTTCCGGATCGTACAGCCGGCCGCCTTTCCAGGCGTTGTTGCCGATATAAGCAAAGTCGCTCATGAACTGAAGCCCCATCACGGGCCGTGACCGCAGAGAGGGTTCGGGATTCTTGTGATCTATCTTGGGAGTGCCCGGCGTTCCCTCCTTTGATCCGGGAGGGTAGTTCTGGTCCTTGAGCCAGACGATCCTGCCGCAGTATTTGTCCGCGCACTTGAAGATCTCGACCTTTGCCTCGTCCTTTTCGGTGCTCCATATGCCGAGGATCTCCTCGGGACCGGCCGCGCCTGCATTCACTGCCATTGCAGCGAGCAGGAGGGTCATCATCGCGAACACAGTCTGTTTTTTCATTGTTGTCCTCACGTTATCAATGATCGAACGACCTTCATGTTCTTCGGGTCGTCCTCTTCGGTGTTTTTGGGTGTTTCCATGATCTTGGGTACATCTCTGAATGCGGGATGGTTCAGCAGCAGCTTGAACCCGTCCAGGCCTATCTTGCCATCTCCGATATGCCAATGCCGGTCCACGCGGGAGTTGAAATCGCGCAGACAGTCGTTCAGGTGCATGCCTTTTAAACGATCCAGCCCCACCGTATCGCTGATCTTCTTCGCCAGGGCATCCACTCCGTTTTTCGTCCGGATATCGTATCCGGCGGCAAAGCCATGACAGGTATCGTAGCAGATCCCGACTTGCGGGGAATCATGGAGCCGTGCGATCACCTCCCGAACCTGCTCGAGGGTATAGCCGATGTCTCCCGCCTCCCCGGCAGTGTTCTCGAGCAGTATCGTTGCCTTGGGCGGATGCAGCTTGAGCGCATAGGAGATGGCATCGGATACCCGATCGACCATCCACTCCTCCTTCTGACCGTTCGCGGACCCCAGATGGGTGACCAGATATTCAGCCCCGAGCGCTTCGGTGCGTTCAAGATCGACAACGAACTGTTCTATGGATTTCTCGTAGAGATCCGGTTTGATTGAAGCGAGATTGATCAGGTAATTCGTATGAACGAACACCGGCGCTATCTCGAGTTTTTCCCTCGCTCTTTTGAACTCGGCAACATCCTGCCTGTCCAGCGACTTGACGGTCCAGCCGCGCGGGTTCCTGCTGAAGATCTGCATGCACGTGCAGCCAAGGTCATGAGCGCGTTCGACGGAACGAGATATACCGCCTGCTATGGAGACGTGGAAACCTAGTTTCATCTCACCCCTTTATAATTTTATCAAACTCCATCTCGTTAATCACCTTCACGCCTAAATTCTTTGCCTTCTCCAACTTGCTCCCTGCCTCTTCGCCGGCAAGAACATAGCTCGTCTTTTTAGAGACCGATCCCGCGGCATGTCCGCCCAGACTCTCTATCAGATCTTCCAACTCCTGCCGCGGTCTTGAAAGCGTACCGGTGATGACGATGGTCATGCCCTCAAGCGGACCTTTTTGCTTCTTCTGGCCGGCTACGAAATCGGGATTAGATAAAGACAGCCCCAGCTTCTTCAATGTGTCGAGGGTATGCAGATTTTCCTTGTCATTGAAGAATTTCGCCAGGGACGTCGCCAGTTTTTCTCCTATCTGCTTGATTTCCATTACCTGCTCCGGCCGGAGTTGATACAAGTCCTCGAGCTTTTCGAAGTTCTTTGCCAGAAGCCGGGCAGCATATTCGCCGACATGAATGACGCCGAGAGCATAGAGGAACCTGGCAAGTGTCGCTTTTTTACTCTTTTCGATCGCGTCGATCAGGTTCTGTGCCGATTTTTCTGCAAAACGGGGCAAATCGAGGAGATCGTGTTTCTTGATCCGGTACAGGTCATCGAAGTGCTTGATCAGCCCCTTGCTGTAGAGAAGCTCGACGTTTTTCTCTCCGAGGCCTTCGATGTCCATGGCTCCGCGTGAAGCATAATGCCGGATCTTCTCGAGCACCTGCGCTTCGCAGTTCAAGCCCAGACAGCGGTAGGCAACCTCGCCTTCCTCCCGCTCGATATCGGAACCGCAGACCGGGCAGTGCTGCGGCGGCGGGAACTTTCTTTCCCCGCCCGTGCGCTTTTCCTGAATAACGGTAATGACATGCGGGATCACGTCGCCGGCCCGTTCAACAACCACCGTATCGCCGATGCGTATATCCTTGCGGTCGATCTCGTCCCAGTTATGGAGCGTGGACCGCGAGACCGTCACTCCTCCGATAGGCACCGGCTTCAGCAACGCAATCGGCGTGATAGTACCGGTCCTGCCCACGCTCGGAATGATATCCTGTATCAGCGTGGTTGCCTGATGAGCAGCGAATTTAAAGGCGATGGCCCAGCGGGGCTCCCGGGTTTTGTATCCCAGCTGTTTCTGGAGTTCGACGTCGTTCACCTTGATGACCGCGCCGTCGGTCTCGAACGGCAGCTTCGGCCTCTCTTCCTCGATCTTCTTGATGATATCGATGACCTTGTCTATCCCTATCGCCTTATAGAACCTGGCGGGAGTGGGGAAATGGGCTTTTTTAAGCCAATCAATGAAATCAGCCTGGCTCTTGAATTCAGTGCCTTTTGTTGCGCCTAAACCGTAGCAGGCCATGTGGAGTTTACGTTTGGCAGTGATCGAGGAATCAAGCTGGCGGACGGACCCGGCCGCGGCATTTCGGGGATTGGCGAACAGGGCATCTTCGCTCATTTCCCGCGATTTGTTCAGTTTCTCGAATTCCCTGAGGTCCATGTATACTTCGCCGCGGATATCGATCTCCTCAGGGACGGGATGTACTCCCTCTATTTTTACCGGGATAGCTCTGATGGTCCTTACATTTGTCGTCACGTCCTCGCCGACGAATCCGTCGCCGCGGGTGGCTGCGGCGGCAAGAACGCCTTTTTTGTAGACCAGTTCCATGGCAAGGCCGTCATACTTGGGCTCGACCGTGTACTCCACGTCCTGCTCTGACTTCAGAAAGCGCTTCACCCGCTGGTCGAACTCGCGCAGCTCGTCGTGAGAAAACGCATTGCCGAGCGAAAGCATCGGCTCCGTATGTTTTACCTTTTCGAATTTTTCGAGGGCAGCCGCGCCGACGCGCTGCGTGGGGGAATCCACGGGGATGTAGCCGTATTCCTCCTCCAGCTTCTGCAGTTGCCTGAAGAGCCTGTCATACTCGGCGTCGGATATGACAGGAGCATCGAGGACGTAATAGCGGTAATTGTGTTCGTTGATCTCTGCGATGAGTTTTTCGATCTGCTTCCTGATGTCGGTAGGGATGGTTTTCATGGTCCTTGGTCGATCGTTGTTGCTGATAGTGATGAGAGGGAACGTGAATGAGGGCCGATTTTCAGGTTGTTCCACTCTTTTCTTCGAGCTGATAATCCTTGATCTTGGTAAGCAGCGTCTTGTAGCTGACCTGTAGTATCTCGGCTGCCCGGGTCTTGTTCCCGCCCGTCTGTTTGAGCACCTGCCGGA
>Ga0154501_1250_pt4 | contig 17216 bp, 15 predicted proteins | sample RifGroD2_FD_115980 | JGI IMG/M metagenome (GOLD analysis project Ga0154501, IMG submission 115980) | Nitrospirae bacterium GWD2_57_9 | reverse complement strand
GCGTATTCCAGCAGTTCCTTCACCTCCGCTGCTCCGCAGTTGGTGATCTGCATGAGCGTCTCGAGGCGAAGCGCTTCCCGCCGGTCGGCGGCGGCGGCCTTTTTCCGGGCTGTAATATCGGTGAATACGGCCGCACAGTTCCCGCGCGCCGGCGAGTATACGCAGACCCGGAAATCACGGTCCGGGACCGGGACGAACCGTTCAAAGGTGAGCGTGCGCCCGGTATCGGCAACGATGCCGTATTCCGGAAAATCGAGGGGCAGCGCCGTTCCGAAGGCCTCGCTCACGAGCCGTCCGACCGCCTTCTCCCGCGGGATCGAGAAGATCTCCTCGAACTGCCTGTTCACATCCTCGATCCGGAAATCGACGGTCTTTCCCGCTTCATCGTATACGGCGCAGTACAGGACCATGCCCTCGGACATGTTCGCGAACAGCGCCCGGTACCGGCTTTCGCTCGCCCGGAGCTCCTGTTCGCCGGCATGGAGCTGCTGGTTGGAAGCACGGAGCTGCTGTTCTGTTGCCTGGAGTTGCTGGTTGGAAGCCCGGAGCTGCTGCTCCGTGGCCTGGAGCTGCTGGTTCGATGCATGGAGCTGCTGGTTGGAAGCGCGGAGCTGCTGCTCCGTTGCCTGTAGCTGCTGGTTCTGGCTCTGGATACGGACGTAATCGGTTGCCCGGCGCCGGTCGAACCGGTAAATGACCGCGCCGGCGAGAAAAGCGAGGATCACCGTGGCAAGTATCAGGGAGTACAGCAGCCGCTGAAAACGGGCGATCGTTTCCCTGGCCGCGATTCCCGCTTCCACATGGATTTCATCGGCCAGGGAAAGCAGTCGGGTCAGTTCTGTAACGATCTGCCGGTCGAGGTCCGCCTGCGCGTCCGGACGGGCTGTCAGGAACTTTTGCTCCGTCAGCTGCCTGCAGCGGCTTATCTGCTCACGGGTCAGCAGAAGCAGGTTGTTGAACCCGGGAGTGTTTATCCCGGAAAACCTGCCTCCTCCGCCGGAGAGGAGAAAGCCGACCAGGTTGTCGGCGCGTTCATACAGGGACCAGACCTCGGTTTCGTTCGGTTTCGCAGCGGCGGGATCCTCCGCTCCGGACCGGATCTGGGCCAGCGACACTTGTATCTTGATCTGGTCCGCTGCTTCGACCGCTTGAAACAGCCGGGACGGAACGTTGCCGAGAAAGGCTGCGTAAGCCAGGGTGGCCGAAACCGCGGCGGCTATGATGAGGATGAGCACATAGGTCGTTTTCGGCATCCTGCCGCGGGTAGTGTTCGGTTCGAACTCAGAAAACGGGAACATGATTCTTTCTCCTGGTAACCGGTACGTTACAGAACAGCCTGCCAGAGCACCTCTTCGCAGCCGTCCCCCAGAGTGTGGAAAACGCGGCGGGTGGAAAGATCGAGCCTGACCTTGCGCCTCTGCATGCCGCCGAGCGACGAGGCCGCGACGGGAACTCTGCGGCGCTCGAGGCCGGCAAGCACGGAGCCGATATTCATCGAGCAGATCGTGTCGTCCGGGCGCCGCAGTACATTGCCGCCGCCTGCGAGCACCGCGACCAGGTCGGACTGCCGGGAGCCGAGGTCTTTCATCTGGCGGATCAGTTCCTCGATGGCGTTTTCAGCGTATCGAAAAGGGCAGTCTTGCTGCGCACGCTCCGCGCTCCCCGGCAGCATCACGTGCGCGATCCCCCCCGTCTGCCTGAATTCATCGATCATCATGACGGCGATGCAGGACCCGATCGCATTCGAGACCAGAGTAGCCCGTCGCGTTGACCGGACTTCGCCGGTGTAAACTTCCTGGAGAGTTTCGCTATTTGACATATGTCCTCAGGCATCGGCCGAAAACAGGTGATTTTAGTATGAAACGTATGCTTCTGTAAAGGGGTTTTCGCGGGCCTGGCCCTATTCTGCTCGAGACTGCAATACCACGAAAATACGCTTCTTTTTTTTATCTCGTGAAAATCTTCTTACGTTTGTTTTTATTATTTATGTCTGTTCCAATCTGCGCGGGGCACGATCTTCCTTACCGCCCGCAAAAAAGCGGCGGCCCTTTGAATTCTGGAGTGAGCGCATTCCCCGCAGCTTGCTGCGGGGTTAGCGAGCGAATACGATTATAATTACACCTTGAGAATCGAGATTCCCTGCAGCTTGCTGCAGGGAGCTTCAATCACCGGACCGGCCAAGAGCATCGTTATCAAGATCGGATAAGCTGCCTGCCGCAGATCTTTTTCCCGGAAAGCGGTCTTTAAAAACGGGCTTGCATTTCGCAAAAAAAAAGGTAAAATCCCCGTGGTTGAATATTCAAGTACCGCTCATGTCGCAGACCCGTGTATCGGTACAAAAACAAGGAGATTGATAGATGATGAAACGGTCAAAATTGGTATTTGCAGTATGTGCTTTGGTTTTTATCATTGCCGGCGGCTGTAAGAAAGAGGCCACTGCACCTGCGTCTCAGGCTGAGCCTGCTGCAACTTCGGCCCAGGCCGATAGTTCCCTTTCGGGGAAAGTAGTGGAAACGATGAACTCCGGGGGCTATACCTATGTTTCTCTCGAGAAGGACGGAAAGAGGACGTGGGTTGCCATACCGCAGACGACGGTCAAGGTAGGGCAGCAGGTGACGTGTCAGCCCGGCATGGAGATGAAGGATTTTACGAGCAAAACATTGAATCGTCAGTTCGCAAGCATCATCTTCTCCGGCGGACTCCGCTGATACCGAAAACACCGAGCAGCAACCCGAAGGCCGCTGAGTTTATTTCAGCGGCCTTTTTGCGCAGGGGCTCAAGGGTCTTCCGGAACCGGGTTTTAGATGGTTTGAAAATGCAGGATGAACAATGTCGGCGCCGTGCAGGATCACCGAGGCTCATTCCGCACTGCTCGATGATGCAGAATGCTCAGAATGCTGCCGGCGCAGAGGACTGAGAGAATGCTTCCGGCACTCAAGATGCTCAGAATGCTTCCCGCGCCGGCGATGCTTAGTATGCTTCCGGCGCTCCCGATGCTCAGGATCGATCCGGTGCTGGCATAGCTCAGAATGCTGCGATAGCTGTGCCTGCTGAGAATGCTTTTATCCTCGCCGGCCGAGCCTGTGTCCTTTTTGATTATCTGTATTTCGCGGCCGGCTTGGCCGTCTATTCGTTTGCGGCTCATGCGCAATTCCTTTTCTTAAATAGCAGCATCGTCATAGTCCTGTTACCAGTTTACCTTAAAAACGAAAATCTTCGGAACTGCAGAGGGGAGAAACGACTCCTGCCTGTAAGGTCAAAGATCAGTGATGATCCCGGGCAGGAACGGCGAACCTGTCCCGAAGCTGGTATACTGTTACTATCTGCACGCGGCGAGGATCTGCAAAGAATATTCTGGTAATCTTATCACTATGAACGAACACCGACAACTGATAGCAGAGTTATCCGAGATAGCCGGTCTTGTGCCGGAGTATTTCGATATTTTCGGAATGAGGCACGTTTTATCAGACGAATCGAGAGCCGCGATCCTGTCCTCGATGGGCATGCATGTCGGCACGGCCGGCGAGGTCAGCCGGGAAATCGAGAAGAAAAAAATGCGGCAATGGCATGACCTGCTCGATCCCGTAACGATCATCTCGGTTCATGCCCAACCTTATCGCCTGGCTCTGCACCTGCCCATGCCCGAGGGCAGGGAGCAAACAACGGAAATAAAGCTGACGGTGGAGGACGAGCAGGGGAGTATGGAAAACATCGACTTTCGCGCCGGCACGCTGCAGATTGCTGAAGAGCAGACGATCGGAGGCAGACGGTTCGTAAGAATCATGCTTCCCCTTCCCCCAAAGGAAATGGGCTACTACAGGGTTTCCGCAGCCTGCCGGCATCAGGATCCGGTCTTGGATAAGGTTGTCCGCTCTCTCGAAGGATCAGCGCGCCTGATCATTACGCCCGATTCCTGCTATATGCCCGAGCAGCTGCAGACCGGGAAAACCTGGGGCCTCGCGGTCAATCTGTATGCGCTTCGGTCTGAACGAAACTGGGGAGTCGGCGATCTTGGCGACCTGCGGAGACTGGTTGCCTGGCTGTCCGGACTGAATGCCGGTCTCGTCGGCATAAACCCGCTCCATGCCATCCGCAATACCTCGCCCTTCGGCATAAGCCCCTATTCGCCGGTGAGCAGACTGTACAGAAACCACATCTATATCGATATGGAGGCCGTGGCCGAGACGTCCGGCATCCGGCAATCGGCCCCTATCCCGGAAACTATCGAGGTCCTCAGAAAGGGCGGGCGCATTGACTATGAGGGCGTTGCAGAGGTAAAACAGGATGTGCTCGAGCAGGGCTTTGAACTTTTTTACCGCGATCAGTATCTCAAGCAATCTCCGCGGGGCAGGGCATTCCGCGAGTACCTGGCAGCGGAAGGAGCGCCGCTCGAGAAACATGCGCTCTTTCTTGCGCTTTCGGAATACCTGCTGAACGAGCACAAAGCAGCTGCATGGCCGGAGTGGCCTGAAGAGTACCGGTCACCGGAGAGTGCCGCAGTCGAGACGTTCAGAAGGAACAATCACAAACGAATTCTCTTCTTCGCCTATCTCCAGTGGCTCATCGAGACCCAGATGGCCGAAGTGTCTGCCGCGGCCTCTGCCGCAGACATGCCCGTGGGACTTTACGGCGACCTGGCCATCGGGGCCGTTGACAGCGGCAGCGACGGCTGGATGTACCAGGACGTTCTGGCGGAGCAGGCGACCGTGGGCGCGCCGCCCGATGATTTCAATGCGAACGGCCAGGACTGGGGCTTTCCGCCCATGATCCCGGACAAGCTCAGGGAAAGCGGCTATGACCTGTTCATCCGCACGATCAGGAAGAACATGCAGCACATGGGCGCGCTCAGGATCGATCATGCTCCCGGGCTGTTCAGGCTGTTCTGGATCCCGAAGGGGATGGGGGCCGCGGACGGCGCCTATGTGCGGTGCAATCAGGAAGACCTCCTCAGGATCATCGCACTCGAGAGCGTTCGAAACAGAACACTGGTGATCGGCGAGGACCTGGGAACCATCACGGACGAGATGCGCCGGACGCTGCAGCACTTCGGCATTCTGTCGTACCGGCTTTTCTATTTTGAAAGGAACTATCCCGACCCGGCATTCCTGCCGCCGGAACGCTACCCCGCCATGGCCCTTTCCGCGATCACGACCCACGACCTTCCGACCGTGTACGGATACTGGTCAGGGCGGGACCTGGACGTGAAAAAGCAGATAGGGATCATCAGCGACGAGGCGCAGTATGCACGGCAGAAGAGCGACAGGGAACGGGACCGGAAACTGATCCTCCAGGCGCTCCAGGCGCGGGATATTCTCCCCGGCCCTCTCTCCGTTGATCCGTCGCGCATTCCGGCGATGACACCGGAGCTGTGCCGTGCAATTTACCGGTATCTCTCCGTCTCTCCGTCCAAGCTCGTGCTCGTGAGCCTTGACGACATAGTCGCGGCCATGGATCAGCAGAATCTGCCGGGCACGGTGTCGGAATACCCCAACTGGATGCAGAAGATCCCGCTGCTCCTCGAAGAGATGATGGCCGACCCCCGCTGGCAGGACCTTGCCGACATGTTCCGGACCACCCGTGTCATGGACCGTGAAAGCGCGGAAGCCCCATCGGCGCTGCAGGACTTTGCTGCTTCCCGCCGCATTCCGGAGTGAGCGTCAGGAAGAACTATGAGCGGATGTTTACAAACAGGCCAGATTACGTGTCATGATGCGGGGGGGCGCGAAGTAGCGTGCGCCGGCACGGGGCAGGATGGAGAGTTCAGGCGGGGCATTCCCTGGCCCGAACCGAGATTCGAGGTCAGGGGGGAAACAATTCTTGACCGGTTGACCGGACTGGTATGGCTTGGCGATGCGAATTTCGCCGAGTTTCCCCTGTCCTGGCAGGAAGCGCTCGATGTTGTCGGTGCAATGAACCGGGAAAGGGCATTCGGATCCGGCGACTGGCGCGTTCCGAACCGGCGGGAGCTGCGGAGCCTCATGAGCCTTCAGACGAGCAGGCCGGCCCTGCCCGCAGGACATCCCTTCAAGAATGTTTTCTCCGGCTGGTACTGGACTTCCACCAGTGCCGCGCTGAACCCCGCCTACGCCTGGTATGTTCACACCGAAGGGGCGCGCATGTTTTACGGCTCCAAAGCTCAGTATTTTCTCGTGTGGCCTGTACGGGGCGAAGGCTCCCGGGTGCTGCCCCGTACCGGCCAGCAGCATTGTTTTGATACTGCCGGCGCCAGGATCTCCTGTTCCGGGTCCGGGCAGGACGGTGAACTGCGCCTGGGTGCAAAGTGGCCGTTGCCCCGTTTTGAACCGGGAGACGATGCCGTTTTCGACCGTCTTACCGGCCTTCGGTGGCAGGTGCATGCGGATCTGACCGGAAGGCCGGTCACCTGGACCGAAGCTCTTGCTTGCGCTGCCCGGCTGGGTCAGGGATGGCGGCTGCCGAACATCAACGAACTGGAATCCCTGGTCGACAGCAGCAAGTACGCGCCGGCTCTTCCCGAGGGACATCCGTTTGAAAACATACAGGAGGGATACTGGTCATCGACGACCAGCATGTTCGAACCGGACTGGGCATGGGCCCTGTACCTTGCGAAGGGCGCAATCGGTGTCGGACAGAAGGGCGGGCCTCATTTTTTTGTCTGGCCTGTGACTGGTTGACGATGCGGCTTCTTGCGTGAATTCTGGAGTGAGCGCATTCCCCGCAGCTTGCTGCGGGGTCTTGCCCCCAGCGTTTACGAGTGGAACCGCGAGTGCAGGGGGTTAGCGAGCGAATACGATTATAATTACACCTTGAGAATCGAGATTCCCTGCAGATGCCTATACGAACCTTCATTTGCTGCAGGGAGCTTCAATTGGGAACCCCCAGGGGCAGTTCGACCTGAAGCGTTTCTCGGAATACTGCTTATCGGTCAGCTAAGCGGGATCAGGTCCGGGCGGGGGAAGAAGTTACACTCATGATCGGCCTCCAGCGGCGGGAGCGAACCGTGATCCGGGACTGATCGTTCGCCCGCCGCGGGCCTGTTTGGGATAAGCGTCCTCGTACTCGTCATATACTTCCTGTTACCGAGTCTCTTTCTCCACTTTACTCATAATAGTTCTCAGAATATCGAAATCCTTATCATGCACCTTCCGGGTGCCGGTAAGAGAAGCTTTGATTCCCTTGAGGATCGACAGATCCATGGTGAGGAGTGCGTCCTGAATCTTCTTGCCGGTCTCCGCGTCCATGTGGCTGGTCGCCACAAAGACATGCTCCGGGAGTTCCGGCGATTTTGCGATTATTTCGAGCCCCTGGTTCCTGTACTTCTCCGCGATGTCAGGCATAAGTCCGCCTGCGTCGAACATGCCGCTCCTGACACTAAGGGCAACGTTGTCATGGCTCCCCACGAACGCATGCTTGTTCAAGTCCTGCGGATGAATGCCTTCATTCAGGAGCAGGTAAAGAGGTACCACGTGGGTGAGCGTGGAGCCCTTTTCGCCGAATGCGAAATTCCTTCCCTTGAGCTGCTTGAGCGATGTCAGGCCGCTGCCTTTTTTTACGACAATGACGCCGTAAAAAGTCGGTTTACCGTCGTTGATGATCTGGACGAGCGGCTTGAGATGCCGCGGCCCGCTTTCCGTTGCGTAGACGATGGGGCCCATGTAGGAAAAGTCGTACTTGCCGCTTCCCACCTTCTCCGCTGCATCCTCGTAGGACTGCGCCACCCGAACCTCGACAGGTTTCCCTATTTTCTGCGAGATGTAGTCGGCGATGGGTTTGAAAATCTTATGAAGTTCCTGTGCCGACTTGTACGGGTGCACGCCCATGACGAGTGTGTCATTGGCCCACGCGGGCGTGACGAAGAGGAGTACTGTACACACAAGCGCTGAAATGAGGTGCATTAGCCTGTTCATGTTTTTTCTCCTTTCCCTGGGTTTTTGTATCTTCTGATGAAATGGTAGCACCAGGTGCGCCCGTTGTCAATTAAATCTTGTTTTTACAATATTATTTGGTAATAAATAACTCCTTGTTTTCGCGTGATTTATATAATAAGTCGGGAACAGATTCTAAGTGAATTGCCGCTAATTGAAGCTCCCTGCAGTCCTGCTGTCAGGCAGATAAAAACATGCCCCCGGTCCCGTCTTTCTTGCCGGGCCGCGCTTTAATTCATGAAAGCGCGCTACTGCCTTCCGTGATACCTTCACCCCTATTGACATCGCGGCCCTTGGATATAGGATTAGATTATCTTCTTTTTTTCTGTTGGCCGAAAGGACAAGATCTTTAAAATACTGTCTGCAGGCCGCTGAGGAGAAGGAATGAAGAGGAACTTTTCCACTGAAAAAGGAGGACACCCGTGAGAAGAAGAATACCAGCGCAGAGGATAGTATGCATCGTACTGCTTACCGCAATGATCGCTTCCCTGGGAATTGCCTATGGCCAGGACGCGGGAAAAAAAGCATCAAGTTACCTGCCTGTTGATATCGAAGAAGACTTCACTTCGACCATGTCGCGGCTCAAGGGCGAAAAATCCGGCGTGATGAAGCGCCAGATGGATCTGCTCAACGAGCGCTACGATTTGAGCAACCGTCCGGCAAAGGGCGTGACCATGTCCCGCGGCAAGCCTGTCCAGGAAGGGGTGCGGGCCAGGCTCCCGAAGGGAATGACCTGGGAAAAGCTGGCAGCCATGAGCCCTGAAGAGATCAGGGAGAATAACCTGATGCCGAAGGGATTCCTGCCCCTGCCTCATCCGAAGCATGCGGAAGGCGGCATGGTCTTCCCCCAGTTCCACATCGACCAGATCAAAAAACAGGACGCCCGCGACCTCACCCGGTTCGATGTCGATTTCGACCTGCCGGACCACTTTCTCCCGGAATTTCCGCCCGCCATCTTCCTGACAACGAGGCCGGACCTGGGCGACGTATCGAAAGGCAAAGTGGTGACCATCGCCAACTTCTTCGAACTGTTTAACGGCATCCTGAACCCAAAGCAGCTCGAGGGCCTGAGGCTGCTCGTTACTCCCTTCCCGCAGCAGCAGTTCAACGCTACCGAAGACCGCCGCTCCGAGCGTCCGAGCCTCGGGGTTGCCTGTTTCGACTGCCATGTAAACGGCCACAGCAATGCGGCGACCCATCTTGTCGGGGATATCCGCCCCCAGGAGTTCCGCCGCCGTATCGACACCCCGAGCCTGCGGGGCGTCAACATCCAGCGGCTGTTCGGATCGCAGCGCGCTCTCAAGAGCGTGGAGGACTTCACGGAATTCGAGCAGCGGGCGGCCTACTTTGACGGAGACCCCGTGATCGCAACGAAGAAAGGCGTGAACATCCTCGAAAGGGGAAGCCAGGTGCATTTCATGGGGGAATTTCAGAATATCATGGATTTCCCGCCTGCGCCGAAGCTCGGCATTGACGGCAGGCTCGACCCGGCCAAGGCGACCCCCGCTGAGCTGCGCGGCCAGGAGCTGTTCTTCGGCAAGGCCAAATGCGGCTTCTGCCATCCGGCGCCCTATTACACGGACAATCTCATGCACAATTTACGGGTCGAGCGGTTCTACAAACCGCACCTGATCAACGGAAGGATGGCCGCTTCTGACGGGATGATCAAGACCTTTCCCCTGCGCGGGATAAAGGATTCCTCTCCCTACCTGAACGACGGGCGGCTCCTCACCCTTGAGGACACGGTGGAGTTTTTTAATCTGGTGAGCGGCACCAGGCTGAATGAACAGGAAAAGAGGGAACTCGTAACCTTCCTGCGGGCGCTTTAGCCTGGGATAGAGGGAAAGGGCTTCCGGGGCGCCTCCCTCGTACCTCATTCCTGAACCAGGTATCGCTATTCGCGTCAGTTTCTTTCGAGGAGCAAAAAATGCGGCGAGAAAGTCTCTTTTCTCGCCGCAATAACCTTTCAGCGGCTTTACTGTTGACATGAAGCCCCCGCACGAACTGCAGGGAGCTATTCCCGCCATTGAGAGATGATGTTGTTCCGTAATTGCCCGGGTTTACACTCTCCACCTTGTCTTTTTTTTCATATTCCCTATAATAGAGTGGTCCTTTACCCTTGTGCCCCTGCCTCGTCAATCAGGGGGGAGATCCTGGAGGTAGTGTCATGAAACAGACTGTCCTTGCACTGCTTTTTTTGTGGGCTATCACGGTGTTCACCCTTTCAGGCTGTACCCGCTCGGACATGCGCGTGCCTCTCGGCGCCGTCACCAGCATACACAGCGGCTCGCTGGAACGGTTCAAGGACAATGCCTGGACCGCGGTGACTCCGGGAAACAAACTCTTTGCCGGCGACCGTCTGAGAACCAATGACACGGGTTACGCCGTCATCACCCTCGACAGGATCGGGCGCTTCCTCCTTGCGGGCAGCTCCGAATACGAGGTGGGGACCGACGCAGCTGATTTTCGGTCCTTTCTCCGGAAGGGATCGATCTGGTACTACTCGCTTCTGTCCAAGGGCGGCAAGATGAACATCAGCACCTTCACCGCCGTAGCCGGCGCCCGGGGCACGGCCTTTTCCGTGATCACCAACGACGAGGGGACCGATGTCTGCACCTGCGACGGGACCGTGGATTTCGCGGCCAGGAACGGCGCAGCCTTCCCGGTCCGGGCCGGTCGGTTCAGCATGATCAAGAAAGGCGAGCGCACGGGGGAGGGCGGTGACGGAAAGCGGCTGCTGGCGCAGCTCAGGAAGGGCGATCTGCGCGGATACGGCATCTGCCTTCGCTGCCATCAAGATGGAAAAAAGCCGAATGACATCACGCTTCAATCCCAGGCGGGGACGTAAATACCGAGCAGGCGCGGGCAGCCCATCCTGTCGCCTCTAAAATGGCTGCAACTATAGTTATCGCAATCGCTCCTCAAGGTTTCGACCGGTGCCAATCGGCAGGAGGAACGATCCGAGTTGACAGGCCGCGAACAAACGGGTAAACTGACTGCCTATCGCAGTTCATTTTTTTAACCGGGAGGCATCCATGGATAAACCGAGCAAATCGGCGTCAGGACTGAAAGAGCTTATCAATCACGCGATCAGCGACCTCGAGATCACTCCGGACGAGTTCAACCAGATCATGAACCATGCGCACGAAGACGGTCACCTCGACAAGGAAGAGAAGGTCCTGCTGGCCCAGTTCCACGACATGATAAACAACGGCACCATCAAGCGGGTCCGCGGCTAGGCATTGCCGGGTCCCGCCGAAAAGAAAAAGAAACAGAAGAAAAGCCGGCATTCTGCCGGCTTTTTTATTTGACGCAGGGCCGGGAAACAGCATCAAAGTAGTATGCCCCACCCGCGCTCCCCCCCTCGCGCGTTTCTCGTTGCGCCCTTGTGCTATGATAAATCCAGGTTGCAGCGGAAAGTCTGTTTTCTTACCAAAGGCGAACGGAAAGGAGAGCGGTATGTTCTCAATAGTGCCGATCAAAGGGAGCGAACTCAGCCGATACGATGCGGACAAGGAGCTTCTGCGCACGGCGATCATGGCGGAACTGGATGCCATCAACCTCTATGAACAGATGGCCGACACCACCGAGAATGGAGCGCTCAAAAAAATATTCCTCGACGTTGCCCGGGAAGAGAAGACCCATGTGGGCGAGTTCCAGGCCCTGCTGATAAGCCTCGATCCTCAGCATGCCGACGAGCTGCGCACGGGTGAGCAGGAAGTGATGGAAAAGACGGAGGTCCGGAACGAAGCGGCATGATCTCCCCCCGCGGAGCGAAAGCGCAGGAACCTTGAAATCCGGTATTGCAATCGGAGCATATTGCGGAGTACTATATTGTCATGAGCGAGCCGAAAAAAGTCACTCCTTTTTTTCTGTATCTCCTGATCCTCGCGATGCCGGCAGGACCGGCCAATGGGGAGCACCCCCTCGGACCGAATGAGGAAAGGGGATCGACGGCGCGTCAGCATCGGGTTCTGCCTCCGGCCGTAACCGAGCAGCAAGAATATTACGACCTCTGCGGGTGCTGCGAAAAGGACCTGCAGTGCGAGATGACCGAGAAGGCTATCAGGTGGAAGGACGGGAAAAAATACGATTCCGTGACCAGTTGGAAGGTGAAGTGGGATTATGCGTACAACCGCTCCTCCCATGCCTGCTTTGCCGACAACTTCCGGGTGACGATGAATGTCGTCTTTCGTCTTCCCCGCTGGACCTGCCCCGAACCGGTTTCGCAGGCGCTCGTGGACAAATGGACGCCCTATATCACGAACCTCGTGGAACATGAGAACGGCCACCGCGACCTGGCCCTCACGGCCGCACATGACCTTACCCGGGCCGTGGCTGAAATGCCGCCTGCCCGGACCTGTTCCGACCTCGACGCTGCCGTCGATGCCATGAGCCGGGAGTGGATGAAAAAACTGGATGAAGACCAGGCCCTGTTTGACGCTCATACCGGGCACGGCTTCGCGCAGGGAGTGATGTTCCCCTGATTCCGCCTGAAAAACAAAAGCAGGCCGGTTTCCCGGCCTGCTCCTCAATATGCTCCAGATGCTCCATTCGTTTGCTGCTTCCCGATCTAGAACCGGTCGTAGGTGTCGCCCTTGAAATCGGTCACGCCGTTATCCAGGCCGCTGTCCGCAATGCGCAGGCTGCCTGCCGCTGAACTTTCGAGCGTGTCGGCGCCTCCCGCTTTCTCCAGATCGAACCTGTCATAGACGTTGCCGTCGAAATCGGTCACGCCGTTGTAGCGAGTGCCATCGGCCTCGCGCAGGCTGCCTGCAGCCGAGCTTTCATGTACACCCACACCGCCCATGCCGTCCGACGGGGTAATCGCGAAAATATCCTGCGGCGCGCCGCTGTAGTCCGTGATGCCGTTTGCGAAAGCGGTGCCGAAACCAACTGCAAGAACTATTGTCAATACTGCGATAAATGTCTTTTTCATGGTAGGTCTCCTTTTTCAATTCAATTATACACCTTGCGTTTTTTTCCTGCTTACCAATGGATCAGTCCGATCATAATGCATCACCTCTTTTTAATGTCCTCTTTACCCGTAAATATTGCATACGTCGTGCCAGATCAAGCCGGAGCATAACTGTCCGAAATTGCAGAGAGTCCGTTCTCGCGAGGAGATCGCTCTGTATCACCTGCTCCGGCAACCTGTAGGATATGCTGCTCCGAACTTTCCGGTCTGCACGGGCTCGGCGTTTTCAAACGTCGTTCCAGGGCAGAACGCAGATCACGCATGCATGATGAATTCGTAAAAAGCAAGATTCGCCACAGAAAGCACATAGAGCACATAGGTAAGACCTAAAAATGCTAAACATTTTCTCAGAGCCTTCTGAGACTTTTGTGGCTAAAAAGACTTTTTACGAATCAGTCATGCATGCATCGCTTCTACAGCTCATCTCCCTGCTCAGGTTTCGGGGGCTTTCCTGCTGCATCCTTTTTTTGCCTTGCCCTGCGCCGCATGCGCATCCACGACGGCACGCCCATGCCGGCGACCATCCCGGTCAGGAAGATCAGCAGCGCGACGATGGCCAGAGAAGCGTCGAACTGCCATGCCAGGAATGAGATGGTGACGGGCATGGCGTTCTGAACGGAAAATACCGCAACCAGGACGACGACAAGGACAACGAGAACGATCGCGAGCATTGTTTCCTCCTCAGGAACGATAGAGTCGAAAATTGCCTCACACGAAGCCACGAAGGCACGAAGATGAAGCTGCTTGATTTTCTCATCTGTTTTCTTTGTGATCATTGTGGCTTTATATGAGAAAAAGGCTTATCAGGATTTGCTCAAAAAGAGATTCCATCGCTTAATCCCCATTGCTTAATCAAATTGTATCGTATAGTACAGGTCAACGCCGCTCGTGGCCCCGCTCCGGCTCTCGAGCTCCCAGTTCCTGCCGAAGCGGTACCGGAGGCGAAAGAGGCTTTCGCCGGTAAAGAGCGCGTAGCCGTAGCTGATGTACAGCCGGCGGGAGAGATATTTCCCGATCGTTACCAGGGAGCGGGAAACCTCGCCTTTTCCTGACTCGATATCGATCGTATCGAGTCCGAGCCGGTTCTTGATCTGGTCCTGCAGTGCCACGGACTGCCCTGCGGACAGCAGCGCCGCCGCCGCCCGCATCAGCAGGGCGCCCTGTTCCTGGTCCTGTCCCAGGGGATGACCGAGCACGATATAAGCAAGGATGTCCGTCTCGGGCAGGGCCGGCTCGGAGTAGAGCTTCACCACCGGTCTTTGGAGCGTTCCGCTCACGAGCACCCCGGCCTTCACTTCGTTTACCGTTTTGAGCGCGAGGATGTCCAGGGTCGGGTTCCCGATTGCTCCCCCGGCGAAAAAGAGGCGCCCCCGCGTGATGTCCAGGCTTACCCCGTAGATGCCGTATCTCCCCTTGATCACCTTGATCTCGCCTTTACCGGTCATCTCCTGCAGAGAACGGATCGTCAGCAGCACTTCTCCGCCGAGGCTCGCGTCCACGCCCTCGGCCTTGACGATCACCCGGTCCCCCAGGATCACCCTGATATCGATCTCCATGGCCATCCGGGCCGCTGTCTCCTCCTTTTGTCCGCCCACGATGACCACGTCCTCGCTCGGCTCGATCGGACCTTCCGCGGGCGGGCCGTAGACCAGCAGTTCCGGCACCCGTACTTCTCCCTTGGCCGTCAGTTTTTTCGGTGTTCCCTCGAACTCGATCTTCGGGCTGACCTGCAGCCGCATCTGGGGCAGGAACATCGCCTGGAACCGTTCGCCCTCGAGGCTGCCTTCATAGCGCGCGGGCAGCCACCCTTCCAGGAAGACCGCTCCTTTCCCCTGGAGGCTCCCCTTGCCGGAACGGGCTTTGAACGACGCGATCCTGATCGTGCTCCCCTCCATCCCCGCATCCAGAAGGATGTCCGTGACATGGATCCCGGCAGCCGGAAAATAGGCGGCCGCGTTCCCCAGCCGCAGCGTGCCCCGGGGAGAAGGGGCGCTCCAGGTCCCGCCGATGCGCAGGTCGAGATCCAGTTGCCCGCGTGTCTCCTGCACCAGCCCGGGAAAAAGCAGTGACAACAGCCCCATTTCCCGGACCCGGCCGGAGAGTGCGCCCCGGAGCGGGCCGTCCCGGTTGAGCGCGATCGGCAGCCGCGCGGGAAGCGGCGCCTGCAGGTTCGCGTCGATCCGGCCTTGCTCCGCAAAGACCAGGGAAAGCTTGCCCTCCAGGACCTCTCCGCGCCAATGGAGGGCGAGGTCCGCTTTCCGGAGTTCGGCCTTCACTTCCAGCCCCCGGATCGTGCGGCTGATGCCGCCCTTGGACAGGTCCACGTTCCCCGACACCTCGAGCAGTCCGTCAGGCAGAACCTTTCCCGTGATGCGTCCGCTCGTGAACCCGTGCACGGTCAATCCCGTCAGCCACTCGTTCAGCCGCGCTATGTTCAGTTCCCTCCAGTCCAGTGCAAAGGAACCGGAAAGCGGACCTGTTTCGCCTGAGCCCTGCAGCCGGACCAGCTCTCCTCCTTTTCCGGTCAGCACAACAGGGGAGAGGGAAAAGCGCGTCCGGGAGATGATCAGGGAGGCGGGTTCTGTGGTTTTCCAGACGCCCTCAGGATCGGAACCGGAGAACCGAAGGATCGTGCCCTGCCAGGTCTTCTCCTGCCAGGAACCGGCCAGGCTGGCCGCGATCTCGTAGATCGATGAACGGAGCGCTGCGCTGACGCGGTGGTCCCTGAGGCTGCCGGCAGCGTCGAGGGCCAGGGAGTCAAAACGCACAAGATCATAGGCGCCGTTTTGCAGGGAAAGCTTCAGGGAAAAAGGAAAGCCTTCGCGGTCCTCGATCCTGGCGCGCAGGTCCAGGGAGCCCGCCTTGACGCCGTTCATCGCCAGTCTCCGCCCCTGAAGGGTCACGGAACCGGAGTAGGCTCCTTCTTTTTTTCGCACTCGTCCTTCCATGCGGGCCCGGCCGGCGGCCCCGGGTTTGAGCAGGGAGAGGTCGGACAGCCCTACGGAAAAATCAAAGCCCCTGGCGAGATCGCCCTCTGCTTTCCCGTGGAACCCGGTGCCCTCGAAGACCATGCGATCGAGGGCGATGGTTCCCTGGTCCAGGCGCGCGGCAGCGTCTCCGCGCAGCGCTTCGCCGCGAATACGGCTTTTCAGCAGGCGCAGCGATAATCTTCCCCGCGGCTGCCTGTTCTGCGGAAGCCGGACAGTACCGTCCAGGTCCATGTTGATTGTTCCGGGCCAGGCGGGAGCGATATGCGCGGGGTTCATGTTCCTGGCCCTGAGGGATGCCGAGATCGTAAGCAGCTTCTTCCAATTCATGCGCGCGGAACCGCGCAGGGTGCCTTCAAACCAGTTTCCGTTTATGGCCGTTAATGCCAGCGACGAGGTTGTTCCCCGGAAACCGGCCTCGAGCCTCCCGGCCTTCCAGCCCCTGTCTTTTTGTTCGAGGACAAATGACCCCTCGTACTCCTGCTGGTTCCCGCTGATGCTGATGCTGCCGTTCAGATCATTGAGAAAAGGAACTTCTCTTGACAGGTCTATCCCGGCCAGCGCGAGGTCTCCTTGAAAAACCGGGCTTTCGGCTCCGAAGACCAGTTCTGCCTGACCGGTAACGCGGCCGCGCCTTCCCGGCCTGGACAGAACTGCGCTCCTCAAACGGAGCGAGCTGTTGGTGACTGCGAGGCCGGCCTGGAGGCGCACGATCCTTGCGGTACCCGAGAAGAGCGTTGTCTCGATGCTGCCGTCCAGCTGCGCAGGTGCTTCCGTGCCGGCGAGGTCCGTCGTGATCTCGATACGGTCCACTCCGGAGACCGGTTTCCAGGCGATCACCTGCAGGTCCGCGCGCAGCGCAGGGCGTTGAAACCCGGCAAGCAGCGAACCGCTTGCCTGGAACCCTGGCATCCTGAGGGACAGGTCCCGGACCAGGATCGTTCCGAGGGAGAAAAGGAGGTCGCCCTGGAATGAGTCGATACGGACAGGCTGCTGCCCGGGCCGGTCGTACCGTGCATTCCGGAGCTGCAGGGAACGGAACCAGATCGGCAGGGGCGGAATGGCGCTGCTCATGCGCGGCCAGGTAAACCCCGGGGGGCCGGGTGTCTCCGGCCGGTCATCGCGGATGCGGAGGCCGTCGATGGCCAGCTCGCTCACGCTGACCCGTCCCCGGAAGATGGCGAGGGGCTGCCACTCCAGATCGAATCGCTCTGCGTCCACTGCGATCCCCGGCATGGCCACGTGCAGCCCGCTTATGCGCAGATCTCCCCAGAGCCGCCCCTCCACCGTTCCCATCCTGATCGAAAGGGACTCGAGCCGCGATGCCTGTTCCAGGGTCCACCGCGC
>Ga0154501_1001_pt1 | contig 17722 bp, 11 predicted proteins | sample RifGroD2_FD_115980 | JGI IMG/M metagenome (GOLD analysis project Ga0154501, IMG submission 115980) | Nitrospirae bacterium GWD2_57_9 | reverse complement strand
TATCGGCTCCTCTCCTATGGATTATCTGGAAATACAGGGAGAAATTAGATAAAACGCCTAAAGGGATTGTTGCGCTGTCAGTTCCGATTGGATTGTTCCTTTGGCAATGGCTTCACAAAGTATCATTTGCCGCAGAGATTGTTTTGGCATTTTGTGTTGGTTTTGTTGCCGTTTTCTTATCATTTACACTTGATGAAAAATATTTTGATACTTTACCAAAAAAATAACGTTATTTGAAAATCAGTAGACAATATGAAATGGACGCAGCTATCCTTTGACAAAAGAATCCAACGAAGAATTGGGCAAGGCATACTTATTTTATTAGTCGTCAACGTCGTAGCTGTTTTATTGAAGCAATATATGAATTAACCCACAGCGACGCGCCAGAGGGCGGCGCGTGAGGCGCACGCTTGAAATACTACCGTTAAACCGCTTTGAGTACATGCAGAAAACCAAAGGAGATCATCCATGAAACAGGCTGGTCGTTTTGCGCTGGTTGTTACAGTCCTTGCGTCCATGTTTCTCGCATCAACGGTGACAGCGGCAGATTACGCAACGCCGGTGATCATCAAATTCCCTGCATTTTCGTTGAGCCCGGGGCAAAAGGTTGCCGGTGTCACGGTGAAAACGTCTCAGGGCCGCCTGTACACAGGCTGCCTGCCCGGACGCTGGCGCTGCGAATACGGGGGCAGTTCGATCCATTGCTTCAGCCTCCATCCACAATACGCGGTCGCCCTGACCGGTTTGCTGCCGGAGATAATCGTGAGGGACATATCGGGCAGCGGGAGGGATCTTGCGATCGAGGCTTCAATCGAATACCTTGACGATAATGGGAAGGGCTATTCCAAGGAGTTCAATTCGTCTGACTTGATCATCAAGTAGCGGGGGGCGCCAGGAGAATTCAGGCAGGATTTCTCGCTCTGCCCGAAGTCCACAGCAGTGTCTCAACGTGTTTCGTCATCCCGGAATTGATCCGGGATCCAGTGAAAGCCATATCCCCGGTAGGATCGTTCGGGGATGCCGGGAGAGTTTAAGATATCTCGCTGCCTTCCACAGGACAACCTTATCTTATATCCGTGTTTATCCGCAATTTAGCTGTATAATGTATAATGAGTTCAGTCTTTAACCGTGTTCATCTGTGGTTAATGAAAGAATTTAGGTTGTCTCCGCCAACTCCGCAAGCTGCAGATCGAACTCCTTCTCCCTGGCATCATGCTCGTTCGTGACCGCCTGCAGCTCGTTAAAGAGCGAATCCACCCGCGCCTTGCTCTCCCGCACCGTTTGTGAGAATTTTTTGATCTCCAGGGCCTTGCCCTTCATGGACGCCTCGAGCAGCTGCTGGTTGCTCTGGTCTATCTCGCGTTCGAGCTTCGTGATCTCGGCTTCCAGCGCCTCGATCCTCTTCCTGTAGGAGCGGAGGACCTTCGATTTTTCCGATACCAGGCCCGTCCGCATTTTTTTGACGTCCTTGCTGCGGAAATTTTTCTCGCCTTCCTGCTTCTTGCCCTTCTTCACGCGCACGCCGCCTTCGTCGCTCCAGCCCACGCGCTCCAGGAAGTCGAGATAGGTCCCTTCGAAGACCGAGACAGTGTCGTTGTCATACACGAGGAGCTTCGTGGCCACGGCCTCGAGGATAAGCTCGCTGTGGGTCACGATGATCACGGCACCGTCAAAGGCCTCGATCGCCTCGATGAGCGAGTCGATGGATTCCATGTCCAGATGGTTCGTGGGTTCGTCGAGCAGGAGCAGGTTTGCAGGCGAGACCAGGAGCTTGCCCAGGAGCACCCGGCTCCGTTCTCCGCCGGAAAGCACGCTCACCTTTTTGAGCGCGTTGTCGCCTTCGAACATCATGAGCCCGCAAATGGCCCGGGACTCGCCCATTGCGTAATCCGGGTGCGCGTCCATGACCTCCTGGAGCGCCGTTTTCTCGGGGCGGAGCCGGTTGATGTTGGTCTGGCCGAAATAGGCGATCTTCGTGTTCGGATGGAGCCTGACCTCGCCGCTCGTGGGCGGCATCTCGTTCGCCAGCAGGTTCAGGAGCGTGGTCTTGCCCTTGCCGTTCTTTCCGATCACGGCGATGCGGTCCTTTTTGCCCACGCCCAGGGAGAGGCCTTCGATCAGCTTCGGTCCGTTCTTGAATCCGAAGGACAGGTCCTCCACGGTCATGAGCCATTTTGCTTCAAAAGGAGCGGAGCGGAACTTGAAGTCGAGCTGCCTGATCTCGTCGAGCTTGTCGAGCTTTTCATGCCGGGCAAGTGCCTTGATGCGGGACTGGACCGCGCTGGCCTTGGTAGCCTGGGCCCTGAAGCGGTTGATGAACTGCTCCACCTCTTTGCGCTTCTTCTCGTCGTTCTGGCGCGTTTTCTCGTAGATCTCCTCTTCCAGCAGGATCTGGTCGTAGAGCTTCTGCGTGCCGCCGGCGACCTTGCGCATCTTGCAGCGATGGATGATCATTGTGTGCGTCGTGACGCTGTCCATGAAGTCGCGGTCGTGGGTGATGATGATCATCTCGTTGCGCCAGGCGCGCAGGAACTGCGTAAGCCAGCGGACCGAGACGATGTCCAGGTAGTTCGTGGGCTCGTCGAGCAGCAGGAGGTTCGGCTCCGATGCGAGCACCTTGGCCAGGTTCAGGCGGACCTGGTACCCGCCCGACAGCGACGCGGGGTGTTTCTCGAAATCAGCGTTCGAAAAGCCGAGGCCGTGCAGGATCTCCTCGGCCTTGTACGTTTCGTCGATATGGTCTTCGTTGACCGGAAGCGCGAGGCAGGCTTCCTTCAGCACCGTGTCCTCGGTGAAATGGATGTGCTGCGAGAGATGGCCGACGGTGTAGCCCGAAGGCATGGTAATGTCGCCGGAATCGGCGCTTTCTTCCCGCAGGATCATGCGGAAGAGCGTTGACTTGCCGTGGCCGTTCCTGCCCACCAGTCCGACCCGTTCACGGGGACCGACGGTGAAGCCGACACCGTCAAAAAGCAGTTGTTTGCCGTAGGATTTTTCTATATTCGTGACCTGGAGCATTGCCTTCCTTTACCGAAGTTATTGAATTCTGCAGCGAGCTCATTTCACGCAGACGCGGGGAATGCGAGCGGATACGATAATATTCACACCTTAAGAATCGAGCTCCCCAGTGGGGGAGCTCAAACAAACCGGTATATTACAGCAGGACCGGCATGATGGCAACTGCTTTTTTAAGGAAAAGAAGTTGCGGGGAGATCGAAACCCGGAAGCAATGTGCGGAAAAAACAAAGAGTTTTAATAATATGCATCCGCCCTTGACAACGATTTCCCTAAGTGATACATTTTATGCTACTTATTGACTACATATTGAATAGTTGTCTTTGCTCAGAGCAAACCCCGGGAAACCGGGGGGCGCAGAGCCACGAAGCTAACTAGAACAGCATCTTCCCTTTCCAACTATGAGCGTTCGTCATAATGAAGAAGACCGCTGTTTTACATGCTAGTCGAGCCGCCAAAGGATCAGGTGTTTTCTTTGGCGGTTTTTTATTTGGGTCGTTCGCTCAGAGATCAGGGATCGTGGAGAAGCCGGGCGGGATCGTCCGGGGATGACATCTTTTTCGAGAATATCAATTCAGGCCCAGGAGGGAAAGAGACATGGATCGGGTAAAATATCTGCTGGCCGTTGTTCTGCTGCTGGCAACAGGAGCATGTTCGCCGAAGATCTACGGGACCGTTCAACTGCTGGACGTCAATGCGCAGCCCATACCGCCCGCCAAGGAGAGCCCCCAGGGCACGGTCATCAACATGATCAACACTACGACAGCCATTGAAAAGGCGTCCCAGGCCGTGAATGCCGACATCGCCGGCAAGTTCGAGTCCGAGAAGGACTACATAATCCCGGGCACGTACAAGGTCGAGGCGAGCCGGATCGGTTACATGACCGACACGCAGACCGTAGAAGTGACCAAGTTCGGCGGGCAGAAGGTGGAGTTCAAGCTCAAGAAGATCCCCGAAGGGAAGCGGAAGAGCATCCAGGGAACGAGGTCCGACGAGGACAAGATCGTCAATCCCGGCGAGGTGAACATCCAGCCGCCGACGATGTGAGGCAATTAAGAATTAGGAATTACGAATTAGGAATTGGCAGCTTGGCTAGCATTTTCATTCTTAATTCATATTAGAATCGCGGTTTTCTGAAAAGTCGTGCGGGCAATTAAAAACTAAAATTGAGAACTTTACATTTTCCATTCTTAATTTTTAATTCGTAATTCGTAATTGCCGTTTCAAGGGAGGCTCTATGTTGAAGTTGGTTCTGCGGTCAATGCTTGTCCTGTCTGCGTTCCTCGTGCTTGCCGGCTGCGGCGAAAAACTGGAACTCACGGTGAAGGCCACCATGGACGGCCAGCCGGCCACCCGGGCGAAAGTCTCCGTGGACGGAGAGGAGCAGGGCTTCACGGACACAAACGGCGCCTTTTCCAAAATTATCCGGAAGAAGCCCGGCGCCGACGTGGAGGTCGTTGTCTCCACGGATATTCCCGGCTACCGGGTCACGCCGTGGAAGAGCAGCTTCCTGATGAAGCTGCCGAAATCCGGCTCGCCCGATACCTATTCCTTCACGGCGGATCTGGCGGCATCGCGGTACGTCACGCTCGTCGCAACGGACCAGGGCGCGCCTGTGGCGGAGGCCGTGGTTAATGCGGCCGGGAAGGAGACGGGCCGCACGAACGAAAAGGGCGAGTTCGTGTACGAGTACCAGGACCTGCCCAAGGGCGGGGTGGACCTGACGATCACGAAGTCGGGCTACGGGGTCTGGCGGAAGACCGGGGCCGTGGAGCCGGGCCAGCGGATCGAGGCGGCGCTCTCGAAGCGGGTCCTGATCACCGTTGCCGCCCTTGCCGAGGAGTACGGCCAGGCAAGCGGCATCGCCGGGGTGACCGTCAGCCTGAACAACAAGCAGATCGGCAGGACCGACGCCAAGGGCGAGCTGACCTACAGTTATGACGGCGAGACGGGCAAGAAGGCTCAGCTCTCGCTGAACGCTTCCGGCCACATTCCGCCAACCTGGAAGACCTCGATAACCCTCGAAGGCGAGGTTGCCATCCAGCGGTACTTCTATCCCTCAACGCCCAAGCCCATTCGGGCGGGCATCTACCGGTTCATCAGCAACACCCCCAATGCCGACATGAAGGAGATCCTGGCCCAGACCGAGGCAGCCCTTGCCGCGCAGCTCTTCAAGAACTCCTGTTTCCGGGAGGTGCCGAGCAAGACGCTGCAAGCGGACATCAAGCGGGCACGGCTCGGCATCGAGAAGATAACGGCCAAAGGCTGGCGTGAAACGCCCCTCCGCAAGACCGTGGACATGATCGTCCTGGGCAGCATCGCCAGGGACGACAAGGGGCTGGTCATCGAAACCAAGTTCTACACCTCGGGGGGCAAACTCATCCTGAGCCAGCTTACGCGCGCCCGGAGCGCCGGCGATATCAACAGCGCGGCCAAGGAGATCACCGCGGCCGTGCTCGAGCGCTTCCCCTTCGAAGGCACCGTGGTCGGTACCGAAGGCGACCGGTACCGGGTGAACATCGGCAAGAGCTACAGGATCAGCCGCGGGACGGAGTTCGCGCTCATGGCTCCGCGGCTGGATGAGACAGGAAAGATCGCCGGATACCGGGAGACCGGCAGGCTCAAGGTCAAGAAATCCGAGGACAACGGGTCCTGGGCCGAAGTGGAGGACCTGAAAAAAGGCGGGAAGATCAACATCGGCGACCGCGCGATCCGCCGCATCTACCGCGATGGCGAGGAGGAGGCTGCCCGGAACTACTTCGTTCTGTCCGCGAAGGGCGGCGTGCCGCCTGACGTCGCTCCCCTGGGAGCGGTCAACATCTATGTGAACGACGAATGGATCGGCAGCACCGGGGCCGACGGCAAGGCCGAGGTGCCCGTCCGTATCGGAAAGAACGTCAACCTGGTCCTGTACAAGCACGGGTACCAGCAGGTGAGCGACAAGGTCAGGATCGAAAAGGCCAAGACCGAGAAGGAGTTCGTGCTGACCGTGAACAATTCGGTGTTCAGGATCGAATCCGAGCCGGCATCCGCCGACGTCTACGTCGATGCCGACAAGATCGGCAGAACGCCCATCCTGGACGGGAAGCTCGTGAACCTCGGGTTCCATACCGTCAAGGTCGCCCTGGGCGGCGACTACCGCGACTGGGAAGAGGTGGTCGAGTTCGCCAGGAAGACGGAGGACCGGACCGGAAGCGCCAAGGTCGTTCTGCACAAGGACTTCCTCAGAATCGGCGAGCGATCGCTGCAGCAGGGGAAGATCGACGCCGCCATCATAGCTTACCAGAGCACCGAGAAGGGCCATCCTGACTATTCGGAGGCCCATCACCGCCTCGCCCAGATCTACCTTGACGACAAGGCCGATTTTGATTCTGCGATCGGCGAGTTCGAGAACGTACTGTCGCTGCCGGAGAACCAGCAACTGGTATTCAAACAGTACGCCGTGGCGTTCACAAACCTGGGGCATGCGTATTACGAACGCGGCAATGAACTGGTCCAGAAGGACAAGGACGCCGCTGCACAGAATTTCTTCAAGGCCATCGAGAATCTCAAAAAAGCGAAACAGAACACCCGCTTCTTCCCGAACCTGCATTACGACGAAGCGGTGCATGATACCTACTATTACACGGCGCTGGCATATCACAAGCTTTACCTGGTCACGAAGAAGAATGCAATCCTGAACGATGCCAACCTGGCATGGCGGGAGTATTTCGACTTCTTCCCGAAGAACCTGGAAGGGGACAGCAACTTTGAAGAGGCCCGGACAGCGGGGCAGAAGTACTGGGACCAGATAAAGAACCTGTAGCGGCAGGATTCGGACAGGCCCGGCCCCTCTGCTGAGAGGGCCCGGGCGATCTTCAGGATGGAGCATCCGTTTTTGCCTTCGTCTGCAAAGATGCTCTAATGTTAACGCTTCGTTATTCCGCTTCTCTGAGAGGAGAGCCGATCGTGATCTGCAGGACCGGGTACCGCATCGCAGGATTTGCTTTTTTGTGTTTGGCAGCTCTGGCAGAGCCGGGGATTCCGGCGGAGCTGGTATCGGTTCCCGTGGATACCTGCGACTGCGGCAACAATCCGCCGGCCTCGCCGGCCAGCGTGCCGGACCTCTTGTCCGGGTCCAGCAGCACCGACCAAAAGGCCGAAATGGTCGAGCCGCTCTCGCTGCTGCCGCTCACAACGATCCGGTCCGGCCGGAACGACTCCAATCCCCAATGGTCCCCGCTGGGAACGCTGCTCGCCTTCGAACGGAGCATCGGCGACAAGAAGGAGATACATATCGTCTATTCCGACGGCACCCCGGTTGATACCGTTTATCATCAGCTCTCCGCCGGAAACGGAGACAAGTTCTTTTTCCCGGGTGTGTACGAAGAAACAAGCTACAACGCGGGGATCAGCTGGTCGCGGGGCGGAGACCGGTTCGTGTTCATGAGCAACGGCGGCGAAGGCAATTATGACGTCTACGTCCAGGATCTGGGGAGGACCGCAACGCGCCTCACGGACCACAAGGAAAAGGACGGACAAGCGCACTGGTCTCCGGTTGCCGACCGGATCGTGTTCGTGTCAGGCAGGACCGGCAACGGCGACGTTTACCTGATGGACCTCAAGACCCGCGCCCTCACGCGCCTCACGCCGGGAGGCAAGGCCTACCTCTATCCCCAGTGGTCGCCTGACGGCCGGAAGATCGCGATGATGCACGGCAGCAACGAAAATCACGATATCGTGACTATCAACGACCTGAACAAACCCGGAGAATCGCTGAAGAACCTTACCACGTGGGCGCATGACGACCTCCGCCCCGTCTGGTCCCCGGACGGCAGGAAGGTGGCTTTTTACTCGAACTACAACGCGGCGAAGGACCCGAAGATCTGGTCGCTCATCGTGATCAATGCCGACGGAAGCGATCCGGCCGAAGGCGACGGCCTGGCGGCAAAGGTGGCGGCAACGGACGTGATCCCCGACATTGAAGCGGGCCCCGCGTGGCTGCCGGACAGCGCCAGGATCGTCTATGTCAAGAACGACCGGCAGGAATACAACCCGCTCTACATCGCAGATATCAGGACCGGAACGAGCGTGGCAGTCAGGACCGAGACCAAGATGAACCATGATGCAGCCTGCTCGCCCGATGGGACCATCGCTTTCCGCGCGCAGGTGAACCAGTGGGACCAGATCTATGTCATGAAGCTGAAGAACTGATGAAATAGAGAAGTCAGTTTTTGCCACAGAGGACTCCGAGTACACTGAGGTAAGGCATAAAATATTAGTTCTCTGTGCTCTCGTGGTCTCCGTGGCTAAATACTCTGCTTAAGCCGTTTTCATGCTTGGCACCAGAAATATTGACACTGGATTAAGAGTCGTAGGACAGGAGTTTTTATGAAACGCGTCATTCTTTTTTTATCCTTCGTTTTTCTGCTGCATATCCCCGCTACGTACGCTGCCGACGATCCGGTCGCGAAAGCCATGAAGCTCTATGAGAAGCGGCACTACGCCGACGCGGCCGCAGCCCTTCGGGCCGACCTGCCTTCCCTCGACCAAGGCCGGCAGGGGGCCGCGCAGTTGACGCTCGGGATGATCTATCTCAGGAACGCCGAGCTGCATCGCGCCTTGTACCAGGCCTCGCTTGCCCTGCAGCAGGATTACCTCCAAAAACTGGCTTCCGCACGCGGCCGGAACCGGAGCCGGTACGTGGACCTGTACCTGGGCGAGCTGCTGCTGGAATCGGGTAAACCGGAGCCCGCATTGAACTATCTGGAGAAGTTCGCAGCCGACGAGAGCATTGATCCTCGCTCGCGTGCCGCGGCAAAGGCGGCAGCCGGCTCGTGCTATGCGCTTCAGAAGAACAGTGCGAGAGCGGACGAGATCTGGGCGGGCATTGACAAGAACGATCCTGAGACCAAGGCCGTGCTCGCCGGCGCCTTCAAACGGTCCGGCCTCATGGACCGGAATCCGGGAACGCTCGCCGACGAAAGCGTTGCCGAGCTGAAAGGGCCGGGAAGGGTTCCGTCGATGCGGCAGGTGAAGGGCCTCCTGACCGTGTATGCTTCGACCGGCCAGGCAGACAAGGGACTCGAGCTCGTCCTGAGGGCGGATCTGAAGGGGTTCTCGCACCGGGAATCGATGAGCAGGACAAAGGTCCTGTCCTTTTATAGCGTATCGCTCCTGAACGACCTGGCGCAGCTTTATCTGCAGGCGGCCGTGGCCGCGCTCGAAAAGGCCGGAGCCGACGCCAAGGTCAGGGAGACCGCAGGCTACTACCTGGGAGAGGCCTACGCGCTGGCAGGCAACATCGACCAGTCGATCAAGGTGACGGCGGGCTTCATTTCCTCCTCGTCGATGCCGCAGCAGTACCGCGACCGCGCAACGGTGCGGCAGGCCGCGAACCAGTACCAGAAGGGGCGGCAGTTCGACGCCATCGGGACCTGGGATGATCTTTCGAAAAAACAGCCAGAGGACCCCGACCTGCTCGCCGAAATCCTCCTGTCCTGCGGCCGGCTCCGGATCGATTGTCCCACGGTGGCCCAGCGATCGGTTGTAGCGGTCGAAGCCGGGGAGGGGAAGCGGTATGCAGGACTGAACATAGCTCTGGGCAGGTATTACCAGGGCAAAAAGAATTATACGAAAGCCGTCCCGCTGCTCGAGGCAGGGCGGGACAAGGGCAACAAGAACAAGATAGCGTCCAATGACCCCGTTATGCTCGTGAGCCTAGCCGACGCCTATTACCGCACGAAGAAGTTCTCCGAGGCCCTGGAGATTTATTTCGAGATGAGCAAGCAGTTCCCGCAAGTGCGCCAGCTCCAGGAGGCGCTCCAGGGCATCTACGCCATGGAGCACAAAAGCGCGGGGGACGTGAAGATCAATTAACAAAATTGCGGAATGCGGAATTCGGAATGCGGCAGGACAGAACAGTCAGCCGCCTTATCTTTCATTCCGCATTCTCCATTCCGAATTCCGAATTCGTCCGAGGAGGTTCACATGAAAAGAATATCACTTGTTCTGTTATCGCTGGTTCTCATGGCTGCTGCAGCCTCGCATCCGGCCCAGGCCGCTCCCAAGAAGGACGGGAGGCCGAACGGCGGGTCGCTGAGCTACGGCGAATACGGCCGGCCGGCTACGCTCGATCCGGTAACGAGCAACGAGATGATCTCCCTGCGTCTGACGGAGCTCATGTTCAACGGGCTGGTCGGGATCAACGAAAAGCAGGAGATCGTGCCCGAGCTGGCCGAAAAGTGGGAGCGCTCGCCCGACGGCCGGACCTACACGTTCTCGCTCAGGAAGGACGTGACCTGGCATCCGCGCGAAGGCGAGGAGACAAAGCCCTTTACCGCGGACGACGTGGTCTTCACCTACAAGATCATGATGCACCCGCGCACGATCACGCCGCTCAAGGTGCGCTACGAGTTCATCGAGAACGTGGAGAAGCTCGACGACCATACCGTCCGGTTCACGCTCAAACGGCCGATCCTGAACGCTCTGGCAAAGTTCAGTTTCAAGGTCATCCCGAAGCACGGCCCGAGCAACCCCCTCTACCTGACCCGGGACGACGCCTTTGTCCAGAACCCGATCGGCACGGGTCCGTTCATGCTCAAGAACATCACGGCTGAGCGCGAGATCATCCTGGTCGCGAATGAGAATTATTTCAAGGGAAGGCCGCACGCAGACAAGTTCGTGGCCAAGCCTTTTGCCGATCAGAACATTATGACCCAGGCGCTCATGTTCAATGCCATCGACATGATCGTACTCGTGAACCCCCGCGATATCCCCGAGATCCAGGGCGACAAGCGTTTCGTCCTGCAGCCCTACAACGCGCTGTCCTACTCCTTCTTCGGGTACAACGCCCGGAACCCGCTGCTCGCCGACAAGCGCGTCCGCAAGGCGTTCACGTACGCAGTGAACCGCCAGGAGATGCTCGACTCCTTCTTCAACGGCCAGGGCACGATCATCTCCGGTCCCTTTGCGCCCGGCAGCTGGGCCTACAATCTCGATGTGCAGCCCGCTGCCTTCGACCCGCAAAAGGCCGTGGCGCTGCTCGAGGAGGCCGGCTTCACGCGGGGGGCCGACGGGTTCATGCAGAAGAACGGCCAGAAACTGACGCTCTCGCTCAAGGTGCCGATCGAGAAGGAAAGCGAGGCGGTAAAGCGCGTGGTGCTCGCCTTCAAGAACTATCTCAAGAACATCGGCGTGGACATCAAGGTTGAGTTCAAGGAGTGGCAGGCGTGGAAGGAGGACGTGTTCCTGGAGCATGATTTCGACGTCATCTTCGCCTCCTGGGTGTTCGACGACTCGGCCGACATCTCGTCCCTGTTCCATTCCGGCGAGATCGGCTCCTGGAAGAACAACTTCGGCGGCTACTCCAATCCCGAAGTGGACGGCCTGATCAACGAAAGCAAGCTCACTCTGGACCATGAGAAGCGCAGGACGATAAACCGGAAGCTCCACGCGATCCTGGCGGAAGAGAATCCTTATACGTTTCTCTGGACTCTGACGAACTATGCCGGCTATCACAAGAAGGTGCGGCGCGTGGCCATCCATCCGTACAAGTTTTTCTCCTATGCCGATGAATGGTTCATGGAGGAGAAGGACCAGAAATAAGTTCGGGGTGCGGAGTTCGGAGTTCGGAATGCGGAATGTCAAAAGGGCTGAAAGAGTATGAAACTCTCAGCCATTCGCCCCATAGCCCTGGTCCTGTCCAGGGAGCTGACGATCACGGCGCTCCTGCTTCTGGGGGTAAGCTTCGTGGTCTTCATCATCCTTTACCTCTCGCCGGGAGACCCCTTCAGCGTTCTGCTCGAAGGCCAAGTATCGACCGAGGAGGCGCGGGAAGGGCTGCGCGAGGCGATGGGAGTGCCGAAGTCCTGGTACTCGCAGTATCTGTCATGGCTTACGAACATGCTGCAGGGGAACTTCGGCACCTCGGTCCGGACGGGCCTGCCCGTGCTGCAGGAAGTGCTCCGCATGGGCCTGAACACGGTCGTGCTCACGATCGGCTCCCTGTTCATCACGCTCCTGCTCGCGGTGCCGCTCGCGCTCTACTCGGCGGTGCGCGGCACGGACCGGATCTCCTGGCCGCTCACGATGTTCTCCTACGTGATCTCGGCCCTCCCGGTGTTCTGGCTCGGGTACATCGTCATCTACTTCTTCACCCACAAGCTCGGCATCTTCCCCATGGCCTTCGGATATTCGTCAGGCGGCTCAGGATCGGCATGGCTTTATGCGCTCCTGCCGATTTTTGTGCTCGGGATCGGGAACGGAACGGTCAGCGAGGTGATCCGGTTCCTGCGGAGCGAGATGTCCCGGGTCATGGCGGAGGACTACATTCGCACCGCCCGCGCCAAAGGCGCCTCGGTCTGGAAACATTCGTTCAAGGAAGGGCTCCTGATCCCCGTGACCGAGATCATCGCGTCCAAGATCCCTTTCATCCTCGGCGGCGCGGTCATCGTCGAGCAGGTGTTCAACTGGCCGGGCATGGGCAAGATGGCCTGGCAGGCGGCACAGGACCGGGATTATCCCGTAATCATGGGCGTGGCGATCCTGGCCGCAGTGCTCGTCCGGCTCGGGAGCCTGTTCCAGAGCGTGGTGTATGTGGCGGTGAATCCGAGAGCCTCCAAAGAGTAGTTCGGAGTGCGGAGTGCGGAATAAAAAGAAAAAGCCGGGACTGGAACCGCGAAGGCGCGAAGGACGCGAGGGAAACCAATGTCAACAGCTTTAAGATGCGGGTTTAAAACCAGATGCGAGATTTAAAATCAAATATGCACTTCCGCTTGCCTTCCTGGCGTCCCTCGCGCCGTCGCGGTGAAGGCATTTATTCTAACCTATGAAATCCTACTCTCAAATAGCCGGAGAGATCGGCGAATTCTCGGATCTGCCTTTCTGGAAAAAAGCGGACCCCATAGACCTTGCCTACGTGGGCTACGGGCTTCTGATCGTAACGCTCGTAGTGATGTCCTATTTTCTCGGCTCGTTCCATCTTCTGCCGTACAATCCGGACGACATCGACCTGGAGCTGATGATGGCGGGGCCGGGCACGCCGGGCCATATCCTGGGCACGGACTTCATGGGCCGGGGCATGCTCTCCCGCCTGATCGTCGGGATCCAGGCCTACTTTTTGCCGGGCCTGCTTGCCGTGTTCATCGCGCTCTTTTTCGGCACCGTGCTCGGCGTTCTGTCCGGGTATCCCGCCAAGACGGGATTCGATACCGGCATCACCTATTTCACGAACCTCGTCGATTCCTTCCCGCGCCTCGTGCTGATCCTGCTCGTGATCGCCGCCTTTAAGCCCGACATCTGGTACATCATGCTCGTGGTCGGCATCACGAACGTTCCTGTCGTTGCTTCCCATATAAAAGGGAAGATCCAGTTCCTGAAGCAGAAGAACTTCATCGAGGCCGACATGGCCCTCGGCCTTCCGACGCGCACCATCATTCTGAAGCACATCCTGTGGCACAACTGCCGGTCGCTCCTGATCATCCAGGCCACGCTCGGCATGGCCGAGGCTATCCTGATGGAAACCAGCCTCAGCTATCTCGGGTTCGGCGTGCAGGAGCCCACGCCGTCCTGGGGCAATATGGTCCAGGCAGGGGCCAACTACTTCATGCAGGGCAAGTTCTGGCCGTCCACGGCCCCGGCGCTGGCGATCCTGTTCACGATCCTGGGGTTCCACCTGCTGGGCGACGGCTTGAACAATATCCTGGAAGAGAAGAAGGGCAAATGACGGCGGCACCGCTGCTCAAAATAGAAGACCTGCGCACCTACTTCTACTCCCGCAGCAAGCAGGCCTTTATCCGGTCCGTCGACGGCGTAAGCCTCGAGATCGCGAAAGGCGAGACGCTGGGCGTGGTGGGCGAGAGCGGCAGCGGCAAGAGCATTACGGCTCTATCAGTCATGGGCCTGATCAGCGGCGGGCCCGGCGTGATCAGCGGCAAGATCGGGTTCAAGACCGACTCCCTCCAGCGGAACCTGCTGCACCAACTGGAGGATTACGTAACCATCACGAAGAAAGACAACAGGATCATGCAGGTGAACAAGGAAGAGGCAGGCTGGGACCGGCATACCGACCACCTGATGGACCGGATCCGCGGGAAAGAGATCGCCATGATCTTCCAGAACCCCAAGTCCTCGCTGAATCCCTTCACTCCCGTCGGCAAACAGATAACCGAAGCGATCCAGCTCCATACCGCCGTCAGGAGCGAGCAGGAAGCGAAGGAGCGGGCGCTGTCCTGGCTGGACCGGGTCAGGATCGACTCACCCCGGCTCCGGTTCGACAACTATCCCTATGGCCTTTCCGGGGGCATGTGCCAGCGGGCCATGATCGCGATGGCGCTTGCCTGCGAGCCGTCGCTTTTGATCGCCGATGAGCCCACGACCGGACTGGATGCCACGATCCAGTCGAAGATCGTGGACCTCCTGGCCGAACTCAAGACCGAACTGGGGATCACGACCATGCTGATCAGCCACGACATCAGCATCATCTCCCGGCTGGCGGACGCGATCGCCGTGATGTACGGCGGAACGGTGTTCGAGTACGGACCGGCAAAGGAGATCCTGTCCTCGTGGTTCACCTCCAAGCATCCCTATACCACGGCGCTGCTCACGTCGGTCCCGAGCGCGCAGAACATCAGGGAAAAGGGGTATCTCCAGGCCATCGAGGGCGATGTGCTGGACACGATCAACATCCCTGCAGGGTGCAGGTTCTACAGCAGGTGCAACCGCGTGACGGAGAAGATACGGGAACGGTGCGAACGCTGTGAGCCCGAGCTGCGGGAGATCGTGCCGGGGCACAAGGTAAGGTGCTGGTTGTATTATGATTCATGATAAGGTCTTCGGTCGGAAGGAGCAGGACAAGAGTCAAAACCGGTCTCGCGCCAAGACGCCAAGGCGCAAAGGAAAGCTTTTTGAATGCTGGCTCTTAATGTTAAATAAAGAACAAGGGTTGTTTTCTCTTTGCGACACCCTGCGCTCTCGCAACCGCTGGGTGCGAGAACCCTAAACGCCGCCATTAAACATGCGGCAGGGCTTTGCGGCTTTGCGCGAAAATCAGTTTTCTTCTTTAAGCTTTTACCGTGTTCATCCGTGGTTAAAAAAATGTCCAAGACAATTCTCGAAGTCATAGACCTCAAGAAGCACTTCACCCATCGCAAGGGCCTCTTTTCCTCGTTCAGGGAAAAGCAGCAGTCGATCCCCGCGGTGGACGGAGTGAGCTTTTACCTGAAGGAGCACGAGACCGTGGGGCTGGTGGGCGAGTCGGGGTGCGGCAAGACGACCATCGGACGGACCATCCTGCGGCTCACTCCTGCCACCTCCGGCCGCGTCCTGTTCGACAACCAGGATGTCCTCTCCATGCCGGGCGAGGAGCTGAGAAAGCTCCGGGGCCAGATGCAGATGATCTTTCAGGACCTCGATGCGGCGCTCAATCCCAAAATGCGCATTCGCGACATCCTGCGCGAATCCACGACCGTTCATCACCGGGTGAGCGACGCCGAAACGGACCGGCGCATCGGGGACCTGCTCGAACAGGTGAACCTCAAGAAGAGCAAGCTCTCGAACTTTCCCCATGAACTTTCGGGCGGGGAGAAGCGGCGGGTGGGGATCGCCCGCGTCCTGTCCGTGGGCGCGCGGTTCATCGTGGCTGATGAGCCCACGAGCGCCCTGGACGTGTCCATCCAGGCCCAGGTCGTGAACCTTCTGCGGGACCTGCAGAAGAGCCTCGGGCTTTCCTACCTGTTCATCTCTCACGATCTGCGGGTGGTGGAACTGATCAGCCACAAGGTGGCGGTGATGTACCTGGGCAAGGTGGTGGAGATGGGGCTCTCGGGCCGGATCGCGAACAAGGCGAGCCATCCCTACACGAACATTCTCTGGTCTTCGCTGGTGGAGAAGCAGAGCAGGGAAGCATCCAGGACCGCAGCGAATGTGCAGATGGGCGCCTGGGGCGTGTTCGATTTCGAGCGTCCTCTTGCCGGCTGCCGCTTTGCCCCGCGCTGCCCGGTCTACGAAGCCAAAGGCAAGCCCTCCGTCTGTATCGATCCCGCCACGGAACCGAAGCTCACCGACGTCGGCGGCGGCCACCAGGTCGCCTGCCACTTTCCGCTGTAAAACCACGCAAGACAGTTGTAACCACAGGTCCCGCGGGACGCACAGATGAACACAGGTAAAGGCAACTGCGGACTCGTTCGTTCAAATCCAGGAATGCGAGTAAGACCCAGGCAAGAATATGCAGCCCTATTGCGCCTTTCCACGGTATAGTTTAAAAGATAATTAGCAGGACCTTAAAACCATGCTCACACGAAGGCACGAAGCACACGAAGGAAACACAGGCTCGATCGGTTTGTTCAAGTATTCAGCTTCTCTCAGTGCCCTTTGTGAACTTCCTGTGCGGGAAAGACGGGTAACCAGATGCGGAAGAACGAACTGTTCAATGTACTAGCTGTTTGTTCAAATCCAGGAATTAAAGCTCTTCTTCGCGCCCTTCGTGAACATCGTGTGAGAAAGATTCGGGCAGTCGGATGTCGAAGAACGAAGTTTTTCGATGCACTAGGATGACGGGACGCGGGGACCCTCGATGTTCGCAAGCTCCCGGGACCGGGTCGTCATGGTGCCTGACGAGAAGAGCAGCCGTCCCGCAGTGATCACTTCCTCCGGCATGACATCCGGGGACCGCAGGGAGAGGTCTGCAATGGTCCCGGCAAGGGGCGATTGCTCGCGTTGCCAGCGGCTGTCCACAGCCAATCCGGTATACAGCGGCACCGTGGTTCTGATTTCCTGCAGGATGTCGTCCGCCTTTGCATAATTCCATTCGTTCCCCCATCGCTGCGCGAGGGCTTGCAAGATCTGCCAGTCCTCGCGGGACTCGCCGACCGGTTCGCTTACTTTCGCAATCCGCCGGAGCCGGCGTTCGAGGGAGGTTATAGTTCCCGATTTTTCCGTAAAGGCCGCGGCCGGAAGCACCACTTGGGCGAGTTTTGCCGTTTCGGTCAGGAAAATATCCTGCACCACGAGGAATTCGAGCGCTTTGAGCGGCAGGGCAAGGTTCGGATCGCTCCCGACCGGGTCGTCTCCCATGATGTAGAGAGCCGAGATGCTACTGCCCTCGGACCGGAGCATCCCGACGGCGTTCAATCCGGCGGCGTCCACGCTGCGATAACCCGGACGGTAATCGGGCATTACGCCCAGATCCATCGCACCCTGGAGGTTCCCGCGCATCAGAACAGGATAGAGGGCTGCGGACCTCAGCAGGCCGCTGAGGTCCCTGATGGCCGCGAAGGTCTCCGCGGAACAGCGCTCAGGAAGCACCAGCGCAACGCTCTTTGCCGGTAACAGCATCTCGATGACCCGTTTCGTCCTGTCGCTGACGGCCCGCTTCCCGCCGGCCAGAGCAGCGATCAGCCCGGCAAGCGCCGGCCCTGCCTCGTCCACGATGGAGAGCGATGCCAGGGAGTCGAACTTGGTGCGCTTCGTACCGACCGCGATCAGCTTGCTCCCTGCCCTGTTCACCGCATGCACGATCTCGACGCCGGTTCGGGGATTGATCTCGCCGGTGTCCGGTTCGAGCAGGATGATCACATCGTGTTCTTTGAGCGTCGCGATCTCTTCCGCAAAGTAGGCCGCGTTCAGGCCAAAGGGAAATTTGAGCCTGCCCAGGAGGTCCACGTTGTTCGTGCCCACCACGTTCCGCAGGAACTTCTGGAAGAGATAGTTCTCTTCGTTCGTGGTCCTT
>Ga0154501_1210_pt4 | contig 17913 bp, 13 predicted proteins | sample RifGroD2_FD_115980 | JGI IMG/M metagenome (GOLD analysis project Ga0154501, IMG submission 115980) | Nitrospirae bacterium GWD2_57_9 | reverse complement strand
TGGGAAGCGGAGATGCAGACGGGGACCAGCAGGTTCGTGCATTCCGCGCGCCGGGGCACAATGGCGCGAAAGGGAATGGCGAAAGGCGCAATGGGCGTGACCTCTACGTTTCCCTCGTTCACCGCGCGGCCGGCCCTGACTACGCGCTTGCAGTTATGGGAATCAATGGTATACGAGGCCATGCCGACGGGGTCCTCCACCTCGCGCGAAGCGAAGGCATTATGTTCGGTCACCACATAGTCGGAGACCATGCGGCGCGCCTCACGGATATAGAGCTGCGGCGACCAGTTTCCGGAATCCCTGAACTCGTCGGCTGCCAGTCCCCAGCTCGCCGTGATCCGGCGGACGATGGGCGGCAGCTGAGGATCGTTCTCGAGGAACCAGAAAAGCCCCTGCTGGTAGTTTACGTGGTCCTGGAAGACGCGTTCCCGGGTCTCGTAATCGCCGTCCGGCCATTCGTAGTTGCCCCCGATGTTGTCCGAATTGATGCCGCCCCAGTTATTATGATCAAACTTCCTGTTCGGCAGCGGCACGGTAAGATTGAAGATGTCGAATATTCCCGACCGGATATACCGTCTTGCCAGCTCGTACCGCAGAGGGTCATATTCGGGCGGCTTGGGGAAGGGAACGCTGTTCTTCGGGTCGTTGCTCAGGCACATCCGGAAATTATAGGACTGCGTCAGGCCGTCGCCGTCCCCCTGCCTGCCGGGCGGCGAATCGCTCACGCCGGGAAGCAGCCCGCTTGCACGATCTCCTTCCTTATAGTAGGGGTCCACATAGCGGCGGAAATTGTGATGGGGCCCGCCGTACTGGACGCCGTTGAAATGCTCGCGGTAAAGGCTGTTTCCCTCCCGGCCCACGCGGAAGCCGACGCCCGCGCGGGCCATCAGGTCTCCTTCATAGCTGGCATCGATATAGACCGCGGCCTTGAAAACTGCTCCGTTCTCGGTTTTGAGCGCTGTGATGCGCGCTCCGTCTTTCTCGACGCCCGCAAGCCGGTGCTCCGTATAGAGCGGGACGGCATGATTGCGGATCCACTCCCCGAGCACCCGGGAAGCGATGTGGGGTTCGAAGTGCCACCGTTCCTCCATGCCGTAATGCGCACCCACTTCCCGGTAAAACTGACGGGCAAGTCCGCCGATCACGTGCTTGCTGCCGATGTCCGTCGCGCCGAGACCTGCAGTGGTCATTCCGCCGATATGCCTGCTGAACTCGACCAGCACGGCGCTTTTGCCGGAGCGTACCGCCTGGATTGCCGCGGCGATGCCGCCGGCCGTTGCTCCATAGACACAGACATCGCTGGTGATCTCAGTGGGTTCCGTCAGCTTCGGCAAAGGATAATAGTAGTTGATGCTCATGGCACGCCCCTGTCATTCGGACGGTAAAAGGTATTAGGGAGAACAAAGGAGATCGTCGACGCTTTTTTTATTATCGTTGAAAAGGTCGTGATTTTCAAATCCGGAAGATCACGAAAGCGCATCTGTTCCCGGCCCCGTATAGGATTTTTTCTTTTCATTTGAGAAAAATTATAGTACCTTAATCCCGAACGCTCGGCTGGCGGGATACAAGGTGCGGGCACCAGTACACCTGGAGGACTTATGCGATATATTGGCGCTGGAATTCTGATTGCCGTTACGATAGCAGCGGCTCCGGCCGGAGCGGACATGTATAAATGGACGGACCGTTCCGGGGTTGTTCATTTCAGCGACCAGGCCGGAGACCGGTCCGCCGAGAAGGTGGACCAGGAGAGGCTGACCGTGGTCACCGAGACCGCAGACCCTTCTTCGGATGCGGTTCCGGAGCGGTCCTCCCTGCCCGGCGAGATAACGGTACGGGGCAGGCTCCTGTTCGACGGCAAACCGCTCGCGGAGTCTACGGCAGCGCCGGCCGTGTTCCGGCTTTACAGCCAGACGCTTCGGCAGTGGATCACTCCGGAAGCGGAATATGAAGCCACCACCGGCGCCTTTCTGCTGAAGCGAGTGCCTGAGGGGACGTATTCCTGCGACATCAAGGTTAATGCCGATGCGCGAAAGCCTCAGTATCCCGGCGATTACAGGGGAACGGTCAGCTTCAATGCTTCCTCAGCGAAGAGGGCTGAGATCTCCGTTGATATGGAGCGGCTCCTCCATCTCACCAGGCCCGAGGACAATGCGGTGCAGCAACCCGAATGGGGTGCTGTTTGCATGAACAGAATCGAGTACCCGACGCCCGTCCGCTTGTCCTGGGATTCGCTCGGCAGGGACGTCTCCTATACCTATATGATCGTTCGCACCGAATGTTCGCCCTTTGCCTTCAAAGAGACCGTAGCCGGCGATACGATCACTTCCCCGGGAGCGGTCCTCGATCTGCCGCCAAGCAGGGAGGGAGAGTTCTATACGCTCCGGATCCAGGCGCGCAAGGGCAACAGGCCCGTTGGTTCGCTCATGACTCACGGGAAGAACGGCTGGGGATGGGATTACCGGTTCCGGGTCGTTCCGAAACGTCGTCCCATTGTGATCATAAGCCCGGCAGGAAAATAACTCCCTCCTTGCCCCGCGCGTCAGCCGGACCACCCGGTCAATCCGGTTACGCCCGGGCTTCGCAGCCGCAGAGAAGAAAGCTTTCTGCAAACCACCGATCTTAATCAGAAGAGACTGTTCAACGGGACGGAGTCTGTCCGATCCGTCCTTCAATCCGCATCCGCTGTTCGCGTTATCCAGTTCCCTTTCTTAATGCTTCCTTCCTTTCGGCGAGGCATCCTCGGGTCGAAGAAAAGAAGAAAAAAGTGTTTCCTTATTATGCTTATTTTGGTAAAATTATGCAATTTTCAGCAACGGAGGACGTCATGGCTACGGAACAGGAAAAGACCGGCCGCTGCGGCTGGGTCGCGCTCGGTTTCATGATCATTCTGCTGCAGGGGATCCTGCCCGGCTCCTTTTTCGGCGGGCTGGCGGGCCTGCAGGCGGCGAACGCATTGACCGAGCACATCGGAAGCGCAGACCTGATCAAGAGGCTCCTGGTTCTCCTGGGCATGATCGTCGGTCTGCTGACCGCAGCAGCTGCTGTCATGTTCGTTACCATGGCTGCTGTACGGATCATGAGCGGCAGAAAGAAATCCGCACTCGCGGGCTCTCCTTATCGCGCTCCGGCTGATCCTTCACGATGACTTGACGGGTCACCGGAAACAACGCCTTCCTTGTCTGTGACTTGACGGATTGCCTCTTCAGTCCCATTCCTTTCTTCTCCCCACAGGGACAAGCCCGAACCAAAAATGTAATTAGCCACAACCCCGCACACTATTCTCGCGCTGAGAACATCGTGAATTCGCGTAATGAAACCAGGAAACCTTGACACAGAAAAAAGCCGATAAGGTTATGATTTTCACAGATAGGTCAAGGTCGTATCTGTGTTAAATGCTTCAGGTTGTTTTCTGCCGGGATTCAGGTCTTCTGCATTGAGAAGAATTTGATCAGAAACTAAAGATGAACCCCGCAGGCTACCCCCCCGTTTCTTGCGGCGATATACTTGAAGCAATATCGTTTCCTCAGGTGTCCTCATGAAGACCAAAGATCCTGTATGCGGAATGGTGATCGAGAGCGAGAGCGCGGCAGGGACGGCCGTGTATCGGGACAGGACGTACCATTTCTGCTCTTCCTCTTGCAGGGAGAAGTTCGAGAAAGACCCTGAACGCTATGTCCCGGGCCCAAAGGCAAACAAGAAAAAGCCGCCTTCTTGTCCGGAGTGCGGAAGGGAACCGATGCCGGACGAGCCGCACGAGCACGTCCCCGGGAAAACGGAATGGACCTGCCCCATGCACCCCGAGGTCGTTCGCGACGCGCCGGGAAGCTGCCCTATCTGCGGCATGGCGCTTGAACCCAGAACCGTGACCCTCAGTCAGGAGGAAAATCCGGAACTTAAGTCCATGACCCGCCGGTTCTGGGTGAGTACGGTGTTCACCCTTCCGCTCATCCTGATCGGCATGCGCATATTAATCCCCGGCATCTCGCCTGACGGCCTCCTGCCGCATCGCACGCTCGCCTGGATAGAATGCATTCTGGCGACGCCCGTCGTGCTCTGGGGCGGCCTGCCGTTCTTCGTGCGCGGCTGGCAGTCGGTCGTAAACCGCAGTCCCAACATGTTCACGCTGATCGCGCTCGGCGTGGGTGTCTCCTACGTTTACAGCCTGGCAGCGGTGCTGTTCCCCGGCTCCTTCCCGGCAGCCTTTAAGGACGAGAGCGGAATGGTGGGCACCTATTTCGAAGCTGCAGCCGCCATTACGACGCTGGTCCTTCTGGGCCAGGTGCTCGAACTGCGGGCGCGAAGCAGGACCGGGGCCGCGATCAGGTCCCTGCTGAGGCTGGCGCCCACGACCGCCAGCCGCGTAACGAATGCGGGCGAAGAGGAGGTCCCCCTCGACCAGGTCGTGCCCGGCGACCTTTTGCGCGTCCGGCCCGGCGGGAAGGTGCCTGTAGACGGCACCGTGATCCAGGGTTCGAGCAGCCTGGACGAGTCGATGCTTACCGGGGAAGCGGTGCCCGTGGAAAAGCAGAAGGGAGACCCCGTCATCGGCGCCACGCTGAATACTTCCGGTTCGTTCCTCATGCGTGCCGACAAGGTGGGCGCCGAGACGGTACTTTCCCGCATCGTGCAGATGACTGCTGAAGCGCAGCGGAGCAGGGCGCCTATCCAGAAACTGGCTGATGTGATATCCGCCTATTTCGTCCAGATCGTGGTCCTTGTCGCCATCCTTACCTTCGCCGTCTGGTCCCTTATCGGCCCCGAACCGCGGTTCGTCTACGGCCTGGTCAACGCTGTCGCCGTCCTGATCATAGCCTGTCCCTGCGCGCTCGGCCTGGCCACCCCCGTGTCGATCATGGTGGCAGCGGGCAAGGGAGCTTCAGCCGGCGTCCTCTTCAGGAACGCCGAAACGATCGAAGTGATGATGAAGGTCGATACGCTGGTCGTGGACAAGACGGGTACGCTCACCCAGGGCAGGCCCCGTCTGGTCGGCGTCATTCCCCTGGACGGTCCTGATGAACGGTCCCTGCTTCATTATGCCGCAAGCCTTGAACAGGGCAGCGAGCATCCGCTGGCCGGAGCGATCGTCGAAGGTGCGCGGGAACGGGGAGTACCACTGACGGAAGCCGCCGATTTTAACGCGGTGTTCGGAAAAGGAGTGACCGGAACGGTGGAGGGACACTCGGTGGTTCTCGGCAATCAGGCGCTCCTCGAAGAGGTCCGGGCCGACATGCCCCGCCGTCTCCAGGAAAAAATGGAGGTTCTGCGCAACCAGGGGGAAACGGGACTGTTCGTTGCGATCGACGGGAAAGCAGCGGGCATCGTGGGGGTTGCGGACCCGGTCAGGGAAACGGCGATCCAGGCGGTCAGGGACCTCCATGACGAAGGGATCCATATCGTGATGGTGACCGGGGACAACCGGACCACGGCGGAGGCGGTGGCGAAGAAGATCGGCATCGATTATGTGCTGGCCGAGGTGCTGCCGGACCAGAAGGGTTCCGTGGTGAGACGGTTCCAGGACCAGGGACGCACCGTTGCCATGGCGGGGGACGGGATCAACGACGCGCCGGCGCTGGCACAGGCCCATGTCGGGATCGCAATGGGTACGGGCACGGACATCGCCATGGAGAGTGCCGGAGTGACCCTGGTAAAAGGGGATCTGCGGGGGATCGTCCGCGCGCGGAAGATCAGCAGGGCGACCATGAGGAATATCAGGCAGAACCTGTTTTTCGCCTTTGTCTACAACGCGCTGGGCGTGCCCCTCGCCGCAGGCGCCCTTTACCCCCTGTTCGGCATTCTCCTGAGCCCGGTTTTTGCAGCTGCAGCGATGAGCTTCAGCTCGGTCTCGGTCCTGGCGAATGCGCTCAGGCTCCGCAGCACCAGGATATGAGCAAGCCGCCTGCATTGCACACTCCAGAATGGAATTGACTTTTCTTTACCGTCACCTATACTTAAATTACAGATGAACAATCACCCGGACTTTTCGCGGGGATGCCGACCGGCGGTGAGCGGGTGCATCGTTTGCTCTTGCCGGCCTGATTCCAGCAAGATCGCCCATCAAAAAGACTAACACCAAAGGCTTTGCCCTGCTTCTCCCCCGGTCTTTTTGCCCGATGAAGACGATAATTTTTACCGACTTGGACGGCACGCTCCTGCATCCCCTTACTTATTCCTATGAACCGGCCCTGCCTGCGCTGCAGCTGATCCGGCGGAAGAACATTCCACTGGTCCTGTGCTCCAGCAAGACAAGAGCGGAACTGAAGCTGTACCAGGACCGCCTGGACATCGGCCATCCCTTTATCAGCGAGAACGGCGGGGGTATTTTTTCGCCCCGGGGGTACTTCTCTTCACCCATGGAAGGCGAAGCGCAGGACGACGGCGTCAAGTTCAGCCTGGGCTTGGCCTATAGCAGGATACGAAAGGAGTTCACAGAGCTTCGCACGCTCCTCGGCGCAGCAGTGGTCGGTTTCGGGGACATGGATGCCCGGCAGGTCGCGGCGCTGACCGGACTTCCTGTCGAGGAGGCGGTCCTGGCCCGGATGCGTGATTTCAGCGAACCCTTTGTATTCGACGGCGATGCTGACCCGAGGATCTTCCGTGCTTTTGAAGAACGGGGGTTGAACTGGACCCAGGGAAGATTTTACTGCGTCATGGGCCGGCATGACAAGGGCAAGGCCGTTCAGATGCTGATAAGGTCGTACCGGAAGGAACATGGTAAGATTATTACCATAGGTCTTGGAGATGCCCTGAACGACCTGCCGCTCCTTCAGCAGGTGGACCATCCGGTGCTGGTGCAGAAGCAGGACGGCTCCTACCAGGAGCATAGGGAACTTGCCGGCGTCAGGAAGGCTCCGGGGATAGGACCGCAGGGGTGGAACAGTGCCGTGCTGGAGCTGGTGAGCCCATGAACAAAAAAACACTGCGCGATATCTTTCAGGATGCCCTCGGCGCGGTTGATCCCCGCCGCGCAGTGGCCCGCGTTCTTGCGCACGGGAACGGCCGACTGGCCGTGGGCAGAGGGTACCAGCTCGATGCATTTGACCGCATAGTAGTAGTGGGAGCGGGCAAGGCAACCGCGGGTATGGCAGCGGCAGCGGAAGAAGCGCTGGGCGACAGGATACGCGAGGGCCTGATCATCGTGCCCTACGGCCAGACGGCCGGCCTCAAGATCATCCGGCAACGAGAGGCTTCCCATCCGGTTCCCGATGAAGCGGGAGTCGAGGCCACCGGGAGGCTCCTGGACCTGGTCCAGGAGGCAGGCGAAGGCACACTCGTGATCTGTCTTCTCTCCGGCGGAGGATCCGCCCTGCTGGTGCAGCCCCCTCCCGGCATCACGCTGCAGGAGAAACAGCGGGTCACCGAACTCCTTCTCAGGGCAGGCGCCTCGATCGCGGAAACGAATACAGTGCGAAAACACCTTTCCCTCATCAAGGGCGGCCGGCTGGCCCGGACAGCCTTTCCTGCCACGGTCCTGACGCTGATCCTGTCCGATGTTATCGGGAATCCGATCGACGTCATCGCCTCGGGTCCCACGGCGCCGGATCGTTCAACGTACCGCGATGCCTCCGCGGTCATCGATAAGTACCGGCTGAAGCAGCAGCTGCCTCCGGCGGTGAACGCCTGGATCGAGCGGGGAACTAAAGAGCAGGAAGCGGAAACGCCGAAAAGCGGAGACTCCTGTTTCAGCAGGACCGAGAATATCATCGTGGCAGGGATCGAGCTCGCCCTTTCCGCTGCCAAAGCAAGATCGCAGCAACTCGGTCTCGCGGCGGAATTGGTCACGAGCGAGCTCCGGGGCGAGGCGCGGGAAGCAGCCCACCTGCTTGCCGGAAGAGCGCTGGACATCAGAAAGGCGCTCGCTGCCGGGGGGCACTACTGTATTCTTTCCGGGGGCGAGACAACCGTGACGGTGCAAGGAGAAGGCACCGGCGGAAGGAACCAGGAGCTGGCCCTCGCCTTTGCGCTCGATGTCGAGGGCGTGCCCGGGATCACCCTGCTTTCCGCAGGCACGGACGGCATCGACGGACCCACCCGGGCGGCGGGAGCCATCGTGGACGGGGATACCGCGAAGAAGGCGCGGGCGGCGGGCATGGACCCTGCCGCATATCTCGAGCGCAATGACTCCTATTCCTTCTTTGAGCAGCTGGACCGGCTGACGGCGGCAGGCAGCCATCTGGTCACCGGGCCGACCGGCACAAACGTGATGGACCTGCAGATCGTCTGCATCGAAAAAGAGGAATGAGACGGCATGAATGAGCGAGGGGTTCGGGAAAACAGGCGAGGAAAGACCATGACCGCAGGCGCGTCGGCTTCAACTGCTGCTCCGGGCGTCGTCGCCCCGACGATCCTCCCCGGCAGGACCGTAATTTTCCGGAAAGAGGTCCAGCAGCAGCTGGAGCGGATCAGCAAGGCCGACATCCTGATCGGCATCCCGAGCTACAACAATGCCGGCACCATCGGCCACGTGGTAAGGGCGGTGCAGGTCGGGCTTGCCAAGTACTTCCCGGACCGGAAGGCAGTCATCGTTAATTCCGACGGCGGCTCCGTCGACGGAACGACGGAAGTTGTGACGGGGACCACGATAGAGGACTTTCAATCGATCCTGCTCCATCACCGGGTAGAACCGGCAATGAAGATTGTCACTCCTTACAGCGGAATTCCGGGCAAGGGCAGCGCGTTCCGGACTGTGTTCGAGATCGCCGAGGCATTGAACGTAAAGGGCTGCGCCGTCGTCGATTCCGATCTCAGGAGCATCACGCCGGAATGGATCGAGCTGCTCCTGAAACCAATCATGGAGTCGGATTTCGACTACGTCGCGCCGCTCTACCACCGCCACAAGTTCGACGGGACCATTACGAACAGCATCATCTACCCGCTCACCCGCGCCCTGTACGGGAAGCGGGTGCGGCAGCCGATCGGCGGCGACTTCGGATTCTCGGGCAGGGTTGCCAAGTTCTACCTGACCAAGGACGTCTGGGAGACCGACGTCGCACGGTACGGGATCGATATCTGGATGACGACGACGGCCGTGGCGAACAACTTCAAGATCGCCCAGGCGTTCCTGGGGGCCAAGATCCACGATCCCAAGGACCCGGGCGCGGACCTCAGCTCCATGTTGTATCAGGTGGTGAACGCGGCCTTTGAACTGATGGAGACCTACAAGAACGAATGGAAACAGGTTCGCGGCTCCCTGGAGGTGCCCACCTTCGGCTTTCGCTATACCGTAGGACTGGAGCACGTGAATGTGAACGTCGACCGGATGCTGAACGTGTTCCGCGAGGGCATCGAGAACCTCCGGGATATCTGGATAGAGGTGCTGGGCAGCGGGGATTTCCGCGATATCGAGAGCCTCATGCGGAGATCGAACGCGGAGTTCCGGTTCCCGAAGGGACTCTGGACGAGGATCGTTTACGATTACGCGATCGCTTTCCATAAGAAGAAGCTCCCCGCCCGGCATCTCGTCAAGTCCCTTACTCCGCTCTATCTCGGCAAGACCGCGTCCTTCATCAAGGAGGTCGCCGACAAGGGACCACTGGAGGCCGAGGAGGAGATCGACAAGCTCTGCATGGTATTTGAAGAGAACAAGGAATACCTGACCCGCAGCTGGACGTGAGTGCAGAGTGTCGAGTGCGGAGTTCGGAGTGCGGAGTGTGGAGTTCGGAATTGAGGTGATGCAGGAGGTGCTCCATGAGCAGTTTTCTTCAAATGATCTTTGAGCCTTTGAAAGAGGTCTATCTCAAGTTCATCAATTTTCTGCCGAATCTCCTTGCGATGCTGATCGTCATCCTGATCGGCGTGATCGCGGCCAGGATCGTGAAAGCCCTCCTGGTGCATGGCCTGAGGGCCGTCAAGTTCGACAGCTGGAGCGACCGGATGGGCCTGACGTCGGCAATGCGCAAAGGCGATCTCTGGTCCAAACCGACGGAGGTCCTCGGCGCCGCCGTTTTCTGGGTGCTCATCATCGTAGCCTTCATGGCGGGCATGAGCACGCTGAAACTGGACGCCATCGACAGCCTGGTCGCCCGGTTCGTCCTGTACCTCCCCCGGGCGTTCTCAGCGGTCATCATCCTGGTCTTTGGTTACATCATCGCGGGCTTCGTGGGGAGAGCCGTGGTCATCGCGGCCGTGAACCAGGGCTTCCATTACGCGCGCCTCCTGGCGGAGGCTGTGCGGCTGCTGATGATCGTGCTGGTGCTTGCGATGGCCCTCGAGCAGCTGCAGGTCGCGCCCGAGATCGTGGTCGCCGCTTTTTCCATTCTCTTCGGCGGGATCGTGCTGGCCCTGGCCATTGCCTTCGGGGTCGGTGGGATCGACGCGGCAAAGCGGATCATTGCAAAAGAGTCCCTGGACAGGAAGGAAAAGCACCAGGAAGAGATCGATCATATTTAGAACGAAAATCGTTCGGGCTGTTTGCAGATTTGAATTCTGAAGTGAGCGCAGTTCCCCGCAGCTTGCTGCGGGGTTAGCGAGCGAATACGATAATGTTCCAACCTTAAGAATCGAGATTCCCTGCAGCTTGCTGCGGGGAGCTTCAATTCTGGAGTGGGCGCACTCCCCGAAGCTGGTTGCGGGACAGCGAAGGAATACGAATCTGCCTGGTTCTTTCGCAAGAACGTTGTACACAGGCAGAGAGAGCAAATAAACCAGGAGCTTTGACACAGAAAAAAGCCGATAAAATATGATTTTCACTGAAAAGTCACGGTTTTATCGGTGTGGAATCATGAATAGATCCGCCGTAATCAGTGTCAAATTCTTCCAGTTTGTCTTCTGCGTCTCAACCAAAATTGGATTTTAAAAAATACGAATGAATCATCTGTTTTCAACCTTAAGAACGGGATGCCCCCTAACGACCGGGACGAGCGCAGGTGAACTGGTTTGAACGATGGCTGATTTCTACCAGACCGGTATCATCACGACCCTCCATAAGCTCGGCACCTCGTCGCTGGAGCGGCTGGAGCTGGAGCTGCAGAACCTGGTCCGGATCCGGCCCGTGACCCTCGTGCTGCCCGCCCTGTATTCCGAATTCGAAAGCAAGGCCATGCCCCGGATCGTCGAGGAACTGGCCAAGGTGAAGTACGTTCAGGAGATCGTGCTCATCCTGGCCAAGGCAACGGAGAAGGAGTTCCATAAGGCGCGGGCCTTCATGGATCCGATCCCCTATGATGTCAAGATCATCCATAACGACGGCAAGCGCATCCAGGAGATCTACGATACGATAAGGAGAAACGGCCTGGATCCCGGGGCAGACGGCAAGGGACGGTCGGCATGGCTCGCTTACGGTTATGTCATCGGCTCGGGAAGGACCCACGCCATCGCGCTCCATGACTGCGATATCGTCACGTACAGCAGGGCAATGTTGGCGCGGCTATGCTACCCCGTGGTGAACCCGAACCTCGACTTCGTATTCTGCAAGGGGTACTACAGCAGGGTCACGAACAAACTGCACGGGCGGGTCACGCGGCTGATGGTAACGCCGCTGGTCCGCGCGCTCCAGGACCTGGTCGGCCAGCACCAGTTCCTCTCCTTTCTGGACAGCTTCCGGTACCCCCTGTCCGGGGAGTTCTGCATGACCGTGGACGTGGCCCGCGTGAACAGGATCCCCTCGGACTGGGGGCTCGAGGTGGGGTCGCTGGCCGAGGTTTACCGGAACTATTCCCCGCGCCGGGTCTGCCAGGTGGATATTGCAGAAAACTACGAGCACAAGCACCAGTCCCTGTCTGCGGAAAATCCCGAAAAGGGCCTGATGAAGATGACCGGCGACATCTGCAAGTCCCTTTTCCGCACGTTGGCATCGGAAGGCATCGTCTTCTCCGGCGGGTTCTTCAAATCGCTCCTGGTGGTCTACCTGAGGCAGGCTGAAGACGCGATCGTCAAGTACGAGGCCGATGCGGCCATCAACGGACTGGAATTCGACCGGCATGAAGAAGCGAAAGCGGTTGATTCCTTTGCCCGGGCGCTTTCCATCGGCTCGCAGGTCTTTCTGGACGACCCCTTCGGCACTCCGCTCATTCCCAACTGGAACCGCGTCATATCCGCCATCCCCGGAATCGTCGATATGCTCAAGAAAGCCGTGGACGAGGACAACCGCTGAACAGCGAAAACAGTAGCTGGAACCACCTTCCCCGGAACATTCCTCTCGGTTACACCTTGACAAACAGGCAAGAGATGTTATCCTTTGTAACCATAGAACCATGGCGGCACGAATTTTATTTACCGCGAAGAACACGAAGTGCACGAAACAAACCGACTATGATTTGTCTCTGGTGTTCCTTCGCGGCCTTCGTGACCTTCGTGGTGAAAATGCTTTTCGTCCAGTCTTGTCGAGATTAGGGATTTTGACCAGGCAGCAGGGCCCGGAGGGAGCACCATCTTATCAGCGCAGTACGGGCGGAAAGGCGGCAGCAGGCATGAGCAGGGAAGTCCGTACAATTCTGATCGTGGATGGGAGCGCCGCCGCACTGTTTGATATCGGCATGCTTCTTCGCCGCCTGGAATACCGCGTCGAGACCGCGAGGAACGCAGAGGAGGCGCTCCGGAAGATGGAAGATGCAGGGCCTTCGATCGTGCTGACCGAGATCGCGCTTCCGACTATGAGCGGGATCAATTTTCTGAAGCGCATGAAGGACCACCCTCACCTCAAAACGATCCCGGTCGTCATGGTTACCTCCGAGACCGACGACCGGATGCGCGATACCTGCATCCGCATGGGCTGTGCCGCCTATCTCTGCAAGCCCGTCGAGCCCGACATCCTCTATCGCACGATCCAGGCCGTTTCCGAATCGGTGCCCCGCGCGAACATCCGCCTCAAGACCTCGCTGACCGTGATCGTGGGGGACGGAACAGCGATGGGCGGCGCGGAGAGGACCGAGTCGGCCATTGCCCTGTCAGAGGGGGGCCTGTACGTGCGCACGCTGTACCCCCAGCCGCAGAAGGCGATAACGCCCGTCAGCATTCTGCTGCCCGGCCGTGAGATCCGGGCAAAAGCAGTGGTGCTCTACAGCTATGCAACGGCCGCCGGACCGTACAAGGAACCGGGCATGGGCATGCAGTTCATAGAGATGCCCGATGAGGACCGGAACGCGGTCAAGGCCTTCATCAGGGCGCAATTGACCAGGGACATCATGACCTTCGAGAAATAACCGGACAGGAGCGCAGGATCAGCCGCAGAGGGTTGTCAACGATAACGAGTCGCTGAATGGCAGCATCTGCCTTCCGGGGATGAACAGGCGGAGTAAAGGGGGAGCCGCTCCGTAGCTATTGCCGGGGGGCAGGTCCGGCGGGGGCTGAGGTGTCAGTAACCGCGGATAGGCTCGAGCCTGCGGGCAGGCTGACCACGGACCCGGTCGGGGCGGTTTCGATCGGGGGAGCGGCTTCGGGCGGGCGGGTCTTCGTCCACGAGTAATATCCGATCGCTCCGGTACACAGGAGAAGTCCTGCTGCTGCAGCCACCAGGACCCTGGTAAAGGTGCCCATCGCCGGCGCGCGGTAGATCACGACGGTCTCATCCGCGGACGGTGCCTCGATCAGCTCCGCTTCCACGAGATAGTCCGATATGCGCTTGAGCTGCGCGGCCTTGTCCATGCCCCTGACTCGTTTGCCGAGGGACCGGGCCAGGGCCTGCATCGAAGCGTAGCGTTTGTGGGGCTTGTTCTTCAGGCATTTCTTGATCGTGCGCTGCAGGCTGCGCGGCATATCGGTATTTATCCGGCGCGGCGCGATGTAGCTGCCTTGCAGGATCTTCGCGGTTATCGACCGCGTCTCCTCTTCCTGGAAGGGTTTTGCGCCGGTGAACATCTCGTAGAGCACGATGCCGAAGGAGAAGATGTCCGACCGGATGTCCAGCGCCTCGCCCATGGCCTGCTCCGGCGACATGTAGGAAGGAGTGCCGACCAGGGTGCCCGGCTGGGTCAGCGCTTCCAGACCTTTGGTGCGGGCGATGCCGAAGTCCATCAGCTTCACCTCGCCGTTCCGTTTGATCATGATATTGCCCGGCTTGATGTCGCGGTGGATCAGGCCCCGGGTATGGGCGTACTCGAGGGCGTTCGCGACCCGGAGGGCAATCATGACGCCCACGTCCGCAGGAAGGGAGCCGCTTCGGTCGATCACCTGGGAAAGGGTGACGCCGTCCACGTACTCCATGACGATGCAGTACTCCGGAGCCCGGCAGAAATCGTAGATATGGACGATGTTCTCATGCTGGAACGAAGCCCCGAGCTTCGCTTCCCGCTCGAAGCGCTGTTCGACGGTGCTGTCGCCGTGAAAGGTCTTCCTGAGCTCCTTGATGGCGACCGGCCGGTCGAGAGACCGCTGTATTGCCTTGTACACGGTCGCCATTCCGCCCGACCCCAGTTCCTCGACGATCTCGTATTCCTCTTTTATTTTTTTCGTCATGGGACCGCCTGTTGCTCCCGCGACTGCCGATGGGTCACGGGAGCTCCTCGACTTTTACCACCACAACCGTTATATTATCCACCCCGCCGTTGCGGTTCGCTGCCGCGATAAGCCCCTGGACCGCGTCCGGAAGCGCGGAGCTTAGGAGAATGCGCTCGATCTCCCGGTCCTCGATCATCTCGGTCAGTCCGTCCGTGCAGAGCAGAAGAACGTCGTTCTCCCTGAGCTCTATCGTTCTCCGGTCCACAAGAAGCTCGCGCTCGATGCCGAGGGCCCGCGTGATGATGTGACGATAGGGGCTTCTGCGCGCCTGGTCCGGCGTAACGATTCCGGCCCGGACCTGCTCCGCCACGACCCCGTGGTCTTCGGTCACCTGTTCCAGCATGCCTTCGCGGAGCAGGTAGGCGCGGCTGTCGCCGGCGTGGGCCAGGTGAGCCGAGGTTCCCTTCAGCAGCACTGCCGTCAAGGTCGTCCCCATGCCCGCGAGGCCCCGGTCCGTCGCTCCGGCCTCGATTACCCGGGTGTTCCCCAGGATGAAAGCGTCGTTCAGAACATCGCCGGGATCGCGTTCGCGCCTGTCCTCGCGGACTCGTTCCCGCAACGTCTCCACCGCGATGCGGCTTGCCACTTCGCCGCCCGAATGGCCCCCGATGCCGTCGGCGACCGCGTAGAGACGTAATTCCTGATCGATGAGGAAGGCGTCCTCATTGTTCGTTCGCTTCCTGCCGGTGTCCGTATTCGCTGCTGATAAGGTTTTCATGAGAGAGATGATCGTACCGATCCGTCCTGCGAGATGTCGGTCCGCCCTTACGGAGGCAAGGGCGCTTAAAGCGCAGTTAAATCATAGATGAGAACCGGCGGGCAGTCAAGGCCAATTCTCTGGCGCGGAGGGGGCCGGGGCGGCCGATATTGCTATTTCACTGCGATGTCTCTATAATGCGCTCAGAAATGCCGGGAAGGCCTGTGGGCCCCTCCCCTACCTCATGAAAATCAGGCTGAATGAGCTTCAAAAAAAAATCTGGATCGTCCTTGCCGGGTCCGCTTCCTCGTTCCGCCGGAACAATGACCTTACGGCCGCGTCATCCCTTGCCTTCTCGGCAATGCTTGCGCTCATTCCCGCCCTCTTTCTCCTTACCTTTCTGCTGGGTGCCGTCATCGGCTCCTCTGCACGCGCGGTGGAGCAGACCCGGGAACTGTTGACACAGCTCATTCCCGCCTACAGCCAGGTGATCCTGCAGGAAGTGAATTTCATCGCCCGCCACAAGGGAGCGATCGGCCTCGTGAACCTGTTCGTGCTTTTCTGGAGCATCACTCCGCTGGTCGCGGACATGCGCATCGCATTGGGGACCGTGTTCCGGAAGAAGCCGACCAGGCCCTTTCTGCTGGAAAAGCTGTTCGACGCGGCGATCGGCATGTTCTTCCTCGTGGGCCTGGCCGCGGTTGCCGTTGTCGGCGTCGTTGTCACCATCATGGAACGGATACGGCCCCTCCGGATTATCCCGGGCTACCTCGAGCAGATCGGCTTCTTTTTTGTCGTGTCCGGCGTGGTCCTGGCCCTCTATTTCACGTTCTCGAAGCGCGCCCGGTTCAGGCACCTGCTTGCCGGCGCCCTTGTCACCTCGCTGCTCTGGTTCGCTCTGCGCCCCGCCTTCCACCTGTTCCTTACGTTCAACCCGGGGTACGGGTTCGCCTTCGGCTCGTTCAAATCGCTCTTCGTGGTCATCATCTGGATCTACATCTCGCTCGCCCTTTTTCTGTTCGGCGCCGAGGTGGCAGCGAGCCTTGGCCGGGACGAGACGATCCATATCAAGCGCTTGATGGAAGGCGGAAAGAACATCCCTGCGGCCATCATGAACCGCCATGTTTTGCGTTATGAAAAGGGATCGGTCATCTTCACCGACGGGGACCCCGGGCGCGAGATGTACTCTGTGCTGAAAGGAAACGTGTCGATCCGCAAAGGAGACCGCGAACTCGGTGTGGTCGGCCGGGGCAGAAGCTTCGGCGGGCTTTCCTTCCTCCTGTCCTCTCCCCGGGTCGCGACCGCCGTCGCTCTTGAAGACGTCGAACTGGTCGTCCTGAACAACGAGAACATCAATAGGCTGATGAACGAGTTCCCCGAGTTCGTGGTAGAGATGCTGCGCGAGATGGCGCTCCGGCTGCGGGAGACTGAGGAGAATGCGGAGTGTCGAGCTCGGAATGCGGAATGAGAGCAGGACGAGGTGAAGGCCCTTTGCTCTTTGCCGGGGGGGTAAGCGTGAAACGGCCTGGCTTTCATTCGTTTTGAATTCTGGAGTGAGCGCATTCCCCGCAGCTTGCTGCAGGGAGCTTCAATTTGTCCGGGAGGTAAGTGGATGGTTCCCTTTTTTGCTCGGGATTACGAACAGGCGAGGTCTCTCTTCAAGATCACCGTTCCCGATCGATTCAATTTCGGCTTCGATATCATAGACCGGCATGCACAGGACGAGAAAAAACAGGCCCTGGTCTGGACCGATGCCGCGGGGAAAGAGACCCGGGAATATACGTTCCGCGACATCTCGCGCCTCTCAAACCAGGCGGCGAACGTGCTCAAGAAGATCGGCGTAAAAAAAGGCGACCGCGTCTTCATCATGCTCGGCCGCGTGCCGGAATGGTATTTCCTGCTCGTAGCCTGCCACAAGCTCGGCGCCGTGATCATGCCCGCGCCGGTCATTCTCCTGGCATCCGATATCGAATACCGTATCGTGAAGGGCAGGGCGAACGTGGTGATCACGAACAAGGCGAACTACGCCAAAGTGGACGAGGCAGCACGGGACGTCGACGCGCCTTTCCTCAGGCAGAGGATACTGTTCGGCGGCGAGGCGCAAGGCTGGCACAACTTCGATGAGGCCATGAAAAAGGCGTCGCCCGAGCTCAGCCGGAGCGACGTGGAGCCGACCAGGGCTTCGGATTCCTTCCTGATCTACTTTACCTCGGGAACCACCAGATACCCCAAGATGGTGCACCATGTCTGCTCTTATCCCCTCGGTCATCTCAGGACCGCCGTACTCTGGCACGGGCTTACGGACAAGGACCTGATCTGGGTCGTTTCGGACACCGGGTGGGCCAAGTCAGCCTGGGGTCTCTACGGCCAATGGACGATCGGGGCAGGCCTGTTCGTCCATAATGCCGAAGGCCGGTTCAATGCCAAACTGACACTCGAACTGCTCACTACCCGCGGAGTCACGGCGTTCTGCGGACCGCCGACGGTGTACCGCATGCTGGTCCTGGAGGACCTGTCCAGATATCATTATGCCGGGGTCCGGCACTTCACCTCCGCGGGCGAGCCGCTCAATCCCGAAGTGATCAAGGTCTGGCAGGAAGCGACGGGCAGGACCATTCACGAAGGCTACGGCCAGACCGAGAGCACCGTGCTCGTGGCGAACTATCCCTTCATGAAAGTAAAGCCCGGGTCCATGGGAAAGCCGGTGCCTGATCTCACGGTCGATATTCTTGATGAGGACTTCAAGCCCGTGCCCACCGGAGAGGTGGGATTCATCTGCGTCCAGG
>Ga0154501_1284_pt1 | contig 17958 bp, 14 predicted proteins | sample RifGroD2_FD_115980 | JGI IMG/M metagenome (GOLD analysis project Ga0154501, IMG submission 115980) | Nitrospirae bacterium GWD2_57_9 | reverse complement strand
ACCGCCTTTCAACGGTTGATCGACCTGCTTGCTGAACCGAAGGATATCCCGATCCTTGCGCCAGTCATCCAGCGGGAGATCTTTTATCGTCTACTGGTGAGCGATCAAGGTGCGCGGTTGCGCCAGATGGCGTCGGCGGGAAGTCAGAGTCAGCAGATAGCGCGTGCGATCCATTGGTTGAAGAGCAACTTCACACAGCCGCTGCGAATAGAGGATCTCGCTAGCCAGGTCAATATGAGCACATCGACCTTCCACCATCATTTCCGGGCGGTGACGGCCATGAGCCCGCTGCAGTACCAGAAATGGTTGCGTTTGAACGAAGCGCGGCGATTGTTGCTAACCGAAAGTCAGGATGCGACAACCGCGGCGTTCCAGGTCGGATATGAGAGCGCCTCCCAATTCAGCCGCGAGTACAGCCGTTTGTTCGGCGCCCCGCCGTTGCGTGATATCAAGAATTTGCGTCTCATGGCTACGCCAGATGGGGGTTAGTCTCAATATTCGTCATATAAACGGGAAACCAGGCGATTTATCAAGGGTTGTGATTTTCTGCCTTCCCTGCTGGCAGTCTTGGGGTCAGGGGTTTCGATTAAAGGTTTAACAGAGAGTCAAAAAAAATCTCTAACCCGACGGCTCATTATTGAAAATCGCTTATAGTGAGCTTATAGTAAGGGTATGATTTGATTCCGTCGGAGGTATGCATCCATGAACGATCTCTCGTCCGCCCTTGCACATTTTGAGAGTCATAGAACAGCTCATCTGAACAGCCTTAAGGAATTAGTACGCATCCCCAGTGTCAGTTTCCCTGGCTTCGACCCGGCCCCGCTCAAGAAAAGCGCGGCAGCTGTCTCAGAGCTATTGAAAAAGAACGGGTTAACCGACGTCCGCATCCTGGACACCGGCGGACACCCTTCTGTGTTCGCGCAATGGACAGAAGCTGCAGGCAAACCAACCGTCCTCCTGTATGCGCACCATGACGTCCAGCCAACGGGCCGGGAAGAACTCTGGGCCTCGCCGCCCTTCGAGCCGGCCGAGCGGAACGGAAGACTCTACGGCCGGGGTGTTTCCGATGACAAGGGAGGCGCTATACTGCACATAGCCGCGATAGGCTCGTACTTGAAGTCAGGCGGCCGACTCCCGGTCAACGTGAAGGTCCTGATCGAAGGCGATGAAGAGGTGGGTTCCACGAACCTGAACAAGCTGCTCCTGCAGCACCGAGAGCTCTTTTCAGCAGACATTGTGGTGATTGCGGACAGCGAAAATTTCGACAGTGGGGTTCCCTCCCTGACTGCCTCACTGCGCGGAATCGTGACCGTGAATGTGGAGGTCCGCTCCCTTTCCTCGAGCGTCCATTCCGGCACTTGGGGAGGCCCCCTGCCTGACCCGGTCATTGCATTATCGAAAATGCTTGCGTCCCTGCTGGACGATCAGGGCAGGCCCGCCATCCGAGGGCTTTTCGACAAGGTTCGTCCCCTTTCTACCCGAGAAAAAGCTGACCTGGCTGGACTCCCTTTTAACGAAGACATTTATCGGAAGCAATCAAATATAGCGGATGGTGTGCAGATTATCGGAGGCGAAGAATCGGTCTATGAAAAGATGTGGAACCTGCCGTCCATTGCCGTGAACGTAATCGAGGCAAGCAGCAGAAAACAGGCCTCGAATATCGTAAATGACTGTGTCTATGCACGCGTCGGGATACGGATCGTTCCGGACATGGACCCCTCTGAGACACTCGAACTTTTGGAAAATCATCTCCTGAAACATGCGCCCTGGGGCGTCAAGGTAAAGATCGAGGCCGAAAATCCGTCCCGGTGGTGGAAGACCGATACGAACGGCAAAGTGTTCGAGGCAGCCCGTGCTGCCCTGGAGAAAGGATATGAGAAAAAACCGGCTGTCGTGGGCGCGGGCGGATCCATTCCCTTTGTGCAGACCATTACCGAAGCGCTTGGAGGAGCCCCGGCGCTGCTGTTCGGCGTCGGAGATCCTTACTCGGCAGCTCATTCCGAGAATGAAAGCCTGCTCATAACAGACTGGGAAAAGGCGTGCAAAAGCATGATCCTCCTTCTTTCCGGTCTCTCCCTGGACGGACTCTGATCCCTAGTCCTGACCGGGCACCGGAAGGAGACCCTCTGCCAGACGATGAAGGCGCAATGTGTCTTGCTGCTGCTCCCGACCAAGCCTGACCGCGAAGCAGGGTCAATAAAAAAGCCGCCCGGGCAGCTTCGGGGCGGCTTTTTTCAGTTAGCAAAGTTCTAGTTAGCAAAGGATTTGTCAGAGATCTTTATGTCTGCCTTGGCCATCAACCCCTGGACATAGGCATCAAGCGCCTCTCGACGTTTCTGGCCCAGATAGGTCTGCCTGAAGGTCACCTTATTCTTTTCAAAATCCCCCTTTTTCGCCTTGGGGTACCTGGCCGCGTAGGCCGCAGGCAGTTCGTTATCGGTCACCACGACTGCATCTTCCAAAAGCCGTTCCAGTTTCTGCCTCAGCAGGAATTCACGCTGATTCGCCTCGAATACCGCCGGTGTCATATTGATGCTCTGGAGGGCCCGCTCATAAACACGCTGGTCGAATTTGCCCTGATTTCCGAAGGACGGTACCTGCATGATGTACGCCTGGAGTTCTTCGTCGCCGACTTTGAGACCTCTCTCCCTGGCCTCATCCACCAGTAGCCTGTTCTGGATCAGCTCCTGAAGCGCCTGTTTTCTGAGTATCTGTGCAAAATTCTCATTGAATTGGTCCTTCAAGATACGTCGGTAGTTCTCGGCCATGTTCTGATAGACCCGGTTCACTTCGTCTGACACGATCACGTAGCCGTTGACCTCGGCAACAGTCCTTCCGCTCGTTTCCGACGGGTAAATCCCGAAGAACAGGAACGTGACCGTGATCAGGACGATGATCGCCCACATGATCCACTTCATATATTTGTGTATTTGTTCGAGCATTGTACCCCCCCTGTTAAAATCAGATCCCAAATTTCAAATAGCAAATCCCCAATAATATCCAAATTCCAAATCCCACGCTGTTCGGTTATTGGTATTTGATTATCGATGATTATTTGTATTTTGCCTGCCCCCGGCGGTTACGAGCGCTTGCAGCGATTCCAGCCCCAGTGTTCACGAGTGCGTCTGCGCGAGTACAGAGGGTGCAGGGCGGTGCTTGTTATTTGTGATTTATTGACTACTCGCTTAACTTTTTCTTCAAAAGCTGGTTTACCATATCGGGATTCGCCTTCCCCTTGCTGGCTTTCATAACCTGCCCGACGAAGAACCCGAAGAGCTTTTCCTTGCCCGCCTTGTAGTCAGAGGCTTGGGCCGGGTTTGCCTTGATCACTTCGTCAATGATGGATTCGATCGCCCCGGTGTCCGATACCTGGACAAGCCCCTGTTCCTTCACGACCGTTTCGGCGTCCTTCCCGGATTTGTACATCTCCTCGAATACGGTCTTTGCGATCTTGGTGCTGATCACCCCTTCGCCGATCATCTTGATCATGCCCGCCAGCCGTTCGGGCATGATGGGGCAGTCTTCTATCTCTTTCCCTTCGGCGTTCATCAGGCGCATCAGTTCGCCCATCATCCAGTTTGAGACCACCTTCGGCTGGTTCGAACGTTTAGTCGCTTCCTCGAAGTAGGCTGCAAGGGCCCTGCTCTGCGTCAGCATGTCTGCATCGTATTCAGGCAGGCCGTAGTCCTGCACGAACCTCGTCCGTTTGGCATCAGGAAGCTCGGGGATCGTTTTGGCGATCTGTTCGACAGTCTCCCTGGACACCACGACGGGAACGAGGTCAGGCTCCGGAAAGTAACGATAGTCATGCGCCTCTTCTTTGCTGCGCATCGAGAACGTAACGCCTTTCGAGGAATCGAACAGTCTCGTCTCCTGAACGACCCTGCCCCCTTCATCCAGGATCTGTGCCTGGCGCTTGATCTCGTACTCGATCGCCTTCTGTACGAACTTGAAGGAGTTCACGTTCTTGATCTCTGCGCGGGTGCCGAACTCCGTTGAACCGGTCGGACGAATGGAGACATTCGCGTCGCAGCGGAAGTTGCCTTTTTCCATGTCTGCATCGGAAACTTCAATATATCGAAGGATCGAACGCAGCTTTTTCAGGTATTCCGATGCTTCCTCAGGTGTTCTGATGTCCGGCTCCGAGACGATCTCCATCAGCGGAGTGCCTGCACGGTTCAGGTCCACCAGACTCGCTCCGCCCTCCGCCTGGTGAAGGTTCTTGCCTGCATCCTCTTCAAGATGTATCCTGGTCAGGCCGACGCGCTTGACCTTCCCGTCGGCTACGATCTCCACATAGCCATGCTCGCACACCGGCAGCTCATACTGAGAGATCTGGTAACCTTTCGGCAGATCGGGGTAAAAATAGTTCTTCCGAGCGAATCTGCTCGAGGAGCTGATCGTGCAATGAGTGGCAAGACCGGTCTTTACGATATATTCCACTGCCTTCCTGTTAAGGACCGGCAGCACGCCGGGCATCCCGATGCAGACCGGACAGGTCCTCGTGTTGGCATCCTCGCCGAACCGCGTTTCGCATCCGCAGAAGATCTTGGTATTTGTCTGGAGCTGGGCATGAACCTCAAGCCCGATCACTGCTTCGTATTTCATGATGATCTACCTCGGCATGATTTTAATTCCGCATTTTGCATTCCGCATTAGAGAGTCGGCTTCCTCGTATGCCATTCCGTCGCCTGCTCATAGGCATAGGCTGCATGGATGATCGACTCTTCGTCGAAATTTCTTCCCAGCACCTGGAGACCGATGGGAAGGTTCTCCGCGGTGAACCCGCAGGGCAGGGATATGCCGGGTATGCCGGCCAGGTTCACGCTGATCGTAAAGATATCGGACAAATACATCTGGAGCGGGTCCGCGGATTTCTCGCCGATCTTGAATGCCGCAGTGGGAGCCGTCGGGGTGGCGATGAGGTCCACCGTCTTGAACGCTTCATCAAAATCACGCTTGATCAAGGTTCTTGCCTGCTGGCCCTTCTTGTAATATGCCTCGTAATATCCGGCCGAAAGAGCGTACGTCCCGAGCATGATCCTGCGCTTTACTTCAGGCCCGAAACCTTCATCCCGGGACCGCATATACATGTCCAGCAGGTCTTTGGGCGATGCCGCCCGGTATCCATACTTCACACCGTCATACCGGGCAAGATTGGAGCTTGCTTCCGATGTGGCCAGGATGTAGTAGGTGGCGACGGCATACTTCGTATGAGGCAGGGAGACATCGCTCACTTTTGCGCCGAGAGCCTCAAGGGTCCTGACGGCTTCACGGACAGCCTTATCGACCTGGGGGTCCATGCCCTCGATGAAATATTCTTTCGGAAGGCCGACCCTCAATCCTTTCATGTCCTTTTTTAGAGCCTTGGTGAAATCAGGAGCAGGAATGTCCGCTGACGTCGAATCCTTCGGGTCGTGCCCTGCGATCACGTTCATCAGCAGAGCGGTATCGGTAACATCCTTTGTCAGCGGCCCGATCTGGTCGAGCGAGGATGCGAAAGCGACAAGGCCGAAACGAGAGACCCTGCCGTAGGTCGGTTTGAGCCCCACGACGCCGCAGCAGGCAGCGGGTTGTCTGATGGATCCGCCCGTGTCCGAGCCCAGGGAACCAATGCATTCATCGGCCGCAACTGCTGCAGCAGAACCGCCGCTCGAACCTCCCGGTATCCGGTCCAGGTCCCAGGGATTCCGCGTAATGAAGTAACCTGAATTCTCCGTGGAAGAACCCATGGCAAATTCGTCCATGTTAGGCTTGCCGCACAGGACCGATCCTGCCTGTTTCAGCTTCGCCACAACGGTCGCATTATAGGGCGGTACGAAGTTGCCCAGGATCTTCGATGCGCAGGTCGTCGCTATTCCTTCGGTGCACATGTTGTCTTTGATCGCGATCGGGATACCGAGCAGCGGCGACGAAGTATCACCTGCTTTGATCCGTTTGTCCGCTGCCTCTGCCTGCGCACGGGCGATATCGGCAGTAACCGTGATGTAAGACTTTACCTTGCCTTCTACCGCATCGATCCGCTTCAGTACCGAATCGGTTATAGCGACCGAGGTCGTCTCGCCTTTTTTCAGCATGTTGTGCAGTTCGTGGATGGTTCGCTGATAAAGCTCCATTATTTCTCCTTCACCCGGTTGTTTTCGTCCACCAGAACGATCCTGGGCTTATAGGCCTTGAGTTCTTCTTCGTTGAAGAACTCGTAGCAGAAGACGATGATCCTGTCCCCTTTTACGCCTTTCCGCGCGGTAGGACCGTTCAGCACCATCTCGCCTGCTCCGCGTTTTCCCGGGATCACATAGGTCTCGAATCGCTCGCCGTTGTTCAGGTTCGATACGCTCACCTGCTCGTAGGGCAGCATTCCCGCGGCCTCAATGAGGACGGGGTCGATGGTCAGGCTCCCCTCGTACTCCAGATTCGAATCCGTAACCGTCGCCCGGTGTATCTTTGATCTCAACATTACCCTGAACATGATATCCCTCTATTCTGCCAATTGATCGGAGAGGAGCGCTCTTTGTTTTTATTTCCGCACTCCGAACTGCGCACTTCGAACTTCGATTTACTCTATGATCTTCGGTACCCGGTAATGGCCTGCGGCCTTGTCGGGCGCATTTGCCAGGGCCCTCTCCTGGGAAAGGCTTTCCTGCGGAACATCATCCCGCATGACATTGCTCATATCCAGGACATGAGAGGTCGGCGGGACGTCTTTCGTATCGAGTTCGTTCAGTTGTTCCACGTAGGTCAGGATGTTCGAAAGCTGGTCCGTAAACACGTCCTTAGCCTGATCCGAGAGCTCAAGCCTGGCCAGTTTAGCAACGTGTTCGACTTCTTTCTTGGTGATCTTCATTTCCGATACTCCTCAAAAACCATTTTTCTGGATCCGGATCTATCCTGATCCACCGCTTCTGTATCCCAATGAGCCCGTATTACCGGTCAGACCAATTCCAGGTTTGCATACTTGACCGCCAATGTCTTCACTCCGTGGCCCGGAAAACTCACATAGATCTTGAGATCATCCCCCGAGCCTTCTGACCGCTGGACCGTACCCAGGCCGAACTTTCCGTGCTTTACGACAGCACCCTTGTAATACCGGCTGTCTCCTTCAGGCTTCTTTGAAGGACCGGGTGCGGCATCGGGTAGTACCGCCGGCTTTGGCGCATTTACCAGGATCGAGTTCCAACGGCCCTTTTCCCTGCCGATCGAGCGTTCAAACTCGTATTCCCCGATCTTCTCCATGGCCTCTTCGGGGATCTCCTGAACGAACCGGGACACCAGGTTCGCCTGGGGATATCCGTAAAGCCTGCGTTCAGCAGCGTGGGTCAGGACGAGTTTCTCCTTTGCCCGCGTGATCCCGACGTAACAGAGTCTCCGTTCCTCTTCGAGTTCCTCTTCGCTCTCGGCTGACCGCGAATGCGGGAAGAGCCCTTCTTCCATCCCGGCCATGAACACCAGACCGAACTCCAGGCCCTTTGCGTTATGGAGAGTCATGAGCGTGAGAGAATCTGCTCTGCCGCGCCTCCCTTCAGCCGCCAGCTGTTCTTCCGTATCCGTTATGAGCGCGACCTGATCCAGGAATGCGGCGAGATTTGCATCCTTGTTCTGCTCCTGAAAGTCCTCGGTCGCCGTCAACAGTTCGTTCAGGTTCTCCAGCCGGATCCGGGATTCAATGCTCTTTTCCTGTTCCAGAGCAGACCCGTAGCCGGTCTCGTGGATGATTCTCCTCACGAGCTCCGTGATCGTCATCGTTCCCGCATCGGAACGCATCCGCTCCATGATCGTCGTGAACTCGCGTAATCTCTTTTTAGCCGCAGGAGTGATCACGGCATGCTCCGCATTCAGCGCCGCCTGGTACAGGCTTGATCCGGCCGTTCGTGCGGCATCTTCGAGCTTTTCGATCGTGGTATCGCCGATACCACGAGCCGGCACATTGATGATCCTGCGCACACTGACCACGTCAGAAGGGTTCTGCAGCACGCGCAAATAGGCAATGATATCCTTGATCTCTTTGCGATCATAGAAGCGCAGACCGCCGAAGATCCGATAGGGTATGCCGCGGTTCCGGAGTGCGTCCTCCAGGGCTCGTGACTGCGCGTTCGTTCGGTAGAGCACTGCGATCTCGCGCAGGCTCCTGCCCCCGTCAACTTCCTGCTGAATGGTCCGGCAGATGAAACGTGCCTCGTCCTTTTCGTCCTGTGCCTTATAGCACAGGATCTTGTCGCCGTCGAGTTTCCGGGTCCAGAGCTCCTTCGGTTTTCTTCCCAGATTCCGTGCGACGACCGCGCCGGCGGCTCCCAGGATATTCTGCGTCGACCGGTAGTTCTGCTCCAGCTTGATGACCTGCGCGTCCGGATAGTCCTTCTCGAAGTTCAGGATGTTCGATATATCGGCCCCCCGGAACCGGTAGATGCTCTGATCGTCGTCCCCGACGACGCAAAGGTTCTTCCGGAGGGCGGTCAGCAGCCTGACGAACCGGTACTGGGCATGGTTGGTATCCTGATACTCATCGATCAGGATATGGTGAAACAGGTTCTGGAAATACCCCAGAACATCCTGATGCTGCTCAAACAACCGCACGGTGAGCATCAGCAGATCGTCGAAATCCAGGCTCCCCGAGTCCCTGAGCTTTTGTTCGTAAAGCGAATAAACGCGCGATACCGCCTCATCATACCCGAACCCGGCGCTCTTTTTCGAGAACTGGTCCGCATCGGTCAGATTGTTCTTGAGCGCGCTGATCCTTGCACCAATGGCCCTCGGCTGATAACGCTCGGTATCGATACCAAGGTCGGCGGCGCATGCCTTGATCAGGGAGGAACGGTCCGTCTCGTCATAGATGACGAATTGGCGCTTATACCCGAGCCGGTCGATGAACTGCCTCAGCATCCTGACGCACGCAGAATGGAACGTGCTGATCCAGAGGCCGCCATAGCCGATGCCGCGGCCGAGCGGCACATCGATCATCCGCTCGAGACGCTCCCGCATCTCGTTCGCTGCCTTGTTCGTAAAGGTGACCGCCAGGATCGTACCCGGGTCAACGCCCCGCTCCCGGATGAGGTGAGCGATCCTGCATGTGATAACGCGCGTCTTTCCGCTTCCCGCCCCCGCCAGGATCAGGAGCGGTCCGTCTCCGTGCAGTACCGCTTCACGCTGCGGCGGGTTCAGGTTTTCGAGGTAATCCATGAGTGAGGCTGATTTCTTTGCCAAAAGGAAGTTTACGGGGCTCAGCGGTACGTCGCCAGACTGGGCCAGATGGGCATTATAATGAAATTATGGAGATAAATCAATAAGAAACAACTAGGCGAGATGAAATAGGGGGCGTCCAGAATCAACGATACCTCTTTCTTCTATTCCGGTCGCGGGTTGACGTTTCAGCCTTCTTAAATCGTAACGCGCCTTGTCTCCCTGAAGATTATTTCATCAGAGCACCAGGTTGCGGTAACGCCTATCGGCTTGACCGCGCAGCGCGCACCAGCAAAGGCAAGAAGACTCTGGATGAGAAAAGGCTTGAAATCGCAGACTATATAGATTCCCGAGTGAAGGCTAACCCCGCAGCTTGCTGCGGGGTTAGCGAACGACTGGCGATATAGGAAAACTTTATTTATCCAGGTAGGGACCGACTTCCTTCATGATTTTTCGCGAGATCTCGAAGTCGGCATCAGTGAACTTCGGCGCGCCAGAAATGCTGCCTTTTATCCCTTGCAGCACGGGAACCGCGTTCGGGGAATTGAGCGCTTTCTGCACGGCCTTTACTGTTGCCTCGTCAAGCGACTTGTTTGCCACAAAAACGTGCTCAGGAAGGTCGGGGCTTTTGGCAATGACCTCAAGTCCTTGATCCCGATATTTTTCAGCTATATCAGGCTGCATTCCACCCGCGGCATGGGTGCCACGAATGATATTCATGGCTACATTATCGTGGGTTTTCAGAAAATTGTACTCCTGAAGGTCCGAAAGTTTTACGCCGGCGTTCAGGAGCATCCAGAGGGGTACCGTATGGTTCATGTTCGAGTTACGAGCACCGAAGGCGAATTTTTTGCCTTTGAGCTGGGCAAGAGATGTAATTCCACTTCCCTTTTTGACGGCGATTACTCCGTGGTAGGTCGGCTTGCCATTGTTCGCAATAATCGCAAGAGGCACGAGACCGTACTGCTTTTGCGCATCGACATAAATCACCGGGCTGATATAAGCGAAATCGAATACACCGGTACCGATTTTGGTTCCGGCATCGTCATACGTCTGCCCGATCTGGATTTCAACCTGTTTGCCCGTCTCTTTTGAAATGTAATCTGCGATCGGTTTGAAGATTTTATGTAATTCTACGGGAGGCTTATAAGGATGGACACCCATTATCAGTTTGTCCTTTGCTTCAACTACGGGTAAAACAAAGACGAAGCTTGCGATTATCAGCAACGCTGTGACGGAAAGACGTCTGATCATGATCTCCTCCAATTAAGATGATGATTCTTGTCATTGAATCTGTTTCCGAGAATGACACCCGGCTACTCGCCGTACCATTCTCGACTGCTCATCTTCCCTCCTTTCAGCATTTTTCAGTCCCCTTGGCTTATGCGAGGTCTTGACTGCAGCATGACAGGCCGAATTTATGCTCCACTATCTTAAGAAGAAGTCTAATTAGTTTCAGCGACCAGCTGGTTTATGCTGGGTACTCGGCGGCTTCCCGCATTCAAACGGATATCCTTTTGTTTGTGCATATTTTCGGACAACTTGAAAAAGGACATGCTCGCCTTTAACTGTTCGGCCTGAGAAGAAAGTTCTTCCGCTGTCGATGACATCTCTTCAGCGGCGCCCGCGTTCTGCTGGATCACCTGATCGAGCTGCACTATCGCCTGGTTGATCTGTTCGGCCCCTGCGTTCTGCTCCTTGCTGGCCGCGCTTATTTCCTGAACCAACTGAGCCGTCTTTTCAATGTCGGGAACGATTTTTGCCAGCATTGCCCCGGCCTTCTCGGCAATATCGACACTGCTCACCGAAAGTTTGCTGATTTCGGCTGCCGAGGCCTGGCTCCTTTCAGCAAGTTTTCTCACCTCCGAGGCCACCACGGCAAAACCTCGTCCATGCTCTCCGGCACGAGCCGCTTCAATAGCAGCGTTCAAAGCGAGCAAATTCGTCTGTCTGGATATTTCCTCGATGATAGATATCTTCTTGGCAATGACCTTCATTGCGGCAACCGTTTCAGTCACCGCTTGTCCGCCTTCACGAGCATCTTCCGCTGCTTTTAGCGCGATTCTCTCGGTCTGCAGAGCATTATCCGCGTTTTGCCTGATATTAGCCACCATTTGTTCTACAGAAGAAGAGACCTCCTCGGCCGACGTGGCCTGTTCGGATGCTCGTTGCGACATTTCTTCCGAATTAATGCTTAATTCCTGGCTGCCTGCGGAAACATTGTCGGTGGCCGGTTTAACATCCGACACTATGTGTTTCAGTTTTTCCAGCATTGTTTTCATCGATATAAGCATCCGGCCTGTTTCATCATTACCCGTTACTTCAATTTCAATATCCAATTGCCCTTTTGCCATACTTTCCGCGACCGTGACGCACTGATTTAAAGGACGAACGACGTCACGGAGAAGCAGGAGAATTCCGACGGTAAAAAGAGCGATCCCGGCAGCCATACTGCCCGACAGGGTCAACGCATTGCTGCGCAGACTCTTGAAAATAGCATTTTTCTTGAAACCTATTTTTAAATAGCCCAGCAGCCGATTGTCATACATGCTTTTCAATTCCTGCTCTATTACCAAAAGCGATGAAATATCGGCAGGTATTTCGTTCTGAGTAAGAACCTGTTTAGCATCGTCATAAAAAACGACAAAAGCGACCTCGGGATCCTGAAGAATGTTGGCCGTCAGAGTTTCTACTCCGGTAAGATTTGAAGTTTCCAGGTATTCAGTACTGACCAGGCCTGCCAGCCCGGCAAGTGAACTTCCCTTTGAATCGAGAGACTTGCGGATCGACGAGGAAGTTTCTTTGGCCACGAAGAAGCCCACGCCGCTGAAAATCAGAACAAGAAGGGTTATGATGACTACAAGAAACTTCTTCTTCATCGAGTCGAATTGCAGGAGTCTCATTTTAATTCCCCTTTTCCTTTTCCCTCTCCGTCTTGCACCGAATAGGTTCCCTATTCAACAATGTCCGTCCAAACCTTTACGGCAGTAGTGAAAATGACGCCCGTCAGGGTCCATCTGAGGACGGGGGTCTTTGTGTGCCTGCCCACGGCGCCTCCGAAACGTGCGGCGGGAACGGCGCGCCGAGAAGGAGCGCGGTCGTCATTTGAAAAGGCACCTGGCCGGTAGCGATTTTCCCAACAAGGCCCGCGGTCGCAGAAAAGAGTCCTATTGCAAGAGTGCTTCCCAGCGCGACCCTGAGTGGAATTTTGAGCACATAAAGAAGCAGCGGAATAATAATGAAAGCTCCTCCCTGCCCAACCAGGCCGATAAGAAATCCCGTTCAGATACCGATGAGGATCGCCGTTGATTTATGAAATTCAAGCTGTTCCTCGGTTGCCTCATCTTCCGAATACCCGCGGGGAAGAAGCATCAATGCCGGTGCGCTGAAGGCCAGCAGGCCGAAGATAAGCAGTAACTGATTGTCCGGCACCATCTTGGAAGCGAAGGAGCCTATCAAAGCAGATGCAAAAAGAGAAAGACCGAGGGTATAGACCAGCGATTTGTTCACCAGATTGTGTTTTTTATAAAAAAACATAGCGGAAAGAGACGCAAAAAAACCTTGCATCATAGTCAGACCGGTAACGTTCTTGACGCTTATTACCTCAAGACCGAGCAGCGGCGGCACATAGAGAAGTAGCGGGAACATCAGTATCCCCCGCCTATCCCGAGCAACCCGGAAAAGAATCCGACGATGGAGCCGGCGAACAGCAGAAAAAGATGAAGCGTCACCGGCACTTTTATCGTTCCACGATAATTCTCTTATTATTTTTAGCCGGTCCGTCGATAACGTCTCCTATATGTGCCGCCAGAATGCCTGCCTTTTCCAGGGCCCTTGTCAGTTTATTCCTTTTTTCAGAAGGCACGAATATAAGAAGACCGCCGGATGTCTGCGCATCATTCATGAGAACCCGTTCATGCTCGGGAATATCGCAGGCCCAGTCAATATGCGGCTCGTATGTCGTCCTGTTGCGGTTGGAGCCTTCGGGGATAACATCGTCCTTGGCAAGCCTCACCGCCTCTTCGAAGTAGGGAACGCTGCCGGATGAAAGCCGGGCACGACACCTGCTTGCGCTGAGGACCTCGTTTAAATGCCCGATCAGGCCGAAACCCGTTATGTCGGTCGCGGTACTTACGCCCACTTGAACCATGATTTCTCCGGCTTTTTTGTTCAAGGCGGCCATCGAGAGCGTCATCTCTTCAATCGCAGCTGTACCGCACATGCCGACTTTCACCCCGGTAGAGATGACGCCGGTGCCTATCTTTTTTGTGAGTATCAGCGCGTCTCCCGGCCTGGCCTTCGAGTTGTCCAAAACCTTGTCCGGATGAACGAGTCCCATGATCGAGTAACCGAACTTGGGCTCTTTATCCTTGATCGTGTGTCCTCCTATGATCGATACGCCGGCTTCGACCATCTTGTCGATGCCCCCCTGCATGACTTGCTGCATGGATGCGAAAAATTCCGATTGCGGCGGAAACATCGCCAGATTGAGCGCCACTACCGGTTTTGCTCCCATTGCCCATACGTCGGACAGAGAGTTCGCAGCCGATATGGCCCCGAACCAGTAGGGATCATCAACGATCGGCGTGAAGAAATCGGCGGTCAGAACGACCGCGGTTTCCGCCGAGATCCGATAGATGCCGGCATCATCGGCATTGGCGGAGCCAACGAGAACATTTTTATCGGTGATTTTTGGCATGAGTCCCAGCACGTGGGACAGGTCCAAGGGACTGAACTTGGCCGCTCAACCGCCGCTGTTTGAAAGCTCAGTCAGTCTCAAGCCCTTATTACAGCCTTTTCCCTTCTCAAGACCTCCGGGAATAGGCCACTGATCTTTCTTTCGCAATTTTTCTATTAATGTCTCATTAAACGTTTCAATATTTTTCAACATATCCTCCTCCACGATAAACTAGTTGGGGATAACATATATGAAACTATAGAACTAGAGTTGCAAGATACAAGCCAGTCAACGGCTGGTACAAATTTTGGAAATGAATTGCACTAAAATGCTAGTACTTGCTGCTTACTGCGCTTTTAAGCAACAACTATACGTATAGGTCCGGGTATCAATGCAAATATTGTTAATAAAACAGTCTGTTATGTTGAGGACTGATATTGCAGGATTGTTTCGTTAAATACGTAACGATGCTCATTACCTTTGCTGGTTTAAACTCTTTATGTATTATTTACGCCCCCCATAGAACCATAGGTTTAATTTACGTCATAATTTATCAAAATAAACAATGGAATTGATCATTTATTCACAGTCGTATTTTAAACACTAACAAAACAATTTATTGTCAATAAACAATTTATTGCATACAGCGACTGCTTCTTTATTCCAGCGGATTACAGAACAGAAAGAATATCGCTTCAGATAGGCAGGATAGGAGCAGATATTTGGGATAACAGCGTACCGGGAGTGAGTTTTCACGAGAACGAAGAATCGGAGTATGCTGACATTGTTTGCTCTGTTCCGGATCTTGAAAGACCGCAGGGCGATAGTCCTTTTTGTTCAGGAATATCATGATGAAAGCAAATGATCCTGATCAAACGCGAACAGCTTAGGATGGTCTTGCTGAGGGGAATACAGACAGTACGGCTGAGAAGAAGCAAAACCAATCAGCCGTGAGAAATGTTTATTCCACGGTAACGCTCTTTGCCAGGTTCCGGGGCTGATCCACATCGGCGCCACGCAGTACGGCGATATGGTATGCGAGGAGCTGCAACGGAATGGACATAAGGATCGGCATGAGCAGTTGGTTGGTTGCGGGGACGGAAACTGCATGGTCTACGCGCTTTGCCAGCTCCCCATCCCCCTCGGTGATGAGGGCGATCACGATGCCGCCCCGCGCTTTCACTTCTTCGATATTTGCCTGTATCTTTTCATAGACGCCGTTCTTGCCGGCAAGCACTACAACGGGCAGGTTCTCGTCGATCAGGGCGATGGGACCATGCTTCATTTCTCCGGCCGGATAACCTTCCGCATGGATATAGGATATTTCCTTCAATTTCAATGCTCCCTCGAGGGCAACAGGAAAGTTCGGCCCTCGACCGAGGTACAGGAAATCGCTGGATTTGAAATACCGCTTCGCGATCTGTTCCACGGCATTGTCCTCTTCCAGGCATCGTTCGACGAGCGCCGGGATATGGACCAGGTCCCCGATGCGTTTTTTCAGTTCATCCGTTGAAACCGTACCGCGCAGTTCTGCGAAGTACAACCCAAAGAGATAAAGCGCTGTGAGCTGAGCGGTGAACGCCTTTGTGGAAGCCACCCCGATCTCGGGCCCGGCATGAGTGTAGACCACGCCGTCCGCCTCGCGGCTCGCGGTGGAACCCACCACGTTACAGATCGTGACGACCGTTGCACCTTTTCTTTTTGCTTCCCGCATGGCCGCAAGGGTATCAGCTGTTTCGCCCGACTGAGTGATTGCGATGAAGAGGTTCTGTTTGCCCACCAGGGGACAGCGATACCGGAACTCGGACGCAATGTCCACCTCCGCCGGTATGCAGGCCAATTCCTCGATCATGTATTTGCCAACGAGAGCGGCATGCCAGGAAGTGCCGCAGGCAACAATGAATATCTTGTTGATACCGATCAACTGTTCCCTGGTCAGGCCTATCTCTTCGAGATGGATAGCCCCCGATTCCAGCGAGATCCTGCCCCGGATCGTGTCCATGATGGCGCGCGGCTGCTCATAGATCTCCTTCAGCATAAAGTGGCGGTATCCGCCCTTCTCGGCCATGACCGGGTTCCACATGACGCGTGTGATCTCCCGAGTAATCTCCCTGCCCGAAAGGTCGGTGATCCTCACGCCTTCATCGGACAGAACGGCCATCTCATCATCGTTGAGGAAGAGCATGTCGCGGGTGCGGTGCAGGATCGCCGGGATATCCGAGGCAAGGAAAAACTCACCCTGCCCCAGCCCCACCACCAGGGGGCTGCCTTTCCTTGCACCGACGACCACCTCGGGATTTCTTTCATCGATAACGGCGATGGCATAAGCGCCCTGAAGCCGGGCGGCCGCGTCGCGCACGGCTTGCTCCAGCGAACCGCCTTTCCCTGCTATACTGTCTATCAGGTGCGCGATCACCTCCGTGTCCGTTTCGGACTGAAAAGTCCTGCCCTGACTGGAAAGTTCGTGTTTCAAGGCAATATAATTTTCGATGATGCCGTTATGAACGACCACGATACTGCCTGCGCGGTGCGGATGAGCATTCTCTTCGGAAGGTCTGCCGTGGGTCGCCCAGCGGACATGGCCGACGCCGACCGTACCGGACAATGCTTCCCCGCGCAGAAGGCTCTCAAGGTTCTGGAGCTTGCCTACGGCCCTGCGCACGGCGAGCCTTCCATTCTGAAGAACTGCCACGCCAGAAGAATCATATCCCCGGTATTCGAGTTTTTTGAGCCCCTCGATCAGGATGGGGACTGCAGGATCCCTGCCGATGTAACCGATAATGCCGCACATGGGTCGCTATGCTCCAATTCCGAAATTCAAAATTACAAATTACAAATGCCAAATAATATCCAAACCCCAAATCACAATTTTCAAACCGTTTTGATATTGGCGTTTGGTGCTTGGAGCTTATTTGGGATTTGGTGCTTGCTATTTGGTATTTGTTCTTTAACTATTTGTTCTTCAATTTCCTTCTCAGGCTCGGGAAACCCACCCGAATGGTTTGCGGAACGCGGCTGATTGCCAGGGCGTCTCCCGGCACATCTTTGGTGATTGTGGCGCCGGCGGCAACGACCGATCCTTTGCCGATCCGAACAGGAGCAACGAGTTGAGCATCGCTCCCGACAAAAACCTCGTCCTCGATCACGGTCTGGTATTTCTGGAATCCATCATAATTGCAGGTGATTACCCCTGCACCGATGTTCACATCCCTACCCACGGTCGCGTCGCCGATATAGGAAAGGTGGTTCGCCTTGCTGCCTTCGCCGATGCTGGACTTCTTGATCTCTACGAAATTTCCTATCCTGGCGCGGGAACCGATCACCGATGCCGGCCTGAGGTGTGCAAAGGGGCCTACGGTCGCATTCTCCCCGAGGATGCTTTCCTCGATAACGCAATTGTCCTTCACCGTAACCCGTTCTCCGATGGTGCTGTCGATTATGCGCGATCCCGGATACACCGTGCAGCTCTCCCCGATCTTTGTCTTGCCTTCGAGGCGGACATTCCCGTAAATGGTCGTATCCCTGCCAAGCTGCACTTGGTCGCCGATAAAGGTGGTTGCCGCGTCGAGCAGCGTAACTCCTGCGAGCATCCAGGAAGTATTTACCCGATCGCGCCATATCGTTTCAGCCAGGCTCAGGTCCTTTCGGCTGTTCACGCCCAAGACCTCCCGGGGGTCATCGCACGGAAGCGCCGCTACCTTCCGCTTTCCCTTGACCGCAAGCGCGATCAGGTCGGGCAAATAATATTCACCCTGTGCATTGTTCCGGCTGAGCCGCTCCAGGGAGGCGAGAAGAAATCGCGGATCAAAACAGTAAATTCCTGCATTCACTTCCTTGATCTTTCTCTGACTCGCCGTTGCATCCTTCTCCTCGACGATCCTTTTCACGCCGGTCTTGCTGCGGAGCACCCTTCCGTAACCAAAAGGGTTTTCGGCAAAGGCAGTGATAAGAGTTACGGCAGCCCGATTTTTTTGATGCACCGCAACGAGGGTCTGAAGGGTTCGGGCCGTCAGCAGCGGGGTGTCAGCGCAGAGGATCAAGACCGGCCCCGACGCTTTTGCGATCACCTCTTGAGCCTGGCGTACCGCATGTCCCGTGCCGAGCTG
>Ga0154501_1271_pt1 | contig 18001 bp, 16 predicted proteins | sample RifGroD2_FD_115980 | JGI IMG/M metagenome (GOLD analysis project Ga0154501, IMG submission 115980) | Nitrospirae bacterium GWD2_57_9 | reverse complement strand
CAAGAAACGAACGATCTGCTCATCCAAACGAAAGAATTTTGCAAGCAATGGCGGGTTCTGGTGGTGCGGATCAAGAAAGACTTCGATTAAGCGATGACGCACCAATGGTGCATCGGGCGCGAACCGCTCGCGCTGCTGGAGCTTCTCTCCAGCCGAAGCGCAGAGAAGGTTAAGTGCAAGGTCGATGCTTGGACGTCGTCGAGTCACATCGTCCTGCAAATAGGCGTACAAACGCTCATAACGCAGATCGATCTCCGGCGCGAGTCCGATGAGGATGATGTCCAGATCGAGGTTTGTTAACCCGTACACACGCTTCAGCCATAGCAGTCGTCGCAGGCTGAGCGAGTTGGCGGCTTCGGCGATCTCGTGAGCCTGTATGCTCAGAGAAAGAAACGGCTCTCCGGGCACACGACCCAGTGCCGCAACGACATCGGCCGGGGTTATCGCAAGCCCGCGATACAGGTCTCCTGCCGCGCGCGCGGCAAATATCTGGTCCGCCGCTTGAACAGCCGCGGCCAGCCGCTCATCGAGACGTTGTAACAGTGGTAGCAGGCCTGCATATCCCTGCTCATGCACGGTAAGTTCCGGATTTGTCGTATTTATCGAAGGATCAGACATTTATTTGAGAAGTTTTTCGATTTCTTCTTTTTTCTTCCGGTTGATCCTGTATAACGATCTGGAATCGCCCGTCCTTTTTTCCTGAACGAATTCCTGTGCGACTAGCTCCTGAATTATTTCTTTGACCAGCAGCTCTTCATTCTTGATCCTGCATTCCAGCAACCACCAGAGAACAATGCCCTCGATCGTATCCTGTCGGTCCGGCTTTTCAACGAGATGAGCAAGGATCTGGCGGGCGATTTCTTTTTTATCTCGTGAACGATTGTCAGTAGCCATTGCGTGCTATCTGTTGCAACGCTTATGCCGAGTTAGAGCTGATCAGATAAAAAAGAGTGGAAAAGATAATCGTCAATATTCGAGGGATTGGGTGTTAAGCTGGTCTTTCTTTTCGAGGGAAAATGCCCGTATTGCGGGAGTCCTTGTTAAAAGAAGGATATTTTTAGCATTGCCCGTGTGAAAGTAGTGCGGAATGAATCGGAGAATCAAACGGTTAGCAGCAGGACTTTATTGTCCTGCCGTTGCAGGAGGATATCCTGGGTCAATTAGAACCTTTGAAGAGGGATTTGTCGATCTCGTGTTTTCTAATAAGTTCCCAGAAAGCGCGGCGGTTCTTACCTGCCGTCTCCGCGGCCCGCGTTATATTGCCGCCATGTGTGCTGAGGAGATTTTTAATATAGTTCTTTTCGAACTCGACCACGACGCGCGCCTTGGCCTCCTGGAACGATTCGGAAGGTGAGCTGGGTTCGTCATGAGGCAATATGATATCGCTTCTGTTCAAAGAAGGACCCGTTGCAAACACGATGGCTCGCTCCACCACGTTCTGCAGCTCCCGCACATTGCCCGGCCAGTCGTAGCGCACAAGCATTTGCATTGCCTCCGGCGTTATTTCTTCGACGGCTTTATGCATTTCCTCGTTATAGTGCTTTAGGAAATGCGTGGCAAGGGCAGGAATATCAGACCGCCGTTGATGAAGCGACGGGAGCTTCAGAGCAATGATGTTCAGGCGGTAATAGAGGTCCCTCCGGAAACAGCCCTCGTTAACGGCCTGCTCGAGATTGCTGTTCGTGGCCGCAATAATGCGGACGTCTGCGCGCCTGGTCTTTGCAGATCCGAGCTGGCGATATTCCTTGTCTTGCAGGAACCGCAGGAGCTTAACCTGCGCCGCCAGGGTCAGAGTATTGATCTCATCCAGGAAGAGGGTTCCGCCGTCCGATTCCTCGATAAGGCCGGTCTGCGAGGTAGCTGCACTCGTGAACGCCCCCCGGGCATGGCCGAAAAGCTCATTTTCCATGAGATCGGGCGGGATAGCGCCGCAATTGACCGGAGTAAATGCTTTGTCCGCTCTCGGTCCGAGGTAATGTATTGACCTCGCAAACATCTCCTTACCTGTCCCTGTGTCACCGGAGATAAGCACGCTCGAATCGCAGTTCGCGATAAGAGGAATTTTATTGAGTTCAGCGGTAAAGACAACACTTCTGCCGATCATTTGTCGAAGGCCGACACATTCCTTCAATCGTTCAAAAAGGGTGCTTTTCTTCCGAAAATGCTCTGTCAACTTCCAAAGACGCGGCAGGAGGTCGGTAGATCTTAGAGGAGGAGAGATAAAGTCGGCTATGCCGAGCTTGAATAGTCCGAGAATTTCACTCGCCGGCGCATCTTCTATAATTGCGATCATCGGCGCCCCGTTTGGAGCGGCCTTGAATCTCTTAATCAATGACCGTTCGCTTTCGCCGATTGCCGTAGGAAGGATGAGAAAGAGGACATCGGGTCGCTCTGTCCGCTGCAACTGATCATAAAGGGAGGCTGTTTCGCCAGTTGCAGATAAGCTCTGAATTTGGATCGGGGGCGACTCTTTTTGAAAAAGTGTGCGCAGTTCCTCTTCCAGCTGTGATCGAGAGGCGGGGTTCAGATCGATAAGAGAAATCTGGAGGCGTTCCATGGTTGAACCTCTATAACGACAGGTGCGTCTAGAAGAAGATCGGTAGCCAGCCGGCCACTCTCTGTCTTTGAATGGCAGCTGTCCAAATCCTCTGCATTTTATTCTTATTAAGATCTTTTGTAAATCGCCGTAGAAGGGTATTTTTAGGGTATTATTTTAAGCATAAAGGTAAAAGTGTATATCAGTTTTGCAGGATTATAGGCGGAATGTCAAACTAATCGGGGTATTCCTCGGTATAAGAATAAAGTATCAGGATCGTCTTGTTTGCAAAAAAGCGATTTTGTTGCTAACTGTGGTCATTAATGGTCATCGCGGCTGGATCAGATTCGACCTAAGCGGGAATATATATTCTTTTTTTTGTTGCCAGCTATAAGCAATGCTATACATTGCCCGTGCTTTGGCAAAGTTCACTTGCTATTTGGGGCTTGTCGCTCCACCCTTATCGCTCCTTTATCTCGGAATGACGGGTTTTGGGGCAGCATTTTCTCTCTCTTTTCTCCCAACAGCTGGTGCGAAACAGAGACGCTACAAAAAAATAAAAAAAGCCCTCCTGATCTGGAGGGCTTTCTTATTTCTGGCTCCCGGAGCAGGACTCGAACCTGCGACATGGTGGTTAACAGCCACCCGCTCTACCGACTGAGCTATCCGGGAATGATCGGTATGATAATGAAATCAGGCTGGAAAAATACCATATCCAGCCTGTCCTGTCAACGGGATATTTTGCGGAACACGGTGTTGATTCGGCATCCGAACGCGGACTTAGCCGCCCTCCTGACCCTTCTTGAGCTCCATGATCACGAGCTTGGCGATCGCTTTGAGTGTATCGAATACGCCGGTTCCGTCCGTGGCGCAGGCCTCATAATCAGGCACGCCCCTCGGATTCAATGCCCGTCTCATCTCTTCGAGGGGCACAACGTTCGGAAGGTCGCGCTTGTTATACTGGATCACGTACGGGACCTTATCGAGGTCGTATCCCTGCTCCGCCAGGTTGATGCGGAGGTTCTCGACGCTTTCGATGTTGGCCTCCATGCGCTCGATCTGGGAATCGGCAACGAAGACAACGCCGTCCACGCCTTTCAGGATCAGTTTCCGGCTTGCGTCATAGAATACCTGACCGGGGACCGTGTAGAGGTGGAACCGTGTCTTGAAGCCGCGGATCTCGCCGAGGGCAAGGGGCAGAAAGTCGAAAAAGAGGGTGCGTTCCGTCTCGGTGGCAAGCGAGATCATCTTGCCCTTGCTGTCAGGATTGGTTTTTTTATAGATCCATTGCAGGTTGGTCGTCTTCCCGCAGAGGCCAGGCCCGTAAAAAACGATCTTACAGTTGATCTCTCTCGACGAGTAGTTGATAAAAGACATTGGACGGTAATTCCTCTCCTTAACGCTTTCCGGGGATGCCCCAGGCTGGGCTAACCGAAGAGTTTATCAATATCTTCGTCAGTTATCTCAGCAAAGGGAGAATCGCCGCCTTTGCCCGAACCCTTTTCCGCTTCCACTTTTTCCAAGAGCTGATTGAATATGTTGCCAAGCAGCTCCGCGCTCTTTTTAACCCTCAGCCGTACCAGTCCGAGCGATGAGCGCTGGTCGAAGATCACCACCAGAATGACGCGCTGTCCGATGATCGAAATGTGAATGTTATCCCGCTGCCCTTCATGGAACAGGATGGAAAACTCTTTTTCGCCCAGGAGCTTGGCCATGCCGCCGGTTGCCGCTATGTTGCCTGCCGTGAGAGATGCGAGCGAAGTAGTGTCCAGGTTCTCGGTCTCTCCGGTCGCCGCGATCAGCTGGCCGTTCTTGTCGACAAGGAATACGACTTTTGCGTTGGCCTGAGCAAGGAGGCGCTGCAGCTCCGCGTCGATCTGCTTAAACTCTTCATCATACATTACCAAGTCGGAACCCAGCATGTGTACATCTCCTTAGGTTACAATAACAAATAAACCTATATTATGCGATCAGGGGTTATTAAACCACAGTAACGTGCCAATTTCAAGCGTTTTTTTGCGCCTTTTACACAGAAAACAGCCGGGAATCAACATCTCCCGGCTGTTGTCGTCGTCTCCATAGGGCCTGTCTGGTCCTGTTTAACGTATCAGCTCTTCGACATCTCCTGAAGCTTTTTCAGGCTTTCCCAATCGCCGTCCACCATCTGCTGGAACTGATCGAGCAAGCCCTCGCAACCCGGTGCAAAAAGGTGCTTGAACCTGCCTTGGGGCTTGAGCCATTCAGCAAGGGGCTTTTTCTTGTCTTTGGGATCGTAATTGATGGTCCACTTGCCGTTCTGGACCTCGTAGAGCGGCCAGTAGCAGGTGTCCACCGCCAGCCTCGAGAGCTGGATGGAATCATTCGTCTGCGTCCTCCAGCCGCGGTTGCAGGGCGCCATAATGCCCATATAGGCCGGCCCGTTCGTGGCAAGGCCTTTTTTTACCTTCGTCATCAAATCTTTCCAGTTGTGCGGCGAAGCCTGGGCTGCATATGCCACGTTGTGTGCGGCCATGATGCGGGTCAGGTCCTTGCGGCGCTGGGGCTTGCCCGGCACCTTCGAACCAACGGGACAGGTGGTCGTATCTGCACCAAAGGGCGTTGCGCTGGAGCGTTGGATGCCGGTGTTCATGTAGGCGCCGTTGTCATAGCAGATGTAGAGCAGTTGATGGCCGCGCTCCATGGCGCCTGAAAGCGCCTGGAACCCGATGTCATAGGTGCCGCCGTCGCCGCCGAAAGCGATGAACTTCATGTTCTTCTTGAGCTTCCCCTGTTTCCGGAGCGATCGGTACATGGTCTCGATCCCGGAGGCCGTCGCTGCAGCGTTCTCGAAGGCACTGTGCATCCAGGGTACCCGCCACGCCGTATACGGGAAGAGGCAGGTCGATACTTCGAGGCAGCCGGTGGCGTTCGCGATCACGACCGGTTCGTCGATGGCAAGCATCACCTGGCGCACGACCGTCGGCGCGCCGCAACCCGAGCACATGCGGTGACCGCCGGAAAGTATATCGCTCTTGTGCGAGAGGGACTTTAAGGTCATCGGTTTTTCTTCTATCGGTGCACTCATTCTTTTCTCCTTCGGAGACAAATTCTAAATTCCAATATCGAAACTCTAAATAATTTTTAAGTTGGTCTTCCGATATTGTTTCGAATTTAGGATTTCGGATTTAGTATTTGTATCTAGCTTCTCACCGTGATGTACTCTTTCAACATCTTGACCTTGCCGGTCTTGGCGACCTCGGCGGTTTCATCGATCACCTGGTCCACGTCGAGGGGCATCAGGTCCCTGCCGCCCAGGCCGTAGATCTTGTTGAACAGGACAGGACCCCGGAAGGGGGCCAGGGCGGACGCGATCTCCATAAAGAGCGGTCCGTAGCTGCCGTAGGAGTCAGCGCGGTCCATGACGCAGATCGCCTTGGCATTCTTGAGCGCACCGCCCACTTCTTCATGGGGGAAGGGACGGAACATGCGGGGCTTGAGGAGCCCTGCCTTCACGCCCTTCTCCCGGTAGCGATCGATCTCATCCTTGATGGTTCCTGCTGCTGAGTTCAAGGCAACGATCGCAACCTCCGCGTCTTCGAGCCGGTAGGTCTCGAACAGCTCGTACTTGCGGCCCGTCATCTTCGCGAATTCTGCGGAAACGTCCTGGACCACCTTTTTCACGTTCAGCATTGCCTGGTGCTGTGCGCGCTTGTGTTCCATGTAATAGTCGGGCAGCACCAGCGCGCCGATGCTCTTCGGGTTTTCGATATCGAGCAGCGGGTCGATGGCAAGGTACTCGCCCACGAACTTCTTCACATCCTCATCGGTAATGTACTGCATGCTCTCGATGGAGTGGCTGATGATGAAACCGTCCATGTTGACCGCGATCGGCAGCCGCACGTCCTTGTGCTCGGCGATCCGGTAGGCCATGATCGTGTTGTCATAGGCTTCCTGGGCATTTTCGCAGAACAGCTGGATCCAGCTGCAGTCCCGCATGCCCATGCCGTCAGAATGGTCGCCGTGAATATTAAGCGGGGCCGACAGGGCCCGGTTGACCAGGGCCATCAGGATCGGGAGACGGTAGCCGGAAGCGATGTGCAGCATCTCCCACATCAGGGCCATGCCTTGTGAACTCGTTGCCGTTGCAACACGGCCGCCGGCCGCTGCTGCGCCGATGCAGGCGCTCATCGCGCTGTGCTCGCTCTCCACCAGGATGGTCTCGGTGTCCACCTTGCCGTCGGACACGAACTTGGTGAAGGACTCCATGATGCCCGTTGACGGGGTAATGGGGTATGCAGGCATGACATCGGGGTTCAGTTGGCGGAAGGCCTCGGCAACGGCCTGGTTTCCGGTGACCGCCACGGTCTTGGTCGTCGTTATTGCCATGTTATTTGCCCTCCTCTTCCATGACGATGGCCTTGTTGCCCTTTTTGCCCGGGCATTCCATGGCGCAGACGCCGCAGCCCTTGCAATGGTCGTAGTCGAAACCGGTCATCTTCTCGTCCTTTACCATGACCGCTGAATCGGGGCAGTAGATCCAGCAGAACAGGCACTGAATGCAGTTCTCCTCGACCCATTTCGGTTTGAAAGTCCGCCATGATCCTGTTTTATATTCATTCGCATTGCCGGCTTTCAAAATCGAACCGGCATGGGGCAGCTCTTTCCAGTTCATCTGTTTCATCCCTCTTTTACCTCCCCGTATCCGCGCTTGACCGCGTCGAGATTCCCGTCAATGATCTTCTGCGCGAACTTCTTTCCGAAGCTCCCCTTCACGTCGGCGAGCAGCACATCCATGGGCACGATGCTGGTGGCCTTGTTCACGGCTCCGAGCATGGGTGCGTTCGGCATGGGTCTTCCGATGGTGTCGATCGCGATCCTGGTCGCATCAATCGTAAATACCCGCTGCGAGGCCTTTGCTTTCAGTTTTTCGCGCACATCTTTCGGGTCTTTGCTCGTGTTCACGATGAACACCGCGTTGTCCGTTGCACCTTCCGCCACGTTGATGGCGTCCAGGAGCGTCGCGTCCACGACACACACCACACCCGGGTTCAATACCGGGCAGTGCATGCGCAGCGTTTTTTCGCTGATCCTGTTGTAGGCGCGAAGCGGCGCGCCCGCCCGCTCGGGGCCGTATTCGGGAAATGCCTGTACATTGCGGCCGCCGGAGAGGCATGCGTCGGCAAGCACTTTCGCAGCCGTCACGGTGCCCTGGCCGCCTCTCCCATGCCATCTAATCTCTACCATTTCTGCCATAAGAACCTCCACACCAAGGTAAATTCTAATTTCTAAATCCGAAATTCTAGACGCTGTTCAATTCGAAACCGAACAAATTTAGGATTTCGAATTTGGTTTATCTACATTTCCCTGCGCCCTTCGAGGGCCCGCTGGACCGTATTCTCGTCTGCGTATTCGATATCGCCGCCCACCGGCAGGCCATAGGCAATACGGGTGACGCCGATCTCCAGGGGTTTGATCAACTTCGACAGGTAGAGGGCGGTCGTTTCACCCTTCACCGTCGGGTTCGTTGCGATGATCACTTCCTTGATGCCACCGGCCCGGAGGCGCTCCATGAGGCCGTCGATCTTCAGATCCTCCGGCCCGATGCCGTCCAGCGGGGAGATCGCGCCGAGGAGCGCATGGTAGCGGCCCCGGAAGATACCCGTTTTTTCAAGAATGAGGATATTGCTCGGTTCTTCCACTACGCAGATGCGGGACGCGTCGCGGGCGACGTCATGGCAGATGCTGCAGACCTCGTCCTCGGTAATGTTGTTGCAGACCGAACAGTAGCGGCTGTTATTTTTCAGATCCAGAATGGCCTGGGCGATACCTGCGGCCTCTTCCCGGGGCATGCCGAGCAGGGCAAAGGCGAGCCGCTCGGCGCTCTTTCTGCCGATCCCGGGGAGCTTCATAAAGGACTCGACCATCCGGCTTACACCCCTGCCGGAAACCTCGGCTGCCTGTGCTCCGCCCTTTCCGCTCCCCCTGGGGTGCGGGAAGAAGCGACTCGGTTTTTCCTGTTCTTTCGACATTTCTCGCTTCAACTCGACAGGACCGGCAGGAGCACCCAGCGGGCTGAAGACATCTCGTCAGCGGCCATGAGGGGTGATCAAATAAGTCCCGGAGGAAGCCCCATCCCGGCCGTAAGCCTGGCCATCTCCTCTTTCATGAGATCCTGGGATTTTCTGAGGGCCTCATTCACCGCGGCGGTGATCAGGTCCTGGAGCATTTCGATGTCCTTGGGATCTACCACGGAAGGATCGACCTTGATGGAGAGCACTTCCTGCCGGCCGTTGGCAACAACCGTCACCATTCCGCCGCCGGCGGACGCCTCCACAGTCTTGCCCGCAGCTTCTTCCTGGAGCTTCTTGACCCGCTCCTGCATCTGCTGGGCCTGTTTCATCAGGTTACTGATAATGTTTTTTGACATGTAATACCTTTTTCGAGAAGAGGTTTCTCAATAAAATTTTGGGAAAAAGGAATATTATAATAAAAGATATTTTTCGGTTTTGCAACAAAAAATGAGGGGTTTATGCGGATATTAGAAATTTAAATGACAGGGGATAGTGCCGGCCGCGTTACTCTTCCTGCTGGTCCTGCTCGATCACCTCTCCCCCGAAGATCCTGAGCGCGTCCTGGACAAGGGGGTCCTGCTCCGCGGCTTGCTTTTTCGGGGCAGATCTCGGCTTGGCCGCGGGCTTGGCCTCTTCGGCGACCGCTTGTTCTTTTACCCGCACCTTCCTGCCTAGCACTTCCGCGGCTATATTCTCGATCAAATTGATGTTCTCCGGATTTTCGATCTGTCCGACCTGGAAACTATTGCCGGCAACAGCAATAGTCATTTCTTTTTCGCCGATATTGATCAGCCTGCTGTGGGCAAGAACCGTTGCAAAACCGGGTTTTTTCGATTTGATCAAGCTGATGACCGTATTCCAGTCCTCTTCGGCGCTGCTTCCGGCTGCTGCAGGCGAGGGCCGCGGAGCTGCCTGCGGTTTCGCTGCATAATCGGCCCGCGCTTCGCTGATCCTGGACGGCTGTGGCGTTGCTGTCTGGCCCGATGCGAGCCGGGCTTCCAGCCGCTTCATCTCCTCCAGAACGTCGGCAAGGGGCTTGAGCGGTGTCAGGCTGCAGGCCTTGATCGCCCCGACCTCGAACGTGAACCGCTGATGCGGGGACCAGCGCATATCATCAAGCGTTTTCGACAGGCTGTCAAAGAGCATGAGCAGGTATTCGTTCGAAACGCCTGCTGCCTGCTGTTTGAGCGCTTCGATATCTGCGGCGGGCAGCTCGACGATCTTTGCCGGGTCTGAGGAGATCTTTGCGGCGAGCAGGTTCCTCACATGTTCGACGATGCCGGCAAGGAACTGACGCATGTCCTGCCCCTGTTCGAGCAGCAGGTCGATCTGCTTGAGCAGGCCCGCGGAATCCCGGGCCAGGAGCCCGGCGGCAAATCGGATCAATGCCTGCTGGGCGACGGAGCCGAGTGTGGCCTGAAGGTCTTCGTCCTTGATGGCCATGCCGCTATACGATACCGCCTGGTCCAGCAGGCTCTGGGAATCGCGCATACTGCCCTCGGCAGCCCGGGCGATCATGGCAAGTCCCTGGTCGCTTATGGTGATCCCTTCTGCGCCTGCAATGGTTCGAAGCCTGCCGCTGATCTCCTGCAGAGGAACCCGTTTAAAGCCGTAGCGCTGACAGCGGGAATGTATGGTGGCGGGGATTTTCTGCGGTTCGGTGGTGGCGAAGATGAAGATGACATGGGGCGGGGGTTCTTCAAGTGTCTTGAGCAGCGCGTTGAAGGCCTCATTCGTGAGCATATGGACTTCATCGATCACGTAGACCTTGTTCTTGCCGCCTGCGGGTGCGTACTTGACCGCTTCTCGTAGTTCCCGGATATGCTCGATGCCCCGGTTCGATGCACCATCGATCTCAATAACATCTACGGATGTGCCGGCGGTCGTCTCCCGGCAGGAGTCGCATTTGCCGCAGGGCGTCGGCGTCGGGCCCTCGGCGCAGTTCAACGCTTTTGCCAGAATGCGCGCTGTCGTGGTCTTGCCTACCCCGCGCGGTCCGGAGAACAGGAAGGCGTGTGCCAGTCGGCCGGAACTGATCGCGTTCTGAAGGGTGCGCGTGATGTGCCCCTGGCCGACCACATCCTCGAAAACCTGGGGTCTCCACTTTCTTGCCAGGACCTGATAGCTCATGACACCTTACCTCGAAACACGGGGCATTGTACCATAGTCACGGAAGCGACCAAAAAGAAAAAGCTCACAAACCCGGGCTACCCTGCGGCACACCCGGAACCCGTTTACCGCTGCTTCCTTCCGGACCTGACGGGGTTCACGGGACCGCGGTTGCGCAGGACCCGGGCTCATGAGCGCTTCTTTCAAATATGGCGGAGAGGGTGGGATTTGAACCCACGTTAGGTTTCCCTAAACACGCTTTCCAAGCGTGCGCCTTCAGCCGCTCGGCCACCTCTCCGGTTAACTACAGTTCGGAGTTCAGAGTGGGGAGTTCGGACAAAAATCTTCCCCTTCCCGCTCTTCTTCTCTTTAACTCCGAACTCAAAACTCCGAACTTTATTCTATTGTAATGGCGGAGAGGGGGGGATTTGAACCCCCGGTGGAGTTACCCCCACAACAGTTTTCGAGACTGCCGCCTTCAGCCGCTCGGCCACCTCTCCGTTTCAGTTCGGATTGTGGATTTTGGGTCCAGGTTTTTCCATTCCCCGGTTCGCGGTCCTGGATGTCCTCAGCTCCTCAAAAAAACACTGCAACAGGTGACGGCTCTCGCTCTCCAGCACTCCCGGCGTGATGCGATAGACATGGTTCAACTTTCCGTCACGCACCACATCGTATACCGAACCCAGGGCCCCCGCACGCTCGTCGCGGCAGCCATATACCAATCGTCCGATCCTCGCGAGAACCAAGGCGCCGGCACACATGAGGCAGGGCTCCATAGTCACATAAATCGTGGCGTCGGGAAGCCGCCATCTGCCCAACTTCACCGCTGCCTGCCGAAGAAGAATGCATTCTGCATGGGCTGTCGGGTCCTGCCAGGTCTCGCGCATGTTATGCGCAGAAGCAACGACCGTGTTATCGATGACCAGAGCCGCGCCGATGGGTGTTTCCCCTTCTGCCGCTGCCTGTTTGGCCTCCGCAAGGGCAAACCGCATAAATTCCTGGTCGCTTCTATTCGGCTGATTCTGCATCACGAAAAATGGTGCGCCCAAGAGGATTCGAACCTCTGGCCTACGGATTCGTAGTCCGTTGCTCTATCCAGCTGAGCTATGGGCGCTTGAGAAACAATGTGCACAGGTGCCGGAGGCATCTGTGCACAAGAGACGACCTGGTTCCTTGTCAAAAAGACTATTTTGAAACTCCGCCCACGAGCATGAGTCCGATGTTCTCATGCTGGAACGGATGGATCCCGGGCTGCAGGGAGAAAAGCCAGTTGCTCCAGATCTCCTTGCCGTTCTCCGCGACCACGACCTGTGCGGCCGGCATATTGGGCTTGTCCGAAGCAGAGGTGAACTCCGTGTCGGTCATCTTGAAATCGGGCAGGAAGTTCAGCACCTTGACCGTCATCTTGGTATTCGGGATTGCCAACTCCGAACCGACATTTATCGTGTACTCTTTGTTGATTTTTGCCTTTTTATCTTCAACGCCGATCTTTACTGCCTTCCATTTGGCCTTCACATCCCTGGATACGATGACCTTCCGGTCCACCTTCGGCATGTTCGGCATTCCTGAAGGAGGCATGCCGCCTTCCATCGGGGGATGACCTGCGGGAAGCTGGGGCTTCTCCTCTTTCTTCTTGCAACCAGCGAACGATACCGCGAGAACCAGAACTGCGACTACTGCCACGATCTTTTTCAACATTGTGAACATCCTCCTTGAACATCGAGAACCGACATTGTTTTTTACCGCTGCAGCATGTCTGAATGGCGGAGAGGCCGGGATTCGAACCCGGGGTGGGGTTACCCCCACAACTGCTTAGCAGGCAGCTGCCTTCAGCCGCTCGGCCACCTCTCCGTGTTGCTGCGCAAAGCTCTTTGGCTCTTTGAACTATTCGCCGGACTGAACTGTTATTTTTTGTATGGCGGAGAGAGAGGGATTCGAACCCCCGGAGCTTTCGCTCAACGGTTTTCAAGACCGCCGCCTTAAACCGCTCGGCCATCTCTCCGGTTGAACCTTCCGATGAAACGGTTTGAACCGTTCGAACGATTTACACGGTTCGTGGCGTTATTTTCTCCGCGCCGCCCATATACGGTCTCAGCGCTTCCGGTATCATGACCGTTCCGTCAGACTGCTGGAAATTTTCGAGGATGGCAACCACCGTGCGGCCGACAGCAAGACCCGACCCGTTCAGCGTGTGTAGAAGCTCGGTCTTCTTTCCGCCTTTCGGCTTGTACCTGATGTTGCCGCGCCGCGCCTGAAAATCTTCGAAATTGGAGCACGACGAGATTTCCCGGTACTTATTCTGAGCGGGCAACCAGACCTCGATGTCATAGGTCTTGGCCGCAGAAAAACCCATATCCCCGGTGCAGAGCACGATCACCCGGTACGGGAGACCGAGGCGTTTCAGCACTTCTTCCGCATTCCCGGTCAGTTTCTCCAGCTCATCGTAGGAGCTTTCCGGTTTCGCAAACTTTACGAGCTCGACCTTGTTGAACTGGTGTTGCCGGATAAGGCCACGTGTGTCCTTGCCGTAAGAACCCGCCTCCCTGCGGAAGCAGGGCGTATAGGCCGTGAACAGGACGGGAAGGCTTTCCTCGGGAAGAACTTCGTCCCGATAGATATTGGTTACCGGAACTTCTGCAGTAGGGATCAGATAATAGGTGCCGTTCTCCACCCGGAAGAGCTCTTCTTCGAACTTCGGCAGCTGGCCTGTTGCCGTCATGCTCATCTTATTCACCATGAACGGCGGCAACACCTCGGTATAACCGTGCCCGGTCGTGTGCAGATCGAGCATGAAGTTGATCAGGGCGCGTTCCAGTCTGGCGCCCATGCCTTTATAAAGAGCAAAACGTGCCCCGGTGATCTTGGCAGCCCGGTCGAAATCGATGATATCGAGATACTCTGCCAGGTCCCAGTGCGGCTTGGGTTCGAAAGAAAACTTGGGCAGCTCCCCCCCCTGGGGCGACCAGCGCCGCAGTTCCCTGTTTTCCTGTTCGTCTTTCCCGTCCGGAACGGAGCTGTGCGGGAGGTTCGGGATGGTCAGGAGGAGCGAACGCTGTGCGTCCTCCACTTCACGGGTACTGTTCTCGAGATCAGCGATCTTGTCGCCGACCGCGCGCATCTCGGCGACCTTGTCCTCTGCCGGCTGCCCGGCCTTCTTCAGCCGTCCGATCTCCTCGGAGGCCTCGTTTCGGCTGCGGCGAAGCGTTTCGATCTCCTGCTGTGCCTGACGACGCCGGACATCGAGCGAGAGGAACTCAGTCAGGTCCAGCGCAATGCCTCGTCGCGCCAGCCCTGCCTTGACCTGTTCCGGATTTTCCCTTACAAGCCGCAAATCAAGCATTTAAAGTAGCATTCTCCTTCTTCGTTGTCAATAACTTTTCTTGATGATCCTGGTCTCTAACGCCTTTATCTTGACCGCGATGGCTTCTTTGTTCTGGTAGACCGGCTCGATTTCGCGGTAGAGCTTCAGCGCTTCGGTCAGTTTATCCCCCGCTTCAAGACACCCGGCCAGGGCGAAGCTGGCTTTGACGGCCAGTTCTTGATCGGAGTTGTTTTCGAGCGCTTTTCGGTAGTATCCTTCTGCCTGCTCGAGCTCTCCTTTTGAAAAAGCCGTCGTGCCCAGGCGGTAATAGCCAAGTCGCACATTCGGTCCCGCCGGGAACTCCGTTACCTGCCGGGTCCAGGCTTCGCGCGCCTCTTCACTCTTTCCCGTCCTGAACAGACAGTCCGCCAGGCTATAGAGGCTCTTTTCTCTCACGTCGCGGTTTGAATACTCGATGGCCCTGTGGTACTCCTCAACGGCGCGCCCGTAGTCGCTGTACCCCAGTTCGTAGATCTGAGCGATGTACCATTGGGTCTGAGGCGCCGTTTCCCGGCTAGGGTACCGCTTCAAAAGCACTTGCAACGTTTGAAGCGCCTTTTCGGTCTGGCCCAAATACAGGAACTGAGTAACGCCGGCCCAATAGAGCGCATCGTCCGCGCGGGAGCTGTATGGGTGTTCCTTAACAATAGCGAAGTACATCCTGACCGCGTTCGGATAATCTCCGGCATTCCAGCGCTTGGTCGCGGCCTCGTACTCCCGAATGGCGGTTTTGTCGAACACATCGCACCCGCCCAGCATGCTGCCGAGCAGGAGCAGAATAAAAATTTTCTTCATGGTTCCGTGCTATCCGGTCCGGCTGCAGCTTCCGGCAAGGTCTTGTCGGGAGACGGCTCCTTCTCGTCCTCACGCTCGACCACCTTCGCGAAGCTGACGACCTTGTCTCCCGCTTCCGTATCAAAGAGACGGACCCCTTGCGTATTTCTTCCCTGGACCGAGATATCCTTGCTCCTGATCCGCAGGACCTTTCCGTTCGACGTGATAAGCAGGATCTCGTCGTCCTGTGAGACCTGGGCCATGCCGATAACCTGGCCGTTCTTCTCGGTGATCTTGATTGTGATGATCCCCTTGCCGCCCCTGCCCTGGCTCCGGTAGTCTTCAAGGGTACTCCGCTTACCGTACCCGTTCTCGGTCACCGTCAGGATAGTAGAGTCGTCGCGCACGATCTCCATGCCCACGACCTGGTTGCCCTCATCGAGTCTAATGCCGATCACGCCTTTGCCCGTCCGGCCGATCTCGCGCACGTCGGTCTCGGAGAAGCGGATCGAAAGCCCGTGCCGTGTTCCGAGGAAAACGTCGCGTTTGCCGTCGGTCACCTCGGCGGAGATCAGTTCGTCCGCCTCGTCGAGAGTGATCGCAATGATGCCGGAGGGCCGGGGATGGCTGTAAGACTCCAGCTCCGTCTTCTTGATAATGCCGTTCTTGGTCGCCATCAGAATGTAGTGTCCCGGGGTGAATTCACGGATCGGAAGCGCTGCCGTCACCCGCTCGTCCTGGCTTATCTGGATGAGGTTGACGATGGCCTTGCCCTTGGCCTGCCTTCCCGCCTCGGGTATCTGGTGCACCTTAAGCCAGTAGACGCGGCCCTTATTGGTAAAGAAAAGAATATAGCTGTGGGTGGTCGCGGTGAAAAGCCTGGCCACGAAGTCCTCTGCCTTGGTCTCCATGCCGATCTTGCCCTTGCCCCCGCGGCGCTGGGCCCGGTACGTGGTCAGCGGGTTCCGCTTGATATACCCTGCGTGGGAGATGGTAATCACCATCTCCTCGTCCTTGATCAGGTCTTCGATGTCGATCTCCGAGGCCTCGGCCACGATCTCGGTCCTGCGCGCATCGCCGTATTCCTGCTTGATAGCAAGGAGTTCGTCGCGGATTATCGTCATGACGAGGGCGTCGGACGCCAGGATCTCGTTCAGGCGGGCTATCTCCCGGAGCACTTCCTCGTATTCCGCGATGATCTTGTCGCGCTCGAGCCCGGTCAACCGCTGCAGCCGCATGTCCAGGATTGCCTGGGCCTGGATCTCGGAAAGCTTGAACTCGCGGACGAGGCCGTTCCTGGCCTCCTCCGGGCTTTGCGATGCCTTAATAAGAGCGATCACGGCATCGAGGTTCTCAAGGGCTATCTTGAGGCCCAGGAGGATATGCGCCCGCTCCTCGGCCTTCCTCAGGTCATACCTGGTCCTGCGCAGCACCACTTCTCTGCGGTGCTGGATGAAATACGAGAGCAGCTTGCGAAGGTTCAGGACCCGCGGCTGGTTGTTCACGAGCGCGAGCATGATCACGCCGAAGGTGGACTGCATCGCCGTATGCTTGAAGAGCTGGTTCAGTACGACCGACGCAATCTCACCTTTTTTCAGGTCGATCGCGATTCGCATGCCTTCGCGGTCGGACTCATCACGGATCTCGGAGATGCCCGTGATCTTTTTCTCCTGCACCAGTTCTGCGATGCGCTCGAGCAGGCGGGCCTTGTTCACCTGGTAGGGAAGCTCGGTAACAATAATGCTCTCGCGCTCACCCTTGCCTTCCTCGATCGTGGCCCTTGCCCGCATCTGAATGATGCCGCGCCCCGTCATGAATGCCTGCTTGATCCCTTCATATCCGTGGATGAAAGCTGCTGTAGGAAAGTCAGGGCCTTTGATAACGGACATCAGCTCCTGAATCGTGACTTCGGGATGGTCGATCATCATCACGAGTCCGTCCACGATCTCGCCCAGGTTGTGCGGCGGGATGTTCGTGGCCATTCCGACGGCGATACCGGCTGACCCGTTGATCAGGAGGTTCGGCACGCGTGTAGGAAGCACGGAGGGTTCTACGGTTGTGTCGTCGAAGTTCGGGACGAAATCGACCGTCTCCTTGTCGATGTCGGCCAGCAACTCCTCTGCCAGCTTCGTGAGCCGCGCTTCCGTGTAGCGGTATGCTGCTGCCGGGTCGCCGTCCACGGAACCGAAGTTGCCCTGGCCGTCCACCAGCAGGTAACGCAGGTTAAAGTCCTGGGCCATCCTGACCATGGTGTCGTATACAGCGCTGTCGCCGTGGGGATGGTACTTCTTCAACACTTCGCCGACCACGCCCGCGCTCTTGGAATATTTTTTATTGTGCAGAAGTCCTTCCCTGAACATGGCATAGAGGATCCGGCGATGCACCGGCTTCAGCCCGTCGCGTACATCGGGAAGAGCCCGCCCCACGATCACGCTCATGGAGTAATCGAGGTAGGCGGTCTTCATCTCCTGCTCTATATTGATCTGGGATTTTATTTCTTGAGGTTCCATATCGTTAAGGCAAATCCTAAATTCGAATTTCGAAGCTCTAAAGGGAATACGTTTTCACTTTTGTTTAGGGTTTAAATTAGTGTTTGGTGCTTGTCCCTATTAGACATCCAGGTTCCGGACTTCCAGCGCATGCCGCTGGATAAAGGCCCTTCGCGGTTCGACCTGGTCGCCCATGAGAATGGTAAAGATCTCGTCAGCCTTGACCGAGTCCTCGATCGTGACCTGCAGGAAGGTCCGCTTCTCCGGGTCCATCGTCGTCTGCCAGAGCTGCTCCGGGTTCATCTCGCCCAGCCCCTTGTATCGCTGAATCGCGAGGCCCTTCTTGCCCAGGTCAAGCACATGACGCACGAGCTTGCCTGTGTCGTTGAACCCCTTTTCCTCTCCCTTTTCCCGCACCCGATAGGCCGGTCCGTCAAGGCCGAGCAGAGCCGGCGATATGCTCTGGAGCTCCCGGAACTCGGGGGTCGTGACGAAGTTCTCATCGATCAGAATGCTGGAGTGAGCTGCTTCGTATTTCGTATCGAACTGCAGCCGGAAGGCCTGGTGCTCCTCATCCGGTTCGATCGCCCAGTCGACGGCGGTCTTGGGATGGAATTTCCTGAGATACTCCTCTATGGTCTGGGCAACTGCCTTCAGCTTGTCCTCTTCCTTCAGGACAGCC
>Ga0154501_1275_pt1 | contig 19021 bp, 18 predicted proteins | sample RifGroD2_FD_115980 | JGI IMG/M metagenome (GOLD analysis project Ga0154501, IMG submission 115980) | Nitrospirae bacterium GWD2_57_9 | reverse complement strand
TAGCCGCCCTGTTTAAAGAGCGCCCAGCAGCTGGACAGGACGACCGGCTCGCCCACGAACGTGCTTCCCCGCTCAGCGGCCGTCTCGCCCGGCTTCACGTTCATCCCCGCGTTCCGGACCGCGGCAATGCCTGCGGAGACGATCGTTTCGAGTCCTTCGCCGTCTTTCAGGTGAACATGCGCGTCGATGAAGCGGCCTGTCTGCTGCCTGATCATTGTGCATTGTACACTATTGAGCTCCCTGCAGCAAGCCGCGGAGAATGCGCTAGCTCCGGAATTCACCGGGCTGCCTCAATTTCATTTTCCCTGATCAAGCGTTCAGCAGGCAGTTGCGCCGGCACTTCAAACCCGATGGCAGGTAAAACAGAGCTTGCTCCCCTGATTGTTCAGGACAAGATGATAGCGTTCTCTGTTGCGAAGGTTATGGCAGGAGATGCAGGCGATCTTGTTATCAGGAAGCCGTATGCCCAGGTTCAAGAGGAAACCGGCTGGAGCGTAATCGAACTCTTTGCCCAGGGGAGGATAGTGCCTGAGCACAGGGTGAGTATGCCGGTTATCGCAGTTCGCGGAGCAAATGGCAATATTGATTGCGTCGACCCCGTCATGGCAATAGGCGCATTCTGCGACCGTGCTTTCTGCTTCCACGGTTCGGCCATGGTGCGCCACCGGTTCGGCAAAAGCAGCGCCCTTGACCAGCATCAGGAACGCCGCGGTCAGGGCAATAGGCGGAAAGACGTATTGAAACGGCGGCATCGGGCGGTTCTCCGGTTAAAGCGGCTCCTCCCGAATGCCGGGTATGTTTTAGTTGCGTTTTAATGAGAATAACAAAGGAAATTTCTATTGTCAATTTCAGGCAGGCGGCGGCATAAGCCCATTGTCTCGGAAGCTGAAATGAAGGCCGTCACCGACAATGATATGGTCGAGCACCCGGATGCCGAGGACCTCGCCTGCCTGGACCAACCGCCTGGTCAGCAGAATGTCCTCCTGGCTCGGCCGCGTGTCGCCGCTGGGGTGATTGTGGATAAAGATAAGGGCCGCCGCTGATTCGCGAATGGCGGCTTTGAAGGTCTCGCGGGGATGGACGATCGATGCCGAGAGACTGCCCGCGGACACTTCCTCGTCCCGGATGACCCTGTTCTTCGTGTCCAGCATGACGCACTTGAAGACCTCTTTCTTGAGGTCCCGCATGCGCGGCCGGTAGTACTCGACCACGTCCTGACTGGAGCAGAGCGAGGCCCCGGAGAGCGAAGGCTTCTGGTGCCGCCTGCCGATCTCGATGGCGGCCTTTATCTCCGCGGCCTTTGCCTTGCCGATGCCCTTGACCCCGTCCTTCCCGATCATCTCGTTGATGCCCGCCTGTGCGATGCCGTCGAAGTTCCTGAACTTGTCCAGGAGCTCCATGCCCAGATCCACGGCAGAGCGATCGCGCCACCCGGTCCTCAAAATTATCCCGAGCAGCTGCGCATCAGAGAGGACGGCTGCCCCGAACTTGAACAACCGCTCCCGGGGACGCTCCTCCTCGGGCCATTGCTTGACGCTCTTCTTTTTGTCGGACATGGAGACCTCTCGAAGCAACAACGCAGGATGGATGACATCTGGCTCGCTCCTGCAAAGGTACTATAAGCAACGGGGAATGTAAAGAATTGAGATGGGGTATTTTCAGGGTAGTAGCCAAATACGAATAGTGAGCAGGGAGGAACACGGGAAGCGACCAGCTCATCCCCCTCTTTTTCGGGCTCGGAAACAGGCGCCTGCGGTGAATGAGGAAGTGCAGAAACCCGTCATGCCGGTGAACAGAATGTCGGAAAAGCCCGCTTTCCCGAGCATCAGGAGCTGATCCCCGACCGGGACCGTGCCTCCGATTCACTGCGACCACGCTTCCGCACTGCCGGCCAGGCCCTCGGGCAGTTGCTGCGTGAGGACGACATCGGCGAAGGCGAACCTTCCCCCCGGCTTGAGCACCCGGTTGATCTCCCCGAAGAGGGCCTCCTTCGAAGCGGAGAGATTGATCACGCCGTTCGAAATGACGGCGTCAAACAGGTCGTCCCCGAAGGGCAGGCTCTCGGAGATCACCTGCTGCACCTCGGCGTTCGCAATGCCCGCATGCCGGAGGTTCTCACGGGCCCGGGAGACCATGGCGTCGGTCAGATCGACCCCGTACACCCTGCCTCCCGGACCGGCGAGCCGTGCCGCTGTATACAGGTCAAACCCGGCGCCGCATCCCACGTCGAGCACGATACTGCCGGGAAGGACGGGACCAAGAGTAAAGGGATTGCCTACCCCGCAAAAGGATTCAAGCAGGCCGGGGAAGGCAGCCTCGACAAGCGCCTGATCATAGCCGAGCGCCAGCGCGCCCTCCCTGCCCGTCGGATAGGAAAATTTCCCGGAAGCAGAAAGGGCCACTTCGGAATACTTTTTCCTGACCGCGTCCCGAACCTCTTCCGGCTGCGGTCCCATCTGTCGGCACGCCCCGGCGCCGCCTGTGGGCGCTCAGACCGATCCGCCCGGTAGGTGCTTATGCTGTTCCTGCATAACGAGCTCCTCATGGACTGAAAATGGTTGACGATTTAGAACTCTCTGTCACGATCGTCGGCGTCGCTGCTGTCGTGAAGAGCAATGCTTTTGAAAACAGGAGCAGCTGTTGCCCGAGCCCCGGGAGGGGGATGCGGAACTTCGAGGCTTCCGGCGCCGGCTCGTCCTGTGTGCTCGTCAACCTTGAAGAATGCGATCGTGCCCTGGAGCTGCTCCGCCCGGGCGGAAAGCTGCCGGGAGGTGTCGGCAATTTCCTCGGTCGCTGAAGCGTTCCTCTGCACGACCTGGTTCAGCTGCTGGATCGAGTCGTTGATCTGGTCCGCGCCTGTGGCCTGTTCCCGGGATGCTGCCGTGATCTCCTGCACCAGCTCGGCTGTTTTTTTGATATCGGGAACGAGAAGTTCAAGCATCTGGCCCGCACGCTCTGCCACATCCATGGTGGCGGAGGAAAGCGTGCTGATCTCTCCCGCCGCGCTCTGGCTCCGTTCAGCAAGCTTCCTGACCTCTGCTGCAACCACCGCAAAACCTTTCCCATGCTCGCCGGCACGCGCGGCCTCGATGGCGGCATTCAGTGCCAGCAGGTTGGTCTGCCGTGCAATCTCCTCAATGATAGAGATTTTTCCTGCTATGTCCTTCATGGCGGCGACCGCTTCGGATACCGCCTTGCCGCTCTCTTCAGCATCCCGGTACGATTTGATCGCGATCTTCTCGGTGGAGAGGGCGTTATCGGCATTCTGTTTGATCGTCGCGCTCATCTCCTCGACCGATGCCGATGCCTGCCCGGCCGATGCAGCCTGTTCGCTGGTACCTTGGGCCATTTCGCCGGCCCCCTTCGAAAGATGCTCGCTTCCCCGCGAAACGTCCACCACGGCGTGGTTCACTTCTGCGACGACTCCCCTCAGCCTTTGGACCATCTTCTTCATCGCCGTCTGCATCCGGCCGACCTCATCCCGCCCTTCTGCTTCGACCTCGATAGTCAGGTCGCCGTTCGAGATCTTTTCGAGCGCGCTGACGCTCGCGATCAGCGGGCGCTGGATAACGGAACGTGCAAGCACGGTAAGGAGCAAAACGAAAAGAGCCACTGCCCCCGTGAAAAGAATGGCAGTAAATGCGACGGCCGAACGCATCCCTTCCGTCAAGCGTCTCTTGGAAAAGCCCAGCTTGAGCCCGCCCAGCGCCTTGCCATCGGCATCCTTGATCGCCCGCTCGTAGACCATCAGGTCTCTCGTATCGCCCGGCTCCTTCGAAGTCGCGGTCAGGGGTTTATTGGCCGTGTCGTAATAGACGGCGAAGGCGACCTCCGGATCGGCAATTGCCATCGCGACATACTTATCCAGCGACATGTAGTCGAAGTTCCTGTAATACTCCTCGCCGGTCTTCTCCATGAAGCCCGCAAGAGTGGCTCCTCGTGAGTCCATCATTGCCACCAGCGCGCTCCTGCTCTGGGACAGGATAAGCACTGCCAGGCAGACGAGCATGATCGTAACGACCGTGACGAGGGGAATGGTCAATTTCTTATTGATCGAGTCAAAATGAAAAAGGTCCATATTATTCACCTCTTTGCGGCAATCGAACCATTCGTTGAGGTCTCCATGCGGCAACTATATCAGAAACAGGAGGCCTTGACAATACGAGCGACGGTGGGCGTTGCCGAAAATAAGAAGGCCCGGCAAGAACCTGTTTTCCTGAGCCCTCGCAAATGCAGGACCCGGTTCGGAGCGAATGCAGCAGGCCCCCCGCAAAAGCCGATCATACCGGGTCTTGCAGTATGGACGCTATCTTTTCCTGTCGGGTGTTTTCCTTCGGAGCAGTATGGCCGAGCGCTGTGTGCAGCTTTCTTGAGAAATCCGAAAGGAAGCAATCGGAGACCATTTTCCCGATATTCGTACCCTCCGGCAGCGCCCGGCTCTCCATCATCATGCCGAGCATGACCGTGGCGGAGCTTTGATACGGGAAAGGATCGAAGTCGGACCGGTCGACGGCAAAAGCGCTCTTCAAAGATGCAAGGGGGATTTTGCTGTACGGCGTTGATTCTTTATGGATCTTTTCTATCGCTCCCTGCCGGGACGCGCCATTGTTCAGTTCAATGCCGCTTTGGAGGGTCGAAAGGTAAAGTGACCTGGCCATTTCCTGGTTTTTTTCAAAAAGGTCTCTTCTCATGGTAACCAGGCAGCACGGATGCTTGTACCAGATCCGTGCGGTGAGCATCATGTCCTTGCCTGCGCCGCTCGCCTTCGCGATCGTGGCGAGAGGCTCCGGGTTGATGAAACAATCGATCTCACCCCTTTGCAGCGCGCCGACCAACTCGCTCATCGGCATAATCTTTGTCTGGATGTCCTTTGTCGGATCGATGTTGTACTTCTTCAAAAGGGTTTTGACGATGAGAAGCTGGACAGTAAGAGGATTGTGGACGCCGATCTTTTTGCCGGCAAGATCCTGCGGTCCTTTAATGGATGAATCGTTTCGGACGACGACCGTCCCCCCGTTCGTACCGCCAAACTGCGCGGTGACCAGGGGAACCGCATGTCCGTTATACGGCCCGACGCCCGCGTTCAGAGCAAGAAAGGAAGATGCAATAAGCTGTCCCGCGTCCAGATCCTTGTTAATAAGTCCCTGGGCGATCACCTTCATGTCCGGAACATACGCGATCTCTGCGTTCACTCCGTTCTTTTTGAACGTTCCCGTCAAATGCGCGTGGACCATGGAAAGCGCGCAGTGCGAGGGCGGCAATACCCCTATTTTTACCGGTTTTGCAATGGCGAACGCCGCACTCTCAAAAAGAGTCCCCCCGGCCAGCGTGGCCCCCGCAAAAAGCGATGTCCTTTTGATGAATTCCCGCCTCGAAATCCTTTTACCCATCACTGTATCCTCCTCCCCCGTAGTAAAATAAGAATGACCCCGCAGTTGTGGTTGGTCGCAAATATCTAATACTTTAGTATAAACTATACGCCAACACTATTTATTCTTCAACAATAAAATTGGAGAAATGGGGAGGCCCGAAAAAACGTTTTGAGCTGGCTGGATAAAATAGGAGGAGGGCTGCGCTGGCAATGGCAAAAGTATAAAAAGGCAGCCCCCGAATCGGCTGCCTTTTTCTTACCGCTAACTACATCTGATGAATTCGTAAAAACTCAAGATTGCCACAAAATGCACAGAAAGCACAAAAGTAATGCATTAAAAACTAAAGTTTTTTTCTGAGCCTTTTGTGCCTTATGTGGCTTAAAAAGACTTTTTACGAGATTGTCACATCTGCACGAACGCGTCCTTAGGCGCGTTGCAAACCGGGCAGGCCCAGTCATCAGGCAGATCGGAGAACTTCTTTCCCTCTTTTGCTTCGTCATACACATACCCGCATACGGTGCATCTCCACATGGTGACCTCCTTCTTGAACAGCAAACTCGAATATCGAAGCCCGAAATCCTAAATCTGAACCTATATCTCGCACGAAAAGCCGCTCCTTCGTTTTAAGTAGTTGAAGTTCTCTGCGGCTTTGTGGCTTTGTGTGGCAAGTATTTTGATATTGTCCTTTCCGGGATTTCCGATCTTATGATCTCATCGTCTGGCACCCGTTCGCCTGGCTGCCGTCGAACTTTTTATGGTACTCGATGGTCTTCTCGGCGAACTGTTTGCCGAAATCATAGCACTTCTTGTCGTCGTCCCGGCTCGGGCGGTAGACCACCTCCACGCCGGGCTCGACCGCCTCGAGGCCCATCTGTTTGAACACGGCATAGGCCTCTTTCACCCCTCCGCCGCCCCAGCCGTAGCTGCCGAACGCGCCGGCCAGCCGGTTCTTCGGACGGAGGCCGCGCAGGTGAGTCAAAAACTCCGCCACTGACGGGAACATGATGTTGTTGAGGGTCGGCGTGCCGACCAGCATGGCCCGGGACTCCCAGACCCGCTTGATGGCAATGCTCATGGGGGTCGACCGCAGCTTGACCACTTCCACATCAACCCCGGCCGACTTGATGCCCTGCATCAGCGGAATGGTCATATGCTCGGTGCTGTGCCACATGGTGTCGTAGATGATCACTACGCGCAGGTCGGCCTTGTCGTTTGCCATGTCGAGGTACATCTGAAGGATCTTGCCGGGATCGCGGCGCCAGATGATGCCGTGGTCCGGCGCGATCATATCGATCTCGAGGCCGAGCTTCTTGACCTCGGCCAGCTTGGCCTTGATGAGCGTGCCGAAGGGCATCAGGATATTGGCATAGTAATCGCGCACCGCATGTTCGAGGGCCGTGACGGAATACTGGTCGCAATATTCGTCGTCGAACCGGGCGGCCGAAGCCAGGTGCTGCCCGAAGGCATCCTGGCTGATCAGGAGCCTGTCCTCTTTGACGTAGCTCATCATCGAATCGGGCCAGTGCAGCATGGGTGTTTCCAGGAACGTGATGGTTTTGGTGCCGGTGTTGAGGGTGTGGCCGGTCTTGACGATCTGGAACTTCCAGTGCGAGGTGTCGAAGAACCGGTCAAGAGCCTTTTTCCCTCGATCCGTGATATAGATGGTGGCGTTCGGGCAGAGCGCCATGATGCGGTCCAGACTCGAAACATGGTCGTTCTCGATATGGTTGATCACCACGTTCTCGATCTTTGCGGGGTCCACCAGGCTCCGGATATTCTCGATGGTATATTCCGAAAAGTCGTGTTTGACCGTGTCCACGAGCGTGACCTGCTTGTCCATGATCAGGTAATTATTGTAAGAGGTGCCGTGAGGGGTGATATAGCCGTGAAAATCACGGACCGCCCAGTCGATCGCTCCTACCCAGTATATCCCGGGTTTTATCTCTACTGCGCGCATTCATTCCTCCTGTTGTACGCCGGTACTGCTTTTGACTGCAGTTTCCCCTTGTCGGGCGCTTTCGTTACGATGTTTTGTTCTTCTTCCTGCAACTGCTGCAGTGCCCGTAGAACTCGACGTGGCTGCCCAGGACCGTGAAATCCCGGGCAACGCCTTTGGGTAGTTCGACCGCGATCTCCTCGGGAACATCCACGATCTTTTTGCAGGTTACACAGATAAGATGGTGGTGCAGGCTGGTGTCGGGGTCGTAGCGTTTGCGATCGGGGTCAATCGTCAACTCCCGGACCGCGCCGGAGTTGGTGAGCGTATTGAGCGTATTATAAACTGTCGCGAAGGACATGGATTGATACCTTCTGGTTACGGCCTTGAAAATATCCTCTGCCGAAGGATGGCCGGTGTTTCCGTCCAGATATTCCAGGATCGCAAGGCGCTGAGGCGTGCGCTTGAAGGATCTTTTCCCCTCTCGGGGAGCTGCTGGTTTCTTATTCATAATGATTGGAATAACTATAAGATAAGAATGAAGGGCTGTCAAGGTCTTTTGATCTGGCCGCGGGGAAAATAAAAAACGCGGCTCTGAATTCAGAACCGCGTTTGCACAATTGACTTTATGAATAACTTATTTTTGCCCGTGCTGCTCAGCCACCTGGATCCTGATCATGGCCCTCATCAGGTCGATCCGGGCCTTCTCGTAATCCTTTTGCTCAAGCTTCTCGGTCAGCAGTTTTTCAGCACGTTCCTTGGCAACGCGCTCTTCTGCCAGATCGATATCCGAGGCGCGGTCCGCGCCCTCTGCAAGGATCACGACCCGGTTCGCGCCGACCTCGGCGTAACCCCAATCCACGGCCAGACGATGCCACTCCGAGCCTTCCCGGTAGGAAAGCATGCCGATCTTAAGCGTGGTCAGGAAAGGGGTATGGCCCGGCAGCACTCCGAACTCGCCTTCGCTGCCCGGTGCAATCACTTCGTCCACGCGCTCCGAACGGACCACCTGGCGGCTCGGCGCAACGATCTCGAGGAGCATTTTTCCTTTTTCAGCGACCATTTTCTTTTTCCATTCTTCGGCACTCACTGAGTGATCTTCCTGACGGAGCGTTGGGCTCCGCGATTAACGCTTGTAGCCGAGTTTTTCCGCCTTTTCGAACACTTCCTCGATCGGGCCGACCATATAGAATGCCTGCTCGGGGATATCATCCATTTTGCCGTCCACCACTTCCTTGAAGCCTTTGATCGTCTCCTTGAGAGGCACATATTTCCCGGGGGTGCCGGTAAAGGCCTCGGCAACCTGGAAGGGCTGCGACAGGAAGCGCTGGATCTTTCTCGCGCGGGACACCGTCAGCTTGTCCTCGTCGGAAAGTTCGTCCATACCCAGGATCGCGATGATGTCCTGGAGTTCCTTGTAGCGCTGCAGCACGAGCTGAACCCTGCGGGCGACCTCGTAGTGTTCCTCGCCGATCACGTGCGGGTCCATGATGCGCGACGTTGAATCGAGCGGGTCCACGGCCGGGTAAATACCCAGTTCCGAGATCTGGCGCGAAAGCACCGTTGTTGCGTCGAGGTGCGCGAACGCCGTTGCCGGCGCCGGGTCGGTCAGGTCGTCTGCCGGCACGTAAATGGCCTGCACCGAGGTGATGGACCCTTTTTTCGTGGAGGTGATACGCTCCTGCAGCATGCCCATTTCAGTTCCGAGAGTGGGCTGATAACCCACGGCCGACGGCATACGGCCGAGAAGTGCGGACACTTCAGATCCCGCCTGCGTGAAGCGGAATATATTGTCGACGAACAGGAGCACGTCCTGACCCATGGTGTCGCGGAAATACTCGGCCACCGTAAGCGCGGAGAGACCGACCCGGAGTCTGGCTCCCGGCGGCTCGTTCATCTGTCCGTAGACCAGCGCGGTTCTGTTGATGACGCCCGACTCCTTCATTTCCGTCCAGAGGTCATTACCTTCACGGGTACGCTCGCCCACGCCCGCGAACACCGAGTAACCGCCGTGCTGCTTGGCAACGTTGTTGATCAGCTCCATGATGAGCACTGTCTTGCCCACGCCCGCGCCGCCGAAGAGGCCGGTCTTGCCGCCCTTGGTGTACGGCGCAAGGAGGTCGATGACCTTGATGCCTGTTTCGAAGAGCTGCTTTGTAGGATCAAGTTCCTCGAGCAGAGGGGCCAGGCGATGGATGGGAAGCGTATCCTTGGTCTGGATCGGCCCCATCTCGTCCACGGGTTCACCGATCACGTTCATGATGCGGCCGAGAACTTCCTTGCCCACAGGCATCGAGATCGGCTTTCCGGTATCGTTGACCTTCATGCCGCGCATAAGACCGTCCGTGGACGACATGGCCACCGTACGCACCCGGTTCTCACCGAGATGCTGGGCGACCTCGAGCGTCAAGTGCGTCTCAGGCGTCCCGAAGTTCTTGTCCTCCGCCTGATCGATCCTGAGCGCGTTCATCAGTTGGGGCAGGCCCCCGACGGGGAACTCGCAGTCCACCACGGCGCCCATCACCTGTACTATTTTCCCTGTGCTCATTGATAACCCCCTGTAGATTAAGACGATTGCAAATGTAAATTGCAAATTTCAAACTGCAAAATGAAGGGTCTTCGTCATCAACTTTGCATTTTGCACTTTGCACTTTGAAATGATGCTTTTACTTCAGCGCTTCCGCCCCGCCGACGATCTCCGAGATTTCCTTGGTGATCGCAGCCTGGCGCTGTTTGTTGTACTTAAGCGTAAGCCTGTCGATCATGTCCCGGGCATTTCGGGTCGCGGAGTCCATCGCCGTCATGCGCGCACCCATCTCGCTCGCCTGGCTTTCCAGCATCGAACGGTACACCTGCACCTCGATGTGCTTCGGAAGGATGGAACCCAGGATCGCTTCCGGATTGGGCTCATACAGGTAATCCACGGCGGCCATGAAGGGGTCCTGCTCGGTCGGCGGTTCCACGGGCAAAAGTTTCTCCAGGGTCACCTTCTGCTGAATCACGCTCTTGAACTCGTTATACAGCAGATAGACCTCGTCGGTCTCGCCGGCAATGAAACGCTCGACGATGTTCCTTCCGACGTCGGCTGCCTTGTCGTAATCGATCATCCCCAGATCGGACCATACTTTTCCGAGCGTATAGGCAGAGCGTTTCCGGAAGAAATCACGGCCCTTGCGGCCGATCACGTTCACCCGGACCTCTTTGCCTTCGGCCTGGAGGGTCCGGACTGCTTCAACGGCCCTGCGGAGGATGTTCGTATTGTACGCGCCGCACAGACCGCGGTCCGAGGTCAGTACTACGAGCTTGACCTTCTTGGGCTCGCGCTTCGCAAGCAGCGGATGCTGGGCGCGTTCCACACGGCCGGCAAGGTTCGCGATGACCGCCAGCATCTTGCGGGAGTAGGGCCGTGCAGCGATCACGCGGTCCTGGGCGCGCCGGAGCTTCGCCGCGGCCACCATCTTCATGGCCTTGGTTATCTGCTGGGTCTTCTTGACGCTCGTGATCTTTCTTTTAATGTCTCTTAAACTAGGCATGGCCTCATCCTATGAGGAAATCCGAAATCCTAATCTCGAAATCCGAAATGATTCAACCGGAGTCGTTTGAAGCATTTGAATTTGGAATTTCGATATTATTTAGGATTTGGTGCTTCGTATTTAGTGCTTCCGCCGTTAGGCGGTAAAGGTCTTCTTAAATTCCTCGATGGCCGCCTTCGCGCGCGCCTTGATATCGTCGTCGATCTGCTTCTTGGTCTTGATGTCGTTTAGGAGCGCCTGGTGCTTGCTCGCAGCGAACCGCAACAGCTCCTGCTCAAATTTCTTCACAGCATTCACCGGGACGTCGTCGACATAGCCGTTGGCGCCCGCAAAGATGACAAGGATCTGCTGCTCCACGGGCATCGGCACATACTGATCCTGCTTCAGGAGCTCATACATGCGCTGACCGCGGTTCAACTGGGCCAGGGTCGCCTTGTCGAGGTCGCTGCCGAACTGTGCGAAGGCCGCGAGTTCGCGGTACTGTGCCAAATCGAGGCGAAGCGTGCCGGCAACCTGCTTCATGGCCTTGATCTGGGCGCTGCCGCCCACGCGGGACACGGAAATACCGACGTTGATTGCCGGCCTCTGGCCCGAATAGAACAGGTCGGATTCCAGGAAGATCTGGCCGTCCGTGATGGAGATCACGTTCGTCGGGATGTAGGCTGACACGTCGCCCGCCTGGGTCTCGATGATCGGGAGCGCCGTCAGTGATCCGCCGCCCATCTTATCGGACAGCTTTGCCGCGCGCTCGAGCAAGCGCGAATGGAGATAGAACACGTCGCCGGGGTATGCTTCGCGTCCCGGGGGCCGCCGGAGGAGCAGCGAAAGCTGGCGGTATGCAGTTGCCTGCTTGGAAAGATCGTCATACACGATAAGAGCGTGGCCGCCCTTGTCGCGGAAATACTCGCCGATGGTCGCGCCGGTGTAGGGGGCGATGAACTGGAGCGGCGCCGGGTCGGAGGCCGTCGCGGAGACGATGATGGTGTAATCCATTGCCCCATGTTCGGAAAGGGTCTTCACGACCTGAGCCACGGTGGAGCGCTTCTGACCGATAGCAACATAGATACAGATGACGTTCTGGCCCTTCTGGTTGATGATGGTATCCAGGGCGACGGCCGTCTTGCCCGTCCCGCGGTCGCCGATGATCAGTTCGCGCTGGCCGCGCCCGATCGGGATCATGGCGTCAACGGCCTTGAGGCCCGTCTGGAGAGGCTCGCGCACCGACTGGCGCTTCACGATGCCGGGAGCGATGACTTCGATGTGGCGGAACTCCTTCGAGGCGATCGGGCCTTTACCGTCGATGGGCTGGCCGATGCCGTCCACCACGCGGCCGACGATGGCGTCACCCACGGGGACCTCGGCGATCCTCTTGGTCCGCTTCACGATGTCGCCCTCGCGGATCTGCGAATCGTCTCCCATGAGCACCGCGCCCACATTCTCTTCCTCGAGGTTCAGCGCCATACCCATGACACCGCCCGGGAACTCGAGGAGTTCGCCGGACATGACGTTGTCGAGTCCGAAGACCTTTGCGATACCGTCGCCGACGGTGATCACGGTCCCGACCTCGGCCACCTCTACGCTCTTTTCGAAGCTGGAGATCTTCTTTTTGATGATCTCACTGATTTCCTGTGCCTTGATCTGCATCGTTACGCTCCTTCACTGAAGCATTATTTCGGAAAACGGTAAGGGCGGGTCAAACCGCCCGTAATGGATCAGCTCGTCTTCGAGCCGTTCGTCAACTGATGGCGCATCTTGTTCAACTGATTCTTGATCGTGCCGTCGTAGATGACGCTGCCGACCTGTGCCTTCGCACCGCCGATGAGCGATGCGTCCACGCGGGCATTGATGTCCACCTGCTTGCCCGTCAATACCTCGAGCTTCTTCTTGATCTCGGCCAGTTCGGCCGGGCTTACGGCCGTGGCAGTGGTCAACTGGACCGCGGCCCGGTTCTGCCGCTCGGCGAGAATGGCAAGGAAGGCCTCGTGCACGTCCTTGACGTAACGGATCCTGCCGGTCTCTGCCAGGTGCTCCACGAACCGCTGCGTTGTCTCCTGCATGCCGAGCTTCCCGGCCAGTTCCTTGATGACCGCTTTCTTGTTTTCGGGGGTGAAGACCGGGCTCGAGAAGAGCTTCTGCATGGCCGGCTGGGATTCAACGGCAGCGATAAAGGAATCGAGATCGGTCCTGGTCTTGTCGACCGCCTTTTTCTCTTCGCTCAACTCAACTAAGGCTTTGGCGTAACGCTTCGCGATGACCCTGATCATCCCTTGCCTCCTACCTTAGCGATATATTCCTTGACGATGCGCTCATGGTCCTTGGCGCCGATCGTCTCCTTGATGCTTTTCTCGGCCAGATCAACGGCCAGGGTCGACGCTTCCGCCTGGAGGCTGGTCCTTGCCTTCTGGACCTCGAGTTCGACACCCTGCTTGACCTGCGCATCGATGTCGGATACCATTTTTCTGCCCTCTTCGACGAGCGATTGCTTGTCCTGCTCGCCGCGGACGCGGGCATCCTCGACCATGCGGTCCATCTCCGCCTGAAGGTCCTTCACCTTGCGCTCCATCTCGGCCAGGGCCGCGACCGCCCGTTCCCGCGCGTCCTTGGACTCCTGCATGGCCTTCGCGATCTCGACCGACCGGTTCCTGAAAAAGTCGCGGATCGGTTTTCTCATAAAATAGACCACGACCCCTGCAATGATCGCGAAGTTAACGAGCCGGGGAAGCCAATCCCCCAGGAAGGTGATCTGTTCGTGGCCGCCCGCTTCGGAAGCATGCACCGCGGTTGCGATGGTCACGACGACCGGGGACAGCAAAGCAATCATCTTTTTCATCTGAAGAACCCTCACCGTCTACACCGCCCTTCCGAGCAGCTTGGAGGTAATTTCGTGGGACAACCGTTCCGCTTCTTTCCTGAGGTCGGCGCGGGCGCTCCCGGCTGCCGCTGCAACCTCGGCCCGGGCCTTGTCCAGCATCTCGCCGGCCTTGACCCGCTCGGCTGAGATCATGTCCCGCTGTGCATCGAGACCCTGCTGGTAAATGCCGTTAAAAGTGGCCGCCGCCTTCTGCTTGGCCTCGGCAAGGGAGCTGTTATATTGTTCGAGCAGGCTCTGCATCCGTTCCTGGGCCGCCTTGGCGTCGCCCAGCGCAGAGCTGATCCCCTGTTCCCGTTCCTGCATTATCTGGCGGATCGGCTTGAAGAGGATGAAATTGAGCGCAACGAGCAGAACGAGAAAGTTCGCCAGTTGCCAGTAGAGGGTGTAATTGATGTCTATCATGTGCGGGGAACGCCTCTCTTCCAGCAGGTTCGCCTAAGGATGGGATGGCCGACCGTTGCCGGAGATTTTACCGTGATATCGTTCTGATTGGCATCCGTCCGCGGGAAACGGGCTGCTGCCTCCCGCGGCGTAAAAAGAAACTTCTTGTTGGTAATTTAAAGTTTAAAAAAATTATCATATCGAAAATCCAATGTCAATAATTTTAGCTATAAATAATATAAATGGCGGCAGTGTTTTTGATTATAGAATAGATTGGCCGCCGAAAAGAGCGGGGAGCGGCTTCCGGCACGCACGGTCCTGATGCAAGGATAGCAGGGCGAACAATCGGTCCTCAGGACCTGGTCATTCACTACGGCCGGCTCCTGCTCTTAGATCAGCAGGCGGGCGGGTCCATGTCGAAGAGCATCGCTGATGGCGCGGAGCAATCGGGTAGACGGCACCGTTCTGCCACGAGGAACACCTTGCCGGACGCGTCTATCTATATCGTGGTTTGCGAGAAGGCCCGGTTCGGTCAGAATCAATGAAGCTCAAATTGCTTGAGCAAAGGCGACCTCCTTGCATCGCCAGACTCTTTACCACTTTTTCCCTTTCATGGAAACAGAAAAAGACGCGGGAGAGACCCCGAGGCTTCGGATCATCGCTCGGGCTAGGAGCAGGGCTTCCGATTACAAAGTGCTTTACTCTCCCGGAACGAGGTGGTAATATATTTTTCTCTCTTTTTTCGCTATGGACAAGATAATCCTAAAAGGCTGCCGCCAGCACAATCTCAAGAACATCGATCTCGAGATCCCTCGTGACAGGCTCGTCGTGATCACCGGGCTGTCCGGTTCGGGCAAGTCGTCCCTCGCCTTCGACACGATCTACGCCGAGGGGCAGCGCCGTTACGTAGAAAGCCTGTCCGCGTACGCGCGCCAGTTCCTGGGCCAGATGGACAAGCCCGATGTCGACTCCATTGACGGCCTTTCCCCCGCCATTGCCATCGAGCAGAAGACCACGAGCAAGAACCCCCGGTCCACCGTGGGGACCGTCACCGAAGTGTACGACTATCTCCGCCTGCTCTTTGCGCGCATCGGCCGGCCCACCTGCTACAAATGCGGCCGGGAGATCGCGGCCCAGACGGTGCAGCAGATCACCGATGCTGTCCTGGCGCTCCCCCGGGAAACCCGCATCCAGGTGCTTGCCCCGATCGTGCGCGGCAGAAAGGGCGAGTACAAAAAAGAGCTCATGGCGGCTGCGGCCTCGGGCTATGTCCGGGCGCGCGTGGACGGGGTCATCAGGGACCTGAACGAGCCGGTCCCCATGGACAAGAAAAAGAAGCATGATATCGAGATCGTGATCGACCGTCTGGTCGTCAAGCCCGGTGTCGAGCGGCGGCTTGCGGAATCCATCGAGACGGCGCTTCGGCAGGCCGACGGCATCGTCCTGATCAATCTGGTGGACCAAAAAAGGGACCAGCTCTACAGCGAGAAACTGGCCTGCATCGTGGACGGCATCAGCTATCCCGAGATCGCTCCCAACTCCTTCTCCTTCAACAGCCCCCACGGTGCCTGCCCGACCTGCGACGGGCTCGGCGGCCTTCTGGAGTTCGACCCCCGGCTGATCGTTCCGAATCCGAACCTTTCGCTCCGGGAAGGCGCGGTAAAGCCCTGGGCCAAACGCACCTCTTATCAATATTTTCAAATGCTCGATTCCCTGGCCGACAGCTGCGGCTTCGATGTGAACACGCCCTTCAAGGAACTGAAGCCCGCCCAACAGAAGATGGTGCTCTTCGGCACGGGCGAGGGAGACGCGAGACCGGCGGCCGGTCGCGGAGCAAAGGCCGTTGCCTGCAAAACCTTCGAGGGGATCCTGGCCATCCTGAAGCAGCGGTATGACGAAACGGACTCCTTCGCGACGCAATGGGAACTGGAGCAGTACATGAGCTACCAGACCTGCCCGGGCTGCAACGGAAGCAGGCTGCGCAAGGAATCCCTGGCGGTCAAAGTGAGCGGGCTGAACATTCATGACGTTACCCGGATGAGCATCAAACAGTCCCTCGCCTTCTTTTCGGAGCTGTCGCTTTCCGGCAAGGACGCGGCCATCTCCCAGCGCATCCTGAAGGAGATCCGGGAACGGCTCGGCTTCATGGTCCACGTCGGCCTGGATTACCTCACGCTGGACCGGGGCTCGGCCACGCTTTCCGGGGGAGAAGGCCAGCGCATCCGGCTCGCAACGCAGATCGGTTCTTCCCTGGTCGGGGTCCTTTATATCCTGGACGAGCCCAGCATCGGACTGCACCAGCGGGACAACCGGAGGCTCCTGGACACGCTCTTCCGGCTTCGCGACCTCGGCAACACCGTACTCGTGGTGGAGCATGATGAAGAGACCATCCGCGCAGCCGACCATGTGATCGATATGGGCCCCGGAGCCGGTATTCATGGCGGCGCCATTGTCGCCCAAGGCACGCCGGAAGAGGTCAAAAAGGTCCCCGAATCGCTTACCGGCCAGTACCTGTCGGGCAGGGCGTTCATCCAGGTGCCGAAGACGCGCAGGACGTCCGACCGCGCCATAACGGTCGTCAACGCCAGCGAGAACAATCTCAAGAACATTACGGTCCGGTTTCCGCTGGGCATGCTGACCTGCGTCACCGGCGTATCGGGATCGGGCAAAAGCACGCTCGTCGTGGATATCCTCTACCGCGCCCTTGCCCAGCGCCTCTACCGCTCGACGGAGCGGGCCGGCAGCCACAAGGACATCAAAGGCCTGGAACACATCGACAAGGTGATCGACATCGACCAGTCTCCCATCGGCAGGACCCCGCGCTCGAACCCCGCCACCTACACCGGCGTCTTCGGTCCCGTGCGGGACCTCTTTGCGCAGCTCCCGGAATCGCGCATGCGGGGTTACAAGCCCGGGCGCTACAGCTTCAATGTCAAGGGCGGCCGCTGCGAGGCCTGCGAAGGCGACGGCTTGATCAAGATCGAGATGCACTTCCTGCCCGACGTCTACGTCACCTGCGATGTCTGTCACGGCAGCCGCTACAACCGGGAGACCCTGGACATCAAGTACAAAGGAAAAAGCATCGCCGATGTGCTCGCCATGACCGTGGAGCAGGCCTTCGAGTTCTTTCAGAACGTGCCTGCCGTCCGGTCCAAGCTGCAGACCCTGCTCGACGTAGGCCTGGCCTATATTACGCTGGGGCAGTCCGCAACGACCCTGTCCGGCGGCGAATCCCAGCGGGTCAAGCTCTCCAAGGAACTCTCGCGCCGGGCCACGGGCCGAACGCTCTATATCCTGGATGAGCCCACGACAGGACTCCATTTCGCCGACACCCAAAAGCTCCTCGACATGCTGAACCAGTTGGTGGACACCGGCAATACCGTGGTCGTGATCGAGCATAATCTCGACGTTATCAAGACCGCGGACTGGATCATCGACCTTGGCCCCGAAGGCGGCGACCGCGGCGGCCAGATCGTTACCCAGGCAACGCCCGAGGATGTGGCCCGGGTGTCCGAGTCCCATACCGGGCAGTTCCTGAAGAAGATACTGTAACACAAAAGCGCCAATCGCCCGGCCATCGAATTCCAAACAATAAATAGCAAAATTGAAGCTCCCCCGGCAATGAAGGTTCGGATGGGCAGCGGGGAATGCACTCACTCCGGAATTCAGGGTCCCTTCAGCTCAAAATGTTTGAGTTTTTTCTTTTTTAGTATTAGAATCAGCTCTGACGCATTGTAAACCTTCCTCGATGCGATCTGAATCTTAAAAACCGGAGGTTGCATGAAGCGCTCACTTACTCATCTTGCCTTTGCCCTGTTCCTCCTTTCCGCAGCCGCCTGCAGCAGCACGCAGCCTCCGGCGGCCCCGGCACTCCAGGGGAACAAGGTCATCAGCACCCTGAAGGACCTCGCTTCCTTCTATCAGAAGAAGAACCTGCCCGGGTTCATGGGCCGGATCGACGAGAGCTTCAAGGACCGGCGGGAATTCGAAGGCACCGTCCGATCGGTCTTCTCGAAATATGACACCGTGCAGTTCTCGGTCCAGTACAGCAAGATGTTCATCACGATCGAGGACAAGGGCATGACGAGGGCGACGTTCAACTGGAACAGCGGGTGGGAGAGCAGCGGGGGCAGCATGCTCAAGAACAGCGGAAGGGCCATCTTCGTTTTTGAACCGAAGGACGCCAGGCTCGTCTCCATAGAGGGAAAGAACCCCTTCCTGCCGCAGGCGATTGAGACGCCGAAGCAATAACAAATTCTAATATCGAATGACGAAATCCTGGACAAAATCCATTTTTTGAAGCTCCCTGCAGCAAATGAAGGTTCGTATAGGCATCTGCAGGGAATCTCGATTCTCAGGGTTGGAACACCCTGCACTCGCGGCAAGCGCTCGTAAACGCTGGGTGCAAGTCATAATCGTATTCGCTCGCATTCCCCGCAGCCTGCAAGCTACGGGGAATGCGCTCACTCCGGAATTCAGACGATACTTGAAATTTTCCTCATTAGAACTTGTTTCGGGTTTGGAGATTCGGATTTCGGATTTACTCGCATGCACTACACGACCGAGCACATAACCACGGACTTTCTCATCATCGGCGGGGGCGTCGCGGGTTTGCGGGCAGCCGTGGAGCTGGCGCGGAACGGCGAGGTCATGGTCGTGACCAAGGATGCTCCCTCCGAGAGCAGCAGCGAGTACGCGCAGGGCGGCGTGGCAGTGGCCCTCTCCGACGAGGATGAGATTTCCATCCATTTTGACGATACGATCAAGGCCGGTGACGGGCTGTGTCTGCGAAAGGCGGTGGGCACGCTGGTCGAGGAAGGCCCGACCCGCATCCGGGAACTGATCCTGTGGGGGGCCGAGTTCGACAAGGAAGGGACGAAACTGGCCTTCACGCGGGAGGCAGCCCATTCCAAGCGCAGGATACTCC
>Ga0154501_1247_pt7 | contig 19109 bp, 20 predicted proteins | sample RifGroD2_FD_115980 | JGI IMG/M metagenome (GOLD analysis project Ga0154501, IMG submission 115980) | Nitrospirae bacterium GWD2_57_9 | reverse complement strand
CTTGAGCGTGTCAGGATCGATCTTGTTGATAACGGAAGCGCGGATGGCGCGGAACCCCGCCGTACAGTCCCTGACCGAGGACATCCCGGCCACGTAGCGCGCGAACATGTTCCCCCACTTGGAGTTCATCCTTCTGAGGAAGCTCCAGTCCTCCGGGATCTTCCCGCCGGGAACATACCTGCTGCCGATCACGAAATCAGCCCCCTTGTCCAGAGCTTCGATCAGCCGCGGCACATCCCCGGGCTTGTGCGAGAAGTCCGCGTCCATCTCCATGACCGCGTCGGCTCGCAAATCGTTCACGGCATGCTTCATGCCGCGAATGTAGGCCGCGCCCAGGCCCTGTTTCCGGCCGGTGATGAGAGAAATGTTCGGCCGGTTTTGAGCTTCGGCCCTCACGATCTCCGCTGTCCCGTCCGGCGAATTGTCGTCCACCACCAGGATATGCATGTCGTGGGGGATCTTCCGGAACTGCTCGTGCAGCGCAGCGATGATGAGCGCGATGTTCTCTTTTTCGTTGTAGGTCGGCAAAATGACCACGATCTTCATGGATATATAACTCCGATACGGAACGGCTTCACAGCGGAATCCGACCACGAAGAAGAACAGGTCGCGCACGAAGTTAATGGGCAGCGTCGTTCTTCGTGACCTTCGCGGTCTTCGTGGTTAAACAGGCAGGGAAGAGTCCTGTTTTTCCTGCTGCAGGGATGATTGCAGGTCCGTATCACACAGGCATCGAAAAATCCTATGCACGCTGCACGGCCGCATTGTTCTTGAACAGCCGCACCAGCACGTACCCGGCAAAGACGGCTGCCATGAGCGGCGATAGCCATACGGGATCGGCCTCGGGCGCGATCATGCGCTCGATGGTCCGGCTTCCGAGATCGGCGAGCGCGATGACGGCCAGAAAGATACCCTCGGCGGTCCTCTTCGATACGAAGGCATCGGCGAGGAACAATCCCATGGCCGGGCCAAGCAATGCGTAGGTATTGTTCTCGGTGCGGGGACTGAACAGGATGATGTAAAGCGCGGCCAGCGCGTAGACGAACACGGCGGTTCGCGCCGGGTACTGTCTTCTCTGCACCACGAAACAGAGGGCCAGCGTCCCGGCGGCGGCAACAAGCCTGATGACCGTCTGGACCTGCTCGGGCACGTTCACGCCCGCCACCCGGAGCGCCGTGAACGGTGAGGTCCAGCCGTGGCCCACGACAGCCACGTGCGCGGCGGCAGCCGAGTTCTGCACGAACGACACGTACTGCTGCATCACGTAAGAGGGATGCTGCAGGAGGAACGGAGACAGCGCGAGGATCAGCATCCCCAGAAGGACCCGCCAGCTCATATGGCGGTCAATGGCCATAACGAGGAGCACGAGCACGATCGCCAGCGGTTTGAGGGCAACGGCCAGCGCCAGCCACAGAGTCGCCCGCCACCACTGCCGCCGCGCCATGCCCACGACCGCGAGCAGCATGAACCCGGCCATAATGAGCGTTGACTGGCCGTTGCGGGCACAGTCCCAGGCCATGGCGATCGCGAGGATGGATGCGAGCGGAAAAAGCTCCTTTGCCTGCCTCTCGCCGGCCAGGCGCGAAAAGCTCCGGACGCCGGCGGCAAAGACGGCAATGATGACGAGCCTCCAGAGGACCTCTCCCACGACAGGCGGGAAGATTGCAAAGGGAATATAAAGGACAGCGGCCTGCGGAAAATAGACGAATCCCCCGATACCGTCCCCGTTATAGAGCGGACCACCCGCGATCCAGTTCCAGGCCGCGATCCGGTACGAGGGGACCACCGTGCGCGTGCCGCCGGATGCAATGATGGCAGCGGCCGTCAGGAAGAGCAATGCCCAGCCGACCCAGGCGTAGAGGACTGATTTTCTGCTGCTCAAATTCAACGAGAGGACCTCGTAGCAACGACCGCAATCCGGGAAAGTGCGGGGATCGCCGATTCTCAAGTCTTGCGCCCTGTGCGCCCTGCGCAAGCTGCGAAACTCTAACAGAATTACCGCACCTTATCAAGAAAATTTTCAAAAAGGAAGGATCTTCAGGCCGGCAGCAGGCGCCTTACCCGGCCCCTTCCGGCCGGCACGGCATCATGTACTTCCGGCTTGACAACAATCGTCCACTGTTCTATAAAAGCACATCCCGAGCCACCGGGAAGCCGGATCCCGAACATCTCTCATCCACGTGGCCTTTGCTGGAGACCTATGAAATTCGACATCCGTTCCCTGCCGATACTTATTCTTTTGTTCGTTCTCTGGATCTCGCCCGGCCTCTTCGGCCGCGATCCCTGGAAAGCGGACGAACCGTACACCTTCGGCCTCGTGAACACCATGATCCAGTCCGGCGACTGGGTGATCCCGCGCCTTACCGGCGAACCCTTCCTTGAAAAGCCTCCGATCTATTTCATGACCGCCGCTGTGTTCGGGAGCCTCTTCTCCCCGCCGCTGGTACCGTTCGAAGCAGCGCGCCTGGCAACCGTCGTCTTCATGTTCCTGGCCCTGCTGTTCTTCGGGCTTGCGGCACGGGAGCTCTACGGGGGCGAATATGCCGTTCTGGCCGCCCTCCTCCTGGTCGGCTGCGTGCACCTGCAGGTGACCGCTCATAAGCTCATTACCGATGTGGCCCTGTTCACCGGTTTTTCCATCGGGCTCTACGGATATGCGCTCATTCTGCGGCGGCCCTTTGCCGGTGGGTTCTGGCTCGGGACCGGCACGGGCCTCGGCTTCCTGTCCAAGGGCCTGCTCGCTCCCGGGATACTCGGCGTCGCGGGACTCGCTCTGCTCCTGTTTCCCCGGTGGCGGCGCAGGGACTATTTCGTGGCCCTGGGAACCGCCGTTGCCGCCGCCCTCCCCTGGCTCATCATCTGGCCCGCCGCCCTTTACCGCAGGTCAACGGACCTGTTCACGCTCTGGTTCTGGCGCCAGAACTTCGGCAGGTTCCTCGGATTCAATGACGGTTCCGTGGGATTCAATGCGGCGTCTCTCGATTCCCACAGCTACTATGTCCTGAACCTGGTCTGGCTCGCCTGGCCGGTCATTCTGCCCGCTCTCTGGACGCTCTGGCACTTCAGGCGCTCCTGGCGCACCCACCCGGTATTCCAGGTCCCGCTCGTTCTTTTCCTCGTGTTCCTCGGCGTGCTGAGCGCCGCGTCCACGAACCGCACACTCTACGCCGTGCCGATGCTCCTGCCGATCGCGATGATCGCGGCCGCCGGTTCCCGGGAACTCCCGGTACGCGCCAAAACGATCGCGAACAGGATCTCGGTGCTGTTCTTCGGCTTTCTCGCCGTCCTGCTCTGGATCAGTTGGCTTGCGCTCATGACGGGAACGCCGGCCGGCCTGGCACGGAAGCTCCAGGGTTTCCGGCCCGATTACGTCCCGCAGGTCCAGGCGGTCCTGCTGATCGTGGCGGTCCTGTATACCGTTGCCTGGCTCGTGGTCGTCTGGCGCTTCACCCGCGGACCGGAACATGTCGTGCTGAACTGGACCCTCGGCGTGATCCTCACCTGGGCCCTGATCATGACGCTCTGGCTTCCCGCGCTCAATTCAGGCACCAGCCATCGCGCTGCCTTCCTTTCCCTCAGGAAGGCCGTACCGGAAGGATACTCCTGTCTGGCGCTCAGGGGCGTAGGAGAGTCGGAGCGGGGCATGCTGGAATACTTTACCGGCCTGCGGGCGCGCCGGATCGAGATCGCGGACCCCGATGACTGCGGCCTGCTGCTCGACGAACGGCCCGGAAAAGCGGAGCCTTCCGGAGATATGCCTGGATGGAGCAGGATCTGGGAGTTCAGGCATCCGAGCATCCGCCCGAAGGACGTTTTCACGCTGTACCGGAAGAACGGAAAACCTTGAGGCGATCAGGCAGGGGAAGCAGAACAGTTCCGGCAGAGACGCCGCTGGAGAAGAATAAAAAAGGCAGGCGCTCCGGCACTCCTGCCGTCAACGCCTGCCTTTCGGATGCTCTCTCTGTCTATTTGCCCGTCTTCAGGTTCTGCACCAGTTGCCGGATCTCGCCTGCATCAGGAGCGGTGGAGGCGAGCTCGAGGTACTTCTCAAAGGCCTTTACCGCGCCTTTCTTGTCGTTCAGATCGTAGGCCAGGACGACGCCCATATTCCGGTTCCCGTTGATGTGACGGGGGTCGATCTTCAGGGCTTTCTTGTATTCCTCGACGGCCTGCTGCGGTCTTCCGGAGTTCCGGAAACAAGTGCCCAGGTCGACGCGGACGTTCACATTCTTCGGGTCGATGGCCAGGGACTTCTGGTAGGCCTCAACCGCTTCCGCAAACCGGTTGGCATCCATCAGCGCATTGCCGAGCATGGTCCAGGCCTCGGCATTGTCGGGAGCCTGTTTCGCGAGCTGTTCGAGCTGGCGGATCTCCTCAGGCGATTTCATTAACGGCCCGCCCGGGTAAGGCACCTGGCCCTTCTGGTCCTGGCGCTGCTGATTGCAGCCGGCTAACGCGATAACAACGAGCACGATCAATACAAGCGTTCTTTTCATGTCCCCCCCTGTAAAATGACTGCGCCCTCGCCTATCCTTTGACGAAAGAGCAACAGTAATCGGAAAGTTTCTTCACTTTGAGCTTGAACTTGGCGTTTGCCTTCACTTCGAAGGACTGACCGCCGGATATCGTCCTCCAGGCGCTCTCGCCGGGCAGCAGCACATCGAGATCGCCCGAGAATATCTCCATGATCTCCCGGTCGCCGGTCGCGAACTCATATTCTCCGGGAAGCATGACTCCCAGCGTTTTCCGGGAGCCGTCCGGAAACAGCACCGTCCTGCTCGTAACCTTCCCGTCGAAATAGACATTGGCTTTTTTTACCACCGTCACATTCTTGAACTCCGGCATGGAAACTCCTTTACGTCCGGCTTTGTGACCCCTCGGCTTTCTGGTATTTTCCCGGGGCGTTCTCAGCCAAAGACCCGTCTGCAACGTTCTTTGTACACTTCTCAGGCTGTGATGTCAACCCCAAAAAGCGCGGCGCCCGGCCTTGACATTCGTATCTACGGCGGCGTAAATTTTAATAGGAGGGAAGGGAATGTTCCATGATCGAGAAGAAGCAGGCAGGATACTTGCCCGAAGTTTGAGCGCCTATCGGGGTCGTGCCGGTCTGCTGGTGCTCGCCCTTCCCCGGGGGGGCGTGGTGGCCGGCTACGCCGTCGCCCAGGAGCTCCAGGCGCCTCTGGATGTGCTCATCGTCCGCAAGATCGGTTTTCCTGGACAGCCGGAGCTTGCCATCGGAGCGGTTGCTGAAACGGGTACGGTTGTGCTGAACAGGGATATCATCGCCGGGCACAGTGTTTCCGGCAGGTATATCGAGGCTGAGATCGAGCGCCAGAAGGAGGAGATCGTTCGAAGGGCCGGTCTGTACCGGGGAGGGAGGACCCTCGGCAGCATGAAAGGAAGGACCATCGTGCTCGTTGATGATGGTGTCGCCACGGGAGCAACCATGAAGGCCGCGATCGCAATGCTTCAGCGGGAGGAGATCAGGAAACTGGTCGTCGGCCTGCCCGTCGCTCCCCAGGAGACGGCCGCGGAGCTGGACCGCATGGTCGATGAATTGATCTGCCTTGAGACGCCGCGGGATTTTACGGCCGTGGGCGAGTACTATCGCAACTTCAACCAGACCACGGACCGGGAAGTGGTCGAGCTGCTGCACGCTGCTGAAAAAAAAGCGGCGTAAAGGGCCAGGGCAGCATTCCGCACTCGGCATTCCATTTATGCCCGGCGCTTTCGTGAGAGCCGGGTACACTCCTCATTCAGATTACCTCGTCAAATGCCGGTACTTGATCCGGTGCGGCTGGTCGGCTGCCGCGCCCATCCGGGCTTTGCGGTCCGCCTCGTACTCGGAATAATTCCCGTCGAAGAAGACCACCTTGCTCTCGCCTTCGAATGCGAGAATATGAGTGGCGATCCGGTCCAGGAACCAGCGGTCGTGGCTGATGACCACGGCGCAGCCCGCGAAGTTCTCGAGCCCCTCTTCGAGCGCTCGCATGGTATTCACGTCGATGTCATTCGTGGGCTCGTCCAGCAGCAGCACGTTGGCCTCTTCCTTTAATATGCGCGCGAGATGCACCCGGTTCCGTTCGCCGCCGGACAGCACGCCCACCTTCTTCTGCTGGTCCGTACCGCCGAAGTTGAACCGCGAAACATAGGCGCGGGAGTTCATCAGAAGCTTGCCGAGCTGGATCTGCTCCTGGCCGCCGGTGATCACTTCCCAAATGGTTTTGTTCGGGTCGAGCACATCGCGGCTCTGGTCAACATACCCGAGCTTCACGGTCTCGCCGATCCTGATGGTGCCCTTATCCGGCTTGTCCAGACCCGTGATCATTCGGAAGAGCGTGGTCTTGCCCGCGCCGTTCGGCCCGATCACTCCCACGATGCCGCCGGGCGGGAGCATGAAGCTCATGCCCTCCACGAGGATGTTGTCGCCGTAGGCCTTGGTAACGTTGTCGGCCTCGATCGCGATCTTGCCGAGCCGCGGTCCCGGCGGAATGTAGATCTCCAGTTCCTTGCCGCGCGCCTCGGTCTGCTGGCGGAGCAGCTCTTCATAGGAGCTGATGCGCGCCTTGGATTTCGCATGCCTGCCCTTGGGCGACATCCTGATCCACTCAAGCTCGCGAGCGAGCGTTTTCTGGCGTTCACTCTCGGACTTCTCCTCCAGCTTCAGCCGCTCGCCCTTCTGTTCGAGCCAGGAAGAATAATTCCCCTTCCACGGGATGCCCTGGCCGCGGTCGAGCTCGAGGATCCAGCCCGCGACGTTATCCAGGAAGTACCGGTCATGGGTCACGGCGATTACGGTGCCCTCGTATCTCTGGAGGTGGTGCTCGAGCCAGGCAACGGATTCGGCGTCGAGATGGTTCGTCGGCTCATCGAGCAGCAGGATGTCGGGCTTCTGGAGCAAAAGCCTGCAGAGCGCCACCCGCCGTTTTTCTCCTCCGGAAAGGATCTTGACGCTCGTGTCGCCGGCAGGACAGCGCAGCGCGTCCATGGCCATGTCGAGCCTGCTGTCCAGCTCCCAGGCGTTTAGATGGTCGAGCTTTTCCTGCACCTCGCCCTGCCGCGCGATCAGCTTGTTCATCTCGTCGTCGGACAGGGGGTTCGCGAAGGACTCGTTGATCTTGTTGAACTCGTTCAGGAGGTCCACCGTCTGCTGCACGCCCTCCTCAACGACCTGGCGCACCGTTTTCGCGGGATCGAGCTTCGGCTCCTGCTCGAGAAAACCGACCGTGTAGCCCGAGGCAACGACGACCTCGCCCGCGAACTCTTTGTCCACGCCGGCCATGATCCGAAGAAGCGAACTCTTTCCCGATCCGTTCAGACCCAGCACGCCGATCTTGGCGCCGTAGAAATAGGAAAGATAAATGTCCTTCAGGACCGGCTTCTTGTCGTAAAATTTTCCCACTCCCACCATGGAGTAGATGATCTTGTTCGGTTCAGCAGCCATGATCTTTTCGATGACCTCCGCAAAAATGACAGGCTCTTTTGTACCTGTTTTGGCACAGGGTGTCAATATAAAAAGAAGAGCATGCCCCTCCGGAAGCGTCCGGCGAAGGGCGGATCGAGATTTTCCTCCGGCATTTTTCCTGCTACCTTGGCCTTCCTGTGGTGCGGAAAAGAAGAAAACGCTTCAACTCCTTGCTCTTCGGCGCGGGATGCAGCAATTTCGTTCACGCTTTACATCTGAAAATGTGGCCGGAGCTGCCTTTGTTGACGCACATCAGGTTCCTCTGCTATGTTCTTTCCTAGAGAGGGAAGTGCGGAAGAAGGGCGGTGCACCATGGACAAACAGGAAGACATCTTTCCGTCAAGCCAGGACAGGGATATCCTCGAGATCCTGCTCGAGAGCGACCTCTATCTCGAGCTTCCGCTCAAGGAGCGACATGAGCTGTTCAAGCACATTTTGACTGCTTATTTCTTTTCTTCCGGCAGGAGGGGAACCTGCTGAGGGAGCGATCCTTCAGCGCGTTCTGTTCCCGGCTCCCGCTGGACCTGTCTTTTCTCCTCCCTGGCCCGGACCGGCCATTGAGAAGCAACCCCTGGGTGTGAACGTGAGACGATGAAGGAGAGCGCCGAACAATTGCAGGTATGCCCGCACTGCGGCACTTCCCTCGAAGAGGACCGCTACGTGCTGCGGGGCGACGGCACCTGCCGGTGCGAGCATTGCTATTTCGCCGACACCTATCTTGACGGGGTCGTCGAAAGCATCGACACTGCGTACCTCGTCACTCTCGAAGCCTTCGTCACGGCGATCGATGCGCGCGAACATGAAGTGGGCAATCATTCGCTCAGGGTCACGGAGTTCTCGCTCGTCATAGGCAAAGCATACGGCTTGCGCGGCAGGGGCCTCGTGGACCTGTACTGCGGGGCACTGCTTCATGATCTGGGCAAGATCGGCGTTCCCGACTCGGTCCTCCTGAAGGCAGGTCCCCTGACGCCTGAAGAACAGGCCGTCATGCAGAAGCACCCCGAGATCGGGTATGGCATCATCGGCAGGATCGGTTACTTCAAGAAAGCTGCCGAGATCATCAGGACCCACCATGAGCATTTCGACGGCTCGGGATATCCGCGCGGCCTCAAGGGCGATGATATCCCGGTCGGAGCCCGGATCTTTGCAGTGGCCGATGCCCTCGATGCTCTCACCGTAACCAGGCCCTATCACCTCGCGTTATCCCTGGACGACGCCACTGATGTGATCGTTGCCGCTTCAGGCAGTATCTACGATCCTTCCGTGATCGAGGCGTTCATCAGGGCTTCCGGGGAGCTGAAGGACTATATCGGCAGGATTTTCATCACCGTGAACCAGGCTTCCGGGGAGAGGCCTGGTCCGACCGTGTAAGGGCCGGGGATCTGCGAAGAGCCCTCTTCCTCCCTAAACCTCCCCGATTGTCACGTATTATGATCTTTATCGCTCAAAATCCCTGGCCTCATGGGCGTAATCCTTTGGTCCGGTTGACAAGAGCGGCGGGAAGAGGTTAAAAGAAGATAAAGCGGGGCGGGGCTTGGTTGACGATTTTGGTTCCCTGCCTCAGGAAAGGCGAGTGATCTATGCGAAAACTCCTCGTGATCCTCTTTATGGCAGTCGGCATTGCGGCCTGCGCCTCGTCCCATGCGCCGGTTCAGCCTCCGCTCCGGGATGCCGACCTTTACCCGGGCGCACAGACCGAGGCAGGGTTGTCCATCGCGGTCGACGAGATCCGGGACCCCGACCGTGTCCGTCATTATTTCGGTTCCGATCTCACGCGGGATGGCATCCTGCCTGTCAACGTAGTGATCTCGAACCGCGGTGAGGACGAGTTCCTGGTAAGGCCGCCGGACATCCTGGCAACGGAAGGGAGCAGTGTGATCGATGCAGTCCCTGTTGAGAAGGTCGTCAGGGAAGGAACGAAGACAGCCTTGCAGGAGACCATCGTTCGACCCGGCGACAGTTATCAGGGGTTCCTGTTTTATAAGGTCAGGAAAAGGGAAGGCGGCATCTACGGTAAAGTGGAAAAAATCTTTTCCGATCGAATGAACCTCCGCATGGTCGTGACGGATCGGACCTCCGGGGAGCGCATCCACTTTGGTCCGTTCCCGCTTTCCGGCCTTTAGGAACCGTTGAGGAACGGTTCGCCCGGTCAGCGGCGGGGACGCTCCAGGGCAACCGCGCTGAGCGCCTTCATCATTCCCTGCGATCGGATCCGCTCCAACTGGTCTCTGCTGCGAACGAAGAAAGACCCCGCAAAGGCAAGCGAATTGAGGGAGATGTCCCCGAAGAATTCACGGGAGCGGGGCACGAGCAGCATCCAGCCGCGTGTCACCAGCAAGCAGTAGGGACGGGAGCGGACGGACGAAGACCCGGACCCGATCATGCCCAGCTGCTTCAGCATTTCTCCGTAAAGCCGGTGCGTTTCCCCTGCGGCAGCTGACGGAGCAGCTCCGAGCCCCCTGTCAAACCGCGCAAAGGAATGCAAAAAAGGGAAAGCGGGAACTTCCGAGAGACCTTCCTTCGGGCCTGCATCCGCGAAGAGAGGCTCAAGCGGCAGGGCCGGCCCTTCCGGGGCAAGGGGAAGCGGCACGAGCTGCAGGTGTTTATGCTGCTGGCTTGCCCCTGCCTCGCGGCCGCCGTTATAGAACCCCAGGCTGTCATATTCGGTGATACCGAGCCAGAGGGCCTCGAAATCGCCCCGGGTGAGAAGCGAATCCTGGTCCTCATACTGCCGGGTAACAATGAGCAGATGATGCTCAACGACGTTGAACTTGTTCAGCACCGCGATATGGGTGTCCGTCAGGTCTCCGGCGGTGAGAGCAGGTTCGGGCGGGAGAAAAGGATTGGCGGTCTTCCCTGCGCCGGAGGCATTGTCCTGTTCTTTGCGAGCTTCGTCCTTGCGCTTCAACCCTTCCAGTATGCGGACAAAGTACCGCACGCCCTGCTCTTCGACGAAACTATACGTCGTCGGTATGGGCAGGAGAGCTCCGCTTGCCAGCGCCGCTGCAGTCGTCTCTTTCATGCGCGACCAGAGAGTGCCTCTTTCGATCAGCATGGCTGCCTCCCGCAGTGCTCTACCAGATTCTTCTTGCATGAAAAAAAGTTCTCGCAGAGGCGCGCCCTGAACTCTCGCTGCACACTCGTAAAACGCTGGGCGCAAGCAGAGTTCGCGGAGAAAAGCCCTAAGGCGGTCTCACACGAAGGCACAAGCCACGAAGAAATCCAGAATTCAAAGCTTTTCTTTGCGATCTCTGTGGCTTCGCGTGATAACTGGGTTTTCTTTTTACTGAAGAACTTTATGGCTTTGTTTTTCTCTGCGTCACTGTGTGCTCTGCGAGAGACGGCTTTAGGTCTCTTGTTTGTTCTGTTTGGCAGCGAACGAAACCGATTATATCACAGTCATAATCGAACCGCTCTTGCAAAAAATGACCGGGAGCCCTATGATTCAGGTCATAGCCTTCCCATGTCGGAAAGAGTATCCTGAGTTCAGGGCAGGGAGCAGACCCTGCTTCAAGAAAACGACAGGAGGCCCCCATGCAAGAACTGAACGTCACCACGATCATTCCCCGAGACAGGCACCCGCTTATCTTCAAGACCTTTGATGCATTGAAGCAGGACGAATCCTTCGTGATCACGAACGATCATGACCCCAAGCCGCTCTATTACTCGTTCCTGCACGAACGGGAAGGCCTGTTCGGGTGGGAGTACCTGGCCGAGGGCCCGGAGGAGTGGAAGGTAAAGATCACCAGGAAATAGGCGGTCAGGAAAGGGCAGGGACAGCATGTACTTGAACATCGATTACGGAAAATGTGAGGGATGCGGCGGCTGCGCCGAGGCGTTCCCGGAGTTTTTCGAGATGCGGGACGGCAAGGCATGGGTCATTAACCCTGAAAAATTCGTGCTCGGGGAGAACCCGGGCGTCATGACCATTTGCCCCTACTATGCCATCAGCGTGGAGTGACGGAAAGACCGTCGGCTACACATTGAACCGGAACAGCATAATGTCCCCGTCCTTGACCACATATTCCTTGCCTTCCGACCGGAGCAGACCGGCGGCCTTCACGGCCTGCTCGTTCTTGAGTTTCATCAGGTCGTCATAGTGGAAAACTTCGGCCCGGATGAAGCCCTTCTCGAAGTCCGTATGGATCTTGCCCGCGGCCTGCGGCGCTTTGGTGCCCTTGGTGATCGTCCAGGCCCGGACTTCCTTCTCCCCTGCGGTAAAATAGGTGATCAGCCCGAGCAGTTCATAACCGGCCCGGATCATCCGGTCGAGCCCTGATTCCTTGAGCCCCATGCCCGCCAGATAGTCCTTCCGTTCTTCGATCGGGAGCTGCGCGATCTCTCCCTCCACCTGTCCCGAGATGACCACCACCCTGGCGCCCTCTTCCGCGGCGATTTTCCTGACCTCGTCCACGAGGGGATTCGGTTTATCCACCATATCCTCGGCCACATTCGCGACGTACAGCACGGGTTTGGACGACAGGAGGGCGTACGTTCTGAGCCACAGCACCTCTTCCTCGGAGTGGGTGGCGCGGCGGACCGGTTCGCCCTTGCTCAGCATGTCCTTCAGCCGCCGCATGAAATCCACTTCGTCGGCGACCTTCTTATCGCCGGTCTTGACGAGCTTCTCCGCCTTGTATAGCCGCTTTTCGATCGCATCCAGATCGGCCAGCATCAATTCGGCCTCGATCACCTCGATATCGGCCTTCGGGTCCACCTTGCCCGAAACGTGGATCACGTTCGGGTCCTCGAAACAGCGCACCACATGGGCGATGGCATCCACCTCCCGGATGTTGGCCAGGAACTTGTTTCCCAATCCCTCGCCCTGCGCCGCGCCTTTCACCAACCCCGCGATATCGACGAACTCCATGATCGTGGGAGTCAGCTTTTTCGGCTGGTAGATCCCTGCCAGCCTCTGGAGCCGTTCATCGGGCATGTCCACAACGCCGACGTTCGGATCGATCGTGGTAAAGGGATAGTTCGATGCCTGGGCGCCGGCCGAGGTCAGCGCATTGAAAATGGTGGACTTGCCCACGTTCGGCAAGCCGACGATACCGCAGTTGAAACCCATGAAGAACTCCTTCGAATTTTGAACCACGGGAGCTTCGCTCACACGGGGCTTCGCCTCACGGATAAAACCAGGTTCTTGCTGCTAAAAGCCTGGATATTTATCTGTGTGTGCGGTGGACAGCACCCGTGTTCATCCGTGGTTACATGCTATCGTACAAGCAACAAAAAACCCGGAGCGCCGGTCATCGGCCAGCTCCGGGTGTTCTTACTTCTGATTGAACAGGTTCATGGCAGCGGCAGTGCCCTGGGACAGGATGGCCGCTACGGCCTCGGCAGCCCTCGCAATCGCTTCCGCTGCCGGGGACCGCTCTTCCGCGGAAAAAGGGCTCAGCACGAAATCCGCCGCATCCATTCCCGGCGCCGGCCTTCCGATGCCGATCCGGACCCGTGCGAAATCCGGGGTGCCGATCTGCTCGATAATCGACCGCAGCCCGTTGTGCCCCCCGTGTCCGCCGCCGTTTTTCACCCGGATCACGCCGAGCGGCAGATCCAGTTCATCGTGGAGCACTACCAGATCGGAGGGCGAACAGTAGGTCTCGCGGAGGACGGCCGCGACCGCCCTGCCGCTTTCATTCATGTACGTTTGCGGCTTGACCAGGACGGCTTCATAAGAATCCAGCCTGCCCCTGCCGATGAGGGCCTGATGCTTCTGCTGCGAGATCTCGGCGCCTGCACGGAGGGCCACCTCGTCAAGGGCCATAAAACCGGCATTATGACGGGTGCGTTCGTACTTTTTCCCCGGGTTTCCGAGACCGATGACCACGAATTTCATGATGAAGGATCAGGCCGCGCGGATTACGCTGCCGCCTGCAACCACCCGATTACTTCTTGGGGGCTGCTTTCTTCTCGGGAGCTGCTTCCTTCTTGGCCGCTTCCTTCGCTCCGCCCTTGCCTTCGCCAGCAGGCGCTGCGGCACCGGCTTCAGCCTTCGGCTTTTTAACGAGCTCCGGTTCGCCGCCTTCGGTCGCCACAGCCGGCGTTGCCGTCAGCATGGCTTCCAGCTTCTCGGCGGAGATCGGCGGCTGGATCGTCGCGACCGTTGCGTCGCCGTCGCTCAGGATCTTGATTCCCTCGGCGACCTTGATGTCCCGCACGTGAAGCGACTCGTTGACATTGAGCGCCGTAATATCCACTTCGATCGAATCGGGGATCTGGTTCGGCAGGCACTCGACCTCGAGGTTACGCTGTCCGTACTGGAAGATGCCGCCTTCCTTCACGCCCGCTGCAGTGCCCACGATGTGGACGGCAACGGAGATCCTGACCTTCTCGTTCATGGCCACTTCCATCAAGTCAATGTGGATCAGCGCGCCGTTGATGGGGTCCACCTGGTAGTCCTTGATGAGCGCCATGCGGTTGGCATTGTCCTTGGCCCCGTCCAGCTTCAGGTTGATCAGTGCGTGCTCGCCGCCCTCGGTCCTGAGCACCTTGGTGACTTCCTTATTGCCCATCGCGATAGGCATGGACTTGCCGTGGCTGTAGAGAACGGCCGGTACCATCTGGTTCCGCCGCAGGCTCCGGGCGACTCCCTTGCCCGCCTTTTCTCTTACCTGTGCCGTCAATTCGATCTTTTCCATTTCTCCTCCGTTGATAAACACCGTTTAAACTGCTTAAACTGCTTAAACCGCTCAAACGGTTTAAACTGTTTTCTTGCATTATTGTTACACGAACAGCGAGCTGAGCGACGTTTCCTCGTGGATCCTGGTGATCGCTTCCGCCAGGAGCGGCGCAACGGACAGGACCGTCAGTTTCTTGCACTCCTGCTGTTTGCTGTCGAGCGCGATAGTGTTCGTGGCGATGACCTCGTCCAGCACCGATTCATTGATGCGCTTGATCGCGGGGCCGGAGAGCACCGCATGGGTGCAGGCCGCGAAGATCTTGCCCGCTCCGTTGGCCCTGAGCGCCGTAGCGCCTTCCGTGAGCGTGCCCGCGGTGTCCACCATGTCGTCGAGGAGCAGGCAGTCATGCCCCTTCACATCACCGATGATATGCATCACCTGGGCGACGTTCGGTTTGTCGCGCCGCTTGTCGATGATGGCCAGGGCCGCCTCGAGCCTCTTGGCAAATGCCCGCGCGCGCTCCACGCCCCCGGCGTCGGGCGACACGACCGTCAGATTGTTGAACTTCTTGCTCCGGAGATAATCGAGCAGCACCGGGGCCGCAAAAAGGTTGTCCACGGGGATATTGAAGAACCCCTGGATCTGTCCGGCGTGAAGGTCGACCGTCAGCACACGGTTGGCGCCTGCCGTGGTGATCAGGTCCGCAACCAGCTTCGAAGTGATCGGCACCCGGGGCTGGACCTTGCGGTCCTGGCGGCTGTACCCGTAGTACGGCAAGACCGCCGTGATCCGTGTGGCCGATGCCCGCTTCAGGGCATCGATCATGATCAGCAGTTCCATGAGATGCCGGTTCACGGGGCTCGCCGTCGGCTGGACCACGAACACGTCCATGCCGCGAACGTTGTCCACGATCTGCACGTTGATCTCGCCGTCGCTGAACCGGGTGACGACCGCGTTCCCCAGGGGGATGTTCATCTTCTGGCAGATGTCCTTGGCCAGAGCCTGGTTCGCGTTACCGCTGAATACCTTCAGTTCCCGTGATCTCACCATCGCCCTCGCACGCCCTCTTTTCCGCATTCTGGTTCGGGGACAGGGAGTCGAACCCCGATTAAAGGCTTCAAAGGCCTCTGTCCTACCATTAGACGATCCCCGAGCAAAGGCCCTTCCGGACTTTTCTCCTTGATAAAGAAAAGGATAGGCAGACGGGCCTATCCCTCTCTTCAGAAGATGCAGAATCGGCAGAACTTAACATCACGGGAGTTGCCTTATACGGCCTCTTTCGAGGCCGGTTCCCGCTTGGTCGGATTTGCCAGCTCTCGTTCGTACTCGGAGAGGACTTTCGATTCTATCATCTGCCGGGTTTCGCTGTTCAGCGGATGAGCGATATCCTTGAAGGTCCCATCCTTCATTTTTCTGCTCGGCATTGCCACGAACAGGCCGGCGTTGCCGTTGATTACACGAAGATCCCTGATCAGGAACACATTATCGACGGTTATGGTCGCGTAGGCTTTGAGCCGTTCTTCATTGTTGACCGGGAATACCCTTACCTCTGTGATTTCCATACTCGTTCCCCCTCATGTTGTTCAGTCTGGATCCGGGGCGATCGTTGGTTCTCGCTGCCGAATCTCTATTTAGTATGGTACACCTCAAGAGGTGATGCGGTCAATGCCTCAACCGGAAAGACCCTCCAATTTCGTCCGGACAAGCTGTCAGCAGCTGCCCTGCATCCCTGCTCAGTCTCAAATATGCCAAATACCGTAGGTCCGCTCCCACTCATGCGGACGCCCAGGGCTCCCTGGGCCATAAGCGCTTCCTCCACCTTAAGAATGACGGGATGAGCTGCCGCTGTTACCGTCTCCAGGTCATTATGGACATTTGCGGCAATATGCCGGACCGAAAGCCCGACAATATTATTACAGTCCACTTTTTTTGTCAACCTCAAATTTATGTTTTGGTAAACCCAGGCCGTGGACGTTTCGAACCCCGGATTCACGAGCAAAACCCAGAACCGGGGCGGCGGTGGCAGCCTGGTGAGCAGTTCCCCCCTCCCCCGGGCGAGGGCAAAGGGTCCGTGGAAGAAAAAAGGGACGTCCATGCCGAGTCCGGCGCCGATCCCGGCCAGCTCTTCTCGGCTCAAACCGGCATCCAGCAGGATATTGAGACCGCAGAGCGCTGCCGCCGCGTCGCTGCTGCCGCCTCCCAGCCCTGCTGCGACGGGAATGTTCTTTTTGATGGAAATGGCAACGCCGCTGTCCGCCCGCGATCGCTTCAGCAGGGCCGCTGCCGCCTTCCAGACGATGTTTCCCTCGCCGGAAGGAACGGATGCCGCGTCGCAGTAAACGGTAACCCCCGTTCCCTTCCGCGAGATCAGGACCTCGTCGTACAGCCCCACCATCTGCATGACCATTTCGACGTCATGATAACCGTCGGAGCGCCGGCCGAGCACCGACAGGCAAAGGTTTATCTTTGCCGGCGCCATGACCGTTATCTCGTTCATCGGTCCGTCCCTTCCTCGCCCGGGAGTGTGAACACCTCTTCCTGGAGCGAAACATTCACCTCCGCTTCGGAATAGGAGATCGTGAGCGTCATGCGCTTGTCGGGGTTTTCGACGACGATCGTGCGGGGAAGCGAGTAGCCGGAAACCGTTTCAGGGGAGCCGTAGATGACCCGGTACACAAGGCTCCGGCCACGGTAGACCTCGTAGGACCGCACGGTCGCCTCCGATTCCCAGCCCTGAGCGGGATGGACGCGGAACACTTTTTCGTCCTGCTTCGTCTCCAGCACACAGGTGCCTGTTCCCGAACAAAACACCCGGCTGTCTGGCCCGAGCGAGGCCGCGGGCACGTTCCCGGAAAAAATGGCGCACAGCTCTGCGGGGTCCACGTCGGCGCCGAGGAGACGTTCGAGGCCGGAGCTTTTCGGCGGTATCACCCTGCGCTGCCCCCCCAGGTCGGCAACCATGGTCTCCCCGTTCCAGACCAGGGAAACCAGGGTCTCGCCCAGGGGGCCGTAAGCATCCATGCGGAAGCGCTCCTGGCCCCTCACCAGGACCGCGACGGTCTCAAAGGAACGTCTTCGGTCCTTTCGTACGGCGCGGATGCCGGCCATGGCCTTCAAGCCGGAAAAGGACCGGAGGCGCTGTTCAAGGGCCTGCACGAGCTGCCCCGCCGGGACCTCGGTCATGGGAATTTCCGGTTTTTTGGGGAGGCAGGCGAACAGGAGCGGGATGATTACAACGGGAAGGAATCGTATGATCTTCACTTCATGCTCTTTTTTCTCGGCTTCAGGTCCTTGAGCAGCACGTCCGGGTCGCCGAAGCCCGCTCCCCGGAACCGGTCCTTGAGCTTCCCGTTCTTCGGGTCCAGTTCCAGCGATCGCAGCCATTGTTCGCGGGCCTTTGCCTTCTCGGACCGTTTGAAATAGATATCACCCAGATGCTCGCGCATCACCGGATCGTCATCCCTGGTCTTGTCAACCGCTTTTTTCATGAGATCCAGCGCCTCCGCCAGCATGCCCTTCTGATAATAGGCCCAGGCGAGGCTGTCCATGATATAGCCGCTTTCGGGCTTGAGCAGGAGCGCGCGCTTGATCAGCAGGATCGCTTCATCCAGCTTTTCCCCTTTTTCGGCATAGGAGTACCCGAGGTAATTGAGGGCGTCCGGGTTGTCCGGCTTGAGTTCCAGCGCCTTGTTCAACGCGTTGATCATGTCATCCCGCCGTCCCTGCTTTTCGTAGGCAATGGCAAGGGTGAACATGAGATCGTCGCGGTCGGGGGCGAGTTCGATTCCCTTTTTCAGCACTTCGGCCGCCCGCCCGTACTCTTCCAGGTCCATATGGGCATTGGCGAGGTAAAGGTAAAGCTCTGCTTTGCCGGGCTGGTCCCGCACGGCCTGCGCCAGAAGCGGGATCGCCTGTGCCGTCCGTTTCTGCTGCGCATAGATATAGGATATCTGCAGAAGGATGTCCGTGTCGTCCGGGGCCGCATTCAGGATCGCCTGGTACTCCGCCAGCGCCTCATCGTACCGCTCGAGGGCCACCAGCGTCGAAGCGAGGTAGCGTTTTATCTTCAGGTCCTTGGGCTCGGCCTGCGACACGACCAGGAAGGATTCCTTCGCCCGTTCGTACTGTTTTTTTTCGGCGTAAATGAGTCCCATCTTCACATAGGCGTCGTAGTTCCGGGGGTCGTTCGCCACGAGGAGCTTGAACTGCTCCAGCGCATCGTCGAGCGAGTTCTGCTGGATGAACAGCTGCCCCAGGCGCGAAGCGACCTCCATGTTATGGGGGTTGACGGCCAGGGCCCTCCGGTAGGTTTCGATGGCGCTGGCCGGCTGGTTCTGGAGCTCATACACGAAGGCCAGGCTGGTATAGGCCGGCTCGAAATCATCCCGCACCGCGATCGCGCGCTTGAATTCGGCGACCGCCTCGGGGAACAACTGGCGATCGGAGTAGATCCTGCCCATATAGTAGGGAGCCATGAGCGAGTTGGGGTTCACCTTTTCCAGCTGCTTGAGGGTCTTGATCGCCTCGTCCCAGCGCTTCATCCCGGCATAGAGCGATCCGAGATAAATGTAGGTGTCCTCCTTTTTGGGTTCCATCGCGATCACCCTGCGATAGATCTCCGCCGTCTCGTCGTATTTCTTCTTGCTCGTGTAGATATTGGCCAGCAGCAGGAGAGCGTTGGCCTTGTCCGGGGCAAGCTCAACCGCCTTCTTCGCGTAGACGGTCCCCTGTTCCACGTCGCCCCTCCGGAGCGACAGGGACGCGAGCAGCAGCGCAACCTCGGCGGAACCCGGATCGAGCTGCTCGGTCCTCTGGTACTCCTTGAATGCGCCGTCGTAATCCCCGTCCTGCTCCAGCAGGTTCCCGAGCATGAAGTGGTAATAGGCATCCGCGTGCGAACGGGACTCGCCGGTCATGTGCTGCAGGGTCAGCTCCGGCATGGTCGCCGAAGTGGACGCGCAGGAAGCGACCGTAATGGCCAGGAGCAGCATTAATATGGTTTTTTTCATGATCATAGC
>Ga0154501_1183_pt3 | contig 19287 bp, 17 predicted proteins | sample RifGroD2_FD_115980 | JGI IMG/M metagenome (GOLD analysis project Ga0154501, IMG submission 115980) | Nitrospirae bacterium GWD2_57_9 | reverse complement strand
GCTCACGGATCTGGGCAAGGAACGGAACCCCGTCTGGATCAGGCCTGACTGGTCCTACGTGGAGGAGAACATGCCGGTCCCGGCCGAAAACGATCCAGACCGGATCGTCCGCGGAGTTCTTGGTAAATACGCGCTCATCCTCGGGCAGGGGTACAAGATCCACGGTACAAAGTACAAGGAACTTCTCGGCACCCATTTCACTCACGGATGCATCTCGGTGGGCGACGATGACCTTGAGATCCTGTACAAGTCCGTCACGATCGGTACCAAAGTGTATATCTATTAGGACGAACATGATGATCAACCATACGGTAATCTTACTGTCCTTCCTTTTCATGCTGACCCCGGCATCCGCTGCATTCGGCAGCGAGGATGAGGGACGTGGCGATCTTCCGGCGCAGCAGAAGGCCCTGGCGGAGCGGATCGAGATGCTCAAGCACGAGCAGGATTTCCTGCTCTTTCAGAAGACCGCTTTTGCCGCCGATTCCAAATACCTGATCCTGTCGCTCGGTGACGGCAGGGGCCAGTTCAGGTACAAGAACAAGATCCTCAAGGACGTTCGCTTCAAAATGCGTCAGCGCGATGCCGGCCGCCTGAAGCAGGGGGTTGTCATCCTTTCCGGAAAGATCGAATCGCCTCCTGGCCGGCAAGCCTTGATCTTCGGAAAAGGGCTGGTCCTGCTCATTGCGGGCGGCAGGACCGCTTTCACCGATGTCCCCGTGTTGTTCCTCGGCAAGAGGGATTTCAATTCCCTGTTCTACGCGCTCGAGAACGGCGCACAGGCATATATCCTTCCCTGAGCTTGACGAAAACAGCGCTCTGACAAATAGTTATTGGATGTCCGCCGATAGGGCTACCCGGCACCTAAACAAATGTTTTTGGATCAACACGTGCATGGCCGGGCACCTTCCCGGCGTTTTAAGTTGACTCATTCCTATTTCACAGTATAATACGAACATGCGCGAGCTGAACAGGGGGGAAGAGTTCTACGACGGGACGGCGCTGCTCGGCGATCCCGTTCATGGGTACCTGTCCTTCACCACGCCTCGAGGGCCCGGAGAGAAGACCGAAAAGGACCTTATCGATACGCCGTGGATGCAGCGCCTCCGCCAGATCTATCAGCTCCAGAGCGCCCGCTGGGTTTATCCCTCGGCGGAGCACAGCAGGTTCCAGCATTCCCTGGGCGCAATGCACCTTGCCGGGCGTTTCGCGCGACATCTTTATCCTTCCCTGAAAGCGGCAACCCGGGATTGTCCCTCTGAACACTATGTCGAGGAGCTGCTGCGTGTGGCCGCGCTGCTCCACGATGTCGGCCATGGTCCCTTCGGGCATTTCTTCGATGACAACTACCTTGAGCAGTTCGGGCTGACCCATGAAAAATTGGGGCAGCACATCATCAAAGCCGAACTGGGGGAAATCATCCGGGCGATACGCCGCAGCCCCACCGGGGAGTTTCTGAAGGGGGAACGCCTGAATCCCGATCAGATCGCCTTCCTCATCGGCAAAGGACCATCAACCGGAGGGAAGCAGCCGCGGTGGCTTCAGTTCCTGCAGCCGCTTCTTTCAGGCATTTATACCGTCGACAACCTGGATTACGTTCTGCGCGATGCGTACATGTGCGGGGTCGCTGTGGGCGCCGTGGACATCGACCGTCTGATGTACTACAGCTTCTTCAGCGAAAAGGGGCTGACCCTTCACAAATCCGGTCTGAGCGCCCTCAATATGTTCCTGAACGCCCGCCTGTATATGTACACGAACGTTTATTACCATCGCACCACAAGGGCCATCGACGAGCATCTCAAAGAACTGTTCAAGGACACGATGGCCGCCCTGTTCCCGCATAATCCCGTAGAAAACCTCCCTGAGTATCTCGAGCTGACGGACTGGTCCCTGCTGGAGGCGGTCAGGCGCTGGGGCAAGAAGGGGAACGGAGCCACGGCAAAGCTGGGGACGGAGTGGGCGTCGATCCTGTCGCGAGAAGTTAAATGGAAAATGGCCTACGACGTCACGTTGTCCATGCGCGCCTTTGAAAAGGGAAAGACCATCATTGATGCTGTCGAACTGGTGAAACGGATCCGCAAGAACCTGCCCCAGAAGGTCAAGGACCTTCAGTTCCGCGTGGACATGGCCAGCCAGGACCCGCGGCCGATCAACCCGCTCATGATGGGTGAACGCCAGATATACGTGTTCGACCCCCTGACACAGAAGGTCGAGAAGGAGCCGCTCAAGGACTTCTTCGACTACATCCCGGCACGGGTCGTCCAATGCAGGGTGTTCACGCTGAACCACGACCACGACGGCGTTCTTGCTGAAATTGTGGAGAAGGTCCTTGGCATTCAGGAGGACAGCATCAAGACCAATGTTTGACGATCAGCTCTCGCAATCTCGGGGGCTGAGTTACCGTCGTCAGGGCAGCATCTTCTGACCGGTTCTTTTTTATTTCCGTCTATCGTTCTTGCAGGTTTTTTTGCGCTTACCGGGCGGGGCCGTGATCAAAACAGAACGTAAAATACTTTTCTGGTCTTTTCTTGCCGCTCTTTCCCTGTGGTGCGCCGATGCCTTCGTCGACGCATTCGCGTTCAAGCAGGGAACATTTCTCGACGAGCTGCTCTTCGACGTATCCTCTCACGAGCTTTATTTCCGCTCCTTTTTTGCCATCTGTTTCATAATCTTCGGCCTTGTGGTCTCCCGGTTCATGTCCAAACATTCGGTAGCAGAGGAAATCCTCAAAAAGAACACCGCCGCGATCGAAACGTCCATGGACGGCGTAGCAATTTACGACAGCCAGGACGTCTATCAGTATGCCAACCAGTCCTACGCCCAGATCAACGGTTATGACAGCCCGAACGAGGTCATGGGAAAGACCTGCATCCATATCTATGGCGACAAGGAATATGAAAGAATGCAGCAGAAGGTCGTGCCGCTGCTGAAGAAGAACGGCCGGTGGCGGGGGGAACTGGTCGCGAGAAGAAAGAACGGCAGCAGCTATATCCAGGAAGCATCGATCAGCATGCTCGAGGACGGAGGCCGTGTCTGCATCGTTCGGGACATCACGTGGCGCAAGCGAAGCGAGGACCGGCTGCAGCGGTCGGAACGGTTCCTGAACACGATCTTCAACAGCATCCGCGATCCGTTCTGCATCTTGGACAACGAGTTCAGGATCATACGGGTGAACGAGGCCTACGCACAATTGAAGAACAAGGCGTTCAGCGACTTGATCGGGAGCAGATGCTTCGAGGCCCTGGAGGGGAAAAAGGACATTTGTGAAGCGTGCGTGGTGAACAAGACCTTTCAGGCAGGAGATCCCTTTGCCAAGGACAAGCTCGTGACGCTGCCCGACGGGACCCCGGTGTGGGTCGAGATTTATACCTATCCGATCCTCGACGAAGGGGGGCGGGTGTCCCACGTTATTGAATATACGCGCGACGTCACGGACCGAAAGAAGTCCGAGGAAGAGAAGCGCCGCCTGATCGACCGCCTCGAATACCTGTCCCGGACTGATGCGCTGACGGGCCTGATCAACCGGCGCGCGCTCACTGACAGCCTCACCTATGAGATGGACCGCGCAAAACGGTACGGATCGGGCCTCTCCCTGATCCTCTGCGATATCGATAATTTCAAGGAGATCAACGACAACTACGGACACGACATGGGGGACCGGGCCTTGCAGATGCTTTCGGGAACACTCAAGTCGATGCTGAGGAGGACCGATATAGCCGGGCGGTATGGCGGAGACGAGTTCATGATCATCCTGCCGGAGACGGCGGCGGGCGGAGCGGAAAGCCTCGCGGATAAGTTACTTTCGGAGATCAGGAAATCGGATCTGCGTTTTGATGACGGTAAGCAGGTCAGTCTGTCCATGAGCATCGGTATTGCGTGCATGACCGGCGAGGAGGAGACGCCGGATTCCCTGGTGAAACGGGCGGATGCGGCATTGTATACTTCAAAACAGGGCGGCAGGGACCGCGTGTCGACAATGAAAATGGAAAAGGAGAAGCTTCCTCCCGGATGACGGGCAACAGCCGGGTCCTGCCAATCGCATCCCTCCTTATTTTTCCCGGCCCTGCACGATCGTTCTTACCTTGTTGACTATTGCTGCACTCGATATTTCCTCATAATCCAGCAGCTCTCCCGGCTTTCCGCTTTTCGGCATTTTCCGAACGGCCAGGGACAGGACCGTAGTCTTGTGCGCCCCGAGGCTGCCTGCCACCGCTTCACCGATGCCGCCTTCCGCATAATGATCTTCGACCGTGAGCACAACGCCTGTTTCGTCCGCCGCCTGCGTCAAGGTAGCATGATCGAGAGGCTTGATGCAGTATAGGTCGATCACGCGGACCATTATACCCTCGGTTTTCAGAGCGTCATAGGCCTGGAGCGCCTCGTGGAGCGTGATCCCCGCGGCCACGATGGTTGCGCGGTCGCTCTTGCTTGAACGCAGTACCTTGCTACCGCCTATCCGGAATACCTCGTCGGTCCGGTAAAGGATAGGCGTTTCCTTCCTCGTCGTTCGGAGATAAGCGATCCCTTCGTGCTGTGCCATTATTTCAACGAGCTTTTCCGTAGAGACCGCATCCGACGGATAGAGGACGATGCCATCGAGGATCGTCCTGAACATGGCAATGTCCTCGAGCCCCATCTGTGATGAGCCGTCCTCCCCAATGGCTACCCCCGCGTGGGAGCCGCAGAACTTGACGTTGGCGCGGGAATACCGGCTCATGCGGATCTGGTCAAAGGCTCTCGTCAGGAATGCGGCGAAGGTCGAGACAAAGGCGGTCTTGCCCCGGAGGGACAGCCCCAGCCCGGTCCCCACCATATTTTGTTCCGCTATGAACATTTCAAAGAACCGGTCGGGGTACTTTTTCTGGAACAGCTCGGCATAGGTCGAGTTGCCCACTTCACCATCCAGTACGACCATGCCGGGATAGCGGGGAAAGAGCCGTTCCAGCGCCGTGCCATAGGCTTTGCGCGTGGCCACCGGTTTGTCCTCGGGATAGGAGAGCCTTGCCGCTTCCTGCGGACTCGCGCTCTTCGGCTTGAGGTCCTCGGGCTTCTCGATCCGGCCCCGCACGGTGCGGTCGACGGGACCGAGCGCATCCAGGGCGCGGGCAAGATCGTCCTTTTTGACCGGTTTGCCGTGCCATCCGTTCTGGTCCTCGATAAAGGGAACGCCTTTCCCTTTTATCGTCCTTGCGATGATCATGACGGGCCGATCCCGGGACTGCAAGGCCTGCTTGAAAGCCGTCAAAACCTGGGGAAGGTGATGCCCGTCGATCACGATGGGCTCCCAGCCGAAGGCGGACGCACGCTGCTTATAGACGGAAAGGTCGTGGCCGTACATCGTCTCTCCCCGCTGGCCCAGACGGTTCACATCGATGATGCCGATCAGGTTGTCGAGCTTGTAATAGGAGGCTATCTCCATGGCCTCCCATTGGGAGCCTTCCGCCATTTCGCTGTCCCCGAGAAGCACATAGGTCCGGTAGGGAAGCCGATCGAGGTACTTTGCATTCAGTGCCATGCCCAGCCCGATCGAAAGCCCCTGACCCAGGGAGCCGGTCGCTGCCTCGGTATAGGGGAAAGCGGGCGTGGGATGCCCTTCGAGCCGGCTGTCGAACTTCCTGAAGCTCATGAGTTCCTGTTCAGAGATCTTTCCCGCAGCAGCCCAAAGTGAGTAGAACAAGGGTGAGGCGTGGCCCTTGGAAAAAAGAAGGCGGTCGTTGTTCGGGTTGCGGGGATCATCAAGATCATACCGGAAGGTCCCGCCGAAGAGCAGGCCGGTCATAAGGTCCGCTGCCGACAGGGAGGACGTAGGATGGCCGGACCCCGCCTCCGTGGACATCACCAGGCTGAAGTAGCGAATGAGCTTTGCCAGTTGTTCCAGGTTGTTCATGGATGCCTCCGATTCATACGAACGATATGCTTCAGTGTGCAGTCTGCATCAAGCTGCCGATCAGTGCAAGGAACGGCCCGGGGTATATGCCGAGCCATAGCAAGGCCAGGGTAAGCCCTCCGAGGGCAGCGCTGCCGGACAGCGAAATCGGCATCGACGGTCCCGGCGGTCCGTCCATGGAATAGACCGCTCCGATTATGCGAAGATAGTAGAACAGGCCTATGGCGCTGTTTACGATCAGTACGATCACGAGCAGCCACAAGGCCGATCCTATGCCGGCAGCAACCAGATAAAACTTCGCAATGAATCCCGCCGTAAGCGGTATGCCGGCCAAAGACAACAGCATGGCGGTAAAGACGCCGGCCAGCCAGGGGCGGCGCCAGGCAAGCCCCCGGTAGTCGTCCAGCTTGTCCGCATCGCGGTCCCTGGTCGACAGAACGGTCACCACGCCGAAAACTCCGAGAGTGGTCACGAAATAAGCCGCCAGATAAAACGCCGAGGCGTTCAAGCGGAGCGGACCGGCGGCGAGCAGGGTCACCAGCAGGTAGCCGATATGGGAGATCGAGGAGTAGGCCAGCACCCTTTTTACGTTCTGCTGCATGAGGGCGAGCAGGTTTCCGAAGAACATGGATGCAACTGCAATGATCGTGAAGATCAGGAAGAGGGCGCCGCCGACCCGGATATCCATGTTGCCGAAGAACCGCAGGACCAGCGCGAAGACGGCGCCTTTTGAGACTGTGGCAATGAAGGCGGTTACGGGCGCAGGCGCTCCTTCATAGACATCGGGGGTCCAGAGGTGGAAGGGGACTACAGCGAGTTTGAACCCCAGGCCAACGATGATCAGAACGAGTCCCGTTCCCAGGAGCGCGCCGCCAGCCGCTCCTGCCCGGATTGCGATCCGGGCAAATTCCATGCTCCCCACCTCGGCGTAGACCAGCGCCATGCCGAAGAGGATAAAGGCCGAGGAAACAGCGGCAAGGATCAGATATTTTACTCCTGCTTCCACGCTCTGGTCCCGGTGCCGCTGGTAGGCGGTAAGGCCGTAGAGAGAGACGCTCAGGATCTCGATGCCGAGGAAAAAAGAGGCGAAGTGAGTCGCGGCCGCAAGCACCGCTGCTCCCAGCACGGCCAGGAGCACGAGAAGATAATACTCCTCGCGGTGCCCGCCCTGTATTTCAAGGTAGGAATAGGAAAGACAGACCACGGCAAAAGCGGCCGCGAAAAGCAGGGCCAGGTAGTAGCCGGCAAAGGCATCGACGAGAACAAGGGTCGTTACGTACCGGTCCGGAGCAAAGGGCGTGAAAACCAGCGATCCCCCGCCCAGGGCGAGACCGGCGAGCGTCAAAAGGACCGTGAACCGGTGATCGCGCCGGAACGCGATGCCAAGCATAACGACCATGGCAGCCGCCGTCATGATGAGGAAAGGCAGGAGCGCTTTCAACCCGGATATGGATATGGCGGTATTCATCTGCTCCTTAAATTTACTCCCTGTTCTTCAAAAATCATGGCATCCGGTCATGTGCCGGGCCGCCTGTCCGGGCATCGAGCTGGTTCGCCGACGGCGGTATGAACTGCATCGTACTGACCAATGGTCTGGTGATGTCCAGCACCCGGCCCGGATACAGCCCGAGCCAGAAGATTGCGATTACCAGAAGCGCCATGATCCCCGTCTCCCGCAGCGACAGGTCCGGCAGGCTACCGCTCCATCGCCTGTTCCCCTGGAAAGCGCGTTGAACCATCCAGAGCGCATACACGGCTGAAAGCACCAGGCCCGCGGCAGCGATCGCCGCTGTTGCCGGGCTCATCCGGTAAGTCCCGAGGAGCACCAGGAACTCTGCCACGAAGTTGCCGAACCCGGGCAGCCCGAGCGCGGCAAGGCCGAACACCAGCGCCATCCCGCTCAGGCGAGGCACTGCTGACCAGAGTCCGCCCATGCGCTCCATGTCCCGCGTATGCATCCGCTCCTGAACCAGGCCGACGAGAATGAACAGCGCACCGGTGCTGACGCCGTGGGCGAGCATCTGCATCACGGCGCCCTGGAGGGAGGTGGTGTTCATCGCAAAAATGCCGAGCAGCACGAAGCCCATATGGCTGACGCTGGTATAGGCGACCAGCCGTTTCAGGTCGGTCTGGGCAAAGGAAAGAAGGGCGCCGTAGAGGATGCCGATGACCGCAAAGGCCTGCATTGCCGGGGCTATTACCGGTGCAGTCAAGGGGAAGAGCGGCAGAACGAAGCGGATGATGCCGTATGCCCCGGTCTTGAGCAGCAGCCCGGCGAGGATCACGCTTCCCGCAGTCGGCGCTTCCGTGTGGGCATCGGGGAGCCAGGGATGAAAAGGAACCATGGGAAGCTTGACGACGAAGGAGATCAGAAACCCGAGCATCACCAGCAGGGAGGTCATGGGGGCAAGGGGGGTGCCGAGGAGCAGCGAATAGTCGAACGTATAGACCCCTGTGCCCGCATGATGGATGAAGTAGAGGGCCAGGATGGAAAGAAGCATGAAGAGGCCGCCTGCCTGGGTGAAGATGAAGAACTTGAGGGAAGCATACTGCCGGTTCTCATGGCCCCAGATCGCAATGAGAAAATACATGGGCACGAGCATCAGTTCCCAGAAGAAATAGAACAGGAACAGATCCAGGGACAGGAACACGCCCAGGATCCCGGCAAGGATCGCCATGACGTTCGCGTGGAAGAAGCCGATGCGGTCCCGGATCTCGGTCCAGGAGCAGAGGATCGAGAGCATGCCCAGGAACAGCGTAAGCCCGACCAGGACCAGGCTCAGGCCGTCCATGGCCAGGTGAATGCCGATCCCGAACTGCGGGATCCAGTTGAGGTGGAGTTCCGCAAGCCAGGTGCCGCGCGCAAGAGCAGGCTCCGTCGCGGCATCCCTCCAGATGACGACGAACAGGACCGCATCGATCAGGAGCGCGGCTAAGGACAGCCGGCGCGGCCAGTGGCCGTCTTTTCGCCCGGCAGCCCAGGCTGCAACGCCACCGGCCAACGGTATGATGATCAACCAGGCAAGGATCATAAGAGAGCCGCCTTTAAACGCAAGAAAACACGTAAACTATAGAAAGCAAACCTGAAAGAATTTGACACTGATAACGGCGGATTTTATTATGATGTACACGGATAAGGCATGACCTATCAGTGACAATCATATTTTTTCTGCTTCTTTCCATATCAAAGCATCAGGGTTATTACTAAACATATTCTCTCTCAGCCTGCTTTATTTTCTCGCGAAGAACCAAGCTATTCCAGCAGGAGAGTGATCCCCACGAAAACCAGCGCGCCAAGGACCAGGCCCGCGGCATACCAGCGTATGTTCCCTGTCTGGGTCAGGCTGAGCATGACGTGAACAAACCGGTTCAGCCCCGCAATCCCCGAATACCAGGAGTCGACCACGTCATTCTTGCTGATGCGGGCTGCAAAGAGATAGGGCCGGACCAGCAGGGTTTCATAGAGCCGGTCAAAACCCCACCCGGAAAACCAGAAGGCATGGAGCGCTGAAGCAGGAGCGCGACTGTGCATTCTGTCGGTAAGCCCCGGACTGCGCAAGAAGAAGAGGTAAGCGGCAGCAATTCCGAATACCTGCACTGCAACAGTTGCGAAAAGGAGTGCGAATTCCGTGCTCCTTTCGTGGGGAACAGCGAGCGGCGGCAACACTGTCTGCAGGAATTGGGAAAACAGCCTGAAATCACCGAAGAGGGGCGGCAGTTCCACGAATCCCGCGAACAGGGAAAAAAAGGCCAGGACTATGAGCGGCAATTGCATTTGCCGGCCGGGAAGCGCTGCGACCTGCATCTTCTGTCCACCGAAGAAGACGAGGAACACCATCCTGAATGAATAAACCGTCGTGACCAGGGCTCCGAGGATGCCTGCTGCCCAGAACCAGGGGCCCCCGAAAGGAGACGCCCAGGCGTGAGCCAGGATCAGGTCCTTGCTGTAAAATCCTGCGGTAATGAAGGGCAGCGCGGACAGGGAGGAAGCGCCGATCAGGAACGTCCAGAAGGTGACGGGAAGCGCCCTGCGGAGGCCTCCCATTTTGAACATGTCGTGTTCGTGATGCTGCGCCAGGATCACCACGCCGGCTGCGAGGAACAGCAGCGCCTTGAAGAAGGCATGGGTCATGAAATGGAACAGAGCCGCCGACCATGCGCCGACGCCGAGCGCCAGGAACATATAGCCGATCTGGCTGATCGTGGAGTAGGCCAGTACCCGCTTGATGTCCCGCTGGACCAGGGCGCTGAACCCCGCGAGGAGCAGAGTGGCTGCGCCGATCACGGCAACGGCGAACAGGACCGGGGGCGCAAGCGTGAAGAGCACGTGGGTACGGGCAATGAGATATACGCCGGCGGTCACCATGGTCGCTGCGTGGATCAGGGCGCTGACCGGGGTGGGGCCGGCCATTGCGTCCGGGAGCCATGTCTGGAGCGGGAGCTGTGCCGATTTTCCGATCGCTCCGCCGAGCAGGAGGGCGGCAGCGAGCACTGCCAGGGGAGCACCGGGGGTCCATTGCTCCGATGCGGCGGTCATAACGTCCCGGATCGTCAGCGTTCCCAGGTTCGTGAACAGCAGGAAAAGACCGATCGCGAGAGCCGTGTCTCCGACGCGCGTCACGATGAACGCTTTGCGGGCGGCAGCGCCGTTGGCGGTGTCTTGATACCAGAAGCCGATCAGCAGATAACTGCAGAGGCCGACGCCTTCCCACCCGAGATAGAGCAGCAGCAGATTGTCGGCAAGGACGAGCGTGAGCATGGAGCCGACGAAGAGGTTCATGTATGCAAAGAACCGGCTGTAACCCTCCTCGCCGCGCATGAACTCTACGGAATAGAGATGGATCAGGAAACCCACGAACGTGATGACGAGCACCATGAGCAGGGAAAGGGGGTCCAGCAGAAAGGAGACCCCGGCCTCGTAGTTGTCGAATTCCAGCCAGGTCCAGAGTTTCTGAACAACGGCGTCTCTGTGAGTCCGTCTGCCGAGGAAATCGATCGCCGTGACGGCCGCAAGAAGGGCTGACATGCCGACGGACCCCGCACCCACGGCGGCCACCGTGCTCCGCGAGAGGCTGCGGCCGAGGATGGCCAGGACGAGGAACCCGGCAAAAGGCAGCGCCGGTATGAGGAATATAAGGTTCATCATGTCAGGATCTAGCCCCTCATGGTGCTCGCGGCATCGGCGTCGAGCGTCTTGAACGTATTGTAAAGCTGCAGCACGAGCGCCAGGCCCACGGATACCTCCGCCGCGGCCATGGTCAGGATAAAAAGGAACATGACCTGGCCGTCAGGCTGTCCCCAGCGGGCGCCGGCGACCACAAAGGCAAGCCCTGCTGCGTTCAGCATGACCTCGATGGACATGAGCATGAACACGATGTTCCTGCGCACGAGAACTCCGCCAAGGCCGAGCACGAACAGCGCGGCAGCGAGGATAAGGCCGTGCTCCACCGGGATTGCTGAAATCATGCTGGTTCCTTTCCGGGACGATCCCTCGGATTTTTGCTTCAAGTACTGCTGACCGTCAGTGCCTGTGCGGTCTTCCCAGATGATAGGCGCCGATCAGGCCGGCCAGGAGCAGGAGGGAGGCCAGTTCCACACCCAGGACGTAGGGGCCGAACAGGGCGATGCCCACCGCCTTCGGGCCCGAATACTCTTGGGAGAAGTATTGCCCCTCCACTGACAGAAACAAATAGAGAAGCTCCGACCCCAGAACCAGGACCAGGAATGAAGGCCCGATCCATGTCCGGGGGCTCAGCCACTGGGATTCCTGCCTGGCCGCATCGGAACCGAGGTTCAGCATCATGATGACGAACACGAAGAGCACCATGATGGCTCCGGCATAGATAATCACCTCGAGGGCTGCGGCAAAGGGCGCGCCCAGCACGAAAAAGACCAGCGCGACCGCGAGGAGCGAAACAATGAGATACAGAAGCGCATGAACAGCGTTCGTCCTCGTAATGACCATGAAGGTCGAGAGGATCGCTACCAGGCCTGATATATAAAAGAGAAGGTCCATATTTTTTAACAAAGCAAGTCAGAACAACTTTCACCACAGAGACACAGAGGCACGGAGAAAAAAATACATAAACAAAGTGATATCGAACTACGGCTCGATCGCTAAAGCAACAGGGATTTGACATCCACCGGCTTTTCCTCTTCAGTTCCTTCGCCTTTTCCTCTTCCGCCGACAGCGATGCCCGCCACCTGGTAATAATTATAGCCGTGGTACTTTCCCTGTCCCTTTATCAGAAGGTCTTCCTTCTCATATACGAGGGACTTCCTTTTATATTCGCTCATCTCGGCGTCCGGCGTAAGCTGTATAGCGTAGGTCGGGCATGCCTCTTCACAGTAGCCGCAGAAAATGCAGCGGGAAAAATTGATCCGAAAGAAGGAAGGGTACCTCCTTCCCGTCTCATCGACGGCCGTCTGGAGCGCTATGCAGTCGACGGGGCAGGCCACCGCGCAAAGGTAGCAGGCAACGCACCGTTCTTTGCCTTCGGGGTCCCGGGACAAAATGATGCGGCCTCTCCACCGGGGCGGCAGCCGCTGCTTCTCCTCGGGATACTGGATGGTTACGCGTTTGCGGAACATATGGAGGAACAGGGTGCCCATGGTCTTTATCAAGCTGAACATGACTTTTCACCTCACGACCTTGCGAGAACGATCGCCCCCGTGACCAGCAGGTTCGCCAGGACCAGGGGCAGCATCACCTTCCATCCGAAGGCCATCAATTGATCGAACCTGAGCCGCGGGAGCGATGCGCGGAGCAGGATGAACAGGCAGATGAACACGAACGTTTTCAGAAAGAACCAGACGAACGGCGGCAGCACCGGCCCGAGCCAGCCTCCGAGGAACAGGGTCGTGATCATGGCCGCGATCAGGGTGATCCCGAGATATTCGCCCACGAAGAACATCCCGAACTTCAACCCCGAATATTCGGCATGGAAGCCGGCGACCAGTTCGTTCTCCGCCTCGGGCAGGTCAAAGGGCAGGCGGTGGGTTTCGGCCACGCCGGCAATGAGGAATATGACGAAAGCCGGAAACTGAGGGATCACGAACCAGAGGCCGCGCTGCGCTTCCACGATAGCGCTCAGGTTGAACGATCCGGTCAGCATCACCACGCCCATGAGCGAAAGGCCCATGAAGACCTCGTAGCTCAGCATCTGGGCCGCTCCCCGGAGGCCGCCGAGCAGGGCATACTTGCTGTTCGAGGCCCAGCCGGCCAGAACGACGCTGTAGACGCCGAGGGAGGACATGGCAAGGAAGAACAGCAGGCCGATGTTCAGGTCCACGATGCCGATCCCCGGAGCAAAGGGAATGACGGCAAAGGACAGGAACGTGGTGACCATGATGATCGCGGGAGCGAGTACAAAGACCGGCTTGTCCGCGAACGGAGGGATCCAGTCCTCCTTGAAAAAGATCTTGATCATATCGGCAGCGACCTGCAGCAGCCCGAACGGTCCTACCCGGTTCGGCCCGTACCGGTCCTGCCAGAGGGCAAGCAGCCGCCGCTCCAGCCAGATGAGCCCCGCACTGACAGTGGTAAGGCCCAGGAGGATGACAATGATGACCGCGAGCTGTATGAGTACCTGGTTCATCTGCTCATCCTGGCCTTTCCGTGGTCTTCGAAAGCGTACCCCAGGCAGGCAGATCCGCTGTCCGGAGCAGGCCGCCGAACAGGGCAGCCGAACCTTCAGGAAGACCGCTCATTTGCTTCACCGGAACGATGAAAGTCCCGTTGTTCACCTTGATGACGACCTCTTCCCCCTCGGTCAGATTCCGGTCCTGCATCCGCTTCAGATCCAGTCCGACATAGGGCCGCGCAGCCAACTCCGCGATCCAGGGGGCCAGAAGACTTCTGTCTTCGGACCCGTGGATATGGTGAACAGGCACAAAAAACAATGCCTCAGCGCGGGGAACAAAGGCAGAGGGCACCTTTTTAAAGTAGGCGATGCCCGCCGTCTGCTGAGGCTCGATCAGGCGGCGCCCCGGGTCTCCTCCCTGCAGCGGACCTCCGACCTCGCTCTGGAATTTGTTCATGGCCTGCGGTGAATTCCATTCCGGCGCCCAGAAGCGCGGGATCAGTGCGGACGGCGGACGGCCGTGGTAACCCTCCATCGAGAATGCCAGGGGAGAGTCGGGATCCTTCGGCGGTCTGGGTTCGAAAACAGTAGAGTCGGCATGCATGGCTGTCCGCCCGCTGTACCGATGCGATTGACGCGGGATCTTCATGCCGGCTATCCGGAACGCGGCCGGGGGTGCGATGTCCGGCACCGCGCTGAACAGGGGCAGGGTAACGGCCAGGGCGGTTATCACGTCGTCCAGCCCTTCCCATTCCCGCCCTCCTGCATGACCGGCCGCGGTCATCATGTCCCTCAACCAGCGCCAGCTCTCCTGTATCCCGCCCTTGGGCACGAATACCTGGTAGAACCGCTGCGCCCGGCCTTCCAGATTGACCAGCGTTCCGTCAGTTTCTGCGAAGGTCGCAGACGGCAGCACGCATGCAGCCTTCCCGGTCGTTCGGGACTCCAACTGATCGAGCGCGATCAGGTGCTTTACCCTGCTGAAGAAATCGTTCACCGCACTCTCATCGGCACGCCGGTACAGATCGTTCTCGAGAACGATGAGCGTATCCGCCTTTCCTTCCTGTACAGCGTGAAAGGCTCGAGCGATGCTGCCGGCATTCATCATGGCAACACCCAGGGTATTGCATTCGGGAACAGCATAGCACAGGCCGGGACTCCGGCCGGGGCCAGCGAGGGCCGTTGCCACGTTCGCGGCCGCCTGGATAACCACATCGCTGCCGCATCCCGTACCGGAAACAACAAGCGGCCTCTTGGCATTCCTGAGCTCCGCTGCGATCGCCTCGGCAAACCTTCGTTCCGGTTCTTTCAGGCCGGTAACAGCCGGAAATTCGCTGTTCAACTCATGGGCAACAGCAAACCCGAAGCGGGCAATGTCATCAGGCGTGCCGTGGACCAGGCGGGATGCGGCATCGTCCAGTTTGGTCGGGTAGGGCGAAGCGATGGAGAGCCTCCCTCTGGTTCCCTGAGTGGCGTTCCTGACAGCGGCATCATCCCAGAGCGGAATGCGTCCCTTTGCTGCGGTCTCCAGCGACTTCTGCCGGGCTGCCTGTCTGAGGGCCAGCGCAAGCACGGGCGCAGTGTTGGTCACATCCTCGCCCAGAATGAAGACCGCATCGCAGGTTTCGATCTCCCGGAGCGACGGCGTTCGGGCAGGGCCGTTCTGCAGGATGTCGATGATCAGGGTAACAAGACCTGCTTCCCGCTCCGACATGCCGGAATAAAAGTTATCGGCGCCGACCAGCGTCCTGAGCGCGAAATTCGCTTCCAGGGACGCACGGGGGGAGCCGATCCCGATGAGTCCTTTGCTGCCTGCTATGATCTCCTTGAAGAACCCGAGCGCTTCTTCCCTGGTTGCGGTCCGCAGTTTCTGTTTCTCCGTTGATGGAGAGAGGGGTTCCCTTACGCGAGGCTCGCGGATCCGTTGATCGCTGTTCACGAACTCATATCCGAACCTGCCCCGGTCGCAGAGAAAATAGCGATTCACTTCTCCGTTATAGCGGCAGCGGATGCGCCTCAACTCACCGTAGCGCTCGCCGGGGATGGTGTTGCAGCCCACTCCGCACAGAACGCAGATGGAGGGGGCTGTCTGGAGGTCCCACTTGCGCGTATAGCGCCTCTGGAAGGTCTTGTCGGTGAATACGCCCGTCGGGCAGATCTCGACGAGATTGCCGCTGAACCCGTTCTCGAGCACACCGTCCTTCTGCCGCCCGAAATAGACCGCATCGTGGATGCCAAACACGTCCAGGTCCCTGCCTCCCGCATAGTCCCGGTAATAGCGAACGCAGCGGTAGCACTGGATGCAGCGGTTCATCTCATGGGCCACGAAGGGTCCCAGGTACTGGTTCGGATAGGTGCGTTTCTTGAAACGCGACCTCCGGTAGACATGTCCGGTCATGACCGTCATATCCTGGAGATGACATTCGCCCCCTTCGTCGCAGACAGGACAGTCATGGGGATGGTTCAGCATCAGGAGCTCGACGATGTTCTTCCGGAAGGACTTGGCTTCGGCATCCTCGATAGATATGCGCATCCCGTCCCTGACCCCGGTCATGCAGGACATGACGATCCTGCCGCGCGTGTCCTTTTCGTCCTTGAATTCCTTGACCGCGCACTGCCGGCAGGCGCCGACGGAATGCATGGCAGGATGCCAGCAGAAGTAGGGGATATTGAAGCCCAGGGAGAGGCAGGCCTGGAGCAGGTTCTGGCCTTCCTTTACGATATAGGGTCTGTTTTCGATAAAGATGGTAAACATTTTTGACACGGATTTACACTGATCTTTCTATGAAACTGCGTGATTAAAAAACTTTGCGAATAATCTTGATCTACTCTCCGAAGTTAATCAAGAGTCCGACTCTGATGCCCGCGGCCTTCAGGTAATTGACCAACTGAACTTCATGAGCTTTTGAAAGTACTGATACTGCTTTTAACTCAGTTATAACCTTATCAGCCACAAGAATATCAGCAAAATATTCTCCAATAAGCTTTCCTTCAAATAATACATTGATCGGTGCCTGTTGTACGGCCGGGACATTCTTTGCTTGAAGTTTTATCATCATGGCATTTTCGTATACTTTTTCAGAAAAACCAAACCCCAGTTGGTTATACACTTCGTACGCACAAGCAATAATCCTATCCGTCGTTTCCGAGTGTAAGTAGTTATCCGCTTTTATCATAAGTTCATCAGTGTGAGTCAGTGTCAAAATTCTTTATAACTACATCTTCTTTCCTTGATATGTCTCTCAAACTCCTCCCGAAACAGCTTGAGCCCGCTCCTGAGCGGCTCCATGGCCCCGGGCGCCAAGGCGCAGTAGGTCTTCCCCAGCCAGAGCGAACTCCCGAGCATGGCGAGCTGATCGATGTCGCCGGCTTCCCCCTGGCCGTTCTCGATCGCAGCCAGGATCTTCGCTGCCCAGGGCAGCCCTTCCCGGCAGGGCGTGCACCAGCCGCATGACTCACGGGCAAAGAACCGCGTGAGATTATGGAGAGCTCCGATCGGGCAGGTCCTGTCATCCAGCACGACCAGGGTGCCGGTGCCCATCCTGCTGCCTGCCTTCATGACGGAATCGAAATCCATTTTCACGTCGAAATGCTCCTGGCCCAGGAATTCCGTTGAGGCGCCGCCAGGCAAAAGGGCCCGGAACCGGTACCCGTCCTTCATGCCTCCTGCATGCTCCTCAAGGATCTCCCGAATGGTCGTGCCCATGGGCAGCTCCCATGCTCCCGGGCGCTTCACCCTGCCGCTGGCACCGTAGATCTTCGTGCCGCCGTCGGCTGTGCGGCTGAGTCCCTTGAACCATTCCGGTCCGTTCGCTATGATATGCGGGACATTACAGAGAGTTTCTACATTATTGACCACCGTGGGCCTGCCCCACAGCCCGCTTACCTGGGGAAAAGGGGGCTTGGAACGGGGCTGGGCCCGTTTTCCTTCGAGCGCGTTCAGCAATCCGGTCTCTTCTCCGCACATATACCTGCCGGCGCTGACATGGAGATGCAGCTCGAGGCTGCGGCTTGATTTAAAAATGTTTTTTCCCAGAAATCCCTTCTGATAGGCTTCCTGGATGGCCGTAGTGATCCTTTTTTCCGCTCGCTTGTATTCCGACCTCAGGAAGATATAGGCCGTGCCGGCCTGGATCGCAAGGGCGCTTATGAGCATGCCCTCGAGCAACTGGTGAGGGTTTCCTTCAAGCAGCACCCGGTCCTTGAAGGTTCCCGGCTCCATTTCGTCGGCATTCACGACCAGGTACCGGGTCTGTTCTGGATCGCCGTCCAAGGGCACGAAGCTCCACTTCATACCCGTGTTAAAGCCAGCACCTCCCCGGCCCCGCAGGTTCGCGTTCGTCACAGCCTGCTGGATATCTTTCGGGCTCATGGTCAGCGCCTTGCGCGCTGCCTGGTAGCCGCCGGCCCTTTCGTATTCGGCAAGGCTCAGCGGCTCGCCGTCTGCCTTCATATTTCCGGTGAGCGGACGTTCCATGCTTTTCTTATTTCAACCTTTCCAGTATCCTGTCCAATTTCTCGGGCGTAAGGTCCCCGTACACCTCGTTGCCGATCATCACGGCCGGCGCCTGTTCGCATACTCCGAGGCAGGGGACAGGCAGAAGCGTGAACCTGCCGTCGGCGGTCGTCTGACCCCAGTCCGCTCCCAACCGCATCTTCAGATGATCGAACACCTGCTGCTGCCCCACGACCCAGCAGCTGATGGTGTCGCAGACCAGGATCACCTGTTTGCCGACCGGCCTTCGGTAGATCAGATTATAGAAGGTGGCAACGCTGTCCAGCTCGTGCGTCGTCATGCCGAGGATTTCCGCGACGTCCGCAAGCGCTTCGTCGGACACCCATCCCCGGTGGCGCTGCACGACCTTGAGCGCGTCCACGCAGGCGGCGCTCCTGCGTTCGTAACGCCTGATCTCGGTTTCAATTTCCGTTTTTTCCTGGTCGCTCAGCATAAATTTAAAGCAAACTCGAAATCCGAATATCTAAATCCGAAAGGTGGTTTAGAATTTCGAGTTTCGAAATTCGGATTTGCTTCACCTATCTACATCTCCCATGATAAAGTCGATGCTTCCCAGTATCGCAATCAGGTCCGATATGTTCAAGCCCCTGGTCATTTCCGGCACCGCCTGCAGATGCGGGAACGAGGGCGTGCGGATGCGGGCGCGATAGGACTGGGTCGAGCCGTCGCTGATGAGATAATAGGACATGTTGCCCTTGGCGGCCTCGATCCCGAAAGCGGCCTCTCCGGCAGGGACCACGGGCCCCCAGCTGACATTCAGAAAATGATCGATGAGGGTCTCGATATCCAGCATGGTCCTGTCTTTTCGCGGCGGCGTCGCGAGCGGATGGTCTGCTTTGGTGTTCCCGGCGGGCATGTTCTTCAGGCACTGCTCCACGATGCGCAGGCTCTGCCGCATCTCTTCCACGCGGACCGCTGCGCGGTCATAGCTGTCGCCATGGGTGGCGGTCGGGATGTCGAACTCGAACTGATCGTAGCCGGAATAGGGCCGCTTTTTGCGGAAATCCCATTCGAACCCGCACGCTCGAAGGTTCGGTCCCGTCACTCCCCATTCGATCGCCTGGTCCCGGGTAAGCGCTCCCACCCCCTGCGTGCGCGCCTTTACAATGCGGTTCTGCATGACGATCCGGTCATATTCCCTGAGCCTCGCGGGCATGTAATCCAGGAAATCCCGGACGAGTTTCTCCCAGCCGCGCGGGAGATCGGCTGCCACACCGCCGATCCGGAACCAGCCCGGGTGCATGCGGAATCCGCACACGGCCTCAATGATGGTGTAGAAGCGCTCGCGGTCATTGAAAGTG
>Ga0154501_1266_pt2 | contig 19597 bp, 19 predicted proteins | sample RifGroD2_FD_115980 | JGI IMG/M metagenome (GOLD analysis project Ga0154501, IMG submission 115980) | Nitrospirae bacterium GWD2_57_9 | reverse complement strand
GCGATCGAAGGTTCGGCACGGGTCTTCGTAAACAATAAGGCGTCGGGCCGACCGCTCAAAAGAGGGGACATACTCCGTAAAGAGCATGAGGTCCGGGTGGGAGATAGCTCGAGGATCGAACTCCGCTTTCCGGATGGAACCGTAATGAGACTCGCCGAACGGTCCCGCTTGTCTCTGCGTGAAGTGAATTATGATAAAAGGACGGAGAGCAAGAACGTCAAGGTCAATCTGGGTGTCGGCAAGCTCTGGGCTAAGGTAAAGAAACTCGCGACGCCCGATTCATCCGTTGAGGTCATGACCGGAAATGCGGTTGCAGGCGTGCGCGGGACAGTATACCGGATGAACGTTGAGGAAGACAATAGCTCCCTGATAAAAGTATACGACGGTTCGGTCTATGTCGCCAGCCCTCCCAAGGATGAATCCGGCAAGACGACAACGGGATTTTCTGCGCCTGTGCCCGTTCCAGGACCGCATGAAGTACCTCCGCCCGTCCATGAGGTGACCATGGAAGAGTGGCACGTTATTGTTCAGGCTATGCAGCAGGTTACCATATCTTCGCAGGGCGTGGCCTCTCAGCCTCAGGATTTCGACCCGAAAGCTGATGCTGATGACTGGGTCAAATGGAACCAGGAGAGGGATAAACAGGTCGTATTTTAAGTTTTTGCAATGAAGTCACGCCGCTCCGGAGCCTCGGAGCGGCTTTTTTGCCTATTGCTCGAATTTTTAGTTGACACGATCATAATCCCATGGTATAAACAACCAACAAATTGAAAATGGATTTCAATTTCAAACATGGCAAAAAAGGCGTCGGCACAACTATCTGAATATCTAGCCGGGCAAGGGCTGAAATCCACAAGCCAGCGGGATAAAATACTGGCAGTGTTCGTGGAGGCAGGCCGCCACCTGAGCGCAGAAGAACTGTATGCCCGGATCAAAAAGGTCCATCCTGGTATCGGTTATGCGACGGTTTACCGGACGCTGAAACTGCTGGCAGAAGCAGGGATGGCAGAAGAGCGGAGATTTGAAGACGGCTTTACCCGCTATGAGTATAAGACGTCTGAAGGCGGGCATCATGACCATCTCATTTGTACCCGCTGCCGGGCGATCGTTGAGTTTGAGAATGAGCGGATCGAAGCCCTTCAACAGGATGTCGCCCGGAACAACGGTTTTCTGGTCCAGAGCCACAAACTGGAGATTTACGGTCTGTGCAGCGCTTGTCAGGGAAAGAAGAACAAGCCGGCATAACAGGCTGTGCTGAAAGTGAGGTTTTTTGAATGCATGACCATGGTTCCAATGATGGAGAACGCTATCGCGACTCCAATCTTCATAAGGTTCTGTTGATAGGCAATCCGAATGTCGGGAAAAGCGCTCTCTTCGGCCTGCTTACGGGAAGATATGTGACCGTTTCCAATTATCCCGGCACCACGGTCGAAGTTACCTACGGAAACGCGGTCTTGAACAGGACCCGGACGCTCGTGATCGACACCCCCGGCGTGAACAGTCTTGTTCCGATGTCGGAAGACGAAAAGGTGACCAGGGACATATTGCTGACAGACCGGGCAGGCGTTGTGGTTCAGGTCGCTGACACCAAGAACCTGCGGCGGGGACTTACGATCACGCTGCAGCTTGCCGAAATGGAAGTGCCTTTTATTCTCGACCTCAACATGGATGACGAGGCCAAAAGCAGGGGGATACTGATCGACCAGGAAAAGCTTTCCCAACTGCTCGGGATAGAAGTCGTCAAGACGGTGGCGATCAGGCGGAGCGGCATCGACAAATTGTTAAAAGGCATTCAACACCCGCGGCCTTCGTCCATCACGGTGCGGTATGATGATGCGATCGAAGGCGGGATCAGGGACATAACGGCCCTTTTGCCGGAAGCCAACATCTCGCGGCGCGCACTGGCCCTCATGATCCTCGCCGGCGACGAAAGCCTCAAAGGATGGCTTCATGCCAATCTACAGGACCATGTCATCGAGGATATTGAAAAAATCCGCCAGGATGTGCAATCCAGGTTCAACAATTCGCTCGGTTATCTCATCAACCAGAGGAGGCTGAAAAAAGCCGACGAGGTGCTGTCGCAGGTGCTGAGTCTCCATGAGGCAGGCAAGGGATCTGCCATCGCTTTTCATCTCGGCAAATGGTCCATGCACCCGGTTTACGGCCTGCCGATCCTTCTTGCGGTCCTGTATCTGGTGTATCAGTTCGTCGGCGTCCTTGGCGCGGGCGACGCCGTGGGATTCCTGGAAGAGACCGTTTTCGGAGAATACCTGAATCCCTGGGCTGCGAAGATCGTCCATTTTATCGTCCCGGTACCGTTTCTCCAGGAGCTGCTTATCGGCGATTACGGCATTATTACCATGGCCCTGACCTATGCGATCGCGATTGTTTTGCCGATTGTTGGATTCTTTTTCATCGCTTTCGGCATTCTTGAGGATTCGGGTTATCTGCCGCGTCTGGCGGTCATGGTGAACAGGATCTTCAAGATCATGGGCCTGAACGGCAAGGCTGTGCTCCCCATGGTGCTCGGCCTCGGTTGCGACACAATGGCGACGCTCACCACGCGCATCCTGGAAACGAAAAAAGAGAGGATCCTCGTAACGCTTCTCCTGGCGCTCGGCGTTCCCTGCTCCGCGCAACTGGGCGTCATTCTGGGAATGGTCGCCGGACTATCGGGTCTGGCGACGACCATCTGGATCGGTTCGATCGTGCTGGTCATGCTGCTGGTAGGATATCTGGCGGCAAAGATCGTACCCGGGGAACCGTCGGACTTCGTACTCGAACTACCGCCGATCCGTGTTCCTCAGCTTATGAATATCCTGGTCAAAACGGCAGCCCGTGTGCAGTGGTACCTGAAGGAAGCCGTGCCCCTGTTCATTCTCGGCACCTTTATCCTGTTCGTCGGCCACAAGGTCGGAGCGCTTGAATACATCCAGAAACTGACCGATCCGCTTGTGGTCGGCGTGCTTGGCCTTCCGAGCAAGGCTGCCGAAGCATTCGTGATCGGCTTCCTGCGCAGGGACTACGGCGCTGCCGGCCTTTTCATGCTTGCCAAGAACGGATTGCTGGATCCGATACAGATCGTGGTCAGCCTGGTCGTGATCACGCTTTTCGTGCCCTGCATTGCAAATTTCTTCATGATGGTGAAGGAGCGGGGGCTCAAAACGGCCCTCACCATGGTAGCCTTTATTTTCCCTTTTGCCTTTGCCGTCGGCGGAGTTTTGAATTGGATACTGAGGACGCTGAACGTCACACTGTAAGAGAATAACTAGCAGAGAGCATTTGCGGAAAGGAGCGTTCTCTCATGCTCCCTGTACGCTGCGCATTTCAAGGAGGAACGATGACTGAACGTAAGAGGATCGATATTGTTGAAGGGAAGGCGGGACATCCTGCGCTCTGCGTACTACCGGAGATCGAAAAAGAGGACGAGCTTTTCGAAATAATCTGGACCCTTCGGGAAGATGGTAAACTGACCATCGACCAGATAATCCAGAGCTGTTCGCTGCCAGAATGCGAAAACATTCTCCAGGATCTTTCCAAAAAAGGGTGGATCAATATCAAGGGGCAGGCGGTTGAGCTGCTTCCGAAGGGAGAAAAGAGGGCTCGCGAACTGGTACGGCGCCATCGTTTGTCACTTCGGATGTTCTACGATCTCTTCGCTCTGGACGGGGCTGAAGCGGAAGCTTGCAAGTTCGAGCATATCCTTTCACCGGAAGTGACGGACAGTGTCTGTACGCTGCTGGGACATCCTCCGAATTCCCCGGACGGGAAGCCGATCCCGCGCGGCGAATGCTGTTCCATGTTCAAGCAGGAAATGAAGCCTCTCGTTGGTCCGCTTGCCGATATCATGCCGGGAGACCAGGCGAAGATCGTGTTCATTACTCCAGGCTCCCATTCACGTTTAGACCGGCTTTCGGCCATGGGAGTGGTGCCGGGCAGCGTGGTGAAACTTCATCAGAAAAAGCCTTCCTATGTTATCCAACTCGGGGAAACCATGATCGCTGTGGATAAGGACATTACTAAAGAGATATTTGTAAAAAAGGTCTAGCAGCCGAGTACGGAGTATCAAGGGGAATGTAAACAACATTACTGCTACGTCTCCGTGACGGAACAGAAAGGGGGTTTGATATGGACAGGGATGAAGCGGCAACGGAATATCTTGCCGTCCTCTTAGGCTTTCGAGGAAAATTCCAGAAGTTTTATGAGGCAGCGGAAATACTTACGGACGACGAAAAAACACTGATGCATAATGCGGTTTCAGGAGCGCCCGCAAGGGAATCAGGCAGCAGGGGCAAGCTCTTTTTTGGGCTCACAAATTGAAAATGAATATCAAAATCGAAAAGGAGAATTCATGAAGCTGGGAATTATGGCGGTAGCCGGGTTTGTGTTTATGTGGTTGTTTGCGGGTGCAGCAGCAGCTGATCAGCGGTCTTATGTCTGGACCTATGAATATTTGACGCTTTCGAAAGACCACGCGGAACTGGAATATTACCAGACTGCGGTTACCAAGGACCGGCAGTCGGACAACAGCAGCGATTGGCAGCAGCAGTTGGAACTGGAATATGGCCTCACGGATCATCTGGACGCGGCATTGTACCAGGTCTTCGATCAGAAGGAAAACGATAAGATGAAGTACTCAGGCTATAAATTCAGACTTCGATACCGGATCGCTGAAAAGGATGTTCTTCCACTGGATGTGCTGCTGTATGTGGAGCACCAGGAGAAGGTCGATGGGAAGAATGTGTTCGAAGGCAAGCTTATTCTGGCAAAGGACATCGGGAAGGTAAATTTCGCTTACAACCAGATCTATAAGAACACCTATGCATCGGGAGACAGTGCTGATCATGAATACGCAGCCGGCGTGAGTTATGAGGTTACCCCCGCAGTTCGCGTGGGTGTTGAATCAAAAGGAAATTACCGGACAGACAAATATTCGGCGGGACCGACGATCGCATGGATCGGAGGCAGAATCTGGGCGAATCTGGGAGCGGTTTATGGTCTGAACCGGAGGACAGACGATCGTCAGGTCCGATTCCTGCTCGGTGTCCCTTTTTAACGAATTATTACTCCTGGTCCTACTCTTGAAGGGCCAGGAGGTTAGCCTGTTCATTTTTAAAACGGGAGGATAATAAGTTGAGAAATGCATCTGTTGCGCTCATGTTGTTCATTCTGATTTTTTCAAGCCGGTCATTTGCCGCCCATCCCCTCATCACGGACGACACAGGCACCCAGGGAAAAGGGAAAATGCAGTTTGAGTTCATCGGCGAGTACGGGATGGATACGGAAAATGGGGTTACGGAAAAAGGTTATGAAGCTCCGACCATTCCTGCGTTTTCCTACGGAATCAGCGACAGCATTGATATCGTATTCGGCATTCCTTATGTTTCTGCAAGCACGGAAGACGCAGGGCAGACAACTGTTGTTCGGGGCATCAGTGATGCATCCATAGAATTAAAAAAGCGGTTTTATGAAAAAGACGGCCTCAGCTTCGCCGTAAAACCGGGCATCGGCTTCCCCACGGGCAATGAAGAGAAGGGGCTTGGCAACGGAAAGTCTTCCTACAGCGCGTTCTTCATCGCCACCAAGGAAGCAGAACCCTGGGCGTTTCATTTCAATGTGGGCTATGTGCGGAACGAGTACAAGCTCGAAGCAGACGAAGAAGCGAACAGAAAAAACCTCTGGCATGTTTCTTTTGCCTCTCAGGTCGAGGTCGTGAAAGATCTGAACCTGGTGGCGAATATCGGAATGGAACGGAATCCAGACAAGACTTCAAATAGCAACCCTGCATTTGTCCTGGGCGGGTTCATTTATTCGATAACCCATAACCTTGATGTGGACATGGGCATCAAAGCGGGATTGAACAAGCCGGAGACTGATTTAACTTTCCTGGCCGGGATCGTTTGGAGACTGTAAAAACTTGTAATACGCAAAGCGATTTCCCGTGAATTGTTTTTTATTGATTTTTTTTCAGGAGGAAAATTATGATGCCCCTTGGATTACTGGGCGCGGCCGAGCGTGCTGAAGTGATGGAAGTAAAGAGCGGAGCTATGTGCGCTTCGGGCGGTACAGCCACGGGTGCAGCAGCCAGGAGCTGCCATAACCGCGTGGAGGACATGGGGCTGCGTGTCGGGAAAGTCTTGGAAGTTTTGAGCAATGAAGGTCGCGGACCGATCCTTCTGAAAGTGGATGAGTCAAGGATCGCAATGGGCCGCGGTATGGCAATGAGAATACTGGTACGGAGGATCGAGGTATGAACTTAGCAATGCTGAAACCCGGAGAAAAGGGGAAAATTACAAAAATGGGTGCTCTTGGGTCGCTGAAGCGAAGACTTATGGATATGGGAGTACTTGTCGGTGAAGAAGTGAGGGTTGAAAAAATAGCGCCGCTCGGAGATCCCCTTGAGGTGACGGTCAGGAATTACCAGCTTTCGCTCAGGAAAAAAGAGGCCGAGGGAATAGAGGTGGAGGTTTTATGAATGCGGAGTGCGGAGTGCGGAATGCGGAGTTAAAAAATCAAGCGGCAGGAATTGGACCGCTGGAGAAAAAAAAATTAGTAACCGTGGCGGTAGCCGGGAACCCGAATTCTGGGAAATCGACGCTTATCAATGCTATTGCAGGCACCCGGCTGCATGTTGGCAACTGGCCGGGCGTAACCGTGGAAAAAAAGGAAGCTCAATTCGAATACGGCGACCGGATCATAAAGCTCGTTGATCTGCCCGGAACCTACAGTCTGAGTCCCTACACGCAGGAAGAGATCATCGCCCGGGATTACCTGGTAGACGAACGGCCGGATGTGATCCTCAATGTCGTCGACGCGACCAACCTCGAACGGAACCTCTATCTTTCGGTGCAACTCATGGAGTTGGGCATCCCGATGGTGATGGCATTGAACATCCATGACGAGGCGGAAGAGAAGGGCTATCGAATCGATTTCAAAACCATGGAGAAGATGCTGGGAGTGACTGTTGTCCCGACAGTGGCTACGAAAATGACCGGCCTTCATGATCTTTTGGAAGCAGCCCTGGAGGCAGCCATTGATCCGACACGGAGAAGACCAAAGGAACTGCACTACGGAGAAGACATCGAGGCTGCGGAATCCGCCGTCGAAAAAATGATAATCAACCGGCATAAAGGACTTGCTGAACGATACCCCAAACGCTGGCTGGCCTTCAAGATCATGGAACGTGACGACCGGGTTTTGAAGGAAATGGATCTCGATGACACGGATACAGTCTTGAAAAAAGCCACTGAACATTTAGGCGAGGCACATGAATCCGATATAGAGACAGTGATGGCCGATGCACGATACGGCCAGGCGGCCGGACTGACCCGCGAAGTTCTTCGTAAGCCGGAAACCAGAAAGACCGAACTGACCGAGAAGATCGACCGCTTTGTTCTGAACCGGTTTCTCGGCATTCCCATATTTCTCGCAGCAATGTGGCTGATGTTCAAGCTTACTTTTGACCTGTCAACGCCGTTTGTGGACTGGATCGACGCCATGACAGCCGGCCCGTTCAAACGCTGGACGGAAGCAATTCTCGGTGTCTTGGGCGCCTCGGACTGGATGGTCTCCCTTGCGACTGACGGCATCATCGCCGGCGTCGGGTTTGTTTTGGTCTTCGTGCCGGTCATTTTCGCGATGATGTTCTTTATCACGTTCCTGGAGGGAAGCGGCTATATGGCGCGGGCCGCATTTGTCATGGATAGGGCGATGCATGCAATGGGTCTCCATGGGAAGTCCTTTATCCCCATGCTCCTGGGGTTCGGTTGCAACGTGCCGGCTGTATATGCGACGCGAACACTCGAAAATCATCGAGACAAGGCGCTTACGGCGCTTCTTATACCGCTTATGTCCTGCGGCGCCCGTCTGCCCGTATACGTCGTGTTCATCGGCGTCTTTTTTGCAGCGCATGCCGGAACTGTACTTTGGTCCCTCTATGTCATGGGAATCGTACTTGCGGTACTGATGGGCATTATTTTCAAAAGGACTCTGTTTAAGGGTGATGCCCCCATATTCATCATGGAACTGCCGCCATACCGCATGCCGTCTTTCAGGAGTCTCATTATCCATACCTGGGAGAAAGGGAAACACTTCCTGATCAAAGCCGGAACTTATATTCTTGCGGTCTCTATCCTGGTATGGTTTCTGCTGAACCTGCCCTGGGGAGTAGAGCACAAGAAGGATTCCTACCTCGGCAGGATGGGCCAGGTGATCGCGCCGGCATTCGAACCGCTCGGATTCGGCAGCTGGGAGGCGGCGTCATCCCTGGTTTCGGGCCTGATTGCGAAAGAGATCGTGGTAGGTACCATGGGTGAAATCTACGTGCCGAAGGCAGAGGAAGCGAAGGAAGATACACCGACCTTAACCGAGGACTTGAAAGAGGTCGGAGCGAGCCTTGCCGGCGCTATCCGCGACTCTGCCGTGAATGTAATCTCCGGCTTCGGCATATCGAGTATTACTGCCACGGAGTCGTCGGAAGAGCAGGAAGAACGGTCGCCTTTGCGGGAAGTCATCAGGGGTCAATTTACACCTCTCAGCGCGTATGCTTTCATTACATTTGTCCTACTGTATATGCCTTGCGTGGTCGTTGCCATCGCCATGAAGCAGGAGTTCGGCACCTGGAAGTGGTTCGGGATTGCCTTCGCTTACCAGATGGCGCTGGCTTGGATCGTGGCCTTCGCGATTTTTCAGGGTGGACGACTGCTGGGTTTAGGTTAACACTATGATCGTTACCCTAGCAAGGGAGGCACCTTGCCAAGAGAAGGAAGGATGAAGGGGAACAAGGAGAATATATGGGATTTGCTGATGTTTTTTTCATGGCCGTCATTGTCTCTGGTGCCATCTACCTACTTTACCGTTCGGTCTGGAAGAAAAAAGGTCACTGCTCGGGTTGTGAGACCGGATGCAGCGCTCAGGTGAGCTCAATGAGGAAAATCGTGCAGTTTAATCGCAGAAGATAGATTTGCGGCACAGCTGATTTTTTTGAAAAAGGGGGGGATCCCCCCTCCTGCTTCTCCTCTGCGTTCTTATTCACTTCGGCGAATCGATTCGCCCCCCTACCTGTATTCCGTTTCATTTCTATCCGATTGGCAATTGGATGTTGCTTATGGTCCGAAACAGTATTTTTGTTTTTTTTGTCATAATTTCAATGACTTGACCGTTTCCATTCAGTTGCTTTCGAAACAGCCGATATTGTGGATAACTCTTGCAGCGCTGGTTAGACGTTATCGTACTCGGCGCATAAATAATTCCTTTATTCAATCCGAAGTATTACGATATGGTATAATAATGGTGGCTGTAACAGGAAAAAGATCAATCCTATGCAAGGTTATTTCCTCTCCGCCTTCTAGAACACCGAAGCAGGGACATCCTGGGGCCTGCTGAGGGGGGAGAATTGATCGTAAGGGGGGGCTGGAAACGCATGAGCAGTAATAATCAGATCCTTTTAGTCGACGATGAACCGCTCGTTCTGCAGTCGCTCGAGGAAATCATAAATCAGAGCGGCACGTACAATGTATCTGTTGCGGAGAATGGCAGCAAGGCACTGACCATGATCGAACACGATAATTATTCGGTCGTGATCACCGATCTGATGCTGAAGGATATTACCGGGATTGAGCTGCTGAAATCGATCAAGACCCGGATGCCCGAGACGCAGGTGATCATGGTAAGCGGCAGGGGGACCATAGATTTTGCAGTCGAAGCGATGAAGATCGGTGCCTTCGATTTCCTCACTAAACCCTATTCGCCGCCGCATCTCATGGAAATAGTAAAGCGTGCCAATACCTATTACGATTCCCTGGTTGAGAACAGGCAACTACGGGGAGAGATCAGGAGACTCAAAAAAAATTACGAGATCATCGGATCCCATGCAAAGATACGGCGCATCAATGAGATCATTGAGAATATCGGGCCCTCTGACAGCACCGTTCTCATCCAGGGGAAGAGCGGCACGGGTAAGGAACTGGTGGCGCGCGCCATTCATAATCGCTCCCTCCGGGCAGAGGGGACGTTCCAGGCGGTTAACTGCGGTGTTTTTACTGAAACGCTGATCGAGAATGAGCTGTTCGGACACGAAAAGGGCGCTTTTACCGGTGCGGTGCAGCGGGCCATCGGCAGGGTGGAATCAGCGGAGGGTGGAACCCTTTTTCTCGACGAGATCGATACCATGCCGCTCTCCTCTCAGGTCAAGCTGCTTCGCGTGCTCGAGGAGCGGTCCTTTCAACGGATCGGAGGCACGAAGCCCATACACGTCGATTTCAGACTTATTGCGGCCACAAATACCGACCTGCAAGGTGCCGTGGCAGACAAGCTGTTCCGCGATGATCTGTACTACCGTTTGAATGTGATCAATATTACGCTGCCTGAGTTGAGCGAGCGGATCAGTGATATCCCGCTCCTGGTCAACTATTTCATGGACCGGTATAAAACGAGCAGCAAAGTAAGATCCATATCCGCTGCCGCTATGGATCTCCTCATAAAATACCCCTGGCCGGGAAATGTAAGAGAACTCGTTAACGCAGTTGAATACGCAATGGTGATGGCCAAAGAAACAGAGATCATGCCGTCCGATCTCCCGGAAAACATCCAGGGCACGGAAAACCACTCCCGGGCCGCTTCCGATTCACTCTCCCTCAGAGAAACCGAACGTGAACTTATTGTGAGAACCTTGCGGGAATGCGAGGGCAACAAGCACCTGGCGGCGAAGGTTTTGAAAATACCGCGTTCCACGCTCTACAGCAAGATCCAGAAACACGGCATTCTGATAGAGGATCGGATATCGCGATCAGGGAGTCGGGGAAGGAACGATGACGCCCCATCGGTTCTGGTCGAGAACTGGTCGCAGTAAAACCTGCCTGCATCCTGTGCCTGCTCAGGACCGCTTTTAGATCGTTTTCAGGACCGGCTGGTTCCGATGTTTTTTATGTAGTGAGCACGAACTGCACCGACTCCGTACGTACTGGAATGAGCGCATGCCCCCGCAGCTTGCTGGAGGCTGTTTCCCTGCAGATGATAAATGAACCTTCATCTGCTGCGGGGCGCTTCAACTCGTTCCTCGTGCCTGTCGATCATGCAGAGGGAGATCCGATCAATGAAAACGCTATTGCTGGTAGATGACGAGCTTGAGAATTTAAGGAGCCTTGGAGAGGTCTTGAGCAGGTTCGGCTACAAGGTCATCACCAAGCCTGACGCGCAATCCGCCTTGACGGTCTTGAATGAAGGGACCAAGATCGATCTGGTCATTACCGATTACCGCATGCCCGGTATGGATGGGCTGGAATTTCTCCTGCTGCTCAAACAGATGATTCCCTCGGTACCCGTGATAATGCTCACCGCCTATGGTGCGGTCGAAACTTATTTAAAATCTCTTAGCCTTGGTGTCTTTGAATACGTCAATAAGCCCGTCAAAGCCAAGGAACTGGGGCGTATCGTGAAAGCCGCACTCGATTCCTGTGAGAACGGTTCTGGTCCTCCCTGCACAGGCAACGTTACTCCGTCCGCCCTGTCCTGAAAAACAGGACGGATGGAAAACGGTTCTAAAACGCTTTCTCTGCGACCCGCAGGGCTGCATGCAGTGCCTTTTTAAAAGTAATCGTTTTAGCCTTAGCTGCAGCGTTTTTTCCCGTTTGACAGGACTTTTTTTTTATGGTTAAATTGCCCAATGAATTGTGAATCGACAGGGTTTTCGTTGCAAGAAGTTCTACTGCTGATCGGCATGGAAGCGCGATCCGGCGAGTTGGTACTTGAGTCCGGCAACAACATCGGTTCTATCATCTTCCACGCCGGCAGGATCGTACAGGCATTCTCTCCCTATTCGAGGGCCATCGGCGACCTTCTCGTGGAGGATGGGGTTATATCGGAATCGGAACTGCTTGAGATGCTGCATCAGCAAAAGAAGAGGTCCGCCGTTCCCATCGGCGCCATGTTCCTGCAAACCGGGAAAGTGAGCTTTGAAAAGCTCGAAATGATGATCCATGAGCAGATACGGAATTCCCTGAAGGACTTTATGGTGTGGCAAAAGCTGAATATCAGCTTTGTAGACAGGGAAATCAGGCCTTTTGATCGCATTTGCCTGCCGGTCCATGAATTCATCGCGTCTGACGTACTGAAGTCCGCACAAAATTTTTTTTCTTTGCACCCCACCTCGACCGATACAGCCGCTACGGCATCTACCAAGACGCTTTGATCGAACCCGCTTTTCAACCCTCCCGATCTGTTCATCGGTTCAGGTTTTGCCGCAGCATATTTCTGGCCCTGTTGAACAGTTCTCGATATTCGATCGTTCGGAAGTCAAAATACGTGTGATCCAGAACAGTAAATGTTTCTTCCCGGCTGCTGTACCGGAGCGTCACTTCGGCATAGATGCCCGATCCGATGTACACCCGATGGGAAAAATCCTTGGTCGTAGCAAGAACGACCTTCGCTTCGGTCACGTACCCCGGATCAATATTTATCCTTCTGCGGCTGCCGGACTGAGACGTGAGGGAATAGCGCTCTTCGATCGCGTTGGTCAGCAGTTTGACCCCGGCCAGCTTCCCGGGATCCATCAATTCCTGCAGAAAGATGAATTTCCTGAAAATAGAGCTTCCCATTTCTTCATGGTAATAGCTGGTGACTTCCCAGGGCATGACGTTGCTCTCCAGGTCGATCGGTCCGTACTCCGCGGAAAGGAGGGCCTGACAGGCAGAAAAAAGGGCAGGCTCAGGAGAGAGCATTCCGACAAAAAGCTTTATGGGAAGAGGAGTTTTTATGACACCCATGGCCGGCAGGAACGAATGTTGCTGAGTTCCCTGCAGCAGAAGAAGGTCGCAGGGGAAGTTCTATTCTCAAGGTTAGAACGCCCTGCACCCGCGGCAAGCGCTCGTAAGCGCTGGGTGCAAGTCATGATCGTATCTCCAGGATCCGCTCTCTCCGGAATTGAAAGAGTTATCGTGACAGGCCGTTCTGGCCGTTCAGGGGAAGTTCCAGGTCGATCTCGACTGTTCCATCAGCCAGTTCTCGCTCACCGACCACGGTATATCCCTTGATGTAACCTTGGATTTTCCGGGAGAAGTTCTTTTTATTCATGCGCGACCCCGCGTTCTGATCGGGACCGATCTTGATCTCGGCGACCGCTTTTACCAGTTTTCGTTCAGCGTCGGCCAGGGCGGCCCGCTCGGCCATTTCCCGCCTGACCGTGCTATTCGGGGCATCCTGAGGCGGTACCCCAACACCGGTGACGCGGATCCTGCCGGCAGCCCGATCCACGTCGTCTGCGGCTGATGCCCGCAGTACCCGTGAATCCGGCTCTTCCCACGGCTGTCCGGACCGCCCGGCAGCCATTCTGTTTCCGACTGGCGCAGCAACTACCACAGCCGGGATTTCATCACGGAAGCCGCCGGGGGTTGCCTCGCTCCTCATCTCTGCAGCCGCATACGCGTTCCCGGTCAGGAGAGAGGCGAACAGCAATGCGCTCAACAGGAGGTAGTGGGCTGGAGTTTTTTTAATGAACGGAATATTCATATTTCCTTGTCGTGATTATACCACAAAAAATATCTGCCCTTACACTCCTTTCTGGTCCTTCCCCGGACGGTTACTAATATTCTTGACAAGGTCATACGGTCTGATATAGTAAAAGCATGCAGATAACCAGAGAAGGGGATTACGGGATACGAAGTGTCCTGTATCTCGCCCGCCAGCCCTTCAAAAAGATCAGTTTTGTGAACGAAATATCCGAGGAATACAAGATCCCGCGCAGTTTCCTGGCCAAGATACTTCAGAAACTCGTGAAGGCCAAGCTCATTCGCTCCTATCGGGGCGTCAAGGGAGGGTTTTCCCTGGCCAAACAAGCAAGGGAAATCTCCATGCTCGATGTGATCGAAGCCATCGAGGGGAAGATGTGCCTGAACATCTGCCTGGTGGATAAAAAGAAATGCAGTTTCTCGAAGCATTGCCCGGTCAGTCCGGTCTGGGCCGCGGTACAGGTCAAATTCACCGATATGCTGAAGAAAATGAACTTTGAAGACCTGGCTCGTCAGAAGTAGAAACTTTCCCGAGTCGTGCTCCGCAGCTTACCATGATACCCCGTCATCGAATACCATAATGGTCCAACCGTAAGAATCGGTATCCCCTACAGATACTATTCGAACCTTCATCTGCTGCAGGGAATATCAATATCATCCCCGCTGCCGGTCGAATTGTACCCGCCGAAAAATACACTTGACATCATTTCATGCCTGGTGTATTACTAGTCACTATTAATTAAACAGTTAGTTAAATTATATGAAACGCACTTCCCGCCAAAAGAAACCTGCAGTAGGACGACGACCCTTGTCGGCCAGGACCGACTGCGATACCCGTACTCAGATACTGTCCGCAGCGCGACGCGTCTTTGCCAGGAAGGGCATGGACGGAGCGACGGTTCGCGAGGTGGCCCTGTGCGCCAAAGTGAACAACGCCATGATCTATTACCATTTCAAGGACAAAGTGGAACTGTACCGGTCGGTACTTTCCGATTCATTCACGGCATTCGACCGCATCTGGGACGATGAGATATTCAAAACCCGGGCAAGCGTCAGGCTCAAGATCGGTAAATACGTCGAGGAACTGATACGCTTTCAGCATGGCAACGAAGAATTGCGGCGCATCCTCTCCATGGAATTCGCTTCGTGCGGACGGAACTTCAAATGGGTTGCCGAGAATCTCTTCAAGAACAGCTATCAGAGACTGGCCGCGATCCTGAAAGAAGGGATGAAAACCGGGGAGCTGCAGAAGACAGATCCGTCACTCGCCATCTCTACGCTGGTAGGTATGGTCATCCAGAGCTTTATTGTCAGCCCGATGGCTGAGTACGTAACAGGCAGGAAATTGAACCTCGAGGTCGTGAAGTTTACCGCTTTCGTGACAGGCATGTTCTTCGACGGCATGACAGGAAAGCAGAGCGGACGCACCTCGACCCGCAAAAGGATAGCTCAAGCATGAACAAAATAGCTTTTCTGATCGCGCTGCTTTTATTGGCGTTAAACTCCTCCGCCTGGGCTGAAAAGGTCTACACGCTCCAGGACGCCTATCAGTCGGCGATCAGCAACAACGAGGTCGTGAAGATCTCTGAAGAGAACGTGGCCCAGTCCGAAAGCAGGGTGGATCAGGCCTGGACCTATGTATTTCCCAAGTTGGTCGGTCGGGCCGGTTATACCCGCTATAATGAAGTGCTCCCTCCTGAAGGGGACTTCATATTCCAGCCCTTGACCCAGTTGTCGGCGGCGCTTGTTCTGACACAGCCGCTGTATACGGGCGGACGGACGCTTGCCGCACTGCGGACCGCCCAGACAATGCGCGAGGCCAGCACAAGGGATTTGAGTTCAACAAGGCAGGATATAACACTAAACGTTGCGGCCGCCTATTACGGCGTGATCAAGTCCGAAAAGATGATGGAAAAAAGCCGCGAATCCGTCGACCGGATGGAACGGCACAAAAAGGTAACCGAACGCGAGGCTGCAACCAGGAGGACGAAGGCAAATATTTCGAATCTTCTCCGGGCCCGTACCCTGGTCAGTCAGGCAAGGATCGCGCTCACCCGGGACGCAAATAATGTAATGATCGCTCGTCAGAAGCTGAACCTCCTGACAAAACTGCCCGAGACGGCGGCACTTGCGGAACCTGATCCCGAGCCGGAGCCGCGAGAGAGCTTTGAGGACCTGAAAGCCCGGGCGCTGGCGAATCGTGACGAATACGCAGCATCGAAGCTGAACATCTATGTGGCCGAGGAGAACATAACGATCGTCAAAGGCGGTCATCGTCCCCAGGTCTATGCGGAAGGAGCTGTGCAGTATCTTGATTCCCATCCATCCACCATGCTGGACGGCACCATCTACTATGGCGGTTTGAGGCTGCAGGTCCCGATCTTCGAAGGAGGACTGACAAAGGCGGAGCTGTCGGAAGCGCGGTCAAAACGGAGGCAGGCCGAGTTATCGTTGCAGTATTTGCAGCGGTCCATAGAGTCGGAAGTCTATGAATCCTATATCAATTATCAGACTATTACCTCCGTTCTGCAGGCAGCCCGGCTTCAGTATGAAGATGCGCGGTCGAATTTTCAAGCCGTGGAGAGCCTGTTCGCCCAGGGGCTTGCCGCGAGCCTGGCGCTGATCGATGCCCAGCAGGCGCTCTTCATTGCCGAGCGGGAACTGGTCAACGCCACTTATGACCGGCAGCTTGCGATCCTGCGCTTGCAGAGAAGCGTTGGAATGCTGGAAAAGCGGTCCTAGTCCTTTATTTTAATTTCTGAGGGTATCTCATGCGTCTTCCCGAAATAGCCATTAAACGCCCCGTATTCATGACCATGATCGGACTCGCGCTCATCGTGTTCGGTATCGTGGCCTTCCCCCGTCTCGCGCTGGACCTGTTCCCGAAGATCGATTTCCCGGTCGTGAACATCACAACCAAGCTGGTGGGCGCGAGTCCCGAGATCATGGAAGTCGATGTTACAGACATTATCGAAGAGGCAGTAAATACCATCAATGGCGTTAAGTCCATCACCTCCCGCAGTATGGAAGAGTTTTCCATCGTGACTGTTGAATTTCATCTCGAGCGCAATGTCGACCTATCAGCGCAGGATGTACGAGACAAAGTGGGCGCGGTCCGGAACCGTTTGCCGAAAGATGCGGAACCGCCGGTCATCGAAAAGATCAGCCCCGATGACCAGCCGATCGTCTGGATCGCTGTCTCGGGAAACCGTTCCATCAAAGACCTGACGCACTATGCAGACAAGGTATTAAAACGCGATATAGAAAAGATACCAGGAGTCGGCTCCGTGACGATAAGCGGCGGCCGCGGCCGCCAGGTGCGTATATGGATCGACCGGCAGAAAATGGACGCAGCGTCCCTGACCGCAGACGATATCAAACTTGCGCTGGGTAGGGAACACCGGGAAGTGCCCGGTGGCCGTGTCGAGAACGCGCGGACTGAGTTCATTGTAAAGACCAAAGGCGAGTATGAAACGCCGGAGGCCTTCAATGATCTTGTTATTGCCTTCCGGCACGGCAGGCTCATTAAATTGCGCGATATCGGGCATGCTGAGGACGGGCTGGAGGACGAAAGGTCCTTAACCCGTTTCGACGGCAAAACCGCGGTCGGGCTATCGGTAAAACGCCAGTCAGGTGAGAATACTGTGGCCGTGGCTGAACGGGTTAAAGCTGCAGTTGCCGCGGTCCAGCCGCCGGAAGGGATGCACCTCGACGTAACGTTCGACCAGTCCCGGTTTATCCGGCGTTCCATTGAAGACGTGGAAATTTCGCTCTGGCTCGGCGCCGGCCTCGCCGTTCTGATCATTTTCGTGTTTCTCCGAAGCATGCGCAGCACCCTCATCAGCGCCGTGGCCCTGCCCACGTCGGTGATCGCCACTTTCGCTTTTATCCAGGTCTTCGGGTTCACCTTGAACGTGATGACCATGTTGGCGCTTTCGCTATCTATCGGCATTCTGATCGACGACTCCATCGTGGTCCTGGAGAATATCTATCGCCGGATGGAAGAAGGCGAGTCACCCCTCGACGCTTCCCGGGAGGGCGCGTCCGAGATCGGACTGGCGGTCCTGGCAACCACCTTGTCCATTGTAGCTGTCTTTGTACCGGTTGCTTTCATGAAGGGAATCGTCGGAAAATTTTTCTTTGAATTCGGCATCACCGTTACCGTTGCCGTCCTGGTATCGCTTTTTGTTTCCCTCACCTTGACCCCCATGATGACATCGCGGTTCCTGAGCTACCGCCCGAAGCACGGCAGGATGTATATGTTCCTGGAGAGGGGGTTCGATAAAATATTCGATGTATATCGTCCGCTCCTTGCGCTATCGCTCAGGCATCGATGGAAGGTCATCATTATCGCGATTGCCAGTATCGCAGCCGGTCTTTTTCTGTTCGCCAAACTTGACAAGGAATTCATGCCCGCCGAGGACCAGGGACGGTATATGGTGCGGCTCGAAACACCCATCGATTATTCTCTGCCCCGGGCGGACAGCATCATGAGAAAGGTCGACGAGGAGCTCCGTCAACGGCCCGAGGTTCTGAGCACGTTCTATGTCACCGGGTCCGACTTTGCACCTGACGTAAATAAAAGTAAAATATTTGTTAATCTGAAAGAACGCAAAGACCGCAATATCATTCAGATCGATTCGATGAAACAGGTCCGCGACAGTATAGCGACAAAACCTGAAATAAAATCATCAGTAGAAATGATCGCCATGGTAGGCGGCGGTATGCGCTCTGTTCCGATCCAGCTGGTAGTGCGGGGCAGGGACCTCGATGACGTCAATAAACGTACGATTGCCATTAAGGACGAATTTGCACGGCTACCCGGTATCGTTGACGCCGACACTTCCATCGAGACCGGCAAACCAGAAGTGCGCGTCCGCATTGATCGTGACAGAGCAGCAAACCTGGGCGTAAGCGCATCGTCAATCGGCGGAACGGTCAATACGATGATCGGCGGGGAGATCGTCGGCAAGTTTAAGGACGAAAAGGAAGGCGAACGGTACGATATCACGGCCCGGCTTAAGGCAACTGAACGGGACCGCCCCGATACTCTGGAATCCCTCTGGGTTCGTTCATCAACAGGAGAACTCGTAAGCATGAAGGATATAACCAGGATCGAGACCGGGAAGGGGCCCAGCGTTATCATGCACGATAACCGGCAGCGGGCAGCCACGTTGTTTGCGGGAACGGAAAAGACCAAGGCGATGGCTGAGGCCATAAGCGATCTGGACAATATCGTAAAGAAGAATTTAAGCTCGGAAATTTCCACGCGTTACGTAGGGATGGCCGATGCCATGCTCGATTCCTTCAAGAATATCGCCTTTGCCCTGGTAATCGCGATCATCATGGTGTATATGATCCTGGCTTCACAATTTGAGAGTTTCGTCCACCCCTTTACCATTATGTTTTCGCTGCCCGTAAGCCTGATCGGCGCCATGGGGCTGCTCATGGTGACAGGAGAGCGGATCAGTATCTTCAGCCTTATTGGCGTGATCATGCTTATGGGGCTCGTCACCAAGAACGCGATCCTCCTTGTCGACTACACGATCACCTTGAGGCACCGGGGGATGTCGCGGGAAGAGGCCTTGCTCAAGGCCGGCCCGGTCCGGTTGAGGCCGATCATCATGACCACGGCAGCCATGGTCTTCGGCATGTTGCCCACGGCGCTCAAGCTTGGTGAAGGCGCGGAGACTCGCGCTCCCATGGCGATAGCCGTCATCGGCGGCCTCATTACCTCGACGCTGCTGACCCTCGTGGTCATCCCGGTCGTGTATACCCTGGTGGACGACCTCGAACTCTACTTTGGGCAAAAAGGCTACCGGCAGCATGCAGCCGCGGCGGCGGCCTTTGTAAAAAGGCTGTTCGGGAAGCGGCCGGTCCCGGACAGTGATCTGCGTTAGCTCCCTTTTCCGTAAGGACACCTTTGACGAATGCTGAAGCTCGGCCATATCATCTATTCCAACTGCTACCCGCCGCACGCGGCCATCGTTACGGGAAAGATCCCCTTTCCCTTCAAAGTGATCGAAGGCATCCCCTCCGAGCTGAACCGGCTGCTGCGCGACGGCGCCATCGACGTTTCTCCTTCGTCCTCCATT
>Ga0154501_1040_pt5 | contig 19939 bp, 12 predicted proteins | sample RifGroD2_FD_115980 | JGI IMG/M metagenome (GOLD analysis project Ga0154501, IMG submission 115980) | Nitrospirae bacterium GWD2_57_9 | reverse complement strand
CTCCGCGGCATCATCCTTTATCGATCTGCTGCCGAGGGCGAACACTTCGAGACAGGCAAGCTGGGCCGCTGCGTTCTTGAGTTCCTCGCCCTCGCTTCGTGCGATGTCGGCGATCGAGCGCAGCATGATGACGGTGGAGACGGGGAGTTCGATCGGCAAAGCAACAAGGCCGAAGGCACCGCCCGCGGCTCCGGTAGCCGCGACCGATAATTTATGAAGAAAGTTCGAGGAAGCCCGGCGGGGCAAGTCATCCAGACTTTTGAGCGCGGCCTGAAGCGCCTGATCGAGGGCGGCACGCGTGGCGGACTGCACCTTGTCGTTCCAGCCGGCGGGGAGCAGGCGAAAGCCCTTCTCGATCGGCGCGCCCAGGAGGTTTATGATCCTGGCGCCGAACCCCGGGTTCTCCAGCAGGCGCTTCGCCTGCTTCAGGTCGTCGAGATCTTGCTTCGTCATTTTGGTAAGCGGGTGATGCAGCGCGCTTCACTGCGTTTTTTGTCCGAATCCCGCAGCTGCTGCGGGGTTAGTGAGCGAATACGATAATGTTCCAAGCTTAAGAATCGAGCTCCCTGCATCTTGCCGCAGGGAGCTTCAATTACTTGCCCTTCTCACACCACTCGCGCGCATTCTGGAACATCTTGAGCCAGGGCGATGCAGCCAGGGATTTTTTAAGATCTTCGGGCATCCAGCCCCATTGCCAGGTCAGGACCGCGCGCTCGGGGTGGGGCATCATGGCGAGGTGGCGGCCGTCCGGCGAGCACAGGCCGGCGATGCCTGCAGGCGAGCCGTTGGGATTGAAGGGATAGTTTTCGGTGATCTGCGCATCGTCATCCACATAGCGGACGGGGGCAAGTTCGGCTTCGCACTTTTGGAACAGGTCACGATCCGGGAAATAGGCAAGGCCTTCGCCGTGGGCCACCCAGATACCGAGCACCGAGTTCTCCATCCCCTTCAGCATGATCGACGGGCTCTGCAGGATCTTCACCGTGGAGAAGCGCGATTCGAACCGTCCGGACTGGTTATGGATGAACCGCGGCTGGAGCTCGTCGGCAATGCCCCGCCAGGGCACCCAGCCCAGGAGCGCCATGAGCTGGCACCCGTTGCAGACGCCCAGACTGAACGTGTCCGGCCGATGATAGAACCGCTCGAACTGGTCCCACACCTTTTTGTTGAACCGTATGGACGCTGCCCAGCCCTTGGCGGAATCCAGCACGTCGGCATAACTGAATCCGCCGACGAACACGACACCGCGGAACTGATCGAGCGTCACGCGGCCGTCGAGCAGGTCCGTCATCGTCACGTCCCAGGGCTCGAAGCCGGCCATGAAGAAGGCCGAGGTCATCTCGCGGTCGCCGTTGCTGCCTTCCTCGCGGATCACCGCAACTTTTGGTTTGTGGATGCTGCAGAGGCATTCTTCGCTCGATATCGACGGCGCAAAGGGGATCGCGAAGGAAGGTCCCTTGCGATCATAGATGTTCTGCCGCTCCTCGCGGATGTTCTCGGGATTTCTCTGGAGCAGGTCGAGCTGGTGGCTTGTTTCCTCCCAGATGTCCCTGAGCATGCGCATATCCTCGGCGAGGAGCGTCCGGAGTTCGGAGTTCGGAGTGTCGAGGAGAGTGCGGAATGAGAAGAGGATTCGTTTGTTCGAAATCGTCTTACCGATGATTTGATACGGCACAGCGGCCTTGTCAAGAACGGAGAAAATCTTCGCTTCTTCTGACGGAAGATATTCAATCGCGAGGCCGAGCTCTTCCGAGAAGAGGCAGGCAAGGGCATCCTTCTGCGGTCCGAGATCGATCTCGATGCCGCAGTTTCCGGCGAAGGCCATCTCGAGCAAGGTCGTCGCGAGGCCGCCGTCGGAGCGGTCATGGCCTGCGAGGATCAGCTCATCGCGCACGAGATTCTGCACCGCGTTGAAGGTCCTGGTCAGCAGCTGAGGATCATCGAGATCAGGCGATCTGTCTCCCACCTGTCCGTATACCTGCGCCAAGGCAGAGCCGCCCAGACGGTTCATTCCGTTGCCGAGATCGATGAACAGGAGCTTGCTCTTTCCGGGAGCCTTGAGGTCCGGCGTCACCGTCTTCGTGATGTCCGGGCAGGTGACGTACGCCGAGATCACGAGCGTGCCGGGCGACTTCACGGTCTCGCAGGTTCCATCGGGCTTCGTCACCTTCGCGGCCATGGACAGGCTGTCTTTGCCTCCGTCCACGGCCATGCCGAACTCGATCATGACGTCCCGCATCGCAATTGCCGCATCGTACAGGCGGGACCCTTCCCCCGGGAGCTTGGGCGCCCACATCCAATTGGCCGAACAGCGGATGTCGCCGAGTCCCGAGACCTCTGCCCAGACGATGTTGGTGAGCGCTTCGCCCACGCTCATGCGCGCCATGGCCGCGGGATCGATCAGCTCCTTCACGGGCTGCTCGCCGATCGAGATCGCGGCCCCGGTCAGGCCGAAGTGGGACTGGGCGATCACGGCAACATCGGAGACGGTTAGCTGGAGCGGGCCCGCGCACTGCTGGCGGGCGATCAGTCCCGTGACCGACCGGTCGACCTTGTTTGCGAGGAACCGTTTCGATCCGACGGAAACGAGCCGGAGCACGCGGTCGAGCGCTTTTCGGACCGCGAGTTCCTTCGGCAGTTCGAGCGGCTTGAGCGCGGTCTTTTTCCGGTCGAGCGTGAATACCTTCTGGGGCATGTCGCCGAGCACCTTGCTGAGTTCCAGGTTCTCGGGCGTCGAATCGTCCTGCTCGTCGTGGAGCACGATGTAGCCGTCGCCGGTGATCGTTCCGATGACGGCAACGGGCACTTTTTCCCGTTCGCACAGCGCCCGGAAGAGTCCCTCGTCTTCGGCGCCGATCAGGAGAGCGTTCTGTTCCTGGTACTCGGCGCCCCAGATCTCGAGCGCGGAGAGGGTGTTGTCCCCAACCAGGATCCTGCGGATCTCTATTCGGGCCCCGGCCGGGTGCACGATCTCCTTCACCACGTTGCAGTTGCCGCCCGCGCCCTGGTCATGAATGCTCCTGATCGGGTTCTGCTCGCCCAGTTCCACGCAGGCGCGGATCACGCGGTTCAGTTTCTGTTCCATCTCGGCGTCGCCGCGCTGCACGGCGTTGAAGTCCAGCTCGGCGATGTTCTCGCCCTGGATCATGGACGAGGCCGCGCCGCCGCCCATGCCGATGCGATAGGCCGGTCCGCCGACCTTGACCACGAGCATGCCCTTTCGCGCCTCCGTCTTCCCGGTATGGCGCGCATCCATCTGGCCCACGCCCGCGGAGAACATGATCGGCTTGATCCATTCCCTGCGCTCGCCGTCCGGCGTCCTGAGCCCGAAGGACCGGGTAAAGCCCTGGATCACGGGTTCGCCGAACTTGTTGCCGTAATCGGAGGCCCCATTGCTGGCCTCGACCTCGATCCGGAGGGGCGAGGCGAGATTATTCGGATAAGAATAGGACGGGTCCTCCCAGGGCAGTTCGTATCCCGGGATCCGGAGATTGCCCACACAGTAGGCCGCGGTGCCGGCGATCACCAGGCCGCCCGTGCCCGTGGCCTGCACATCGCGGATCCGTCCGCCCGTGCCGGTCTCCGCTCCCGGGAACGGAGCGACCCCGGACGGGAAGTTGTGCGTTTCCGCCGTCAGAAGGACGTGGTATTTTCTTCTCGTTTGCCCGAAGCCGGAAGGCTTCCCCACGCCGGACGGGATGATGGTCGTGATATCGTACCCGGCGATGGCGCTGGAATTGTCGCTGAAGGCGATCACGCTGTTGTTCTGGTTCGCTTCCCAGGTGGCCTTTACGATCTTCATCAGGTTGCCCGGGACTTCCTTGCCGTCGACGATCAGCCGGCCGCGAAAGAACCAGTGGCGCGAGTGCTCGCTGTTGGACTGGGAAAGATCGAAGCATTCCACATTGGTGGGATTGCGCCTGATGTCCTTTACAAAGAGGTTGGTGTAGTAATCGAGGTCCCAGTCGTCCAGGCCGAGGCCCATCTCGCGGTTAATGCGCTCGAGCGCCTGCCTCCCCTCTTCGATCAGCGGGATGATGCGCACGGGCTCCGGCTTGATGCCGGTTTCGAAGGTCTTGAGCGGCTCGGGATAGGGACATTCGGTCATGCGGTCGTGCACGAGCCAGAGAAAGGCCCGTTCCTGGTCCCGGTCGAGCGAGGCCTGAGGCGCCAGCTCGAGCCGGTATCGCCGGGACCGCTCGATACGCGAGATTTTCCTGAGGCCGCAGGCATGGCAGATCGATACCGCGTTCGTGGACCAGGCGGTCGTGAAATTCATGCGCGGGCCGACCTCGAGAATCAAATGCGGAGTGCGGAGCGCGGAGGGGGTAATTAAAAAACTTTTGTCGGAAAATTGTTCCGGTTCGAAGGTCTCGGCCAGGAGCCAGCGAAGCAGGCGCACCTCGTCCGTGGTCAGCGGAGCATCGGCTGCGATGTTGAAGCAGAACTCCGTCGCGAGTCCGTGGATCGCGGGAGAGACCAGCTCCTGCGCTGATCGGAGCAGGCTCGTCGTCTGATACGCAGAGAGCGCCGGCGTGCGGTAACGATGAAAAAGGACCATAATTATCTTGTTATCGTCTTCCCCATTTGAGTGAGCGGATCCCCCTCCGGTACATTGGCGGTGGAGAATGCGCTTTATGTCAGTCGGTTCTTGAGAGAGTTTGTTGCCCGGTTACCGGTCGGTGAGCGATACGACCTTCTGGTCTGCGGCTTTTTTCTCGCTGGCCATGACGCACTGCCCGTCGAAGGTGACCCCCTCTTCGATGATGAGCTTCGGGGTCTTGATGTTCCCCTGCACGTTGCCGGGTGCGATGATGTGCACTTTCTGGCTGGCGTTGACGTTGCCCACGATCTTGCCGCTCGAGATGATCGTGCCGACGGTGATCTCGCCCTGGAGGAGCGCTTCGTCTCCCGCGATCAGCGTGTCCTTGGAAACCACCTCGCCCTCGACCTTGCCGTCGACGCGGATAGTGCCCTCGAAGCTGAGCACGCCCTTGAACTCGGTGCCTTTGCCGAGGAATGCGGTGATCTCCGCCTGCTCCGGTGAACCCGAACCTTTCTTCAACATAATACCCCCCTAATTTGAAATGTAAAAGCCTTAGCCGCAGATCAACGCTGATGACCGCAGATCAATTCCTAATGAAAGACCAAGGTCTTAATCCGGCTTTTTCTGCGTTCATCTGCGGCCCAATACGGTTTTGAACTTAACAGATCTTGTCCAGAATTCTGTCCAGCTCCTCGTTGGAATAGTAATCGATCACGATCCTGCCGCCCTTTGCCTTGGCCGCGATGCTGACTTTGGTGCCGAGCGCTTTCCTGAGCTTCTCCTCGACCGATTTCAGTTCATGGCTCTGGCGCGGTCTCTTTTCCCTGGACGGGTTCTTCAGCTTTGCAGCAAGCGCTTCGGCCTCGCGGACCGAGAGCCCCTTCTTCGCGATCGCCGCTGCGGCAGAGAGCTGGTCGCGAACGCGTTCGAGCGACAGCAGGGCCTTGGCATGGCCCATGCTCAGGACGCCTGATGCGAGCTCCTGTTTTACTTCCTTGGGCAGGCTGAGGATGCGGAGAAAGTTCGTGACCGTGGAGCGCTCCTTGCCCACGCGCTTCGCCAGGTCCTCCTGGGTAAGCTTGAACTCGTCCTGGAGGCGTTTGTACGCTTCGGCAGCTTCGAGGGCGTTCAGGTCCTCGCGCTGGATGTTCTCGATCAGCGCCATCTCCATGAGTTCGCGCTTGGTCGCTTCCTTCACGAGCGCCGGGATCGTCTTGAGGCCTGCCAGCCGGGCCGCGCGCCACCGCCGTTCGCCGGCGATCAGCTGGTAGCCGGGGCCGGCCCGGTGCACGATGATCGGCTGGATCACGCCTTGCTCCTTGATCGAGGCCGCGAGCTCCTTCAGCTTTTCGTCGTCAAAGGACTTCCGCGGCTGGTATTCGTTGGGGATGATCTTGTCCAGCTCTATCTCGGAGATGCCCAGCGCTTTCCGCTCCTTGTCATCGAGCGTGGAAAGGTCGGGGATGAGCGCGCCGAGGCCCTTACCGAGTGCCTGCTTTTGCATTCGTCAAAACCTCCTTTGCGAGGTCGAGGTAGCTTTGAGCGCCTCGGGACCGGATATCGTAGAGCAGTACCGGTTTGCCATGGCTGGGCGCTTCGCTCAGCGCAACGTTCCGGTGGATGACCGTGGCGAAGACCTTGTTCCCGAAATGCTTGCGCACTTCCTGCGCCACCTGTTCAGCCAGGTTGTTCCTGCTGTCGTACATCGTAAGCAGAACGCCCTCGATCGAGAGCTCCGGGTTCAGGTCCTGCTTGATAAGCTTGATCGTATTCATGAGCGCGGACAGGCCTTCGAGAGCATAATATTCCGTCTGGACCGGAATGAGTACGCTGTCGGCGGCGGTTAAAGCATTGACCGTGAGCAGGCCGAGCGAAGGAGGGCAATCGATAAGTATGTAATCGTAACTGTCCTTGACCGGTTCCAGCGCCCGCTTGAGCACCCGTTCCCGGGAGATGGTCTGGATCAGCTCTATTTCAACGCCGACGAGGTCGATCCCGGCGGGAACCACATCGAGCCAGGAGAAATGGGATGATTTTTTGATATCCTGGCAGGGACGTTTTCCGGTATAAAGATCGTAAGTGCTGCCCGTTATGTCTTTCCGATCGATCCCCATGCCGCTGGTCGAGTTGCCCTGAGGATCGGAGTCTATCAGAAGGACCTTTTTTTCAGCCGCAGCCAGCGAGGCGGCTATGTTCACCGTGGTTGTGGTCTTTCCTACCCCGCCTTTTTGATTGGCAATGGCGATGATCTTGCCCATATTCCTCCAAGGACCCCCTAAAAACCTTCATAATTTACCATAAGGTAGCAGTAAAGGAAAGGAGAAATTGAAAAAACATGGATCGCCGACGTTCTCCGGGTGCCGATGATCCCGGATTCGCGGGCTGGAAAGGTTTGGTCCCCCAATGTTCCACGTGGAACATTTAAGTTCGGAGTTCGGAGTTCGGAGTGCGGAGTGTGGAGTGTAAATCATCGTAAAGAGTCCTGCCGGCAGGCATTTAGCAGTTCGGTATACTGAGATTGGAAGCCTGCTATGGTTCCCCTTCCAGGCCCTGTCATAGGGCGCCTTTTACTCCGCACTCCACACTCGTCAACGTTCCACGTGGAACGTTATCGACGGAGAGCACTAAAAAAGGCAGGACGGAATTCCGTCCTGCCTTGTGCTACTTTCCTGCTAGTTATGCTGTCGCATTTACCGTGTCCGCAGCCGCAGTCTTTTCCCAGTTGGGACCGAGGATGGCTTCCAGGTCCTCTTCCGGAGTTTCCGCGATCGGTCTGATGCCGAAGTTCTTGACCAGCACGTCGAGCACGTTGGGCGTGATGAAGGCCGGGAGCGTGGGCCCGAGCCGGATGTTCTTGATGCCGAGGTGGAGCAGGGTCAGGAGGATGGCCACCGCCTTCTGCTCGTACCATGACAGGACGAGCGAGAGCGGAAGTTCGTTCACGCCCACATTGAACGCCTTGGACAAAGCCACTGCGATCTGGACCGCCGAGTAGGCGTCATTGCACTGGCCGATATCGAGCAGGCGCGGAATGCCGCCGATATCTCCCAGCTCCTTGTCAAAAAAGCGGAACTTGCCGCAGGCGAGGGTAAGGACAACAGTGTCCTTGGGCGCTTTCTCCACGAACCGGGTGTAGTAGTTCCTGCCGGGTTTTGCTCCGTCGCAACCGCCGACCAGGAAGAAGTGCCTGATCTTGCGGTCCTTTACCGCCTCGATGACCTTGCCGGCAACGCCGAGCACCGCATTCCGGGCAAACCCGACGGTAACCGATTTTCCGGCACGGTCCTGATCGAACCCCGGCAGTTCAAGCGCCCGGTTGATCACGGGTGTGAAATCATTGTCAGCGATGTGCTGCACGCCGGGCCAACCAACGAGGCCGGTCGTGAAAATATTCTGCTTGTAGGAATCTATTGGCCGCTGGATGCAGTTCGTGGTCATCACGATGGCCCCCGGGAACACCGCGAACTCCTTCTGCTGGTTCTGCCAGGCCGTTCCGTAGTGGCCGTAGAAATGGGAGTATTTCTTCAGCGCCGGGTAACCGTGGGTCGGGAGCATCTCGCCATGGGTATAGATATTGATGCCCTTTCCCTCGGACTGCCTCAACAGCGTCTCCAGATCCTTCAGGTCATGGCCGGAAACAAGGATGGCCTTTCCCTTCTTCGCGCCCAGCGGCACCTGGGTCGGGACCGGGTGTCCGTAGGTTCCGGTGTTGCCCGCATCCAGGATCTCCATTGCCTTGAGATTCACTTCGCCGCACTTCAGCACGAAGGCGATCCAGTTGTTCAGGTCAATGTCGGTCCTGGTCAGGGCAGCGAGCGCCTCGTGCATAAAGGCATATACGGAATCGTCCGTCCTTCCGAGGATCTCGGCATGATCCGCATACGCTGCCACCCCTTTCAATCCATAGAGAAGGATGTCCTGCAGGGACTGGATGTCGGCGTTCGCGCAGACCGCGGACTTACTCTCCATTACTGCCTCGCCCTGCTTCACGAGGCCCTCGAGTGTGGACGCGGGTTTGAAGTTGGCGCTTTCGTGAGCGAAGTTCGCTTTCACTGCGCCTTTTAATTTGTCCCGGAGTTCCGCGCTCTTCTGAATGAGTGTTATGAAACGCAGGGGGTCGAAGTCCACGTTCGTGAGTGTTGAAAAGAGCGCCTTCACCGTGAAGCGATTCACTTCCGGATCGATCGTCCCCGCTTTTCGCGCCTCCCCGGCATAGAGTGAAAGGCCCTTGAGCCCATGGACCAGAAGATCCTGAAGGGCCGCGAGCTGCGGGTCCTTGCCGCATACTCCCGATTTCGTGCAGGCCTTGCCGTTGGCTGCCTGTTCGCACTGATAACAAAACATTGACATTGTGATGTCCTCCTTGGAATGTATGATTTCCTTGCTGTTCATGAATACACTATACAGCATCGGCATTCCCCGGGCTATGACGGGCGTCATAAATAGTTGCGATTTTTTGAAATTATTTTTTGGTACTTTGTAATCAGCGAGAGGAACCATACTATACTAATAAAGAAGAAATGGGGTCGAGGAACGGTAAAGAACCGCAATTCTTGTCTCGCGCAAAGCCGCCAAGACGCAAAGAAAAATTGGATCTTCCGGGTTTTGTGTGGATAGTTTGTTCTTCTTTATCGATTTTTTGCATATCCCCTTCGCAGCCTGAATGAAATTTTTGACCCGTCTAAGGCCACGTCCGCTCGATCGCGCAAACTCGGCCTACGGCCTCAGACAGTGCGCGCTCGCCCTTGCGGGACGCTTCCTTAGGCCAAGACGGGTGCCCAAAAATTTCATAGGGCCGCTCCGGGGACATGCGGGGTTGGTTTAAAGACGTTTCACCAAAAGTTTCCCATGCGAAAATCTAGGCATGCGACCGTGTTCGAGGGTTAAACATTTCGGACTGTCTGAGCCCGAAGGGCGAGTTTCCGAAATGTACAGAGGACGACCGAGCATGCCGTAAAGGATTTTCGCCGTGTGCCCTTCTTTGGGTCACCTTTCTTGCCCTGACGCTGGTTATAGCGTCGTTTAGGGTTCTCGTACCCAGCGACTGCGAGAGCGCTGCGTGGGCACGCAAGAAAGGTGACAATAAACAGAGAAAGAGGCTTGTAATTCAGCATAAAATAGCCATAAAGAGGCTTATACCACCCACATCAAAATCGGAAGAGCCGAAAAATTAAAGAGAGAAGATTGAAGAAAAACCGGGCATGGTCCTTTCTGGGCGAAACTGCTTGTTCGCGAAAAAATTTTTAATTATGCTGCTTCTGCGACCGCAAAAATATCAAGTAGGGGGTAACAGCCATCAAGGTTGGCGTTAAATCGTTTCCATTTTTTTCAATCCGTACTCCGAACACCCTGCACTCGCGTCTTCGCACTCGTTACCGCTGGGTGCAAGTCTCCGCACTCGAAACTACCACTGCCCCAGTTCGCTGCCTGCCGGACTGACCAGGAGCGAACCGAGCCATACATTGCGGACCGCCGTAACGTCCCGCAGCGGTGTGATCACCCGGACGGTCAGGTCCTTAAGGTCCAGACCCCGCACGATTCCGAGCCCCTGGCAGATGTTCCGGTCGTCATTCAGGCCCAGGAGCAGATGGTCGATCTCGGAATATTTCAGGATCGTCACCTCCCGGACATTGTACTGCTCTTTTGCGGTAAAGATCTCATCCCCTGCATAATCACCTTCCGTTATCAGGAACAGCCGGTCGGATGAAAGCTCGGCGTGAACCACGATGCTCTTCAGTATCTTGGAAAGCCTGTTCACGTCCCTGAATCCGAGCCGTTCGCCCGTGCCCAGGCCGGGGCCGTGCACGCCTACATCATGGAGCGCGATCTCCTGGTAATCGGCCCCCCGGAAATATTCCTTGAACCTCTGCTCCCGGATCGCAAGCCGCGCCTCCCGCGTGGCCGTTTTGGCATCGGGCGAAGGCGGCAGCCGCCCGATCAAAAGACCGGCGCGGTGCGAGTGCGGCGCAAGCAGGTGTTCGATCTCGTTCCCCTTTTGCAGGGCAATGACATAGCGAGGCGAGAGCATCTCGATCTCATGAAACTTGAGCTCCCTGGCCGCTCCGCCGTTCACCAGGCCGCAGGCATTGATCAGGATAAGGCCGGGACCGGTTGAACGCGCAAGCGCGACAAGCTTCTGCAGACCCGAGATCATTTCCAGAAGGTGTCCGATGGGGGAAGTGTTGCCGACAAAGCTCATGAACTGCGGCGCCTTCCGCCTGAGCAGGTCAGCCGCATCGGAGAAGGGAGACAGAGACAGGACTGCCGGAGGGCCGATGAAGGGCTGGCCCGGATCAGCATCGATCCAGGATACGCTCTTTCCGTTCCTCAGGAAGAGACCGGCAAGGTAGAGGCAGAAGGTGGTCTTGCCCGAGCCCGGCGCGCCCATCACCAGGACCGGGCCGCCCTGGGTCAGGATCTCTTCTGCAGATGCCCGCCACTCAGCGGGTATTTTAAGCGTATTAACCACGAATCACCGTCTTTCACGAGCCGTCGTTATAGAGAGCGCGTTTCCTGAGTGCCATCAAAAAATTTTGACACAGACGGACACAGAAGGATCTATGAAAAGCTATGATCAATTCAGATTCTTAATCAGTGTAAATCATAGATCATCAGCCTCTTCCGTGTCAAAGGCTCTTGCTTAGCGCCTGCTTTCTGAACACCCAGAGCACCCGGTCGTAATTCGAATGCGGCAGCCGGAGGCGGATCGTTCGCTCGATCTCTGCGCCTGCGCTGCTCGCTTCCCGGTCCTCGATCATCTCTTCCGGACCCCTGCTCAGCACCATCTGCCCCCCGGGCTTCAGGAAGCGCATGCCTGCGGCAAGCGCGGAAGTCATGTCGGCAAAGGCCCTGGCCGTCACCACACTATACGTATTTTCATAGTTTGCCGGCACTTCCCCGGTTCTCGCATCCAGCACTTCCGAATCACGCAGCTGCAGGGTGCGCAGGATATGGCGAAGGAAGGAGGCCTTCTTCTTTACCGACTCGACCATGGTGATCGCGATCTCCGGGCAGGCGATCCTGATCGGTATGGCCGGGAAGCCTGCTCCCGACCCCATGTCTAAAAGTCGCAGGCCGGGGGCCGGAGCGAACCCCTGTATATAGGATAGCGAATCCAGCAGATGTTTGATCACGACGTCACGGTCGTTGGTGATCGCCGTCAGGTTTATCTTCCGGTTCCATTTTTTCAGCTCCGCGACATAGAGGAACAGGTCCTCGATCTGTTCGCGGGTCAAGGGAACGCCCAGCTCCTTCGATCCTGAGACCAAAAGATCCATCGGGTTCACCGGACACGCTCCGGGTCATTCCGCATTCCGCACACCCTGCAGTCGGCGGCAAGCGCCTCATTGTCGCGGGTGCAAGTCTCCGCATTCCGCACTTTATCCCCGTCCCCTCTTCCGCTTCTCCAGCGCGACCATGAGCAGCGAGATCGCCGCAGGCGTGACTCCCGAGATGCGCGAGGCTTGGCCGAGCGAGACGGGCCTGACCTGTTTCAGTTTCTGCCGGACCTCGCTGCCGAGCCCGGTCACGGCGTCGTAATCCATATCCTGGGGGATGTCCTTCTGTTCCAGGCCCGAGAACCGCTCCACCTGCTCGAGCTGGCGCCGGATGTACCCCTCATACTTCACCTGGATCTCCACTTGTTCCGCTGCCCCGTCCAGAACCGGAGCGGACGCAGGGCTTATGGCGAGAATGTCCTGGTATGTCAGTTCAGGCCGCTTCAATAGCTGGTCAAGGGAAGCCTCTCCCGAAAGCGTCGTTGTCCCCTTTTCCTCGAGCAGGGCGTTGATCTCCGGGGACGGGCGCACCCAGGTCTTTTTGAGCCTCGAAACCTCGCCCTCGACGGCTTCCCTTTTATCCAGGAACAACCGGTACTGGTCCGCGGCTATCAATCCTGTTGCATGCCCCTTCTCCAGGAGCCGCAGGTCGGCGTTGTCTTCCCTCAGGATCAGGCGGTACTCGGCCCGGGACGTGAACATCCGGTACGGCTCGAGCGTGCCGCGCGTCACCAGGTCGTCGATCAGAACGCCGATATAAGCTTCCGAACGGGTCAGCACCAGGGGTTTGCGTTTCTGGACCTTGAGCGCGGCATTGATGCCGGCCATCAAGCCCTGGGCTGCCGCTTCTTCGTATCCGGAAGTGCCGTTGATCTGGCCTGCGAAGTACAGTCCGTCTATCCTTTTCGTTTCGAGCGTATGCATGATCTGGGTGGGCGGCGCAAAGTCATACTCGATTGCATAGGCAGGCCGCATGATCTCGACCTCTTCCAGCCCGGGGATCGACTGGTACATCTTGATCTGGACATCATAGGGCAGGCTGGTCGAGACGCCGTTCGCATAATACTCTTCCGTATCCAGGCCCTCGGGTTCGAGAAACACCTGGTGCCGTTCACGGTCGGAAAACCGCATTACCTTGTCCTCGATGGAAGGACAATACCGCGGGCCTGTACCCTTGATCACACCGGCATACAATGGGGAGCGGTCAAGGTTATTCCGAATAATGTCATGGGTAAGCGTGCTGGTATACGTGAGATGACAGGGCAACTGCGGGAGCGGGTGCTCTTTTTCCGATAGAGAGAAGAACGGCGCCGGTTCATCCCCGAACTGGGGTGCCATGCGGGAAAAATCAATGGTCCTGCCGTTCAGTCGCGCGGGCGTTCCGGTCTTGAGCCGGCCGATCTCGAAACCCAGTTCCCTCAGGCTGTCCGATAGTCCCACGGAAGGGAACTCCCCTGCCCTGCCCGAGGGATAGTTCACGAGCCCGATATGGATCAGCCCTTTCAGAAACGTTCCCGTCGTAACGATCACCGCAGACGAAAGGTACCGGGCGCCGATGTTCGTCTCCACGCCGGCCATCCGGCCGTCCTCGACGAGGAATTTTTCGACCATACCCTGCTTGACGTCAAGGCCCGGTTGCTTCTCGACAACCTCTTTCATCGCAAGCCGGTATCTCTGCTTGTCCGCCTGCGCGCGCGTTCCCCGGACTGCGGGGCCCTTGCTTTGGTTCAGGACCCTGAACTGGATCCCGGTCCGGTCGATGATCTTGGCCATCTCGCCGCCCAAGGCGTCGATCTCCTTCACGAGATGCCCCTTGGCAAGACCGCCGATAGCGGGATTGCAGGACATGAGCGCGATACTGTCCAGGTTCATGGTCAGCAGGACCGTGGCACAGCCCATGCGCGCGGACGCAAGCGCTGCTTCGCATCCGGCATGGCCGGCTCCGATCACGATGACGTCGTATTTCTTTTGAAGGGTCATAATCATAATAGAAGCAAAAGCTATCTCGCGCAAAGCCGCAAAGGCGCCAAGAAAAGCTAATGCAGCCGAGTTATTTAATGACGTTAAGCAGTTTAAACCTTTGCGTCTTTGCGCGAGGCAGGCCTTTTTCGGCTATTTCATTTGGATCTCTGTGTTGCGCCTTTGCGGGAAAAACAGCTTACTTCCCGATACAGAAATCACTAAAGATCCGCTCCAGGATGTCCTCGGTACAGGTCGCTCCGATCACAATGCCAAGCTGATCCAGCGCTGCCCGGAGGTCCAGGGCGATGAACTCGGGCGAGAGACCCGATGAGATCGATTCGGAAACTTTCCGCAAGCTCTCCTTTGCCTGCTCGAGGGCCGTCTGATGCCGTTGGTTGATCGCCCACGCATGCCCTCTGCCCGGAGGCACGGCGCCTTGCAGGACCAGCGCCGAGATCGCCCGCCGCAGGTCGTCCATACCCTCGCCGGTCCGGCAGGAAAGGGTGACCTCGTTCTCCGGCTTTCGCAAGGTCCTCAGTTTCCTCGGGAGGTCACCCTTGTTGATGACCATGATCGACGGCCTGTCGTGGACGCCGTTCAGCACTCGCTGGTCCTCTTCGGTCAGTTCGCAAGACCCGTCGAGCACCACCAGCACGATGTCCGCGGCCTCGATCGCCGCAAGGCTCCTGCGAACGCCCTCCTGCTCCACGATGTCCCGGGTATGCCGTATCCCGGCCGTGTCCACGATCCGGAGGGGCACGCCGGATATGTTCAGGTACTCTTCGAGCACATCGCGCGTCGTGCCCGGCACATCGGTCACGATAGCACGGTCCTGGCGGAGCAGCGCGTTCAGCAGCGAGGACTTCCCCACGTTCGGCCTGCCCACTATCGTTGTGGCAAAGCCTTCCCGAAGGATCCTGCCGCTGGTCACGGTGGAGAGCATGTCGTCGATCCCGCGGACCACGGCTGCGATCTCGTCCTTCACAGATTTCCCGTTCACGCTTTCGGTGTCTTCTTCGGGAAAATCAATGGCAGCCTCGACAGAGGCCATGACCGCGATCAGCTTGTCCCGAAGCATGGCGATCTCCCGGGACAGTCCGCCCAGAAGCAGCTCGTTCGCGGCCTTGTGGCTCAGCTCTGTCCTGGCCGCGATGATGTCCATGACCGCTTCCGCCTGGCTCAGGTCGATCCGGCCGTTCAGAAAAGCGCGTTTCGTGAATTCGCCGGGCTCGGCCTGGCGGGCGCCTGCCGCGATCAGGAGGGACAGCGTGCGGGAGAGCGGCAGCATGCCGCCATGGCAGTTGATCTCGACCACATCCTCGCGGGTATAGGTCGCCGGCGCAAGCATGACGCTCACCAGCGCCTCATCGATCCGCTCCCCGGTGTCCGGCGCAATGACGTGGCCGTAATGCAGTCTGTGCGACTGCCTGCCGAACTGTGCGTGCCCCGTGCCGGGCCTGAATACGGAAGCCGCGATGGAAACCGCATCCCTGCCGCTGATGCGGATGATGCCGATCCCGCCTTCCCCCGGCGGCGTTGAAACAGCGCAAATAGTATCCCCGTCCTGCATGGGCCGTATCTTACCATAATGGGGAATACCTAAAAAGCTCTTTTTGGCGCAGGTGCTGTTCAGGCGCAGATCAGGAATTTCTTTTCTGTTCCGTGCTTCTATGCTAGAATAATCCTGTGGTTGACTTCCATGGAAACGAAAGAATTAAAAAAGATAGTAGAGAAGTATTCCGCCGACCAGATCGAATCCTGCATCCGGCAGCAGGTGGATAAGGGAGAAAACGAGTGCAATGTGGCGGACGGCAGTGACGAGGTCATCACCGAGCTCAGCGAGGCCGAGGTCGTGCGGGAGCTGATGGACCAGGGCAAGAGTTTTTCCGAGGCCCTGCGCGAGCTCGGGCGCAGGATCCGCGAGGTGTACGGGAAGTAGCGGATAACCCATTGTATCGTAATCATGTCGATGATAAAATCGTAACGAAAAAAATGAACCGTCAAGGCGCGCCCTGCACTCCGGCCTACCATTCGTAACGTCGTAACGCGGGTGCAAGCGAAGAGCGCGAGGAAGGCAAAAGCCCGAAGGGTTAAACAAAAAGATTGCATGAGGGTTTCCTTCGCGTCCCTTGGGTCTTCGCGGTAATGTATGCTTCCATTTTGATTTTGATGCACTTGTCCGGCTCTGTTTATAATTTGAAGGAATAACCACCCGGCAATTCGACCTACAGGAGGCTTCTCCGCGATCTTTCTGTCCTTTCAGCGGCGAGGATACATCATGAATTCTTCATCTCTCTGGGAGCGCTACAAAAAAAATATCTGCTACGTTCCTGCTATCGGCCTGAGGCTCGACACCAGCAGGATGAATTTCAGCGACACCTTCTTCGAGACCATGGAGCCGCAGATGCAGAAGGCTTACCAGGCCATGGACGCTCTCGAAGGCGGCGCAATCGCCAATCCCGACGAGAACCGGATGGTCGGGCATTACTGGCTTCGGGCACCGGAGTTGGCTCCGGCTCCGGACATCAAGCGTGAGATCGCGGACACGCTCCGGCTGATCAAGGAGTTCACCTCATCGGTCCACGCCGGGAAGATCTGCCCGCCCCAACGCCCCCGTTTCACGAAAATGTTGATCATCGGCATCGGCGGGTCCGCGCTCGGCCCGCAATTCATCAGCGATGCGCTCGCATCATCCAACGATCCCCTGAAGACTTTCTTTCTGGATAACACCGACCCCGACGGGATCGACAAGGTCCTGGCGGAGATCGGGAAAGACCTGCAGGAAACCCTTACCATCGTCATTTCCAAGAGCGGCGGCACCGTCGAGACCAGGAACGGAATGCTCGAAGCGGCCGCAGCATTTCGCAAAGCCGGGTTGTCTTTCGAGAACCACGCTGTCGCGATAACAGGAGTGGGGAGCAGGCTGTTTGAAATAGCAAAAAGCAACAAGTGGCGGGCAATTTTTCCCATGTGGGATTGGGTTGGTGGGAGAACTTCAGTGACCTCAGCGGTTGGGCTGCTTCCGGCTGCTTTGCAGGGCATTAATATAGAAGACTTATTACAGGGAGCCGCTTCCTGCGATCAGGCAACACGCTCGAACAGAACCACTGAAAATCCCGCAGCACTCCTGGCCCTGTGCTGGTACCATGCCACCGGCGGTCGCGGCGCCAGGGACATGGTGATCCTTCCTTATAAGGACCGCCTCATGCTCTTCTCGAAATATCTCCAGCAGCTTGTCATGGAATCCCTGGGCAAGGAAAAGGACCTGAACGGCAAGATCGTGAACCAGGGCATCGCGGTCTACGGGAACAAGGGGGCCACGGACCAGCATGCCTATGTGCAGCAGCTCCGGGAGGGCGTGAACAACTTTTTCGCGACCTTCATCGAAGTGCTGCATGACCGAAGCGGCAATTCCATCGAGGTCGAGCCCGGCGTTACGAGCGGCGACTACCTGAACGCCTATCTCCAGGGCACCCGGAACGCGCTGTTCGAGAACAACCGCGAGTCCCTTACCATAATCGTCGAGAATCTCGGTGCCCGGTCCCTGGGGGCGCTCATCGCCCTGTACGAGCGGGCCGTGGGCCTCTATGCCTCGCTCGTGAACATCAATGCCTATCACCAGCCGGGCGTGGAAGCGGGCAAGAAGATGGCCGGCGAGATCATCAGGCTGCAGCAGACCGTGATCACCTATCTGACCACGAACTACGGCAAGGCCTTCTCGGCCGAAGAGCTCGCCGCGGCGCTCATGACGGAGAACAGCACCGAGGCGATATTCAAGATCCTGGAGCACGCTGCAGCCAATCCCGACCATGGGGTGAAGAAGGAACCCGGAGCGAGGGTATTCGAATCGAAATATTCGATCGGGAAGTAAGAAGCCAAAGCTAAAAAATCCAATTTTCACACGAAGCCGCGAAGCCCACGAAGAAAAGCGGGAATCGAGAACGATAGGCTTAATACCGAATTACCAGGTGGTCGCGAAAACAGGGAGGCAAGTTCTGCCGCCTGTGCCGAAGGACGTTTGCTACTGTTGTTGAAGATCTCGATTCCCTTCGTGTCTCCGTGGTTTCGTGTGAGATAGGGTTTGATCCATGCTTTTTTATGTTACACCGCCTGCCCCGCATCGCGGGACAGCAGTTATTTTATCCCCTTCGAGGTGCCTATGATCCGAATGCTCGCAAAGCTGTTGAAGGTGCTGAACTCCGAGAACGACCCGGCCCAGATAAGCCTGGCGTTCAGCTTCTCTATGTTCAGCGGGTTCCTGCCGTTCTTCACGCCGATCAATCTCCTGGTCCTGTTCACCGTGTTCGCGCTCCGCGTGAACCTCTCGGCATACTTGCTCGGGATGGCGTTCTTCGCCGGCATTGCCTATATCCTGGACCCGCTCTTTCATGCCATCGGCCTTGCGGTTCTGTCGGCCGCGCCCCTGGAGGGGATCTGGACCGCAATGTACAATTCCACGATCTGGCGCATCCAGAAGTTCAACAACTCCGTGGTCATGGGCAGCTTCATTTTCGCGGTCCTCTTCTTCGTCCCGCTCGTGCTCCTCTCGAACATGCTGATCCGGCGGTACCGCGAGCACGTGCTCGCCTGGGTGCGGAAGACGAAACTGATGAAGATGATAACGGCGAGCAACTTCTACCAGATGTACGAGAAGGTTTCCGGCTGGACAGGAGGCGATCGATGAAAAAGTGGATACGGTGGCAAGGCCTTCTGGCCTTTGTGGTCGTGGTCGGTTCGATCGTTGCGCTCTGGGTCCTGTTCATTGACGGGATCGTGGGCAGCCTGATCGAGAAGACGGGCACGGCGATCGTCGGCGCCGAGGTGAATGTGAAGGCCGATGTGAAGCTCTTCCCGCTCGGCATCTCCCTGCACGAGCTCCAGGTGACGAACCCCCAGGCGCCGGAAACGAACAGCATGGAATGTGCGCGCATCGCCTTTAATCTCGACAGCCTGAACCTGCTCCGGAGCAAGGTGATCATCAACGAGATGGCCGTGGAAGGTATGCGCTTCGATACGAAGCGCAAATCACCCGGCAAGGTTGTTCAGAAACCGGTGGAGGAGAAAAAGGCCGGGGAGAAGAAAAGCACCTTCGCGCTCTCCATGGAAAAACCGGACGTCAACAAGATCCTCCAGACCGAGAAACTGGAATCGATCCAGCTTATCGACTCGACGAAGGCGGACCTCAAGAAAAAAGAGGCCGACTGGCAGAAGCGGGTAGAGGAAATGCCGAACAAGGCAAAGCTGGATGCCTACCGGGGCAGGATCGAGAAGATTAAAAAGGCGAAAAGGGACGTCCTGGGCCTGACCGCGCAGCTGGGAGAGGTGAAGGACCTGAAACGGGACCTGGAGCAGGACCTGGACCGCGTCAAGCAGGCGCGCACGGCGTTCTCGAGCGATCTGGCGTCTGCGAAGTCCCTGTATGAACGCGCGGAACAGGCTCCGATGAACGATGTCCGGCATCTCCGGGACAAGTACAGCATCTCGCCGGAAGGCCTCTCGAACATGACCCAGGTCCTCTTCGGCGATCAGATAGGGTCATGGGTGCGAACGGGACTGCTCTGGTACAACAGGCTGCAGCCGGTAGTCGAACGCGCCAAGGCGGCCAAGGCGGAAAAGAAGGGAGTAACGGCGGTGAGGCCGGTCCGCGGCACCGGCGTGGACGTGCGGTTCAAGGAGTACCGGCCCCTGCCGGACTTTCTGATAGACCGGACAGCGGTCTCGGCGGAAACAGCTGCCGGCCTGCTCTCGGGAACGATCAGGAACATCACGCCTGACCAGAATATTCTCGGCGTGCCGCTCACGTACTCGTTCAAAGGGGAGAAACTGACCGCGGCAAGGTCGCTCGCCATCACGGGAGCGCTGAACCATATCAGGCCGGCCAAGTCGGAAGACACGGCTCGCGTGGTCGTCCAGGCGTTCCGGCTCCAGAACCTGGTGCTGTCCGCGGGCAAGGACCTTCCCGTTTCACTGCAGGACGCACTGGTCGACTTCGACCTGAACGGCGTCTACACCCAGGCGATGAAGGCGAAGTTCACGGCGAACGTAAGCTCGGCGAAGATGAACGTCGGCGGAGAGGGTTCGAACAATCTCTTCGTGACCTCCATACGTACGGCCCTGTCCAAAGTGAACAGTTTTACCATCTCCGCCGATATGG
>Ga0154501_1202_pt3 | contig 20858 bp, 19 predicted proteins | sample RifGroD2_FD_115980 | JGI IMG/M metagenome (GOLD analysis project Ga0154501, IMG submission 115980) | Nitrospirae bacterium GWD2_57_9 | reverse complement strand
GCATCGCTGCCTGCCCGAACGGCTCGGCCATGCTGTTCACCGCGGCCAAGGTCTCCCACCTTGCCATGCTGCCTCAGGGGCGGATCGAGGCGGGCAGCAGGGTCTGTGTCATGACCGAAGAGATGTTGAAACAGGGCTTCGGCAACTGCAGCAACCATTATGAATGCGAAGCGGTCTGCCCCAAGGGGATCAAGGTCCGCTTCATTGCGAAGCTGTACCGGGAGTTCATCAAGGCGAAAGGAAACCTTTGACACTGATAACGGCGGATAACGGCTATGAAGAAGCATGAAAAGACTTTGAACAGTATAGTTATAGTTCTTTATCCGCTTTTATCAGCTGTTGTCATCTCGTTTCCGTGTCGAAAAGGTCAGGCCGGGATTTAAAAGGCACGGATGGTCAATATAACCAACAAGGAGGTACCCACACCATGACCAAGACGTTTCGAATTCTGGGTTTTGCAGGCAGTTTGCGGAAAGAATCGTACAATAGAGCCTTGCTTCGGGCGGCCCTCGAGCTGCTGCCCAAAGGCGTTGAACTCGAGATCTTCGACCTCGACGGTATTCCGGGCTTCAATCAGGACCTGGAGCTGCTGCCCCCGTCAAAGATCAAGGAGTTCAAAACGAAGATCAGGGCCGCCGATGGCATCCTGATCGCGACGCCGGAATACAATTACTCCATGCCGGGAGTTATCAAGAACGCCATTGACTGGGCATCCCGTCCCTACGGGGACAATGCCTTTGACGATAAGCCAGTCGCGATCATGGGCGCCTCGATCGGCATGATAGGTTCGGCCCGCGCGCAATACCACCTGCGCCAGAGCTGCGTATTCCTGAACATGCACCCGGTCAATCAGCCGGAAGTGATGGTCTCCTTCGCACAGGAGCGGATCAAAGACGGAAAACTGGTCGACCAGATGTCACGGGACCTGATCAAGCAGCTTCTCGAAAGCCTGGTCATCTGGGCTTACCGGCTGGAGCAAGGCACGGTAAAACAACAGGAAATGCTGAAAAAGGCTGTTTAACGGGTGAGACAATGAAACAAGAGCGAAAGCACCCGCTTTGTGCTACTATAGGCACATAGCGGCTTCAGGCGGATGGCACGTGCATGATCAGTCGGGATGCCCCGTCCGGGAAACCGGCAACACTACAGGAGGAAAAGATGAAAGGTCTGTCGAATGCTTTGGTTCTCTTTCTGGTTCTGGGACTCTTTGCGGGGCTGGCTTCTGCAGCAGATGGCGTTGGCCTGACCATCCCCCTGCCGCTGACTGGTAAACAGGCGAAGTTCGGTGAGATCATGAAGCGTTCCTACGAGATGGCCGCCGAGGAGATCAACGCAAAAGGCGGCATCAAAGGGAAGAAACTGATGCTGTCCTTCGAGGATTCCTCCGGGAAACCGGAGACCGCCCGGGCCATCGTGGAAAAGCTGATCGATGTGAAGAAGCAGCCGCTCATCGTGGGCGAATACACCTCTGCCTGCGCCAAGGCGGTCGCCGCCGTTGCGGAAGAACGAAAGACACCTTACCTGGTCGTGGCAAGTGCCGACGACGATATCACCAAGCAGAACTACAAGTACGTGTTCCGTCAGAACCAGGTTAATGCGCATTACGCCGATGCGCTCGTCTCTTTTTTGAAAGACGTGGTCAAACCGCAATCAATCGCAATCCTCTATGAGAGTTCGGCCTTCGGGACCTCGGGAGCGGCAGCGATGGAGAAGGATGCACAAACGCTCGGGGCGAAGGTCGTTTTGAAAGAGAAGTTCGAGACGGGCTCCATCGACTTCAGGCCGATCCTCGGCACCGTGCGCCAGGCCCAGCCTGACGTAGTCTACACCGTTTCCTATGCCAATGAAGCCCAGCTCCTGATGAAACAGATCAAGGAACTGCGGATCGACGCAAAGCTCTTTGCGGGCGGCGCTGCCGGCTTCGCCATCCCCGAGTTCGTCGAAGGAGCCCGGGAGGCAGCAGAGTACGTGATCAGCGCGACCCTCTGGACGCCCCAGGTCAAGTATCCCGGCGCCAGGGAATTTGCCGAAAAGTACAAGGCTAAATACAATGCCTATCCTTCCTATCACGGCGCCTCCGCCTACGCCGCGATCTACGTCGTGAAAGACGCTCTGGAACGAACAAAAACAGAAAGCCCCGACGCAATTCGCGACGCGCTCAAAGCGACCAACATGAAAACCGCTTTCGGTCCCGTCCAATTCGTGGACAAGGAAGGGTACCAGAACCAGAACTTTACGGATACGCTCGCCATCCAGGTGATCAAGGGGCAGTTCGAAACCATCTGGCCCAAACAGCATGCCAGCGCACCCTATGTTTACCCGGTCCCGGCCTGGAGAGCGCGGAAGTAAGATGCGGTTCGGTGTTCGGAGTTTAGAGCTGTTGCCGAGAGACGCTCTGCTCGACTTCGGTAGTTCGTCACTCCGAACTCCGAACTCCCGACTCCAAACGGTCTAAGGAGTTCTATGTCCTCGGTCCAGCTCCAAGTCTTTCTGCAGACCGTGATCCAGGGGTTCCTGCTCGGCGGACTCTATGCTCTGCTCGGCATCGGCATGACCATCATCATGGGCGTCATGAAGATCATCAACCTCGCCCACGGCGAGCTCATGATGGTCGCCATGTACATCGCCTTTGTTCTTTTCTCCGCGTTCCACATGGACCCCTACCTCTCGGTGGTCATCGCGGCACCCGCCCTGTTCCTGCTCGGTGTCGGCATCCAGAAATACCTGATCAACCCCGTACTCAAGGTCGACTCCATCCTGCCCGAGAACCAGGTGATCCTGACCGTCGGGATCGGGATGGTCCTGGTCAACGTCGCCACCATCGTCTTCAAATCCGATTATCGCCAGACGCCCGTTGATTATTCCACCAAGGCATGGTATCTCTCGGATTTCTGGAGAACGAGCCCGATCGAACTTTCCTTGTCCCTGCCCTGGACCGTTTCCTTCGTGATCGCCGTGCTGATAACCGGGGGACTCTGGTTCTTCCTGACCAGGACGGACCTGGGCAAATCGATCCGGGCGACGGCACAGGACCAGGACGCGGCGATCCTGATGGGGGTGAACGTGCAGCGGGTGCGAATGATAACCTTCGGGCTCGGCTCGGCCCTCGTCGGCGCGGCCGGCTGCCTCTTCATTCCGATCTACTATATTTACCCCGACATCGGCGGACAGTTCACGCTGATCGCCTTCGTCATCACGATCCTGGGCGGTCTCGGATCGACCGTGGGCGCGATCATCGGCGGCTTGATCCTGGGCCTCTTCGAGTCCCTGACGGCCACCTATATCGGCATGGGCTGGGCCCCGGTCGGCAGGTTCATCATCTTCGTTGCGGCGCTGATCTTCCTGCCCGGCGGCGTAGCTTCGCTGATCAGGACGAGGAAGTTTGGAAAATGAGTTCGACCGTGAACAACGGGAGATCAAAGGCATTACCACAGAGAACACAGAGGACACAGAGAAAGTTCGTCAAAGTCTTTTGGTCTTTGCTTCCCTCTGTGCTCTCTGTGACCTCTGTGGTTAAAAGCTTTTCCATTTGGCCTGATGGACAAACGCCGCGGGCATGAATAACTGAAAACGTTATGAAGAGATATCTTCCCTACATAATCGCCGGACTTCTGGCGCTCCTGCCGCTCGCCGGCCTGAGCAGCTACGTGATGCACATCCTGATCCTCGTCATCATGTGGGCCGTGATCGGCATGGCCTGGAACCTGCTGAGCGGCTACTGCGGCCAGGTCTCCTTCGGGCATGCCGCTTTCTTCGGGACCGGCGCCTATACCGCCGGCATGCTCTACAGCAAGCTCGGGATATCCGGATGGTGGGGCATCCCGCTCAGCGTCATCGTCGTCTCGGTCTTTGCCCTGGTCATCGGCTACATCTGTCTTCGCCTGCGCGGCCCGTTCTTTGCCCTGGCGACGCTCTCCATGGGAGTCATCCTTCGGATCACCGCGGAGAACATGGTCGACTTCACCGGGGGGGATCTCGGGATCATGATCCGCGAACGGAGCTGGGTCGAGAAGACCTGGTACTACTACATCATCCTCGCGATCGCTGTCGGCACCTTCCTCGCTGTGAAGCAGGTGATGGAATCGAAGCTGGGTTACTATTTCGTGGCCATCCGCGAGGACCAGGATGCAGCAGAATCCCTCGGCATCAATACCACGCTCTATAAGACCATCGCGCTCGTGCTGAGCGCTGTCCTGACCGGTTTTGCCGGCGCTTTCTACACGAACTACATGGGATACATCGACCCCAAGGTCGTGTTCGCGCTTCATGACATCTCCATCGTCACGATCATGGTGGTTATGGTCGGCGGCGTGGCAACCTACTGGGGGCCTGGCGTGGGCGCGATCATCATGGTCCTCCTGGCCGAAGTCATCCGGTCGATCCCGACGCTCGGCACTGCTCACCAGACGTTCTTCGGCATTCTCCTGATCGTGATCATCATCTTCCTGCCGAACGGGATCGTGGGGGATTTTGCGAAGCTGAAAAGGATGCTGGGGATGGCGAAAACCTGAACGGCTGAAAAAGCCGAGCGACATTTTCGCGCAAAGACGCAAAGTCGCGAGGAAAGACAACGTCGTGATCTGAAACCAGAAAAAGATTTCCTTTGCGTCTTTGCGGCTTTGCGCGAGATGCTTTTGTTTTAGCCCTTTGATGTTGAGCCTAATGGCTGGTGAACCTATGCCCTTCCTTGAAATAAAAAATGTTTCCCGTTTCTTCGGCGGCCTCGCCGCGATCAAGAGCGTTTCTTTCGAAATAAACAAGGGCGAGATCCTGGGACTCATCGGGCCGAACGGCGCGGGTAAGACGACCTTGTTCAACGTCGTAAACGGTTTCTACCATCCGTCGCGCGGTGAAGTCTCTTTCAGAACGGAGCGCATATCGGGACTGAAACCGCACCAGATCTGCCGTCGCGGCATCGCCCGTACCTTCCAGGTGGTCAAACCGCTCCAGCGCATGAGCGTCCTGGACAACGTGGTCGCCTCGGCGTTCCTCAGGGCAAAGGACCGGGCAGAGGCTTTAGGCATCGCTAACGATGTCCTCGACTTCACCGGGCTTGCCGACGACCGGGACGTGCTGTCCAAGGGGCTTCCGCTCGGGAAGCGGAAGCGTCTCGAGATCGCGCGGGCGCTGGCGACCAGACCGGAATTGCTCCTGCTTGACGAATCCTTCGCAGGCCTGAACCCCGCGGAACTGGATGCATCCATCGGAATCGTCAGGAAAATCAGGGAACAGGGGATCACGATCATGATCATCGAGCACCACATGAAGGTGATCATGGCCATATCGGACCGTATCGTGGTATTGAACTACGGCGAGAAAATCGCCGAGGGGGCCCCCCTCGAGATCCGGAACAATCCGCAGGTCGTCGAAGCCTATTTGGGAGAAGCGCAGAGTGCTTGAGATACAGAACATAGATGTTTTTTACGGAGACGTCCAGGTGCTCTGGAACGTCTCGTTCAACGTCAAACAGGGAGAGGTCGTCGCGCTGATCGGCGCGAACGGAGCGGGCAAGTCGACAACGCTCAAGACCATATCCGGGCTTATTCGTCCCCGCTACGGGTCCATTCTTTTCAAGGAACAGCCGATCCATACCGTTGCGCCTTTCACGCTTGTCGAACGCGGCATCGCTCACTGCCCGGAGGCGCGCAGACTCTTCACGGACATGACCGTGGAGGAGAACCTGGACATGGGGTCCCTTCGTGGAGAAGCAAGAGAGAAACGGGCGCTGACGAAGGATATGGTGTTCCGACTCTTTCCGCGTCTCAGGGAGCGCAGCCGGCAGCCATCGGGCCTGCTCTCGGGCGGCGAACAGCAGATGGTGGCCATCGGGAGAGGACTGATGGCCCTACCGAAGCTTCTCATGTTCGACGAGCCTTCGCTCGGCCTGGCGCCGATCCTCGTCCGGGAGATCTTCAACATCATCGAGAAGATCCGGGAGCAGGGCACCACGGTCCTGATCGTCGAGCAGAACGTGAAGCAGACCCTGGCCATCGCGGACCGGGCGTACGTGCTTGAAAGCGGAAGGGTCGTCCTGCAGGGCCCGGGCAAGGCGCTCTTGAACGACGAACATGTGAAGACAGCGTACTTAGGCGTGTAAAATGATGCCCTTTCGAAGCACGAATATCGAAATCCTGCTTCCCTTTCGGATTTCGGATTCCGAATTTGGAATTTCCACCGGAGGTGGTTTATGTATGTCTCGGACTGGATGACGAAGAAGGTCGTTATTCTCTATCCCGATGATTACCTTTCCGACGCAATCGCCATGATGCGGGAACACGAGATCAGGCATCTGCCCATCCTGAAGAACGACAAGCTCAAGGGCATGCTCTCTGACCGGGACATCAAGGAATACAGCCCGTCCAAAGCAACGACCCTGGACATGTATGAGCTCCATTACCTTCTGGCAAAGACCAGGGTGCAGGACGTGATGAAGCAGAAGGTGATCACCACCACGCCGGACACGCCCGTGGAAGTAGCGGCCATGATGATGCTGGACAAGGGCATCGGGTGCCTTCCCGTTGTCGACCAGGGAGGCCGCATTGTCGGCATCATCTCCGATAAGGACATCTTCCGGGCGCTCGTCGACATTACCGGAGTTCGGTACGGAGGCAACAGGATCTGCGTCACGATCGAGGACCGGCCCGGTTCGATCAAGGAAGTGGCCGATATCGTCCGGAAACACAATTTCCGCCTTCAAGGGATCCTTACCTCCTATACAGGAGTGCGGGAAGGCTACCGGCGGGTGGTGATCAGGACGAAAGGCAAAGGCGATTTCAACGCTATGAAGCAGGACATTGAAGCCCTGTTCAAGGTCTGCCAGATCAGGAAAGGGTGAAGACCGGTTTATTCGGGCTTTAGTTAAAGCCGAAGCAGGACAAGCCTCACAAGGGAGTAGCAGGAATGTGCAGATCAGTCGAGTGCGAGAAAGGGCCGGGAAGAACAAATCCCGGCCTTTTCTATTTTATCCGATCAACGCCCTTACTTCATCGAATGCAGCGCCAGTCTGTTCCCCTCGGTGTCCTCAAAGTGTGCGATGAACCCGTGCTGCCCGATGCTCTTTTTCGGCAGGAGCGTCTTCCCACCGTTTGCATTGATCTTCCGGAGCGTCTCCCCGATGTCTTCAACGCTGAAATAGATGACGGTGCCCGAATGAGACGGCACATAGGACTCTCCCTTGATCAACGCTCCCGCTGACCCGTAACTGCCCTGGGCCATCGGGAAGAACGCAATCGTGAAGGGCGCCATCTCCTGCACTTCGAGGGAATAGCCGAATACCGCCTGATAGAACTTTCTGCTCTTCTCAATATCTTTGACCGGTATTTCGAACCAGTTGACCGGGTTGGTTTGTGTTGCCACGGTAGCCATATCAGTACCTCCTTTTAACCAGGAATTACTCTACTGTCGTCCCGTAGTGGTTTCACCGGGGATGTTATTTCCGTCTGTTGACAACCAGATTACTGATGGCATCTCAGGATGACATACAACATCATGTCTTGATCTTTCTTCTCTGTGTCCTCGGCGCCGTTTGTGGCAGAGAGGTTGCCTCTGCTATTGATGCCTTCCGCTCCCTGCACGTTCTCAGCCGTTCCATAAACTTTTCATAGGGCAGGGCGTTCAGCACATCCTTCTTCTCGACCCACCCGCGCCGCGCAGTGGAAACTCCATAGCCCATAAAATCGAAGTGGCTGGTGATATGCGTGTCCGTGTTGACCATGAACTGCACGCCGAACTCCTTCGCTCTCCTCAGGTTCCCGTCGTTCAGATCGAGCCGTTCGGGATAGGCGTTCACCTCCATGGCAACGCCGTACTTCGCGGCTTCGGCGAAGACCGCGTCAAGGTCGAGGTCATAGGCATCGCGTTCCCCTATGAGCCTGCCCGTAGGATGGGCGATCATGTTGACCGCAGGGTGTCTGATGGCGGAAAGGATGCGTTTCGTTATCTGCTCCCGGGACTGCTTGAACCCGGAATGGATGGAGGCAATAACGATGTCCAGTCCTGCCAGAAACTCATCGCTCACATCGAGGTTGCCGTCGGCCCGGATATCCACCTCGGCTCCCTTGAGCAACCTGAACCCGACGAGGGTCCGGTTCAGGCCGTCGATGAGCGCTGCCTGTTCCTGAAACCGCGCCTCGTCCAGACCGTGAGCAACGCCGAGGCCCCTTGTGTGGTCCGTGATCGCAATATACTCGTATCCCTTCTTTCGTGCGGCTGTAGCTATGGTCTCGAGGTCGTGCCGCCCGTCGGACCACTTTGTGTGCACGTGCAGATCGCCTTTGATTTCGTCGAGTTCGATCAACTGTGGAAGCGCCCCGGCCAGGGCCGCATCGATCTCTCCCGTGTCCTCCCGCAGCTCCGGCGGGATATAGGGAAGATGCAGCGCCCGGTACACGTCCTCCTCGTTTTCTCCGCCGATCTGACCGTCGCCCGGCAACCTGAATACGCCGTATTCGTTGATCTTCAGGCCGGCCTTTACCGCCATCTCCCGGAGCCGGATATTATGCTCCTTGCTCCCGGTAAAGTACTGGAGTGCGGCGCCGAAGGATCCTTCCTCGACTACGCGCAGGTCCACCTGGATCCCGTTGTCGGTGATGACCGAGGATTTGGTGGGACCCTTTGCCAGGATCCGGATCACGTGCGGCATCTGCACGAACAGCTCCATCACCCGTTCCGGGTCGGCCGATGTGGTCAGGATATCGGCATCTCCGATCGTCTCCTTCCACCGCCTGATGCTGCCGGCAACCGCGATCCGGCCGATCGGCGCTTTCTCTTTCAGCCGCCGCATGATGTCTTCGGCAAGGGGCACCACCCGGCTGATCAGGTGCCTCCCGGTCCCCCGGTTCAGTTGCTCGATACCCTTAAGGATGTTCTCCTCGGTCTTTTTCTGGATGCCCCGCAGCCCGGCAAGCCTTCCGGACCGGGCCAGAGCTTCCAGTTCGTCGATGCTTTTGATGTTTGCCTTGTCATACAGCATTTTTGCGGTCTTCGGACCGACACCCGGAATGCGAGACATTTCCAGAACGCCCGAGGGCATGGTCTTGATCAATTCCTGATGTTTGGCTATCCTGCCCGTTTCGCAGTACTCCCTGATCTTGCCCGCAAGGTCCTTGCCGATGCCCGGAATCTGCATAAGCTCTTCTTCGGAACAGGCGGCAACATCCTTCGAGAAGCCGTCTATGTTCTGCGCAGCCCTGCGGTATGCCCGGATGCGGAATATGCTCTCGCCCTGGAGTTCCAGGAGCTGTGCGAGTTCATTGAATATTTTCGCGACCTGCTGGTTCTTCATGGTTCCAGCCTCCGCGGCTTGTATCTCCTTGCGCTTCGCTTCCTCTAATTACATTTTACCACTTACAAAAAAAAGAAGGCCTCCAGGCAGGCTGTCGAGAAAGGAACGCAATGTCAGGACGCACCGGGGTGCGATTCGCCAATTACTTAAATCAATGCATTAAATTTGGAGCAGTCCGCGTAGCGGGGCATAGTTAGTTTTTCTGTCCGCCGGAAAGAGACCCATCAAGTCGCCCTTGACATCTCTCGATCCTGCCCGTAGTATGCACGAACTTATTTCACATTCTTTTTCCGTAACATGCACAAATGACGATACCAAAAAGCACAACAAACCTCTACCGGACGCTGCTTGTCCTGGCGCTTGCTGCCATTTCGTACCTGGCGACGACCAGGGAGGTGGCCATCATGGAGGACATGAACGACAAGGTGTCCCATATGCTTGCTTTTTTCGTTCTCTCGCTGCTCGTCGACGGTTCCTGGCCTACCCTGAGATTCGGCGCAGCGAAGGTGTTTAGCCTGTTCGGCTACGGCCTTTTCATAGAGATCGTGCAGCACTTCCTGCCCCGCCGGAGTGCTTCCCTGCTGGACCTTGCAGCCGACGGCGCCGCTATTCTTCTCTACCTCAGCCTGACGCCGGTTGTTCGCCGGCTGGGGCTCCTCAACCACGCTCCCTCCAGCGCACGCATCCCACAATGACAAAAAAGGCCGGGGTCATTTTCCCCGGCCTTCGATCCCGCATAAGAGCGCTACTTGCCTATTCCGATATCCCTGGGATGGAAGCTCGGTGTGAGTGAGGACTTTCTGGTAGAAACGCTAATAAAAAGACGGGCGATGAGTTCGTGCATGATGATGGTCTTCGAGTTCTTGCTCTTTGCAAAAAGATCCTTGATGCCTTTCTTCAGCTTCACGTCGCCGGTGACGTCGATCAGGATATCGATCTTCTTTTTCTTCCGGAGCAGATCCATCGGATCGGTGGTCGTATAGATCTTTTTCCGTGCCGCAAGCTTGATCCCCGGCGCCGTCGCCTTCCGGTCGGCCACGCCCACCAGCTTGATATACCGGTACTTCAGCAGTTCCTTCAGCAGCGGCGTACCGGTCCTGCCGGCGCCTATCAGTGCTACGTTCAACGTGTTTGTCATGCTTCCCCCTCCCCCTCTTCGCAAAAGTAAGAACCGATGTAACGGGGACCAGTATACCATATTTTTTTGAATTTCCAAGTTTTAAATTTTTAAAGCTAAATTACCTATGCACCCACCTTGACCAAACCTCCCTTGCAAGGGTGAGAAGAGGATGGGCCGTCAAGCAGTTTGTATCACTTTCGTTTGACAGATAGTCTTTCCTCGTGCTATAAGCGAACCGTGTCCCGAACGTTTTTTTGATTGAGGTCAAATAATGAATCTTACATTCCTCGGCGCCGCACGAACAGTAACGGGCTCCTGCTATCTGCTCGAGAGCGACGGCCTCCGCATACTGGTTGACTGCGGCCTTACCCAGGGTTCCAATAATTCTCATGAGCAGAACCACAAGTCCTTTGCCTTCGATCCCCGGGCGATCGACGCGGTCTTCCTGACCCACGCGCACCTGGACCACAGCGGGCTGCTTCCCAAGCTCGTGAAAGAAGGATTCAGCGGGAGCGTTATCGCAACGGGCGCGACCGCGGATCTCATCATCTTCATGCTGCAGGATTCGGCCAAGATCCAGGAGAACGATGCCGAGTGGCTCAACAAGAAAGCCCTTCGTCAGGGCAGGCCGCCCTATGAACCGCTCTATTCGGTAGAAGATGTGGAAAAGCTGAAGCCGCTGCTCGTGAAGGTCCCCTGCAGCGAGATCCGCAGCTTCAAGAACGGCATCAAGTACCGTTTTCTCGATGCCGGCCACATCCTAGGCTCGGCCACGATCGAGCTCTGGTTCCCGAACGGCGGAAAAGAACGAAAGCTCGTCCTGTCCGGCGATATCGGCAAGAAGGACTCGCCCATCATCAACGACCCCGTGCCCGCCGAAGAAGCCGATTATATCGTCATGGAATCGACGTACGGAGACCGGCTGCACAAGACCATGGGCGACTCGGCCGAAGAACTGGCCCAGGCGATCCGCGATACCTTTGCACAGAACGGGAATGTGCTGATCCCGGCCTTCTCCATCGGCAGGACCCAGGATCTGCTCTATATGCTGAATAAGCTGGCGCGGGAAAAGAGGATCCCGCGGGTCACGATCAATATCGACAGCCCCCTTTCTGAAAAGGCGACCAGGGCCTATCTCAGCCATGCCGAATGCTTTGACGAAGAGGCCAAGCGCCTGATCAGCGGCAACAGCCTGGGCGATGCCATTTCGATCAGGTTCACCCAGTCCGTCGAAGAATCAAAGGCATTGAACGAGATCAAATCAGGCGCCATCATCATTGCCGGAAGCGGCATGTGCAATGCCGGCAGGATCAGGCACCACTTGAAGCACAATCTTTGGCGGCCTGAATGCAGGGTGATCTTCGTCGGGTTCCAGGCCTTCGGCACGCTGGGCAGAAAGATCGTGGACGGAATGAAGACCGTGACCATCAACGGGGACGAGATCGGGGTCAAGGCACGTATCAGCACGATCGGCGGTTTCTCGGCCCACGCTGACCAGAAGGGCCTGCTCGAATGGCTCGGGGCATTCCGCGGGAAGCCGAAGGTCTTCGTGACCCACGGGGAAGAAAAGGCGTCCTTTGCTTTTGCCGACGCAGCGGAAAAGAAGTTTGGTTACACGATGCGGGTGCCGGAGAAAGGAGAGGTGCAGGTGTTGTAGGTCGGGTCGCGCTTTCTGAGCCGACAACTTCTATGACTCTTGTCGGGTTTCGCGTAGTTCCAGCCGACCTACCCGTTCATGCCGTCTTTCCCGAGGGTTTAATCGGGAATCTGGTTTTAAAACCATATCCCCGATAGGAGCATTCGGGGATGACACCTGATATATATAGCCCGTTCACACCTTCCACACTATCTCGAAATTACAGATGATCACGTCCGGCTGGCCGTCCCTGTCCTTCATGATGTTGCCTTTCGCATCCACTGCCAGCAGCAGATCGTTCGGCTTGAGCAGGGAGCCGTCGTAACCCGCCGACCGGAGCCGCTCCTTGACCCTTTCCAGGTAGCTCGCGCAGTCCGCTCCCGTGATGATGTTCTTGCGGACCGCCCGCTGCAGGTCGACCGGCGTGAGCAGCACCGCCTCCTCGTGCTCGGATACCCACTTGTCGGGCCCGTTGTAATAGCCGCGGATGGTGATGTAGTTGTGCAGCACGTCCAGGACCGGGTTGCCGTCGTTATCGACGAGTTCCTGGTGGGATTGATATTTCCGGGCATCGCTCGATATTTCGACCTTCAGGCTGCCGGTCATATAGATCGCCCGCACATAGGCCGCATGGATCCCCTTCTCGTTCAGTGCCTGGGACAGGGAAAACTCCTCAAAGGGGCTGTTGATCCCGAACTGCCGTATCTTCTCGATCTCCTCGGGGCTGTATTTCGCGTCCGTCGGGAACTCTCCCACGCGCGACGTCTTCCAGACCAGGTGGATATTGTCCTTGGTCACCGTGTAGAAGACTTCGTTCGTCCCGGACAGGCTGAGGGACGGTGTTTTCCGCCAGCGCTCGGGAAGAAAGTAATCGAACAGCCTCGCATTCCTGCCCACGACCCACATGCGCCCGCCGGTGCTCTCGGCGTGCCCGAAGATATAGGGGACGCCGAAAATCTCCGTGCGCGAAAGGTGCGGAGGCAGCGGCGTCGGTTCGAGACGGTTCCGCATGTCGTCGAGGTACGAATGCCTTCGCGTCGCCTTGACCCGGTCCTCATGCTCCGGAGTACGGAACAGGAGCTCGTAATCGATCACGGAATAATTCCCGGCTTCCATCAGCCGGTAAATGGCGTCCACCTGCTTCCCGGCGGCGTCCGGTCCTGAGCCGTGCCCCATATGCTCGATCCGTTCGCAGTCGTCCTCGTGAATGATCACGTGTTCGGGCTTCATGTCCGCCATGTGATAGCCTTTTTTGCTCAGGTCGTCGAAGGCCTTCTTCTGCATGGCTTGGAGGTGATGGACCACATCGGGCAGCTCGAGCTTGATGCGCTCGAAGATCTCCGTCAGGTTCTTGCCGCGGATCCATTCGTACACAAGCTTGTACTGTTTCAGGATATCGAGGTCCACGCCCGGATGGCGGGCGCGTATGCGGTTGATCTTGGACCGCGATCTGCCGCTCTGCCAGAGCTGCATCCGCTGGGGAGGAACGTAGATCGCGAGCGGCCGCTGCGCCCTGATCCACGAGAACCGCTGGCCCATCTGTTTGTCGGCCATTTCCATGACCAGAGCAAACTCCTCCCAGGGGCTGTTGAACTCGGCGCTCATGAACTCCTCGAGCGTGTGCGTGTTGATCGGCACATCCTCGCCCACGCGGCAGTTCTTCACGACAAGATCGAGGCTGCTGCCGTTGACCGGCTTTGTAGGCACCCGGTAGACCGAGCTGGTGCCCAGCAGCCGGACCCGGTTCTGCGTGAACCAGCTTTCTTCGTACCAGTTATTGATGTCCAGGTGGTCCTGATGGGGCTCGGCAAAGCGGGTGAAGTAGAGGTCTCCGCCGTCCTCGGTTTTGGTGTGGAGGTAGACGACGCCCAGCACGTTCACCAGGGACTTGTGAGGCGCTGGTTTGTCTGGAATAGATGATGATGTAAGGTCTGATGAAGTATCCATAAAAGCTGAAGACACAACATCTTTGACACTGATGACACTGAAAAAAGCTATGAAAATCCGGTTCTTTCAGAATTTCCCTCAGTGAAAATCCGTGTCAAAGATGTTATCGCAGGTTCTACCCCAGCCGTTTCCGCATCTCTTCGAGCTGCTTTTTGAGCCGGTCGGGCAGACGGTTTCCGAAAAGCTTAAAGTGCTTCTCGATGTCCGGTATCTCGGCCTTCCATTCCTTAAGGTCGAGTTCCATGACCGCCTTCAGGTTCCCGGCCGGGATATCGAGCCCGGAGAGGTCGAGGTCGCCCTCCTTCGGCATCAGCCCGATCGGCGTTTTTACCGCATCGCGCTTGCCGTCCACGCGCTCGCACATCCACTTGAGCACGCGGCTGTTGTCGCTGAAGCCCGGCCAGAGAAACCTGCCCCCGCTGCTCTTCCGGAACCAGTTCACGTAGAAAATACGGGGCGCCTTGGCCCCGAGCGTGTCACCCATGGTGAACCAGTGGGTGAAGTAGTCGCCCATGTGGTAGCCGCAGAAGGGCTTCATGGCAAAGGGGTCCCGCCTCAGGTTTCCGACGGCGCCGATGTTCGCGGAGGTGGTCTCCGAGGCGGCCGTGGCTCCCATGAACACGCCGTGGTCCCAATTGAAAGCCTCGGTCACGAGGGGCACCACGCTGCTCCTTCTGCCGCCGAAGATAAATATGTCGATAGGCACGCCCTCGGGATTCTCCCAGTCCGGGCAGATGACCGGGCACTGGGACGCCGGCGCGGTGAAGCGGGCGTTCGCGTGGGCGGCATCCTCCTTGCTGGTTGGCTGCCAGTCGCGGCCCTTCCAGTCGACGAGATACGGCGGAGTGTCGGCGGTCATTCCCTCCCACCACACGTCCCCGCCGTCCGTGAGCGCGCAGTTCGTGAAGATGACGTTCTCGTTGAGGGTGTCCATGGCCATGGGGTTGGTGTCGTAGGACGTGCCGGGCGCGACGCCGAAGAAGCCCGCCTCGGGGTTGATGGCGTGGAGCCGGCCGTCATGCCGGATCTTCATCCAGGCGATGTCGTCGCCGATGCATTCGCACTTCCAGCCCTTGATTGAGGGCTGCATCATGGCCAGGTTCGTCTTGCCGCAGGCCGAGGGGAAGGCCGCTGCGATATGGTACCGCTTGCCTTCCGGGTTCGTGAGCCGCAGGATGAGCATATGCTCAGCCATCCAGCCCTCATGCCGCGCCATGTTCGAGGCGATCCTGAGGGCCAGGCACTTCTTGCCGAGCAGGGCGTTGCCGCCGTAGCCGGAGCCGTAGGACCAGATGAGGTTCTCTTCCGGGAAGTGGCTGATATACTTCTTCTCGATGGGCGCGCAGGGCCAGGCCGAATCCTTCTGCCCCTTTTCCAGCGGCGCGCCGATGGAATGGAGACAGGGGACGAACTCGCCCGTCTCGCCCAGCACGTCCAGCACCTTCGAGCTGACCCGCGTCATGATATGCATGTTGCAGACCACATAGGGGCTGTCGGAGATCTCGACGCCTATCTTTGCGATAGGTGAGCCGATCGGACCCATGGAGAAGGGAATCACGTACATGGTCCTGCCCCTCATGCAGCCGCTGTAAAGACCGCGCATGGTCTTCTTGAGCTCGTCGGGATGGACCCAGTTGTTGGTGGGGCCGGCCTCTTCCTGCGAGGAGGTGCTGATATAGGTGCGATCCTCCACGCGCGCCACGTCGCTCGGGTCGGTGCGGAACAGAAAGCTGTTGGGCCGCTTGAGCGGGATGGCCATGCCGCGCTGCTGCATAAGTGCCATCATGCGCTCGTACTCCGCCTTTGATCCGTCGCACCAGACGATCTCGTCGGGTTTGCACAGATCAGCGACCTCGCTCACCCACGCGTCCAGCTTTATGTTTCTCGATCCGCTCTTCATCACGATCTCCTTGCGCCCGTCTCGACGACCCCTTGAACCGGCAACTGTTTTACTGCCGGCTATTTTTCGACATTATGCATGAACAAGCAACGAAAGTAAAGAGGCTGCACTGCAGACGACAGCCGCGTCCAAGTGAGCGCGCGCCCTTCGGGGCGCACAACAAAAAAAGCCCCGCGCTCGCGCGGGGCTCCGTTTCGCTCAGCCTGGCCGTTTACTTCTGCACGGTCGCCGTCTCCAGGATCACATTGTATTTGTACCCGGAGCCGAAATCCTTATCCTTATATACAATGCCTTTCACCGTCACGACATCGCCCACCTGGGGCAGGTCCTTGGAGGTGGCAACCAGGTTGTTGGTGCCTTTTGCCGCATCTCCCGTTCCGTCCTGCAAATGGATCCAGTTCCTGTCCATGATGCCCGCCGACACCTTCACGACCTTGGCCTTGACCACCACGGTCTTCTTGTTCAGCTTGGTTCTCTGCGAAAAGATCTCCGCCACGGTGTACGCATTCGATCCTTCGGCTTTGGCAACGCTGACCTTCTCCGACGGCTGCGCGACCGCGGCCTTGCTGCCGCCGTGATCGGCGTCCTGCATCGCGGCACCATCGCCGGCCGAGGCCGATTTGAGAAGCCCGCCTGAGAAGATGATCGAATCAAAGGTCTTGTTGAGGGTCTTGCTGGTAAACCCCCTCATTTCCTGGCCGGGCTGGAATGTCACCTGCTGGCCGACCTTGACCGGCGAAGCGGGGATGGCCACCCAGGTCTTTCCCCCGTTCCTCTCGATGCAGGCATAGGTATAACCGCCGGCGTCCATGGTCTCCATCACTTTTCCCGAGAGCACGTTTGCGTTCTTGCTTTGGGACGCAGTCGGCATTTGCTTGCCCGGCGCGGGCGCTGCTGCCTTCGGTACGGCTGCCGCGACACTGACGACAACCAGCATGATTGCAGAACAAAAAAGGATGATTTTTTTCATGAATCGCGCTCCCTCTTTTGCCACAGGGGTGGCAGAGTAATCGAACGATGACAGCGGAGTTTACTTCTTTTTTGGGTCATTTGCAAGAATGATGTTGGGTCGGCAAAGCGGCGAGAACCAGGGAAGCGGCCCGCTCACAACGGGTTTTTGAAGAGCACTTCGGAATCGGTCCCCTTCTGCAGCAGGTCCAGCATGCGCGATACCGACTCTTCATGCAGTTCGTGGATGAGCGTCCTGTCCACCCCGTACCTTCTCTTTTTATTCAGGAACGAAAGGAAAACAATGCTCTTATAGATCCTCTTGTTCGTATTGAACGAGAAGACGAAACGGTCAAGCGAATTTTGCAGCAGGAGCTCACTGCGTTTGCGCACCGCCTTGCTGATCGATATCGTCTGAAGCCAGTAGGCTTTGTCGATCAGGCTGTCCGCCTTGAGCTCGATCCAGGTGTGGCCCATGTTCCCCAGTTCATCCGTCAGCGTCTCATGAGCGACGGTATCGGCTGCGAGATGGCTCAGATAGCCATAGGCGAACGCGCGCTCGGGCCAGGATTTCGCCTGATTAAAAAGCTTCAGCCCCACGTCCCAGGAATGGGAGCTCCTCTCATCCGGCAGGTACTTCTTGCCGATTATGGTATCGGCCATGATGTTTCCGTACAGGAAGTCCTGCTTGTGCTTTTTTATGAGAGCGAGGATCCCGGCCGGGATGAGCGGAGCGCAGGACAGCAGCTGATTGCCGAGATAGACATGGGTCAGGGGGCCCCAGGCAAAGACATCGGATGGAATAAAAATGAATCCGCAGAGAAGAACAGCAAAGAACATGATAATGACGATTGCCTTTCAGAGAAGAAAAAAGTACTATATTTTATAAAACGATAGGGAATGATAACTCTTCCTCAACCTCTTCGTCAATAAAAAAATACAGCCGCCCCTGGTGTGGTCCAGATTTAGGGGGAGGCTAAGCAACCCCTCGCATTAATCTTGCTTCAGGCAGGGAGGCTGTATCCCTGATAATTCTGTAGTGTAATCCCAAAATGATAATGTCCTAATTCGCCAAAGTTAAAATGTCCTATTCCCAGTTACAATGCCTGACGTTAATCGGAGGGCATTGTGGCAGAAAAGGACATGATCACCATGAGCAGGGAGGAAGCAAAAAGACTCCACATCATCCATCAGGCATTGAATAAGAAGATCAGTCAAACAGAGGCAGCGTCACTGATCGACCTCAGCGACCGGCAGATTCGGCGGATGATTAAACGGATACGGAAAGAAGGCGATGAGGGCATATGCCATCGTTCCCGGGGTAAGACATCGAATCATCGTATTTCCAAGAAGATCAAGGACAAGACCCTCAAGCTGTTTCGGGAACAGTACAAGGACTTTAATCTTGTCCATGCCACTGAGAAAATGTTTGAAGTTCATGGGATAGCCTTGAGCGATGAAACGCTCAGGTTATGGCTGAAGGAAGCGGAGATCCCCTACAAGAAGCGCAAAGTGAGGAAACACCGGCAGCGGCGAGAGCCAAGAGCCCATTTTGGCGAGCTGGTACAGATCGACGGCTCCCATCATGATTGGTTCGAGGGCCGTGGACCTATCTGCGTGTTCATGGGATACATCGATGACGCTACAAACACCGTGCATGGCCGTTTTTATGACTATGAAGGCACCATGCCAGCCATGGACAGCCTGAAGCGGTATATCAAGCGTTATGGCATCCCTCAAAGCGTGTATCTGGACAAGCACTCTACATATAAATCCTGGGCCGAGCCGACCATCGAGGAACAGCTTAATGATCAGAAACCGATGAGTCATTTCGAGAAGAGTCTGACGGCATTGGCGATAGAGGTTATCCATGCCAATTCACCCCAGGCCAAAGGCAGGGTAGAGCGGCTCTTTAAGACCCTTCAGGATCGGCTGGTACGCGAGATGCGGCTTCTGGGGATCAAGAGCGTGGATGAGGCAAACGAGTTCCTCATAACCTATCTGCCGAAGTACAACAAAAAGTTTAAAAAAGAAGCGGTATACGAGGTGGATCTGCACCGGCCCGCACTGCACAGCAGAGAACTCGATCGGATTCTCTGCATCAAAGAAGAGCGGACGGTAAAAAACGACTTCACCATCGCCTATAAAAATACACTCTATCAGATCGAACAGGCGACACAGGCGAAGAAAGTCATGGTGGAAGAACGGCTCGACGGCACCTTGCACATAACCTACAACGGGCAGGACCTGAGCTTCCGGGAAATCACGAATAAGCTGGCCAGGGACACGGCGGAAGCACCGCTCCTACTGAAAGAGAAAAAACCATGGACGCCTCCGGTTGACCATCCTTGGAAGAAGCTCTTTCTATCAAAGAGAAAAAAACGGGAACAGCCTGTTGCTGCTCCTTAAAAACCGGACATTTCTATTTTGGTAATAATAGGACATTTCTACTTTGGCTTGACAGGCTCAGGAAGCTTGTCTTGACAATACTTCCGATGTATGTTAGATTGTGAAGCGACTAAGCTCTTTATTTAATTGATATTTTTTAACAGATACGGCAGCGTACGGTCGTTGCCGGCCGTGAATAACTCAAATCCATTCTTCAAAAGGAGCGAACAATGGAAATAAACATGAATCCCGATGTGCGCGTCTATTGGACCGCTACGGTTATCTACGGTTTGGCTGCCTTGCTGTACGTACTGTCATTTGCCCAGAAGAAAGAGAACTTTGCCGGATTGGCGATCAAATTCGCATGGTTGGGGTTCCTTATCCACGCCGTCGGCACATTCTACCCCGCAATTACCCATAAATACACCCACATCTGCTCGTTCTACAAGGTCATGGGCGGGACCGTCGTGATAGGGATGTTCGTTTTCCTTGCCATGGCAGCGGTCAAAAAAGAGGTAAAGCCGGCGGCCCTGCTGATCCTGCCGCTGTTCTTCGGCCTTATGGTGCTGGGAGGCATGATCCCCTGTCATCCCCTTGGTCCTTCGCCGGTGTACAAGGGCTGGCAGCTCTGGGGCCACGTAACGGGCGCGGGCTTCAATTTCGGATTTGCTTCGCTTGCAGCTGCCGTCGGAATCCTCTATCTGCTCAAAGCCTCGGGGAAGACCGGTTATCCTTATGATAAGCTGCCGAGCCTGGAGATACTGGACCGTCTCAACTATCGCTTCGTCATGGTCGCTTTCATCTTTGCCTGCGCCATGGTTGCTTCCGCCAGTCTCTGGGCCATTATGAAGTTCGGCATGGTGAAGAAGACCATGTTCCTGGCCTCGATCGTTTGGGGTTTCTGGAGCATCTATGCGGCGGCCTTGGGCATGCGGTGGTTTCTCCATTGGCAGGGGAAAAAACTCGCGGTCTATTCGCCGGTCGCCCTCCTTCTGGTCATGTCGATCATGTTCTACATGGCGCCCTTCGGGGAAAAGAATTACCACAGCGGTCCGTTCTTCTATCCCTATAAGATCGACAGCATGAACACTGATCCCGGTAAAGCAGACGGCAAGAAAACAATTCAAAGCGGTCCTGTTTCCGTTCCCCAGCTTCCTGCGGCAGCAGCAAGCATTGCAGGGAACAACAAATAGAAGGCCCTGTTTTGCCCGTGCGAACCCTTCTCGCGGTCCCGCGCAGGCAAGCAGGCAGGGGAGGATCGAGCAGGTTCTGATCGATCTCTGGGAGCAACCTGAGCAGCACAATAAAAAAGGCTAACCATGGAAATCATCCTGATCTTTTTTTGGCTTGCGGTCGCTCTTTACAGCGTCAGCACTCTTTTTTATGTCCTGGCGTTTTTCCAGAAACAGGAGCGCTTTCTCCGCCAGGGGCTGATCTTCGCCGCAGCGGGCTTTGCATCCCACACCACCTGCCTGGCGCTCTACTGGTCGCGGCCGGCACAGCTGGCCTTCTCGACATTCGAGGTCATAAACGACGCTGCCTGGTCGGGCATATGCGTGTTCCTGCTGGTTTCAGCGATCGCGAAATGGACCAGACCGGCGGGGCTCCTGGTCACCCTGTTCACCATGCTGACCCT
>Ga0154501_1167_pt4 | contig 21153 bp, 23 predicted proteins | sample RifGroD2_FD_115980 | JGI IMG/M metagenome (GOLD analysis project Ga0154501, IMG submission 115980) | Nitrospirae bacterium GWD2_57_9 | reverse complement strand
GCACGCCTGGTCTTTAAACAGCGAACCCTCAGGCATCCCGTGCCTGAGGGTTTTTTTAAATTATTGATTACTGCCCAGCTTCAGGAGCTCGCCGCCAGCTTTCTAATCTCGACCAACTGGTCCTCAGCTGCTTTTCGCCCCCGCCTCATCAGTTCTTCCGCCTTGCCAAGATCGTACAGCGAGACCCCTCTCGCATCGACCCGGACCACGACATCCGCTGATTTTTCTTCTTCCCGCGCATTCCTTGATGCCCACAGCATTGACAGATGGGTCGCTATCTTGATAACGGAGTCGTATTCCTCCATTTCCAGCGCGCGGTAATTCACGTTCACGGCAACCACCTTGCGGGCGCCCAGTTCTTCCCTGACGGTCCGTACCGGAATCTGGCTGGCAACGCCACCGTCAACCAGTACTTTCCCGTTGAGCTCGGTGGGAGTGAAGATGACCGGCAGGCTGCAGCTTGCCTGGACGGCCCGGGCAACAGAACCGCTGTCAAGCACCACTTTCTCTGCCGTCTTCAGGTCCGCTGCTACCGCTGCAAAGGGGATCTTGAGCGACGAGAACTTCTTGACCGGCAGCACCGATTCCATGAACCGGTAAATGCCCTCGCTCGATATGAGCCCAACCTTCGGGAGGGTGAAGGAGAGGATATCTCTCCATTTTGCGTTCACGAGGACGCGTTTTATTTCACGGAGGGGCATTCCCGCCGCATAGAGGGCCCCGACGATGCTGCCCGCGCTCGTCCCCGCTATGGAATGGATGGGGATATCGTCCTTTTCCAGAACTTCCAGGACGGCGATATGGGCTATCCCCCGGGCTGCACCGCCTGAAAGCGCCAAACCGACCTCAGCTTTTGTATTGTCCGGCATGGGTTATTCTCGTGACGCGAGTGAGAGCGGCAAAAAAAACATCCCCGACCTGAACGGTCGGGGATGTGGTGAATTCTGGAGTGAGCGCATTCCCCGGAGCTTGACGCCGGGAATGTGAACGATACGATTATGTTCTTTCCTCAAGAATCGGGATTCCCCGCAGATGCTTATAGGAACCTTCATTTGCTGCAGGGAGCTCCAACGGCTCCTGTAATGAAGGTGCGGGTTAATTGCCAGCAAGTCTCTTTATTGCGTCCTTGGTGTGCGCACCCATGTCCTCGAAAGCGTAGAGGATGCACAGGTAGGTAGAGGAAGCCTTTGGTGAGCATTCGCCGGTCACCAGCCGGTCCTCATGGGCCGTCGCAAATTCGTTCGCCATCCGTTCGATCGTATCGCTCTCGGTGACCACTGTCTGGATGGTCGTTTTTGAACCGGTTACCGCGGCTTCCCCCGCTTTCTTCAGGACCTCTTTGGTCTTGGTGAAGAGCTTGCCCGTTTCGAGTATTGCCTTGTCGCTGAAAAGCATGCCCTCCTTGATCCGGGCCCGGCTGTTCTCGGTAATCCGCTTGATGCAGGTCGCGACCTTTTCAATGTGAGATGGAACAGCCAGAATAGCACGTGCCTCACTGTTGGTCGAAGCCAGCTTCGAAAGAGCGGCTGTGAGCGCGTCCTCTTTTGTATGGATCTCCCTGGACAGCTCATCAGCCTGATCGAGAGAGGAGAGCTTGTTCTTCGTAAATCCGTCTTCGGTCAGTTCCACCATCTCCAGGGCTTTATGCATAATGAGGTAGATTTCTTTTTTGACATCTTTCATTGTCTGTTCCGACATGCGCTCTATCTCCTTACAAAGATGGTTGGGTGAGTGCTGACCCTCAAAACAGGGAAACTATAGCAGAAAAACATTGATAAGACATGTTAATTTTTCTTATATTTACATTTTAATGATTTATAGAATGGAGCTTTCTTAAGGCTTGCCGGCGCGGGATCGGCGACTCGTTGCCGGCGTGGAACAAGTGGTTCTATTCTATCATATTTTGTTGTTTTTGATGGATTTTTTCTTGACTTACCCCCTGACCGCTGGTATAACCATTCCATTCTCAATGCCCCTTCATGACGGGAGCTCTCATGCCCTTTTTTGCCGGTGAAATCTTTGTGAGCGAGGTGTACAAGAAGCCTGTGCTCGATCCGACCGGCGAAGAGATCGGCAAACTGAGAGATATCATCGTGGGTATGGGAGAACCTTTTCCCGCCGTCACCGCCATTGTAGTCACAGGCGAGCATACCTACGTCCTTCCCTGGGATGGTATCAACCTCTTTAACCGCCGCGTGATCTCCGTTACGACAGTGGCAAAAAACCTGAACCCGTCATCGATCGCTTCCACCGACATCCTCATCTGCCGGGATCTTCTCGATAAACAAATCGTCGACATCAATGGAGCAAAGCTCGTCCGCGTCAACGATCTGGAATTGAGTGATGTGAAGGGAAGGCTCTGTCTTGTTGCGGCAGACATCGGGCTCCGGGGGCTGCTGCGCAGACTTGGGCTTGAAAAACGGGGAGAAAAGCTGTTCGCCCTGTTCCATCGGAACCTGCAGCACAAGCTTATTGCATGGCATTACGTCCAGACGATCGAGCCGAAGCTGAACCGGCTGACCCTGACCGTATCGCGCCAGAAGGTCGCAAGCCTGCATCCCGCCGACCTGGCCCAGATCATCAGCGAGGTGTCCCAGAAGGAGCGGACGGCGATCTTCGGCAGTCTTGATGTAGACACGGCGGCCGAGGCGCTGCATGAACTGGAACCCCAGGTGCAGGCCGACATCATAGATGATATGTCCAAGGAGCGGGCCTCGGACATCCTTGAGCGTATGCCGCCCGACGAGGCCGCTGACGTGCTTGGCGACCTGCCCGAAAAGAAGGCCCAGGAACTGATCAACCTCATGGAGAAAGAAGAAGCAGAGGACGTGCAGGAACTGCTCGAACATGAGGAAGATTCAGCCGGTGGACTCATGACCACCGAATACCTGGCATTTCCCCCGGACATGACCGTTGAAGAGGCCGTCAGGGAACTCCGGCTCGAGGCCCCGAATGTCGAGACGATATATTACCTGTATATCCTGGACGGCCAGGAGCATGTCCTGGGTGTCATTTCGCTCAAGAACCTGATCCTGGCTTCGCCGCAGACCCGCCTTGAAGAGATCATGACCACACCGGTCAAGACGCTGCCCCTCGACGCCGAGCGAAAAGACGTGGCTGAGCTCATCTCGAAATACAACCTGCTTGCCGCGCCCGTGGTAGACGAGAACCTGGCCATGCGGGGGATCGTGACCGTGGACGACGTGGTAGACTTTCTTCTCCCGCCTGCGTCCCGAAAAAAACGAAGAAAATTGTAGCTCATTTGCTTGGAATATCCAAAGCCTGTTCAAGATCGTTGTCGTTGCTGAAAAGCCGCACAGCCTGGCCCGGAAAGCGCAGAGGGAAACCGGCACGAGCGGGATTGCAAGATCATGACCTTTATTGAGCGCATCAAGAACATAAGACATGCCCGGTTCATTGCGCTACTGAGCGTCATCGGCCCCGGCTTCATCGCAGGCAACGCCGGCAACGATGCAGGAGGCATCGCAACCTATTCCATCGTGGGCGCCCGCGAAGGATACGGATTGCTCTGGGCGCTGGTCCTCATCACCTTCGCCCTTGCCGTTATTCAGGAAATGTCGGCGCGGATGGGCGTGGTGACCGGCAAGGGCTTCGGCGACCTGGTCCGGGAAGAATTCGGGGTGAAAGTGACCTTTGCCGTCATGGCGCTCTTCGTTTTCGCTAACCTGACGGTCACGATAGCAGAATTTGCCGGTATTGCGGCGAGCATGGAACTGTTCGGGCTGAACAAATATATATCCGTTCCCGTCTCTGCTTTCGTGGTCTGGCTTGTCGTCGTAAAGGGGAATTTCAGGCAGGTGGAGCGGTTCCTGATCGCCATCAGCCTGGTATACCTTACGTATGTGTTCTCGGGTTTCATGGCGAATCCTCCCTGGCCCGACGTCGCCAGACAGATCGTGACGCCGCATATCAGGCTGGACCGTGATTATTTTCTGCTCTTCATCACGATGGTCGGGACCACGATCACCCCCTACATGCAGTTCTATCTCCAGTCGGCGGTCGTTGACAAGGGCGTGCGCATCGACGAGTACCGTTTCGCGAAGTTCGACGTCTACGCCGGTTCTTTCATGACCGTGTTCATCGCGTTCTTCATTATTCTGGCCACCGGCACGATCCTGCATCCTGCAGGCGTCGTCGTCGATTCGGCGGAAGACGCCGCCCGCGCGCTCGAACCGCTTGCAGGGAACTTCGCTTCCCACCTCTTCGCGCTCGGCCTGCTCAATGCGTCGTTCCTTGCGGCTTTTGTCCTGCCGCTGGCAACAGCCTATGGCCTGTCCGAGGCGTTCGGCTGGGAATCGGGCATCAACAAGACGTTTCGTGATGCTCCTCAGTTTCTGGGCTTCTACACAGCGTTCATCGTGATCGGCGCCGGCGTCATTTTGCTGCCCGGCGCTCCACTGATCAGGATCATGTTCCTGTCCCAGACCATCAACGGGATCCTGCTGCCGATCGTGCTGATCATCATGCTGAAGCTGGTGAACAACGCGGCGATCATGGGCGAATACGTGAACTCACGGCGCATGAACATGATCACCTGGGTAACGGTCTTCATCCTGATCCTGCTCACGGTCATGCTGCTCGTGACCAGTTTCATTCTGTAGCGGCATCTGCTCCTTACCGGCTTCGACCCACGTCCTTTTTCACGCAGAATGCGCTGATGTTGCATCGCGAGCAGAAGGGGGAGAGCGGTTGGCAGACGGCCTGGCCGAATGCGACGAGAACGGCATTCAGTTCCTTCCAATACCGCTTGGGCAATATTCCCCGCAAGGCAAGTTCGCTCTCGTCAGGGTTTTTCGTTCTGATCAATCCCCACCGGTTCGTGATCCGATGCACATGGGTATCCACACAGATGCCGTACTTGTTGAAACCCCTGGTCAGTACGAGGTTCGCTGTTTTCCTTCCCACCCCCTTGAGCTTAAGCAGTCCTTCCAGCGTATCGGGCACCAGTCCATTGTGCTTGTCGATCAGTTCCCTGCTGAGGTCCCTGATCGTTTCCGCTTTTACCCGGTAAAAACCGACAGGATAGATCGCTTCTTCTATTGTGGTGATAGGCAGTTTTGCCAGTCTTGACGGGGTGGATGCCTGTTTGAAGAGGCGTTCCGAAGCAGGTCCCGTGGTTCGGTCATGGGTCCTGAGGCTCAGTATGCAGGAGATGAGTATCTTGAACGGGTCCCGGTCTATGGCGGCGAAGTTTTCGAGCCAGGGGAGTTGGAGAGTCTTTACCTGATTACGGAGAAGAGGCCAGGCTTTGATGAAAGTCGAAAAATTCATAAAAATGCTTCTGCCACAGAGGCCACAGAGAAGCGAAAAAAATCAAAAATGCGACAGCTTTGTATCCGTTAACACTACTCTGATTCCTCGGTGCTCTCTGTAGCCGACATTCTTCGCGCAATTATTCTTCATAGGGGATCGGATCCTTGACTCCCGCCTCTCGGAAACCCTTCAATCGCAGGGCGCAGCTTTCGCACCTGCCGCAGGCCTTTTCGCTGTTCTGATAACAGCTCCACGTATGGTGGAGGGGGGCTTTCAGTTCGGCACCGCGTTTCACGATGGCCGATTTTTTCAGGCGGATCAGGGGAGTGATGATCTCGATGCGCGTCTCCGGCTTTGTTCCGGTCTCGATGACGCGGTTGAATGCCTGGTAGAAGATCTCCCGGCAGTCCGGATACCCCGAGCTGTCCTCTTCCACGGCACCGATGAAGATCTTTGTTGCTTCGATCACTTCGGCCCAGGATGTGGCGATAGCCAGAAGGTGCGCGTTCCGGAAGGGGACGTAGGTGGAGGGAATGGCTGCAGTGCGGAGTGCGGAGTGCGGAGTGGCGAGTTCAGTGCTGACTTCCGGCACTGGTATCGATCGGTCCGTGAGACTCGATCCGCCTATAGCCTTCAGGTGCTCGAGGCTTACGATCAGGCGTTTCTCGACTTTGTAAAAATCCGCAATTTTCTGGAAGGCCTGCAGTTCCCGTGCTTCGGTCCGCTGCCCGTAGTTAACATGCAGGAATGCAAGATTGTAGTGTTCGTTTGCTACAGCGGCAGTCACACAGCTGTCCATACCGCCGCTGACAAGCACAATGGCAAGTTCGGTTTTCATGAACGGAGTTTACCAGTATGGGGAGAAAAATTCCAGAGCTTTTGCGCCGGGCGGGGAGGAGCAGCGTAAAAGAACGGCGACGAGCGGAACGACGAACGCACCGCCCGTTATGCTGGTTCAGCAAGGCGCGCGGCCGTTCGCCGTCCTTCGGAAATTTAATGCGCTCCGTGGATCAACATGGGAAGGCAGCGGGTACAGGCGTACTTTTCCTTGCCTTCATGGTAGCAGGGGATATAGACCCTGCCCTTGTCGTTTGCTCCGCAGACAAAGCATTTTATCTCTTTTTCAGCCATATCAGTCCTCCAGGGCGTTTATTTCATCGACGATCTTGTTCGGGTCGAGATTATGCATCATGGAACCGAAGGAGATGGATTCCATATTGATGCCGGGGCAGGTAAAGCAGCCATTCCCGAAGTATTTCTGAATGACCGCTTTCGCTCCGGGGCTCAGCTTGATGACATCGCCGATGATCGAGTCTTTCGTTATTTTCTTTTTTTCCGAGATCATGACAGCCTCCTTGATCGATTTGTTGATCTTACCCTACCATAGCGCGGTTCCTTCCGCTATGACCTGTATCATACTTTACGATTGTGCTATACTATGAGCTGCGTCATAGCGGTTCCTCGCGATCAGGCCTATACTTAGCCTGCAGTCTACAAAAATCCAGGAGGATATGCAATATGGACAGATTTGTGAAAGGTTTTATCGTAATGAGCATAGTGTATCTCGGCGCTTCAACCGTTCTCGGAATTCTTATGCTGGGGAATGAGGACCTTTTGGCCTTGAAATTCGTTCATTCCCATCTGAACATGCTCGGGTGGGTCTCGATGATGATCTACGGCGTCGGATACCACATCCTGCCTCGTTTCATGGGCAGGCCCCTCTACAGCAACAGGATCGGCGAAACCCAGTTCTATCTCGGGAATATCTCGCTTGTCGGCCTGCTGGTCTTCTATGGTCTGAACGCCTACGGACCGGACGGCACGTACCGCATGCTGACCATGGCCTTCGGAGCCGTCCATGGGCTTACCGTTTTCCTTTTTTTCTACAATATGCTGATGACCCTGCTGACCAAGCCGGAGGAGGCTCATTAATATTATCGGGGTACCGTTCAGCAAAGTCAGAATCAAAGACGCTCTCATACGAAGGCACACTCGGCACTTAGCGCGCGCTCCGTTATCGCCTGGTGCGAGCGAAGCCACGAAGTAAGACAAAGTTCAAGATCTCTGCCTGGGCCCAGCGGTTACGAGTGCATGCGCGAGTGCAGGTGGCTTCGCGTGAAGTTTCATAGCGCCATTGGTTTGCCCCGATTTACGACGAAAGGTCCTGCAATCCTTCCTTGTCCTTGATAATAAACTTACCGTCGCTGTCCGTAACCAGGCCTTCCTTTTTGAACTTGCTGAACGTCCTGATCGAGGTCTCAACAGTGGTTCCCACCATGTCGGCCACGTCCTGCTTTGTCAGCCGCATGTCGATCAGCGTTCCCTCGCGGCTCTCGACGCCCACCTTGTTTGCGAGTTTGAGCAGGAGCGCGGCGATCCGGGCCTCGACCCGCTCCAAGGCGATATTCTTGAGCGAGTCGTAGGAGCTTTTCATGCGGTCCCCCAGTTGGAGCGCGATACAATACATGAGGTTCGGGAACCGGTCCACGAGGCGCATCAGGTTCCTGCGGGAGATCTTGAGCACCTCCGAGTCCTCCATGGCCACTGCATTGGCCGGGTAGGGAAAACCGCGGATCACGGCAACACCGCCAAAAATGTCCGTGGGCGAGATGATCTCAAGAATGATCTCCTTGCCCTCGTGGGAGATCTTGGTGATCTTGACCTTGCCGCGCGAAACGATATAGAACCATTCAGGCTGGTCCCCTTCGGAAAAGATTTCCTCCTTTTTCCTGTAGGCTGTGGCGGCCAGATAGGGCTCCAACTCCTTTAATTCTTCGTCGGAAAGGTTCTTGAACAGTTCTATTTTTTTCAGGGATTTTACCGTCACGGTTCCGATCTCCTCGCTCTCGATGGGCTCTTTCGTAATCGTTTCCAGTAAATGAACTCCGCTATTCCCGGTCGTATGATGCCGGGGAGGCTTCCTGCCTTCCGGTATCCGCATTTTCGATAGAATACCTGGGCCCGCCGGTTAAAGGAGGAAACGCAGAGGAAAAAATGCAGGGCCCGTTCGGACGTCGTCTTCTCCGCAAAGGACAGCAGTTTTCTTCCCACGCCCTGCCTTTGGAACCGGGGCGCGACCGCGAGGGCGCGCAGATAACCGCCGCGCGCGAACACAGGTTCCGGAATGAACAGTATGAACCCGGCTGTCTCCCGTCCGGCCATGCATACGTACGCCCGGGCGGAGGTCGTTTTGGCCGAGATCGCGCCCCTGAGGTCAACACTCTCGTTCAGCCGTTTCCAGGGATCGGAGCCGGTGACGATGGCATCGCAGGCAGGGATGTGCGATTTCTTCATAGGCATGATCGTGAAGGCATTTCTGGTCATGGAGCGCTCTCTCCGTCATGCCTGCATTGCGCGAAGATCTGCCGCGCCTGGCGTTCGGTCTCCTCGCGGTTCCCGGTATTATCGATCACGTAATCTGCCTCTGCCTTTTTCTCCTGCAAGGGCATCTGGCTTTCGATCCTTGCCAAAGCCTGTTCTCTGCTGAACCCGTCGCGATCCATCAACCGCTGAAGCTGCTGCCCCTCTTCCGCATACACCACGATCACCTTGTCCATGCGATGATGGTACCCGGTCTCGATCAGAAGTGCGGCATCGAGGACGACGATACAGTCCGGTTGCCGGTCACAGAGATGCCTTACCCGGGCCGAGTAGACCTCGAAAACCTTCGGGTGGAGGCATTGGTTCAGCCATTCCCGTTCATTCCGGTCAGAGAACACGAGCTCTCCCAGTCTTCTGCGGTCGATCGTCCGGTTCGGAAGCAGGACCCCGCTGCCGAAATGGTCAAGCACAGCCTTCCAGGCCTGCTGGTCCGGTTCAAGCAGTTCGTGAACAATGGCGTCCGCATCGATAAGATGAGCGCCGAGGTCCTTGAAGACCCGCGCCACCAGGCTTTTCCCGCTGGCAATGCCGCCGGTAAGTCCGATAATGAGCATGGTTCCTATTCTTCCCCGGATCAGATCCGGGATGCGATAAAGTCGTACACGTTCGCGATCAGGACAGAGCAGATACCGACACTGCGAATTATACCATTTCCCAGGTACTCGAGGAAGCCGTTCTTTTGAGCAAGGAGTAGGTGGAGGAGCAGGGCTCCGAAGAGCAGGTTGAACAGATAGATCAGCGGATAGGAGAAAAAAGCGCCCTGCTCTCTTATGTCCTTCTGATCTGCCTGCAGGAACACGAACGTCAGAACAAGATGGAATGCGAAAGCTGCGCCTGAAAGGAAGACCAGCGGCCGGGCAGCACCGGGGACGCCTGCAGCGGCAAATATGATATACAGGAGGATGGCGATCGACGCATAGAGAGGGAAGAAATAGGGCGCCAAAGTTATCACAAAATTGGTTTTGGTCACGGTTACCTGCCCGCCTCGCTCGGTTGCATGGAAGGCCTTGACGGACCCGCCGAAGAGCAGGGCAAAGAGAGCATGGGTCAGTTCATGCCCGAATACGTACGCAAGAATCGGTTTTTTAAAGAGAAAATGGACGGTCAAGTAGGAAAGGCTGCCGCCGACGAAGTAGTAGGGCAGATCGGCCCTGTAGGGGATGGTGAAGATGCTGGCGCCGAGCTGCCAGGTAAATCCGAGACACAAGGGAAGGAGCAGCAGGCCGAGTCCGATTTTCATCATTTTTTTCCGCATGGGCGCTTAGAGGAGGCTGTCGAGCAGGAACCGGGCAAGCAGATCGGTGTCTGAAAGGGAATCGATGAGCTCCTTCTTTTCGCCGATGAAACCCGGCTCCGCCACATAGGCGGTATCCCGGTAGATAAGGGAGTCGAGGAATATCTCGGCTTTCTCTGCCCGAAGGTCCCGCTCATACCTGATCTGCCCCACCAGCCCGTTCGGGTCCGGGCCATTGTCCGCGGTCCTGCCAATGCGGTATCCCGGTTCCAGTTCAAAGGAAGGCCGGTCGGAGGAGAGCAGGGTCAGAACGTTCCCCTCCAGCGTTATTCTGCCTTCGTTGATCAGACTGTCCAGAATGGATTGTGAAAAGAATATTTTTTGCATCTGAGAGTCGTACCGCCTGATTGGAGTCTGTATTTAAATTTAAAGTCCTTATGGCGTCATGCTGGATCTGATCCGGCTCCAGAAGGCCATGAAAAGAACCGGATTCCGGCTGCAGCCGTCCCCGGCATGACTGAAGCCGGGGCCCGACTGACGAGCTTTGAGTTCATCGGCAATTTAAAATACAGACTCGCATTAGTAGATCGAAAAAGTCATACGACAACTACTGTCTTCCCGGCACGGATTACCGGATCCCCGGTAAAATGCTCCTGAGGGAGAAAAGACAGGATCAGTTCGTTTTCTGCATTTTGTAAAGGATATATAGTGAAGCGGAAGCGAACAGGACGTTCGCGAGCCATGCCCCCTGCAAGGGCGGCAATGCGCCGGAGCGGCCGAGAGCGGTACCGATGCTCATGAGGGCCCAGTAGGCGAATGCGATCAACACCGCGAAGGCGATCCCTTTGCCGAAACCTCCGCTCCTGACCTTCTGGATCGAAAGCGGCGTCGCGATCAGCACCATGAGCAGGCTCGAGAGCGGAAACGCTATTTTGTTGTGGAGGTCCACTTCGTACCGTGCCGCCTTGTAGCCGCTCATTTTCAACCGGTTCACGTAATCCCACAACTCGGTGAAGTTCATCTCGCCGGAGCTTTTGGCGATCATTCCCAGGTCAGCAGGACTGTCGACGATGTTGAAGATCTCCCCGTCGACGGGCTCCGATCTGGTGCTGTCGCTGCTGATCAGGTATTTTCTCCCCTGTTTGAGCCTCCATGCGCCGTTCTCCCACAGCAGGCTCTTCGCCGTGATCCGCTCGCGCACGGAGTAATCCGGGTTCATCTTGAAAATGCTGATGCCGAGCATCTCGTTGCGGTCCGGAGTGACCAGATCGATATTCGCGATGCTGTTGTCCGGCCCCCGGAGCCAGAGCTTGCGCTCCTGGAACACGGCTCGCTGTTGTTTCTTCTCGATCTCGACGTTCTTGATGAAGTTCGCCCGGGCCGTGTAGACCGGCATGATGAACTCGTTATTGACGAATCCGAACCCCGATATGAGGACGCCGCCCAGGACCACCGGAGCGATGATGCCGAAAAGGCTCACGCCGCTCGCGCGCATTGCAATGATCTCATTGTGCCGGGATAGATTGCCGAGGGACAGGAGCGCGGCTATGAGGGCTGCGATCGGCAGGGAGAACGAGGCCATGGTGGGGATGCTGTAAAGGAAATAGAAGAGGACCTGGCGGATGTTCGCCTTGCTCTTGATGAAATTGTCCGCCTTTTGAAGAAAATCCATGCACAGATAGACGATCAGGATCCCGATCAGGATCGTCAGGAAGATGCGCATGAACTCTCCGAATATGTGCCTGCTGAGCAATCTCATCGTACCTCGCGCTAAGCGATCTTTCTCCTTCTGGATCGTATTCTGTGGTAGGCATGGGCAATCCGGGACGCCAGCCCGAAGTCCAGCTCCTGCCCTTTTTTTATCACCATTACGAGCGCGGCGATCGTCATAATAACGTTCGGTGTCCAGTAAGCGACCGCCGGCGGCAGTTTTCCTGTGTTCGAAAGGTTTGTTCCGGTCGCGAGGAGCACATAATAGACCAGAAAGACCAGCAAGGCGAGCGCAATGCCCGCGGACTTGCCCGACCGGGTCCGCCGGATGCCGAGAGGCGCTCCGATAAGGCCGAAGAGCAGGCAGGCGAAGGGCAGAGAAAACCGCTTCTGGAGTTCGCTCTCGATGCCCAGGGTTACCCTTCCTTCGTCCCGGTACCGTTTCAGCATCTCATACAGCTCCAGGCTGCCTATCTCGTCGAAATCCCGGGTCGCTGCGTTGTTCGGCAGGAGCGCATTGTTGATATCGAGATACAGATTACCGGTATCGAAGGTCATCGTCGAGTAGGCCTGGTCATTGAGAGGCAAGGCATGGATCGCTCCCTGCTTCATGGCAAAAGTGACCTTGAGCGATGTCTGATCGGCAATGAGCTTTCCGCGCCGCGCCGAGATGGCATAGGGTTCTTTTGCGGACCGCTCGTCGGAAATGAAAATGCCCTCCATTTCGTCGAGCGATGCCATTTTGTCCACATACACGACCATGCCGTCGAAGGTGCTCGTAAAGATTCCCGGTTCAATCCCGACCAAGGCCTTCGATTTCACCATGTCGAACAGGTGGACCTTGAGCTGGTGGTTCGCCCGCGGTGCTATGAAGAGCGACATTGCGGCGGTTACGAGGAACGCCGCAACGGCAAAGAGCATGACAGGCCTGATCATGTTGTAGAGGCTGATCCGGGATGCTTTCATGGCGGTCACTTCCGAGTCCGTCCCGAGCCGGGTGAAGGCCGTGAGCGTCGCGACCAAGAGCGACATGGGGATGGTCAGGACCAGAAAGCTCGGAAGGATATACCCGAAAAGGGCAGCCGTGGACCAGAGCGTAGCACCCTTGGAAACCACCAGTTCCGCGAGCCGGAACATCTTCTGGAGCAGGAACACGAGGGTGAGTGCCGCGATGCCGAGAAAGAAGGGCGTAACGATCTCGCTCAGGATGTAGCGGTCCAGTATGCGTATCCTGAACATGCTACTTTCTGATCTCCTCAAGAATGTTCTGTTCGATCTTGTTCATGTCAAAATAGTCCTTTTCCAGCTCTTCCACGTAGAACCGGTCAAGGCCGCTGTTCAGGAGGAAGTCCTCCCGGACCTGGTTGTCGCGGGAAACGATGATATGCGGCAGGAGATTGTTCAGGTAGAAGGACTCTTTCCGTATATCCAGGATGATCTCCTCGAACACGCTGTGCGGCACGGGGCTGTGAACGATACCCTTGGACTGGATCTCGCGATTCAGGTCCTGAATGAATATCTCCTGGTCCTCCTTCGAGTTCAATTCGGCATAAATGCTCTTGAAGCGGTCTTTGATATAGCGGTGGATCGAGGTGTACAGCTTGTCGACCTCGTTGATCTTTGATAACTTCGAGGCGAGCGCCCGGTATGTGGTGTTGCCTGCCTTGATCTCCACCAGTCCGCGGTTCAGGATATCCACTTTTTTCCGCCCGTACCGGGTGAGATACCGGTTCCCGATGATACTGTCGAAGAAGAGCTCGCGGAACAGGGCCGGCTCGATCTGGTCGAAAATCTCCTTGTTGCCCGAGAGGCTCCTGATGTTGTCCTCGCTCAGCGTGGAGTTCTCCATGAAGGCGAGATTGTTGATGGTCGTGGCCGTGCTGTCGTAGCGGTCGAAATAGGTGAGGATATGGCTCATGGCCTCCATCACGGACATGTCGTTCGCGTCACGGGCGTGCTCATCGCAGGCCCGGACCGTGTCCAGGAGCAGGCTCTCGAAGGCAGGGTCGCGGTTCATGGTAGACTTCTGCTTAGCCTTCAGGAGTTTGATGAGGTCCTCGGAAGAGACATGCCCCCTGATATTGTCTGTCCGGAAGAACAGCCCCTCGAAGATGGCCCGGGTGTCCCTGATGTAGTCCGGTTCCTCCACCTCCACGATGTTCATGTCCTTAAGCAGGAGTTCGTCGAGAGTGTCGAAGAGCGTATGGGGAATGTTGAGCCGCAGGCTGAGCGTCCTGAGCCGGGACAACTTGGCGAGTTCCGACGGATTCACTTCGCCTTTTTCGGACACGGCTATCAGGATGTCCTTGTATTCATCGACGATCTTCTTGTTCTCCGGCAGCTTGTACATGCCGTCTATCTTGATACGCTCCTGCTGATAGGGGATGATGTTGTACTTTCGGGAAAGGTCATCGAGAACGCTCATCCCGTCCGTGGCGATCGTTTTCCGGTCCTCGTAGAGGCGGTTAAAGGTCTTGAAATATTCTTCATTGTGGCGGTTCACGAGCCGGAAGAGGAATACGAGCGCCTTGGGGTCTCCGACGGCATCGAAGATCTCGCGGCACAGCCTGCTGTCGTCATTGGCGCCCACCGTCTCGCTTCGCTTCACCTGCTTGCCTATGGTCTTCAGGATCTCCCGCTGCAGGTCCTTGATCTCGTTTTTCTGGGAGGAGTGAACGAAGAAGAAGTAATTGGAAACCGCGTTGCCGGAGAGGAACACCTGGTCGAAGCTCTCTTTGCCGCCGGTACTGTTCGTGAAAGTGATATTGTCCGCCTTGTCGTAATAGGCCCCGTACATCACCAGCCGGTTGGAAACATCCTTCCGCAGGAGGTCTTTCAGCGGCAGGTCCACCCCGAACATATACTCGCACAGGCTGCCGCCGGTGCCCATGTAGCGCACGCCGTCCTGCTGGATCACGAACTCATTGCCGCCCGAAAAGAACCGGTCGCCCTCAGGCAGGCATTCATAGCAATACCTGCTGCTCAGGTCCGCTCCCGTAATGGTCACGTAGTAATCCAGTTTCTCGTTCGCTTTTCCGTGAAGCTTGATCTCATTGATCATAACGCGAGATTATAACATATACCTTTGAATTATCAAAATAAAAATGCTTGTATGGCCACCGGCGGTGCGGATTTTTGCATTTTTCAAGGTTTCCGAGCAGATGCCGGGGAGATCCCTGACATTGTCTCTTTTCACCAAGTCAGGGGATGCCGAGACAGGGGATACCCTTAAAATACCCCGGTTCCGATTTCTATTTTTATTGACCTCAATTTTCTTTTATGATATAAGACCTTAGCTTTAGCATCTTTATTTAATTTTTCTGTTTTTCTGCGGATATACGCGATCTGATTTAGAATGGTTTATCGTCCAGGGAACCATGATCTTCGGGTACACGAACGACTCGCGTCCGCAGAATAGAAGCATTCCTTACATTAGAAGAGAATCAGGAATTGCATCGACAGAAAATGTTCGTTTTCCGCTTTTCCCGGGCTACCTTTTTGTCCGTATCGCTAGAATCATCTTACCGTCCTGTCCGTATTCAAAACAAAGGGGTAGTCCGAATTCGGGGATCCGTTCCTGCAAGCGACAAAACCTCGACATTAAACTAGAGGTGAATGATGCTTAATCGGCATGGTCTTGTGATTTGTTTTGCGATTATAACCGTACTCCTCGGGGGATGCAAACCCGGCCCCGATGATCTTGATATCGTAGCATACGGCCCCGAAAAGGTTCTCGTCGGGAAGGAGTTCAATCGCCAGCCGAACGGATCGAACGCCCTGTGGATAAAAGCCCGGAACGCTACGCCTACCACGGTCGTAGTTCTGGCAAAGACAAAGCTGAATACCACGGTACTCAATAACGGGACTTTTGTCACGGCCCTGGTCCCGCCAGAGCTGACGAAAGCACCTGGCGATTTCGTATTGTATCTACTGGATAGTGCTACTGGAAAAAAATCAAGAGAAGCTGTTTTTTCCGTGCTTCCTGACGAAGGACCCGGGAAGTCTCTTTAATTACAACACCCGGTAAGAGTTTGAACAATATTGAATGCCTGATCTTAGATGCGCATGGCAGGTAATGAAAAAAATTCTTTTTGTAACGAATGATGTGATCGGCGATACCTCGGCCGGGCCCGGCATCCGGTATGTCGAACTCGGAAAGGCCCTTGCCGCCAGGGGCTATACCGTGACGGTCATGGGCAGAAAACCGGTGTTCGGAGGGCCCCAGGCATTCTCCTATGCCGCGCTCACGCCCCTGAACCTGATCCGTCATCTCAAACAATGTGACATGCTCATAATTCGCGGAGGCGGACCGCTTACAACACTGCTCGTGATGCTGTTCGGTCATGACAAGGAGATCATCGCTGACATCTATGCCTTTACTCACTTCGAGGTGCCTCATATAGTAACGAAGCGATGGGTCGAACGGTTCTTTACCGAAATACGGAACGTCTTTCATATTCACAAGTTGAGGCTGTACAGCAAGTACATCGATAAATTCTGGGTCGCCAATGAAAGGCAGAAGAACTTCCTGCTCGGTTTTTTCTACAGTGAAGGGCGCTTCAAAGAAGAAAAATGCATTTCCCTCATTCCCTTCGGCTATCCCGCTGCGAAGCCGGTAGCGAATAAAAAAGTCCTCCGGGGCGTTGTAGACGGCATTGCCGAACGGGACTTCATTCTTATCTGGGGAGGCGGGGTCTGGGATTGGCTCGATCCTATCACTCTGGTAAAAGCCATGGACCGTGTACGCCATTCAGCCGAGAGCATAAAACTGTACTTTATGGGGGTCCAAGCGCCCTCTGGGTATTTCCCGGCAAAGGCCGCTGAATTGCTCGATGCCGCCCGCGCATCCGGCTTGCTGAATAAGACGATTTTTGTGAACACCGGGTGGATACCGTACCAGGATAGAACGGATTACCTTCTTGAAGCTGATGCGGGGGTGAGCCTCCACCCGGAATCCTTGGAAACCTATTACTCGTTCAGGACGCGGAATCTTGACTATGTCTTTTGCGGACTCCCCATGGTGCACACGACGGGCGACATCTGGGCGGAAATAATAGACAAAAAGCAGCTGGGCATTGTGGTTCCGCCTCTCGACGATCATGCTGTTGCCGAGGCTGTTCTGAGGCTGCGTAATGACCGGGATCTCTATGATAAAATGAGAAGGAATATCGAGTATATATATAATGATTTTTCCTGGACCTCGATAGCGGAAAAAGCAGCTCAATCGATCGAGGTGAAAGAAATGTTGGTAAAACGGAATTTTATAAATAAAAGTATTGATTTGTTCGGCAGTTATCTGCTATTCTCTATCCAATCGTTGTTGCTGTTCTTTAAAAGCGCGTTCAAGTAAGGAACGCGCCGAAGGAAAGCACTCCTTGCACCAGGAACCGGGGGGGGCGTCAAAATGCAAACTGAATTAAGCTCTAAGCTCGGAAAGCGAATGCCAGCCGCAACCTTGAGTATCATCATCCCCACCTATAACGGTGCTTGCCAGGAAGTGTTCCCCAACATCCCCCCCCTGCTTGAATCATTGCGGGAACAAGCCCCTTCGGGCGAGATCATCCTCGTTGATTCTTCCAAGACAGACGGTTTCCTGTCGCAGATAGCGGAACGGTATCATTCCAAGATCTACCGGATTCAGCAGCATGAATTCGATCACGGCCGGACGCGGATGCTGGCGGGGAAAATCGCATCCAGCGAAATCCTCGTATTCGTGTCCCACGATATCGTGCTCGAGGACAAGCACGCGATAGAAAAGCTGATAGAACCTTTTTCCCGGGATAAGAAGGTGGCGGCCGTGTACGGCAGGCAATTACCCCACGCCAATGCTTCCGATTTCGCCGCTCACTTGAGACATTTCAATTATCCCGACACATCCCATGTAAAGAGCCTCGAGGACAAACACAGATACGGAATCAAGACCCCCTTCATGTCCAATGGTTTTGCCGCCTATCGCCGGAGCGCGCTCGAGGAGATCGGGTGGTTCAAGGACAAACTCATCATGAGCGAGGATACTTACGCCGGAGCGAAATTGCTGCTGCGCGGCTATAAGATAGCGTACGCCGCGGAAGCATGCGTGCACCATTCCCATAACTATTCCCTGCTGGAGGAGTTCAAGCGGTATTTCGATATCGGTGTTTTCCACAGACAAGAAAAATGGATCGTACAGGAATTCGGTGTGGCGGAGGGCGAGGGCAGCAAGTATGTGAAGTCCGGCCTGGCGTTCCTGGTTGCCAAAAGGAACTATTATATGATCCCGGCATTTGTGATCAGAAGCATCGCAAAATATGTCGGTTATCAATTGGGGTTGCATTACGGCTTGTTGCCGAAGGCGGTGATCCGGCAGATCAGCATGCATAGGAATTGGTGGAAGAATGGATGATCGGCTGCCGGACTAGATCGCCGGACAGGTTGTGCCCGCTCATCTCGGCGGTTTTACGGCAGAGCTAGCGAATGAAAAGATGATCCCAAAAGGCCGCCTCAACGAGCGGTCTTTTTTTGCGCCTCGATCCAAATGCCTTGCTCTGGCATTTCCAAAAGAGTATAATTACGTCCATTCAAACGATCACGTGTTCAGATTCCTTTCGAAGCGGCGGAGAGCCCGGAAGGGGTACCAGGAGCGGTCAGTCTATCATAGCGTGAAGGAACGTTTCAAGACAGTGAACAATTCAGTCCGGTCCGAAGCCAGACTTCTCCTCTCTGTAGTCGTGTTTCCCGGGAAAAAGAATCTACGAAAAACACCAGAGGACATCGTGCCTCCCGTCATGTATAATTCATTTCATTTGGACAGAGGTGTGTACCGATGACATCAGAACCGACAGGAAAAAATGTCAGTCCGGCTGCAAAAAAAGGGCTTGTTCTGTTCTTGATTGCAGTGGCAGCCGTTTCGGTCGTCATCGCCTTCCTTTCCCAGGATCGGCCCCCGCGAGGGCCGAGAATCATCAGCGAAGGGGACCGGGCGCCGGGATTCTCCGTGGTTGCCCTCGACGGCAGGAACATCAGCCTTGCCGACCTTCGCGGCAAAGTGGTGATGCTTCATTTCTGGGCGACCTGGTGTCCGCCCTGCGTCGACGAGATCCCGACGATCGAAAAGTTATACCGGACGCTGCCCGGCAAGGACTTCGAAATACTGGCGGTGAGCGTTGATGAAGAAGGTGCGGAAACGGTCAATGCTTTCCTGCAGCAGAACAAACTCACTCTTCCGGTGCAGTTGGACCCCCGGCGCGCGGTTGCAGGACTATACGGCACGTTTAAATATCCCGAGACCTATATCATTGACCGGAGCGGCGTCGTCAGATATAAAGTGATCGGACCCCGGAACTGGGATGATCCGGTCACGTTAAAAGCGCTCCGGGACCTGGCGGACGGGAAATAACTTAAACCGGTATCAACAGGAGTTCACATGTCCGATACCATCATCACGGCCGCCATCCTGGTGGTCCTCTTGATCGCGGTCATCTGGTTCAATCGTTCTGTTGGCTGGGGTTGAGCGGCCGACGAAGGCCCCTTCTGTAGAAGGGACGAGAAGGATCATCACGGAAACGACAATAATGAGAAGAAGTAGATTCGGTATGAAAAAAATCCTGTTTGCGGCGCTCGCTGTGGGCGCGCTCGGCGCCTTTATTCTGGCCGGCTGGGTCGTCCTGGTCCTTTCCGATCTTCCCGACGTATCGCCCCTCAGGAACTACCGCCCCGCAGCTGCCGCGGAAGTGCTGGACCGGAACGGGAATATCCTCACGCAGTACTTTGACCGCAAGTTCAGGATCTGGGTCCCGATCTCTTCACTTCCCGACAGGGTAATACATGCGGTGGTCACCGCTGAGGACGATACGTTCTTCGGTCATAACGGCGTCAATTACAAGGCAGCATGGGATGCGCTCGTGCACGATGTGCAGAAACGGCGATTCGCGCGCGGCGGGAGCACCATAACGCAGCAGATGATCAAGAACGTGCTGCTCTCCCGGGAAAAGACGCTGACGCGCAAGGTGAGGGAATATGTCCTTGCCCGCCGGGCGGAAGAGATCCTGACCAAGCGGCAGATCCTCCAGATCTATCTGAACGAGGTGGAATGGGGCGATGGGATCTACGGGATCGAGGCCGCCAGCCGCTTTTATCTCGGCAAGCACGCGCCGGACCTTTCCTCGGCCGAAGCTGCCTTGCTCGCCGGTATGCTTCCGAATCCCCGGTATTACAATCCTTATAAACGCCCTGAGAAAGCAAAAAAAAGGCAGGAACAGGTCCTGTTCAACCTGTTCCAGGCAAAACGGATCGGGGCCGAGGAGTATGAAGCAGGCCTTAGGGCTCCTCTCGGGCTTCGTCAGGAGAGCGGCGCTTCGCTCGTGCCGGCCCTGTCGACATCATCAGCGAACCAGTGCTGTCGTGCGGCACTTGAGCGCATCCTGCTCAGGTTGTTCGAGAATCAGAACATATACCGGGGTGGATGGACGGTCAGGACAACGCTCGACAGGGACCTGCAGGAGGAGCTGAGAACGCTCGAGGTTGCAGCCACCGGCGGGCTGCCGGACCTGGTGACCGTCGTAAGTCAGGAAGGACAGATACGCGCCATCAGCTGCTCTTTCGGCAAGGAATCGTCGGTCCGCGAAAAGGCCGATGGCGTCCTTTCGGGTCAGGAGTATGAGGTGGTCGCGCTGCCCCTGGACGGGATCACGCGAGATCAGATCGTGCTGGAGGCGGACGGGGAAAAGAAGTAGAGTGAGACGTCAGAAGGCGATGTTCGGCTGGACCAGGAACTGGAAATTATTTCCCTCTCCGTTCGCGAGCGGTCCTGAATATCTCGCGGCCGATTCCCGGATAAAACCCAGCGCAAGCGTGAACGCCATCTGTTTATTCTCGATCGGCCATTTTTTGTCGACCGTAAAGTAGTGCCTTACCGGGCTGTAAGACCCGAGGTTAAGGTCTACCGTGTATTCGAAGCCGCTGTTGTGCAGCAGGGAACTCTCGTCCAGCCTGTAGTCGAGCCTGCTTCTGCGGAAGGACAGGTAGAGAATATCCAGAATGTCCGGATGTCCGTGCAGCTTCGCGCCGATGCGGAAGCTCCAGCTCAGCTTTTTGACCGGCGATTTCCGGTCTCCCTTCAGTTTCCACTCCATTTCGTGCCACCGATCGTGGATCAACGTGTTGTCCTTGATGTGATAATTCCCGATGCTGTACAGGTAACCGCTGTAGCCGAGGCCCTTTACCTCAGAGCTGCCGCGGACGTCAAAAGCCACTACGTTCCCGGCCAGGAGCGATAGCGCGTACGGTTCCTCGAATCCCGCCGTGAGCGCCTGCACCCAGTTGAAACTCCCTGAGATCTGCGCGTTTTCGTATAAGCCCGGTTCATTCCTCTTGATGTAAACGCCGAGATAGGGCAGGGGATTGACGCTTGCTTCGAACACGACAAACCGGGGCAAGAGGGCCGCGCGCGAAAGAAGCGTGGCATAGATCTCGGCTTCCGATTTTTCCCCTACCCGGGGCACCGGCGACTTGGTGAGTGCCAGGATGAATTGCATGTTCGTGTAATAGGCATCAGGCTCGAAGACCACTTCCAGACG